>Ga0126377_10001174_pt1 | contig 16866 bp, 11 predicted proteins | sample PanSoiMetPlot_22_FD_92647 | JGI IMG/M metagenome (GOLD analysis project Ga0126377, IMG submission 92647) | Tropical forest soil microbial communities from Panama - MetaG Plot_22 | ecosystem: Environmental > Terrestrial > Soil > Tropical forest > Bulk soil | place: Panama | collected 2016-02-17 | reverse complement strand
GGTGAGGCCGAGTACTACGGCCAGGGCGAGGAGGAGTACGGCGGCCAGGGCGAGTACCCCGGCGAGGCCGAGTACGGCTACGGCCAGAGCGAGTATCCCGGCGAAGCCGAGTACTACGGCCAGGGCGAGGACGAGTACGGCGTCGCGGGGGAGGGCGAAGAGGAACAGTTCCTGCCGCTCATTCCGATCGTCGGGCAGGTGCTCGGCGGGCTGCTCGGCGGCCTCGGAAAGCGCGAAGCCGAGTACGGCTACGGCGAGGCGGAGTTCGCCGGCCAGGGCGAGGCCGGCGAGGCCGAGGAGCAGTTCCTCCACAAGATCTTGCTCGGCGCGCTCGGCAAGGAGGCGGAGTACCTCGAGGCGCCGCTGACCCCTGCGCAGGAGGCCGAGTTCACCGAACGACTGCTCGAGGCCACCAACGAGGCGGAGCTGTCACGCGTCATCGGCGGGATCGTCAACACCGTCGGCCGGGTCGTCCAGGGCGTCCGCGGCGCGGTCAACTCGCCGCAGGGCCGCGCGGTCATCGACGCCGTCGGTCCGCTCGCGCAGGCGGCGCTCGGCGGCGAGGCCGCCAGCCCGGTGCTCGAGGCCGAAGCGGGCGAGATGGAGGACGAGTCCGGGCAGTACGAGGCGGCACGTCGCGTCGTCCAGCTCGCGTCGGCCGCCACGCGCGACGTGGCGAACGCGCCCTCGGGCACTCATCCGCAACTCGTCGGCGAGCTGTCGGTCATCCGCGCGGCACGGCACTTCGCCCGGCCCTTCTTCAGGAGCGCGCTGCGGGCGGTCTCGCCGTTCGCGCGCCGCTATTACGGGCGGCGCTACTACGGCGGATACAGGCGCGGGTACCGCTACGGCCGGCCGTGGGGCGCGCGTGGCCGGTGGGGCTACGGCTACGGCGCCCGCCGCTGGCCCAGGTACCGCTACGGGTACCGCGGCTACGGGTACCGCGGCTACGGCTACCCGTCGCCGATGGTCGGCGTTCCCGGCCCCGAGCCGCCGCCGGAGCCGCCGCCCGAGATGCCGCCGCCTCAGCCGGGCTTCCGCTGGGTCGCGGTGCCGATCGGCGCGCCGGCTCCGGCGCCGGAGCCCCCGCCGCCCCCGCCGGCCGAGCCTCCGCCGCCGCCCGGGCCGCCCGGGCCTCCCGGGCCGCCCGAGGGCGCGCCCGGCTCCCCCCCGCCGGGTGCCCCCAATCCGCAGGGCGAGTTCGGCTGGCGCCGGCGGCGCCGCCGTCGCTACGGGCGGTACGGCCGGCGCTACGGCCGGTATGGCGGCGGGTACGGCCGCTACGGCGGCGGCTACGGCGGCCAGCAGCCGTGGGAGGAGGACGACGACGAATACGGTGCCGGAGGGCCGTAGTGGCCGTCGCCACCGCATACCGGACGGACGAGGCGACGAGCGCCCGCTCGCCCGCGACATGGCTCCTGGAGCAGGAGACCCGCGCGTTGCTGACCAGGCTCGCCTCGGTCCAGCCGTTCGTGCTCCAGGAGCCCTACATCGCGGCGGCGGCGCTGTCGCCGGCGGCCCTGTCGGGGATCGAGCAGTTCCTGATCGCCGGCCGACGCGAGGTGCGCCGGCGTGCGCACGCCTTCCTCGCCTGGCTGCGCGGGCCCGGGGCCACGGCGCCGGCGGCGGAGCAGCAGCGCCGCTTCGCGATGCTGCGGCTCAGCTTCCAGGACGCGCTGTCGCAGTTCGACCTCTTCTCGGAGGTGATCACCCAGCGCAGCGAGCACGGCAACGGGGTGCTGCTCTCGGGGCTGGACCTGGCCGCGGCCGAGGCACTGCTCCTCCCGGGCGGCTTCTTCGAGGGCCCGCCGGTGATCTGCTCGCTGCACCGCGGACTGGGTGGCGCGATCCGGCGCGCCCGGACCCGCCTGCCGGGCGGCGGTGCCAATCCGGTCGCGCTCATCCGCATCCCGCGCGAGCGGATGATCGGCTACGGCATCGCGTCCTCGCTCGTGCACGAGGTCGGGCACCAGGGCGCGGCGCTGCTGCTCCTTGTGGAGACGTTGCGCCCGAAGCTCCGCGCGATGCGCCGGCGGGCGCGCCTGAAGGCCGCCTGGAATCTCTGGGAGCGCTGGATAAGCGAGATCGTGGCCGACTACTGGTCCATAAGCAGGATCGGCATCGGCTCGACGCTCGGGCTGATCGGGCTCGTCAGCCTCCCGCGCGGCTTCGTCTTCCGCCCGTCCGACGACGACCCCCACCCGATGCCCTGGGTGCGCGTGCTGCTCAGCTGCGCGATCGGGGACCGCCTGTATCCGGACCCGCAGTGGGAGCGGCTGGCGGCGACGTGGCGCGCCATGTATCCGCTCGCGGGCCTGCGGCCGCAGTTCGCCGCGCGCATCTCCGAGCTCCGGGCCACCATGCCCGACCTGATCTCGGTGCTCGTCGAGCATCGCCCGCCGCGGCTGCGCGGCTGGTCGCTCGGGGAGGTGCTCCGCAGCCCTGAGCTGGAGCGCGCGGCGCTGCTGGAGCGCTTCGCGGCCTGGGAGGCGGACCCGACCACCATGACCCTCGCGCCGCCGACGATCGCCTTCGCGGTCCTCGGGCAGGCCAGGGCGAGCGGCCGGCTGTCGCCCGAACGCGAGAGCCGGATCCTGCGGCGGCTGATCCGGACCTGGGCTGTCCGCAGCTCGCTCGAGACCGCCGCCGCCGCGACGCGCTCCGCCCCCGACATGTTCGTCGGCCAGCCCACGATCTGGAACCGCCCACTCGTCCCATCGGGGACCTGACAGGAGGAACACGATGTCCACCGACATAGATGCATACGAGATCAGCCTCAACGCCCAGCCGGACCGGATCGCCGGCGGCGGAATCGTTCAGTTGACGGCGGAGCTCGAGATCTACAGCCACCCCGCGACCTACGAGGCCGCGTGGGAGATCCGCGGACCCACGACGTTGTCCGCGCAGGACACCCGCATCGCCCTCCTCGGCTCGACCCTCGTCACCGGCGGTCACGTGGAGGTCGAGCCAGGCGAGGCGACGCGGGTGCAGGCGACCCTCGACACGAGCCCACTCAATGTCGGGACGTGGGAGGTCCTGCTCCATCTGGTCCGGGACGACGACGCATCGGCGCTCGACGAGGCGGCCAGTTCGAGCTCGAACGGCTATCCGCCGGTGACGCTCCACGGAAGCTCGGGGCCGATCGACGTGACGCCCCGGCCGTTCGCAGCCGGCGACGACGTGGGCGTCACGCTGAAGCGCACGGCCGTGCCCCCGACAGCCGATCAGGCGTTGTGGGTGGCGATCCGCAAGAGCACGGACGCGATCGGCTTCGAGAACTACAGCCGGTTCATCGAGGGCGTGATCTGCGGGGAGCCCGACTTCGACGACCGCCGCTTCCCACGCAAGCGCGTACGGCGCAAGCTGCGGTCGGTCAAGCACCGTACGGGGCTGCCGTTCCCGAACGTCGACCGCTATCGGCTCCTGAAGGCCGCCACCGAGGTCTTCGTGATGATCCACTGCGGGGTCGACCTCGACGACTTCCGCGGCGTCGACCTGGACGAGGAGAGCGCGCGGCTGAACCGAACGGTTGACCGGGCCGACCTCGAGGAGCAGATGCGCGAGTACCTCGTCCGGGTGTCGTCGGGCGAGGGCGATGCCCTCGAGGTGCTGCCGTACCTGGGCCTGATCAGGCGCCAGCTCGGCGACGTCGCGGTCGTCGGGATCGGCGAGGACGACGACGAGGTCACCGAGATCTGCTCGGGCATCCTCGCGGAGAAGCTCACGCACCCGTGCTTCCTCGAGCTGATCGACAGCTACTGGCGTCACGAGGGCGGGTTGCTGCCCGGGATCCACGCCGTGACGTGGCGCTTCCAGAACCGCATGCCGCGGGGACGTCGCCGCGACCCGCTGGCCGGCCTGGACGTCGACCCGCTGCGCCCGATCAACAACCTGCTCTGGGGCCTGGTGCAGGACCAGCAGCACCGGCTCACGACAATGCGGCTCGCTTACGAGTACGACCACCACTACGGCGTGGCGCTCTCCGGCAAGCCGGGGCCGGTGCGCGGCGCCGACTCGCGGTCGCGGTTCATGGAGGCGTTCCACAACCTGCTCGCGCGGTCCGCCGTGTTCATGACCCAGGACGACGACACGACCCACATCGCCGACGGCTTCCCGGTGCTCAACGCGCTCAAGGAGACGCACCTCCTGCTCACGGAGGGGGCGCACAACCAGTTCGGCGACCTGCCGTCGACGGCGCGCCAGGAGTTCCTGATGTACGAGTGGATCCTGTCGCGGCGCGAGCTGAGCGACTTCCTGCCGACGCGCAAGATGGTCGCGTACGCGGAGCCGTGGATGGCCCCGCTCGAGGCGCTGAACAAGCTCCTCGGATGGGCAGAGGTCTCGGTGATGCACTTCCGCGACCTGGCCGTGTTCGGCGAGCAGTTGCTGCTGGGCATCCGCTTCGGCGCGTGGTCGCGTGAGAACGACCAGGCACGGGCGGCGAACTGGGTCCGCTATTGGCGGCCGGAGATCCAGGGCTACATCCACGCCTACCGGGCCGTCGCCGGGGTCGACCTCACCCGGCCGGCGTACGGCATTCGCCAACAGCCGCGGGTCGCCGCATACCGGTGATCGCGGCCGGGCCGGCGGCGCGTCAGGCGTCGCCGGCCCGCGGCGAGCCGTCGGCAAGTCGCGCGGCGACGTCGGCCGCCAGCGCCGTGATGTCCTCGGGGTCGATGCCCTGCGCCAGGCCGCGGCGGATGCTCTCCTCGAACGCGTGACCGCACCAGTCGGCGACGCGCGGCTCGGGATCCGGCCGCTCGTCGTCGGGGATGTCCCCGACGGTCACGAACCCGGTGCCGAGATAGCGATGGGCGATGCGCAGCGCGAGGCTGCGCAGGTCGCGCACGTTGCCCGGGTAGTCGCGCTTGACGAGCAGGTCGCGCACCGCCTCCTCCAGCTCCGGCGGGTCGCGGTCCGGCAGCGCCTGGCGGAAGAAGTGCCGGAAGAGCGGAAGGATGTCCTCGGCGCGCTCGCGCAGGCTCGGCAGATGCAGCGTGCAGCCGGCGATCCGGTAGTAGAAGTCATTGCGGAAGGTCCCCTTCGCCTGCTCCGCGGCGAGGTTGCGGTTCGTGGCGCAGACCAGGCGGAACGCGCTCTTGCGCCACGTGTTGCTCCCCACGCGCTTGAACGTGCCCTCCTGGATGACGCGCAGCAGCTCGGCCTGGAGCGGCACCGAGAGCTCGCCGACCTCGTCGAGGAACAGCGTGCCGCCGTCGGCCAGCTCGAACGCGCCCTGCCGCGGCGCGGAGGCGCCGGTGAACGCGCCCTTCTCGTGCCCGAAGAACTCCGATCCCGAGAGCGAAGCGATGACCGTCGAGCAATCGAGCACGACCAGCCGCTTCTTGTGCGGCCGCGGGTCGAGCTCGTGGATGAGCTGGGCGACCCGCTCCTTCCCGGTGCCGCTCTCCCCGGTGATCAGCACCGCGGCGTCGGTGAACCGCGCGATCTCGACCGCGTCTCGCAGGACCGCCTGCCACGGCGGGCTGTGGCCGACCAGGAACTCCTGGGCGTGACCGCAGTCGAGCAACTCGTCGATGGTCTGCCAGCGGCGCAGCCGCTCGACGACCTGGCGCGCCGAGTGCGCCGGTTCACACCAGCTGAAGACATCGGCGGCGCCGGCCCGTAGGAGGTCCCAGCTTTCGTCGCCCAGCGGGCCCTCCGAGATCGAGAGCGCGAGGATGCGCTCCGAGCCGCCGTTCGCGAAATCGTGGATCGAGTCCGCGGCCCCGTTCGCGCCTCCCGCGAAGACGATGACCCCGTTGCGTGGCCGCCCCGGGTTTCCGTCACGCGGGCGCAGGCGAACGCCGAGCTTCGCCAGGTCGCGCGCCACCGACCGCACCGCCGCATCCGACGCTCCGAGGACCGCGAACCACGCGTCGATCGGCGTGGCCGCGCTCGGCTCGGAGCTGGCTGCGGGCGTCACCGCTGACCGGGGCTAGCTCGCGCGCCTCCTGGTGGTGCGACGGGGCTTGGCTCGCGTGGCAGCCGGTGCCTCCGACGCCGTCTCGCGCTCGGCGGCCGCCTCGACCTCGGCGGCTGCCTCGACCTCGGCGGCTGCCTCGCGCTCGGCGGCCGCCTCGACCGCGGCGGCTGCCTCGAGCTCCGCCTCGGCCACCGTCCGGGCCGTCGGCCCGCGCCTCGCGGCCGGCCGCGGCCGAAAGCGCCGCACGTCCGTGTCGAACTCGGTGGGGAACTCCTGCACGAGGAGCGGAACCACGCCCGGAACGATCTGGAAGCTCGTCGCCGGCAGCGGGAACGGAAACTCGTCACCGTCGGTCTGGTCGACGATGGGGGCGCCCTGCATCCTGTCGATCGCGTCGACGACCTTGTCGACCGAGCGGTAGTCGCGGACGCTGCGGGCCCGCACGCGCCGTCTGTCCCCGTCCCAGACGACGAAGAGCCAGCCAAAGCGACCGTTGGGGCGGCTGACGATTTCGAAGCGGTGTTTCTTCTTCATCACGTGCCTCTCTTCCGAGATACCGGGGGTGCGCGCCGGTCGCGATGCATCGCCGCACCGGCGACGACTGACCATCGGCCTTACCTCCAGCAAGATGCGGACCAACTCGGTGCCGCTCTTGGGCACTCCCTGCCGCTGTCTCCTACAGCCTGTCGCTTGCTCCCAACCCCTACCAATCTCAGGTCCGACAGATCGGCGTCAGCGAGCGAGCGGGTTTGTAGTGCTTTGAAGTGCTAGTTCGTGCGGGCCGCGCGATAGATCCCGAGGGCGCGGGCGCCGTAGGCGCGGCGGCGGCTGATCACGCTCTGAGCGCCCGGATCGGTCGGGGGCCGGTTCAACACCGCTGCCGGCCGCTCGAAGCGCAGCAGCACCGCGTCGGATGCCTGCTCCATGGTCACGCCGGGCGAGCGCAGGACGGCGTCGACCTGGCGGTACGGGCCGCGCAGCTCGGTGACCAGATAGTCGACCTGCGCGTCGAGGTCGGACAGGATCATCGAGCCCAGCGCGCGGCCGCGGAAGACGTGGCGGAACAGGCCGCTCCTGCGGTCGGCAGACGTCCACTGCGCGATCCCGATGCCCGGGCTGCGCGGGCCGGTGCGCCGGGCGTAGCTGCGGTCGCGGACCTCGTCGGGCGTCCAGTCGCGCACGCGGCCCGCGAAGTCGGGCGCGCGCATCGGCGTGTCGGCGCGGCTGCCCTCGAGCCGGTTCGGCACGACGCCGGACTCGGCGATCAGGTTCCCCACCAGGCCCGCCGCTCCGTTGACCGGATAGCCGTAGCGGTTGACCAGGAGCTCCATGACGCGCAGGACGCGCGCGCTCTCGCCGCCCGGGCTGGGTACGGGCGGCGTCGGCGACGACGGCGCGGCGGCGCCCGACAGGCAGCGGATCACCGCGAAGAACGTGCTCTGCGAACCGACCAGGCTCAGCCGGCCGTCGGGCAGCGTCCGCAGCCACTTTTCGCCGACGGTCTGGCTGACGTTGCCGCCGATCACCCTGATCTGCCCCGGCCGCGTCTCGACCACCACGTCGCAGTAGGTGGCCCGGTATGCGGGATCGCCGATGTTGTCGTAGGTCGCGCCGCTGTTCATGCGCGAGGCGCAGACCAGGTCCCCCGGCCGCGGTGCGACCTCCGTCGCGCGGAACGCCCAGAACGGGTTCGCGGCATTCCCGCTGAGACGGTTTTGCCGCGCCGCCCGGATGTAGGTCTGGTGCGCCGCCGAATAGGCGAACGCGGCGCCGGCGCCCGCCGTGCGCATCACGTAGGACACGAAGACCGCGCTCCATGGATGGGCGTCCTGGAACACGGCGCTCTGCATGTCGGCGTCGGTCACGTTGGTCCCAATGCCCACGCGGTAGTACTCGCGCAGGATCGGGCTCGCCGCCGCTGCGGTCTCGACCAGGGCGGTGCCACCGCTCGGCCGCCAGCGGCGGAACTGCTCGAGGGCCACCTGGGCGATCCGGTCGCACAGCGGCGACGATGTCGCGCGCGCTGCTGCGAGCTGCGGGTACGAAGCGCGGAAGGTGATTGGAGCTGTCGCCATGGTGTGAGCCCTCGCCCTCAGGCGGGCGCCAGCGACTCCACGACTCCGCCGTGGGAGAACGCGCGCCATGCCAGTTCGAACGTGCCGCCGGCCCGTAGGCCGCTCGTGCCGGGGCTGAGCACGCGCAGCGTGATGACGACGCGGACGCGCCTGCCTCCGGGCATGGGACCCTGGTCCTCGACGCGGACCGAATCGATCGTCGCTACGAGGCCGCTGCGCTGCCAGCGGATCCTGCGGCCGCGCGCGGCGTCGATCGCGCGCGGGTTCGCCACGTGTCGTCCACCGACCGTCATGAGGTAGCGCCCGTGGGACAGGTACTCGACGCCCTCCACGACCCGATCCCCGAGCGGCAGGCGCGGGCCGCCGTTGCCGTTGGTGGTCGCCGGCGCGGGACGCGGCGGCGGCCCGACGATGGCGGCCGGCACGCCCACCGTGCAGCGCATCTGGACCGGGTGCCCGCGGCCCTGGATCGCCCGCTGGCGCCACGGCTCGTTGCCCGCACGCGCCTCGTAGTTGATGACAAGTCCCGACGGCGGCGTCCCGCGGCTCCGCGCGGTGACGCCGGCGCTCACCCGGTTGGGAGACGTGGTCGGGCACCTGAACGCGAAGTTCAGGTTGCTCGTCCCGTCGGTGTAGGTGAAGCGCCCGTCGGATCCCTGCATCCCGAATGCGTCCTGCAGCCAGATGTCCGCACGGCCGCCGGCGGGGATGTCGGTCGGTGGCCCGACGATCCACAGCGGGTCCTTTAGGCTCGGTTTCACGCTCGTCGGCTCGAGACGCAGCGCCGTCTTGCTGCGATTCTCGATGCGCACGTAGCACGAGAAGTCCTGCAACGGCAGCTTGTTGAACGGCCACGGGAGCTGTGTGCGCCGCGGAACCACCACGGGCTTCTTGCCGGCGCGGCTGGACACGAACCGCATGCCGCCGCTGCCCGGTTGGACCGCCATCACGCTTGCTCTCGGCGCTTCGAGATCGACGAGGGCGAAGGTGAACTCGACGCCCTTGGCGGCGTCGGGAAGCGAGACGCACTCGAAACCGCTGTTGACGTACTCCACGCCGAGCGGAGCAACCGTCAAGCCCTTGACCGGGGTGTGCGTGTGCCCCATCACCACGAGGTCGGCGTGCGCGCGCAGCGCCTGTCGCAGCGCGAACCACGCGAGGTCGTCGCCGGTGGCATCGGCGGCCGCGGCACGGGCGGCGTTCCAGTTGCCCTCTCTCCGGGCCCAGTCGGCGAACAGTCCCGCGAACACGCTGCTCGCCTGCGCGAGAGAGCTCTGGCTTCCACCCGGCATCGTGATCGCCTGATCGCGTGCCAAACCGGTCTTCCGGCTGACGTGGCGCAGCAGCTCCTCGACGAGGTTGAGGTCGCGCCGCTTGACGAACTGGCTCCAGATCGCCCAGAAATCGCGGGCGCTCAGGTCCATGTCGCCGTTGCCGCTCACCGGCAGCTCGGCGGCGGTTTTGCCCTTGTACTTGGTCGCCACCCGGTAGGCGATCCCGCGTGACACGAAGTGGCCGACCGGGATCTCGTTCCACCGCGACTTCGGGTCCGGCGCATTGAACATGCACCATTGATGGCCGTGTTCGAAGAGGGTCCGCGCCCCGCTGGCCCCGGTCACCACCATGCCCGGCTCCGAGACGAGCCGGATGCCGGTGTTCCGGTTGCCGGTGAGGGACAGGTTGAGCTCGGCGACGTCCGCTGCCGTGACGCTCCCGTCGTGATTGCCGTGCAGGAGCCGAACTCTCCCCGGCAGCGCCTTGACCAGGTCGGCGAGCGGCCCGCTCGGGCCCAGCAGCCTCGGATTCGCGCGGATGATCTGGCTCATCGTGGGAGGCTGCCTGGCCGGCTCGTAGGTCCAGACGTCGAACGTGTCGCCCAGGAAGATGACCTCACGGACGGCCGCTCGCCTGGCGACGATCCAGCCCAGCAGGCTGGCGAGATAGGGGAAGTGGACCCGATCCTGGTACCAGCACGTCGGAGCGTTGTCGCCGATGTGGATATCGCTCAGAACGACGGCGTACTGGTCCGGCTTGTCGAACATGCCCACCGCGCAGCAAGATTCGTGCCAGGCACGCGCGTATCAGGAGCCTCGGCTGCACCCTCCATACGGGTCAAGCACCAACAACCCCCGGCTTGACGAAGGAGCCCGTAGTGACCGAGGAATTTGACCCGCAGCGCAAGGTCTACGTGACGCGCGATTCGGAGGGGCCACGCGACCTCCTGCACGTCGAGGAGCACTACCAGACCGCAGCCGGGACGCCGCTGCTGGCCGCTCGCGAGTATCTGGAGAGGTTCGGCGACATGCTCGGGATCAGCTCGTCCGAGCTGACCAACGTCGGGCTGGCGCCAGAGACGTCCCCCGTGGACGCCGGGGTGGAGTACCGGTTCGATCAGGAGAAGGCGCAGTTCGACACGACGACGGTCGTGCTCGCACAGACCTATTACGGCCTGCCCGTCTGGGAGGCCGGCGTGGCGGTCCACATGCGCCGGTCACCGTTCATGGTGCTGAGCGCGCAGTCGACCGGGCATGCCGACGTCGACGCGGCGCGGCCGCCCGACCGGGCGCTCGCCCGCATCGGCAAGCTCGACGCCCCGGCGCTGTCCGCCGAGCTCGGGCTCGCCCCCAAACGAGATCAGGCGGCAAAGCGTCAGCAGGGCCGCGCGATCAGGATCGAGCGTCAGCGGCTCGTCGTCTATCGCTACGACGAGCACAAGCGCACGCCGCCCGACGATCGGCCGCCCAGTGAGCCCGAGACGCAGGCGCAGCCCGGCCGCCGGCCGATGCTTCCGTTGCCACCGGTCGGCAGCGGCATCGAGCACGGGCGCCACTACGTCGCGTCCGAGATCACCTTCTCGCTCGCGTGGAACAACATCGACGACCTCGTCTGGGTGGCGATGATCGACGTCGCTTCGCTCACCGTGCTCTACCTGCGCCCGCTCGTCGATGACGTCGAGGGCCTCGTGTTCGTAGAAGACCCGGTGACGCTCAATGGGGGGCCGCTGCCGAGCGCGCCGGTCGGCGACCTCAACCCGCTTCGCACGACCGTGCTGCTCCCCGACCTTGCGCCGCCGGTCGCGGGCACGTACTCCCTGACCGGCGAGCGCGTGCGGCTGCTCGACGCGGAACTGCCGGCGGTGGCCGCGCCGACGTCGCCGGCCGGGACGAACTTCGACTTCGCGGCGCGGACCGACAACTTCGCCGCGGTCAACGCGTACTACCACTGCGACAGGTTCTTCCAGCTCGTCGAAGACCTCGGGTTCGACCGCAACACCTATTTCACCGGCACGGTGTTCCCGTCGGTCGTCGATCACCGGGGCCGGATCGGCTCGCCCACCGGGCAGGAGATCAACGCGCATTGCCTCGGAAACGGCACCTTCGGCATTCTGCGCACGACGTTCATGCTCGCGGACCTCACGGACGTCGTGAATCCCATGGGGCTCGCGTGCGACTGGCGCGTCGTGCTGCACGAGCTCGGCGGGCACGGGATTCTCTACAACCACGTCAACTCGCCCAACTTCGGGTTCGCGCACAGCGCGGGAGACAGCTTCGGGGCGATCCTCAACGACCCCGAGAGCCGGGCAGCCGACCGGTTCCAGACGTTCCCCTGGGTGTTCAGCGTCATCAACCGCCGCCACGACCGCAGCGTCACGGCGGGGTGGGCGTGGGGCGGCGTCAACGACGTCGGCGGCTACAGCTCCGAGCAGATCCTGTGCACGACGCACTTCCGGCTCTACCGCTCGATCGGCGGCGATTGCACCGAGGTCGCGATGCGCACGTTCGCGTCCCGGTACGTCGCCTACCTGATCCTGCGCACGGTCGGCTCGCTGACGCAGGCGACGAACCCGTCCAACCCGACCAGCTACGCGCTCGCGCTCATCTCGGCCGAGCTGGGCAACTGGACCAGCGAGGACCAGGTCGGCGCCGTCTACTGGAAGGTCGTTCGCTGGGCGTTCGAGAAGCAGGGGCTCTTCCAGCCGCCGGGCGCGCCCGTGCCGGTCGTGTCCGAGGGCGCGCCGCCGCCGGTCGATCTCTACATCAACGACGGGCGCAACGGCGAGTACCCCTACCAGCAGAAGTTCTGGGAGACCGGCGACATCTGGAATCGCGTGGAGCCGGACGGGGAACCCGGCCACCAGACACCGATCACCTGCAAGAAGAACTACGCCTACGTGCGGATCCACAACCGTGGGACCAAGGCGGCACGCGGCGCGCGCGTCTACGGATACCACTGCCGGCCGAGCGCGGGCCTGGTCTGGCCGGACGACCTCGAGCCGATGACGACTGCGTCGCTCGCCGTGCCCGGCGCGGTCAAGCCGGGCGCCTCGGTGGTGGTCGGGCCCTTCGAGTGGACGCCGGTCCACCACGGGCACGAGTGCATGTTCATGAGCGTCACCGCGCCGGCCGATCGCGCGAACAACGACGGCGCGACGGGCTTCCCGTCGGCGCTCGGGCCGACGCCCGCGTGGCGGCTCGTGCCGTCCGACAACAACATCGCCATGCGCGCGCTCATCCCCGTCCCCGGCGGCGGCGGCCGCTGTGCGCTGGAGGAGGCGTTCTGCAACCGGGAGTTCTGGGCGCAGAACCCCTTCGGCAAGACGGCGCGCATGGAGATTCGCGCGGAGCTTCCGCCGCTCCTTCAGAGCGGAGGGTGGACGATGCGCTTCGACAATCCGGGCCAGGGGTCGTTCAGCCTGGGTCCGCGTGACTCGCGCCTGATCCGGCCGCGCCTCGTCAGCGGCCGGGACTTCACCGCGAACGACGTGGTCGACGCGGGCGCGGCGGCGATCACCTGCCTCGTCCTTGCCGACGGGCTGATCGTCGGCGGCCTGACCTTCGCCCTCGATCCCGAGCTGACCGAGCCCGCGCGCGAGACGCGGACGCCCGAGGAGCGCACGGCGCAGCAAGAGCATGAGAAGGGCTGCTGCTGCAAGCCGTGCGTCGACGATCGCTGCGGGAACGAATGCCAGTGCTGCGAGGACCACGGCGATCGGCACGACTGCGAGCCCGACCCGTGCGAGGACCCGGACCCGTGCGACGGGCACGGGCACCACGAGGGACGGGTGCGCCGGGCGTGGGTCGAGATCGAGCTGACGGAATAACGCGCGCGGTAGCGCGTCCTACGGGCAACTGCACCCCGACCGGAGCGACCACATGCCCGCAGGACCGATGCGTTTGTCGACCACGCCGCTGAAGCTCGCGATCGTCGCGCTGGCCGCGGCCGCGGTGATCCTGTGCGCCGCGAGCTCCGCCCGCGCCGGCGCCAGCGTCTCAGTTTCCTTCCACGGGCACCTGAGGGGTACCGCGTACTTCGACGGGTTCGAGTTCAAGATCTGCGACCGCCGCAAGGACGGTCTCCCGGTGGCGGTGCGCTACTCGTACTTCAGCCCGGACGGGCCCGTGAGGAGGACGCAGTGGCACAAGGCAGGCGTCGCCGGCGCGGGCAGGCCCAGGGTCCCCGGGCAGTTCGTCTTTGGCTGCTCGTACGGCTCCGCGCCGTTGATCGGCAACGCCAAGGTGGTGTGGCTCCAGGCCTGCGTTCGGCACGAGCGTGGGTTCCTGCAGTGCAGCAAGGTGCAGAAGACGAGGGGACCCGGGCGCTAGGCCGCAGGGGTGTCCGCCGCGACCGAACAGACGTTGGCCGGCGCCGCGCGGGCCGCTCGCCGCAGCATGTGCGTGATCTGCGCGAGCTGCGTGGCGACCTCTGCCTGTGCGCCCCGGCGGTCGGGGCCGTACATGTGCGGCAACAGCCAGCGCGCCTGGTCGCCGGCGGCCTGTGCCGCGGCCTGAAGACCGAGCAGGTACGCCCTGCACAGCCCGAAGGGGACGCCGGCGATCGTGGCGTTGAGGACGTTGGCGGCCATCTGGCCGCCCATGCCCGCGTGCCGCAGCGACGGCACGACGCACGGCGCGTACCGGGCCGGCGGCTCATTCGGGTGGCAGCGCGCACCGGGATTGGTCTGACCGGCGAGCCTCATCAGCGCTCGGCGCATCTGGCGCGCCTGGGCGTCCGAGGTGGCGTCGAGGTGTGGGCGCGACGCGGTGCGCGCCGGCGGTGTGGGCTTGGCCTCGTGCGTGGCCGGCACGACCGACAGGCCGATGCCCGCCGCGGCGAGGACGCTTGCGACGACTGCGGGCTTGAGGAAAGGCGACATCGCGTGGTCCCCTTCGGTCAGCAGCTCACGGCGCGCTCCAGCTCGGCGTCCTGACGCAGGCGCGCCAGCGCGCGCTCGCGCGTCGGGCCGATCGAGCCCACCGGCATGTCGAGCAGCCACGACAGCCGCTGGTAGCTCGGCGCCGGGCTCGCGAGCATCGAGGTCACGAGCCGCCGCTGCCGGCCGGAGAGCCGCCGGACCGCCCCACGCACCGCCGCCCGGCGCTCGCGCTGGATCACCATCACCTCGGGCCCCGCGGAATCGACCTCGTCGAACGTGCGGTTGTCGTCGACGAGGACCTCGCGGACGCTGCGCTGCAGCGTCCGCATCGCCTCGCGGCGCGTGGTGACGACGAGCCACCCCGCGATGGCCGCCGGGTCGTTCAGGCGCGCGACGTGCTCGAAGGCGCGCAGCCAGGTCGTCTGCACGACGTCGTCGACCTCGGCCGGGCTGAGCCGGTAGCGGCGGGCGACCCTGCGCAGCACATGGTCCATGTGGCGCACAAGCTCGGACCAAGCGCGGTCGTCGCCGGCGACGGCGCGGTGGGCGACGGGTGACAGATCGGCGGTCAGCGGGCGGGTTCTCATGCGCTGCCACCGTCCCATTGCCTAGGCGCCGGTTCCGCGTCGTATGACCCCCTGCGCGTGTGCGGGACGTCACACCCGCCGCACGCGCGTGGCTTGCGATCAGGCCGTCGCCGGCAGCGGATCGGGCGAGGCGGTCTCGGGTCGCGGCCGCCGCGGGGTCCGAAGGCCCGCGTACAGCAGCGCGGCGGAGCCGAACCCGAAGATCGCGCCGCCGCCGATCGCGCCCCACGCGAGCTCGTTGAGGAAGGGGACGTTGGCGCCCGCGCGCACGTCGGCGTCGACGCCCCGCGAGCCGTCGGCGTTCATGACGACGACCGACCAGTCGCCGTCGGCGACGTCCCACGTCACGGTCTGCGTGCCGTGGCCATGCGCCTGGGCGGCCCAGATCCGCTGCCTGGCGGGCGCGGCTGCACGCGCGCCGCCGCCGCTCATGGCGTAGTCGGCGCGGAACGGGTGGTAGTCGATGTCGGTGACCCTGGCGTGCGCGGTGCCGCGCAGATAGCCGGTCACGTCCCGGGTGGGCGCGATGCCGACGAACACGTCCTTGCCCGCCCGCGGCGTGACGCGCAGCCGGACCTTGCCGTAGAGGTCGTTCTCCAGCACCGACGCGGTGCCGCCGAGGTTGACGTCGAGGTTCTCGGTGCGCAGCGCGGCGGTGCGCGTGTGAAAGCGCTCGGTGCGGGTGGACAGGTAGCCGTCGTCGTCCTTCTGGCCGTTGGCCCAGAGTGCGGCGCCGCCGGCGACGAAGAACGCGAGCGAGACGATGGCGAGCAAGCTCCCGGCGACCACGGCAACGACGCGGCCGCCGGAGGATCGTCCGGGTGGGGAGGGGGAGGGTGATTCGGACATGTGCGCAGGCTCCCAGCGGTAGGGCCGCCGTTCAGCACGGCCAGCAGGCGTCCGGCGGTGGGGTTCGCCAGCGCGGCGACCTGGGGCCTGCTGGGGGGCGCGGTGTGACCTGGGTCACCGGCCGGCGATCAGGCGGCCGACGATCCCGACCGGCTCGACGTCGCCTTCGGCGGTCACGTGCACGGGTGGCTTGGGGGCTCGGTGGCCCAGCAACCAGCGCACCCGATCGAGGGTGCGCGCCGGCCCGAAGATCGCTGGCTCCTTGAGCTTCCAGACACAGCAGCGCTCAGCCGCCGAGTGGGTCGCGGCGAGGATGCCGTTGACCGCGCGGCGCGCGGCTTCGTTGGCGCCCTCCATCGTGGCCAGGTCGGTGTACGTGCGCACGAAGTCGGCGGCGAGGAAGAGATTGGGGATGCGCGTGACCGCATCGGGCCGGTCGTCCCACGAGCCGGCCGTGTTGATGAGCAGCGGCTCGGCGTTCGCGGCGCCGCTCGGGTTGGGGAAGGTGATGTCCTCGTCCAGGAAGGCGCTTGCCAGGTTGGCGTCGTCGAGGACCTGGTGCGCACCGTCGTTGAGGTGGTCCTTGAGCTGGGCCCACACCTCCGCCTTGATCTCGTCGGCCGTGCACGTCGACGCGACCTTCCCCAGCCGCGGCGCCACGCGCTCCCAGTCGGAGACGTCGACGGAGAGGATGCCGCCGATCGTCCCGTCGCCGAGCGCCGCGAAGTCGACGCCGGGCCAGAACTGGCGCTGGGAGATCGAGGTCAGCGCCCACGGCGAGTCGATGTAGATCGCGTGGCCGTCGACCACCGGGACGTCCCGGTGCAGGTAGTACATGACGCCGTTCATCCAGCGCGTGCGCAGCTGGCGCAGCTGGGCCAGGCGCGGCTCGGCCGCGGCGAGCGCCGGCGTCACGAGCTTCAGCAGCTGCTCGACCGGCATCGCCGCGACGTAGTGGTCGGCGGTGATCGCGGTCCGCGCGCCCTGATGCTCGACGGTCACGCCCGTGAGCCGGCCCGAAGCGATGTCGATGCCGACCGCGGACGTGCCGGTGCGAAGGTCGACCCCGGCGGCGCCCAGATGAGCGATCCACGGATCGATCCACGCGTCGTTGGTCGGCGCATCGAGCAACCGGTCGGCGCGGCCACCGACGCGCGAGAGGTCGAAGAGCAGCTGCAGCAGGACGTAACCGCCGGTCCGCGCGCTGATCTCGTGCGCCTGCGCGGCGACGAGCGTGCGCGTCAGTCCGTCGGCCAGGAACTTGCGAAAGCCGGC
>Ga0126377_10001173_pt1 | contig 16870 bp, 19 predicted proteins | sample PanSoiMetPlot_22_FD_92647 | JGI IMG/M metagenome (GOLD analysis project Ga0126377, IMG submission 92647) | Tropical forest soil microbial communities from Panama - MetaG Plot_22 | ecosystem: Environmental > Terrestrial > Soil > Tropical forest > Bulk soil | place: Panama | collected 2016-02-17 | reverse complement strand
GCCTGCCGAGCTGCCGCTGCCGTGGACGATGTTGAGGACGCCCGGCGGCACCCCCGCCTCGTGACAGATCGCAGCGAGTCTGAACGCGGTGACCGGGGCCAGCTCCGACGGCTTGGCCACCGCCGTGTTTCCCGCCGCCAGTGCGGGCGCCACCTTCCACGAGAGGAGGTAGAGCGGAAGGTTCCAGGGCGAAATCAGGCCGGCGACTCCTCGGGGCCGGCCCGCATCGAGCGCTCGCATCGGCCCGTAGGCTCCGAAGCACCTGGAGCCGCGCACGTGCGCGGCGGTCTCGGGGCTCAGCGTGCGGTAGTAGTTCGCGACGTGGAGCCACAGCACGAGCAGCGCCGCGATGCCGCGCAGCGCATCGATGTAGCGCAGCCGCGCGCCAGCGTTCGTGGCGCTCCGCGCCGGCGAATGATCGACCTGCTCCTGCATGCTCGCGAGACGTCCCAACCAGCCGGGCATGTTCGCGGATCGACGCGCGGTTCCGCAAGGGCCGGACTGTTACGCGCGCGTTATGACGTCGAGGCTGCGGCCGTGTCTTGTCCTGCGCCGCGGTGCCGCAGCACGCGCTCCTGCCACGTCGTAGCGAGGCGATGGCCGAGCCGAATGCCGGGCCTTTCGACCAGCCGGTAGCTGAGGCTGGCGATGACGAGCACCGCCGCGAGCCCGACGGCCGCATAGACGCCGAGATGCTGCGTGCGCCACGTCGATCCGGCGGGCTGCTTCAGGAGCCACCACTCGATCGCGGTGAACACGATCACGTGGAAGAGATAGATCGAGTAGCTGATGCGCCCGAGCCAGTCGCTGACGCGCGTCTCGATGCGAACGGCGCGCGTGCCGAGCATGAAGATCGCGAAGCCGATCGCATAGGTCAGCGGCATGTTGTGCTGCGGACCGAACACCAGCCACGCGCCGATCGGGAGCACGAGCACGTAAGTCACGATGAGCCCGCCGAGCAGCAGGTCGGCGATCCGGTCGCGCCGGCCGACGGTGTCGTCCCAGCGGCTTCGCAACAGCGCACCCGTGAACATCACCGAGAGATTGAGGAACCAGTACGGCACGCTCGACGTGATGTAGAGATGCCGCACCCAGTGGCTCGCCTGCACGGCGACGTAGACCAGCCCGAGCACCGCGGCGACGAGTGCGACGCGGCGCACGTCGAAAAGGCTCCGCGTGACGAGCAACACGATGCAGAGCGCGTAGAACACGAGCTCGACGAGCAGCGTCCAGTAGACGCCCTCGGCGGCGCGCACGCCGAAGACGTCCTGCAGCAACGTGAGGTTGATGAGCAGCTCGCGCGTGCTGAACGCCGTGCCCCAGATCCAGAACACCACCAGCGCCGCGAGCGGCACGGACACCCAGTACGCGGGGTAGATGCGGAAGAAGCGCTTGATCGCGAACGCGCCGACCGGCGCCGCACGGTCCGGCAGGATGCTGAACGGGATGACGAAGCCCGAGATCAGGAAGAACACGACGACGCCGACGTGGCCGACGTCGACGTTCGCGACGACCGCGCGGAACCAGCCGCCGGTCGCCTGCGTCTCGGGGCTGACGCGCCCGAACGCCGCGATAGTGTGCAGCCAGACGACGAGCAGCGCCGCGATCGCGCGGAGCGCGTCGACGTAGCGCAGGCGCTCGGCGCGCGGTGCGGGCAGCGGAATCTCGGTCACCGCCCGATATTGCCAGCTATCGGCCGGCAATATCGGGCGTGATCAGGTTCAGTCGCGATCCCAGGGCGCGTGCGCCTCGTTTTCCTCTTCGGAGCGCACGCCCGCGTCGGCGGTCGCCGCCTTGCTCGCGTCGGGCACGGCGATCTCCGGCAGGTTCTTCGCCTTGAGCGCGGCGTTCGCCTTCGGGAGGTCCTTCTCGCGCAGGCCCGCGAACTCCTTCTTGACGTCGTCGAGCTCGCGGCCGAGCGCGTCGATGCGCGCGATCTGGTAATCGGACGGCTTGCCGTCGTAGGACATGATCGCGCCGTACAGCGTGTCCATGTGCTCGCGCAGGCGCTCCTCGCCGGTGATCGCGCCGCCTTCCTTCGTCGCGACGATCTTCTTGCGGATCTCGTCGGCCTTCGACGAGAGCGAGGCGAGCTCCTTCTTCGCGGCATCGTTCGCCGGCAGCTTGGCGCCCGTCGCGTCGGCCTGCATGCGCACGGCGTTGATCTGGTCGACGAGGCCGCTCATGTCGCCGAACAGCGCGCGCACACGCATCGCGGCGTCGTACTGCGCGCGGCGGTCGGCGGCCGAGAACGCGACGCGGCGGTCGAGCCCGACGTCGATCTTCGTCTCGTAGGTCTCCTTGCCCTTGGTCAGGCGCACCGTGTACGTGCCGGGCGGCACGCGCGGGCCCTGCGTCGAGTTGAACGCAATCTGCGCCGCCGGCGGCACGCGCGGCGGCTTGACGCGCATCGACCACGTCACGCGGTTGATGCCGCGGCGCACGCTCGCCGGAATCGTGTCGATGACCTCGCCCTTGTCGTCGAGGATGTCCATCTTGAGCTTGCCGAACAGGTGGCGGCCCTTCTGGTAGTACGTGATCTCGGCGCCGTTCGGCGGGTTCGGCCCGGAGAATGCCGCGTCGCCCTCGGCCCAGCCGCCGAACGCGTTGATGCGCTGCTGGATCGGGCGCGTCGCGAGGAACGCGGCTTCGCTGTCGAGCGTCTTCGCGTCGAGCGCGCGCAGCGGCGTCAGGTCGTCGATGACCCAGATGCCGCGGCCGTGCGTGGCGAGCGCGAGCGAGGCGTCGCGATCCTGGAACGCCAGGTCGCGCACGGCGACCTTCGGGAAGTCGCCGCCCTTGAACTCGGCCCATTCCTTGCCACCGTCGACCGTGATCCAGAGACCGAGCTCGGTGCCGGCATAGAGGAGATCCGGCTTCTTGGTGTCCTGCTTGATCACGTGCGCGTAGCCGCGGACGCCCTTCGCGTCCTTCGGCGACAAGAGCGCGGTCCAGGTCTTGCCGTAGTCGGTCGTCTTGTAGACGTACGGCGCCATGTCGCCGAACGTGTGGCGGTCGAACGCGACGAACGCGGTGCCGGCATCGAAGCTGCCGGCCTGTACCCAAGACACCCACGCGTGCTCGGGGACGCCCTTGACGTTCTTGACGACGTTCGACCAGCTCTTGCCGCCGTCGCGCGTGACCTGCACGTTGCCGTCGTCGGTGCCGACCCAGATGAGCCCGGCCTCTTTGGGCGATTCCGAGATCGAGTAGATCGTCGTGTGCATCTCGGCCGCGGAGTTGTCGACGGTGACGCCGCCGGACTCCTCCTGCTTCTGCTTCATCTTGTCGTTGGTCGAGAGATCCGGCGAGATGCGGTCCCAGCTCTGGCCGTGGTCGCGCGAGCGGAACAGGAACTGCGCGCCGATGTAGATCGTGCCCTTCTCGTTCGGCGAGAGCGCGATCGGCGTGTTCCAGTTCCAGCGGAGCTTCTCGTTGTAGTTCGCTTCCGGCTGGATCGTGCGCGTCTCGTGCGTGTAGCGGTTGACGCGGCCGATCGTGCCGCCCTGCGCCTCGGCGTAGATGTACGCGGGATCGGCGGGATCGGCGAACGCCCAGAAGCCGTCGCCGCCGTACATGTTCTCCCAGCGCGAGTTCGAGATGCCGCCCGGGTACGCGCTGTCGCCCATCCAGGAGCTGTTGTCCTGCAGGCCGCCGTAGACGTGGAACGGATCGGACTCGTCGATCGACACGTGATAGAACTGCGACACCGGCAGGTTGTTCTGCTTCCACCACTTGTTGCCGCCGTCGTACGACTGCCAGAGGCCGCCGTCGTCGCCGGTGACGACGTGCTTGGTGTCGGTCGGATCGATCCAGATGTCGTGATGGTCGCCATGCGTGCCGTTGCTGACGTTGGCGAAGCTCTTGCCGCCGTCGAGGCTCTGGATCAGGTTGAAGTCCGGCTTGAACAGGCGATCCGGATTCGTCGGATCGACCACGAGGTTCGCGAAGTAGAACGGACGCCAGACCATCGACTGGCTCTTGTCGCGCTTGTCCCAGGTCTTGCCGCCGTCGTCCGAGCGGAACAGCGCCGACTCGTTCGATTCGACGAACGCGTAGACGACGTTCGACGCCGACGGCGCGACCGCGACCGCGATGCGGCCGTACGGCTTCTTCGGAAAGCCCTTGTTCGCCGTGTCGGTGACCTCGGTCCACGAATGCCCGCCGTCGGCCGAGCGGAACAGGCCGCTCGCGGACGGCGACGTCGGCGTCTCGCCGCCCGAGCGGAACGTCCAGCCCTTGCGGCGGAAATCCCACAGCGCGGCGAAGATGACGTTCGGATCCTTCGCGTCGAGGCTGATGCCCGAGCAGCCGGTCGAGAGGTTCTTGCCCTTCAGCACGACCGACCAGCTCTTGCCGCCGTCGGTCGTCTTGTAGAGGCCGCGGTCGGCCGAATCGCTCCAGAGCTTGCCCGGCACGCAGGCATAGACCGTGTTGCCGTCGCGCGGATCGACGATGATCTTCGCGATGCGCTCGGAATCCTTGAGGCCCATGTTCGTCCAGGTGTCGCCGCCGTCGGTCGACTTGTAGATGCCGTCGCCGACCGACACGGAGTTGCGCGTCCACGACTCGCCGGTGCCGACCCAGATCGTGTCGTGGTTCGTGGGATCGATCGCGATCGAGCCGATCGACTGCACGCTCTGCTTGTCGAACACGGGTTTGAACGTCGTGCCGCCGTCGGTCGACTTCCAGACTCCGCCGGACGCCGCGCCGATCAGCATCGTTGTCTTGCCGTCCTTCGCCGGCACCGCGGCGACCGCCGCGATGCGGCCGCTCATCGCGGCGGAGCCGATGTTGCGCGCGCCGAGGCCCGAGATGACGCCGGCGTCGAAGCGCGGCTCGTTCTTCTTTCCGGCCGTGTCGGCCGCGCTCGCGCCGAGCGCGACGCCGCAACAGGCGATGGCGAGCGCCGCGAGCACGCTCTTGCGGAGGTTCGAGGTTATGCGGATCTGCGTGCTCATGGGTTCGCTCCCGTCTTCGGCGCGGGGAACGCGAACAGCGAATCTTCGAGCGGCGCGTTTGCTTCCGCGTGCTCGATCGTCGTCTGCGAGCGGTTGCCGTCGGCCTTGCTCTCGGTCGCGAGCGAGAACGGGAAATAGACGCCGTTGATTTCCTCGTAGTCGCCGTAGTCGGTCGTGCTCTCGACCTGCGTGCCGCGCACGCTGCGCTGCGCGACGGTGCGGATCTCGAGGAAATGGTCGGGATCGAGGTAGACATACTCGACGTCGCCGTTTTTCAGCGTCACCTTGAGCTTGTGCGCGTCGGTGCCGTCGACGTCCTCGGTGCCGAGGTAGTCGATCTTCGCGCCGCGCTCCTTCGCGCCGATGAGCGCGCCGGCGATCGGCGCGTCGTCGGCGAGCGCCTTGGCGTCGTCGCTCGTCATCTTTTCCGGATCCTTGCGGCCCTGGAACGGCGAGATCTGCCAGGCGTCCTTGCCGTCCCACGCCTGCACGGCGGTAAGGCCCTGGATGCTGGCTTCGTTGCGCACCGAATCCGGCGCCTTCTGGAACACGGTCAGCGCGAGCTCGAACTGGCCGCCGAAGAGGATCCTGCCCTCGAGCTTCAGTGTCCTGATCGCGGCGACCTTGTCGGCGCCGCCGCGCGCTTCGAGATTCTTGGCGAGAAGTTCGTCGACCGTGACCGCGTGCGCGAGCGGCGCGGCGGATACGGCGACGGCGAGGAATACGGCCCATCGAGTGCGCATGAAGACGCCTCCGTTGCGTGCACGCGCGGCGACGGACGGCCCCAACGGCACGGCCGGGCGCGAGCGAAGTCGCCAGAGATTAGCGACGGCGGGTCATCCTAGCGATGGACAGAAGTCATGCCAAGGAATGAGACCGCTGCGCCGGACAGCGGAATGCGGCGCTCAGAGATCGACGCGGCGCCGCAGGATGTCCCAGAACATCGCCCAGTCGCCGGCGAAGCTGTAGAGCGGATGCGTGAAGGTCGCCGGCCGGTTCTTCTCGAAGAAATAATGACCGGCCCACGCGAATCCGTAGCCCGCGACCGGCGCGAGCCAGAGCCAGCGCGCATCGCCGCTCGCGATCGCGACGAGCACGACCGCGATGACGAGCCACGAGCCGACGAAATGCATGCGCCGGCACGCCTTGGTCGCGTGCTCGGCGAGGTAGAAAGGATAGAACTCGCGGAAGTTCGCAAACTGCGCCACGCGCTCAGCGCTCCGGCAGCGGGATGAACTCGGTCTCGCCCGGCACCTGGCCGAAGCGCTGCTCCGCCCAGGTCGCCTTCGCGCTCTCGATGCGCTCATGGCTCGACGCGACGAAGTTCCACCACAGCACGCGCTCGCCGTCGAGCGCCGCGCCGCCGCAGATCAGCGCGCGCGCCGGGTACGCGGCGGCGATCTCGACGTCGCCGCCCGACAGCACGTGCATGTGGCCCGCCGCGAGCGGCCGGCCGCCGACCGTGATGTCGCCTTCGATCGGATACACGGCGCGCTCCTCGTGCTCGGTCGAGAGCACGAGGCGGCTCCCGGCGTCGAACGTCGCGTCGACGTACAGCGTCGGCGAATAGACGCGCACCGGCGACGCAAGGCCGAACGCGTGGCCGGCGACGATGCGCAGGCGCACGCCGCCCCGCTCGGTCTCCGGCAGCGAGGACGCGTCGTGATGATGGAACGAGGGCGCGGCGTCCTCGCTCGCGAGCGGCAGCGCGAGCCAGGTCTGCACGCCATGCAGCTTGTGCCCGCTGGCGCGCTCGGCGTCGGGCGTGCGCTCCGAATGCACGATGCCGCGGCCCGCGGTCATCCAGTTGACGTCGCCGGGACGGATCACCTGGTCGGACGCGAGGCTGTCGCGATGGCGGATCGCGCCTTCGTAGAGATAGGTCAGCGTCGAGAGGCCGACGTGCGGATGCGGCCGCACGTCCATGCCGCGACCCGCAGCGAGCTCGACCGGGCCGAAATGATCGAAGAACACGAACGGCCCGACGTGCCGGCGCAGGCGGAACGGCAGGAGGCGCCGCACGACGAAGCCGTCGCCGAGATCGTGCAGGCGCGGCTCGACGATGAGCTCGGGTTCGCGGGTCATGGGAGCGCCTTGGGAGGTCGCTTCATGATGCCACGTCGAATCGGAGGCGTAAGGTCGGGCGCTTTGCGCCCTCGTCAGGTCGGCGGCTTCGCCGCCTCGTCAGGAGTCGGTAGAGCAAGCGCGTCGTCCTGACTTCCTGGCGAGTGAGCCCGAAGGGCGAACGACCTCACGAGGCGCGGCGCAGCCGTGCCGCCCTGACGGCTCTGAAAAGAAAAAGGCCGCGGCGGTTGCCGCGGCCTTGCGAAAATTCTTTCAGGGGAATTTGATCAGGCTGCGGTCACGTCTTCCGCCTGCAGGCCCTTCTGGCCCTGCACGACACGGAAGCTGACCTTCTGGCCTTCCTGCAGCGTACGGAAACCGGTGCCACTGATCGCACGGAAATGCACGAACACGTCCGGTCCGTTCTCACGGCTGATGAAGCCGAAGCCCTTGCTCTCGTTGAACCACTTGACGGTACCGATCTGACGATCCGACATGGAACTCTCCACAGATTTTGAACTTGGTTGAACTGCTCACGCCAGCAAGGCGTGTCGAACACTGGGTGTGCAGGTGTACGTGAAGCGACGTAGCGGATCGTTGATCGGCGCTGCATCGGGTCAAAGAGCCGGTGACCGTGCAAACACAGCGGCGCGAGTGTACCTGAACGTTTGCCAACAGGCGACAGGGTCGGGGCGCCCTGTCAAGTGCCCTTCGGGACGCGCTCCGGCAGCCGTCAATACGTCCGGATCTGGGCCGCCGGATCGCGCAGGAACGCCGTCCAGTCGGCCGTGAGCGCGGCGAGGCCGCCCGGGTAATAGGTATCCAGGAGGGTTTCGACCGGCACCGGCACGCAGGGGTCCGCCCGCTGCCGGGCGAGGACTTCGTGAAGGGCCGCCGTGCCCTCGGCGCCCCGCATCAGCACGGCGACCAGCGCGTAGGCGCGGACGTAGCGTCGATCGCGATCCTCGGCGTAGAACTCGGGCCCGGCGTGCGCGAGGAGCTCGACCAGCGCATCGCTGCCGTCGCCCTCCGGCGCCGAGCCGAGCAGCGCGGCGCGATCGGCCGCGACGTCGATCTCGCCGCCCATGCCGGCGACGCGGTAGCGCCGGAAGTATTCGGCGAGCCCTTCGTTGAGCGGCACCGGCAGGTTGCCGACTTCCTCGTGGATCAGCGCGTGCGTGATCTCGTGGCGCAGGATCGAGAACGCGAGCTCGTCGTCGCCCTGCATGCGCACGTAGATCGTGTGCAGCGGCGGCACGTATGCGCCGGTCGACGCGCCGAGCACGCCGCCGCCGACGAGCTTCGAATACGCGCCGGCATCGCCGACGAACACGATCCTGAGCTTCATGTCGGCCGGCGCGTCGATGCCGAGCGCCTCGTGGAACACGCGCTGCACCGCGAGCGCGTCGACGATCGCGCGCTGCTCGAGCCCGGACGGCAGGCTGACGTCGTAGCCGCTCGCCTCGACCTCGACCGGCGGCACGCCCTTCACTTCGAGCACGCGATGGCCGCTGACGGCCGACGTCGGCGCCTGGTCCGAGTAGTGCGTGATGCCGGCGGCGTCGACCCAGCGGTGGACTTCGGTCGCGCGCACGCCGCCGGTGCCGGCGGTTTTCGCAAGGCACGCGGCTGACGTTTTCGACGCGTGCGATTCCGCGACCGGCGCATGTTCTTCGACGGGAGGCGCCGCGGGAATCACGGGCTTCGCGACCGGCGATGGCGGGGGCGGTGTCGGCGTCGGCGCCAGTTGCACGGCCGCCGGTGCCGGCGCGGGCGGCGGCGGCTTGTCGCAGCCGGGCGTCGCGATCAGCGCCGACCACAGCAGAGCCCGGCGCAGCGCCGTCACGACGGCGGTGCCACGGGCACGTGCTCGGCGGCGAGTTGCAGGCGCAGCAGCCGCACGAGGTAGACGACGATCGCGATGTTGACGATCAACCCGCCGAGCTTCATCGGCGTGAAGTGGCGCGCCATCTCGTAGATCTCGATCGGGATGAACAGCGAGGTCGAGATCACGGTGAGATATTCCGCCCAGCGCGCGTTGCGCCAGAGGCCGAAGCCTTCGATCGCGTAGAGGATCGCATAGGCCAGCGCGACGATCGCAAGGAAGCCGATCGTATGCGGGCTCATGCCGAGGAACTCGTGCAGCGCGTGCGCGACGAACTCGTGGCCGGTCGCGACCGGCAGCGCGGTCAGCCACGCGGCGAACTCGGCGCCGGCTTCGGGACGGGTCAGGCGGAACAAGAGGGTCGCCAGCACGACGAGCAGCGTCGACTTGACGAACTTGAACGCGGCGATGAGCGCGAGCGCGCGCGGACCGGAATGCGGATGCATGCGCCGACGATAACCGATGCCCGGGGACGCGTGCGGAAACGCCACCTAACGCGCGATTTAACGGCGATGCGTGCCGGCCCGGAGGGTTTGGTTCCGGTTAATCGCGCGCGGTTAGTTTGCGGGTTGACGGGGCAGAACGACCCCGCTGACGAGGAAACTGCCATGCTCACCCGCATCCTGCCCGCGCTTGCCGCCGTCCTTCTTCTCTCGTTCGGCGTGGAGGCGCAGACCACCGATCAGTCGCGCGCGACGTACCCGACGCCGGAAGGCTCGCTCACCGTGCACACCGGCCAGCCCGGCCCGCGTGCCTATGGCCCGCCGCCGCCGTTCGCACAGCTTTCGGGCGGCAAGCCGTACATCTCGCAGGCCGACGCCGATGCCGGCTACGACCTGCTCGCGAACGACTTCATCCACGCCGACGACAACCGCGACGGGCGCATCTCGCAGGCCGAGTACGAGCGCTGGGCGCGCTCGCGCAACTGACGCGGCCTCGTCGGAATCGAAAAGGCGCGGCGATCGTTCCCGATCGCCGCGCCGCGATTCCTCAGCGGCGCCAGTAACCGACGTGGAAGCGCCACGCCGGCCCGTAGTGCACCCAGCGCGCCGGCACGTATCGATAGCCCGCCCGCGCCGGCGCCCAGTATCCGCCGGCCCAGTAATAGCGCACGCCGTTCCAGCGCCAGTAGCCGGGAATCCAGGCGTAACCTGGCCTGACGACCACGCGCTCGACGCGCGGCGGCGGCGGCGCGAAGCCGACCGAAACGCCGACGACCGCATGCGCGGACGCCGGCTCGACGAACGCGGCGCCGCAGGCGATGGCGAGCGCCATGAGGGGACGGATCAGGGATTTCATGAACGGCTCCTCGCGGATCGCACGCTGCGATCCTCGAACGCGGAAAACGCGGGAGCGCCGCGCGCGTTGACCGCGAAGCTGGCTGCACGCTGAGCGGAACGGGCGGCACCCGCGCTTTACACGCATCCTCCCCGCGCGCCGCGCGCACGATCCGCTATGCTTCCGCGCCCGTATCCCAGGAGGACGTTCGTGATGTTCCAGAGTCGCGTTGTTTTCGCCGTGCTGGCCGCGCTGTCGATCCCGGCGATCGCCCAGGCGCAGGCGCAACCCAAGCCGGCGACGCCGCCCGCCGCACCGATGGTCATGAAGCCGGGCACGCCCGCGACGCCGCCGACCGCGCCGGCGCAGCCGTCGCGCTTCGACGAAATCGACACCAATCACGACGGCTTCATCTCGCGCGACGAGTTCATGGCCGCCGAGAAGAAGCGTTTCGACGAGTTCGACACGAACCACGACGGCAAGATCGACGCCAAGGAGATCGCGAGCTCGCCGCCGCTCATGGAGCGCAACCTCAAGACCGCCGAGCGCATGGTCAAGCAGTGGGACACCAACGGCGACGGCGTCGTCAGCGCGGACGAGTACCAGAAGTTCTCCGAGCAGCGCTTCAAGGCGCAGGACAAGGAAGGCACCGGCAAGATCGCCAAGCGCGCGCCGATGGCGCCGATGATGCCGCCGGGCAAGCCGGGGCAGACGCCGATCCAGCCGGTTCCGCCGGCGGCGAAGCCGACGCCGACGAAACCCTGAGCGAAGATGTCGCAAGCTCCCGGCACGCAAGGTGCCGGGAGAAGCACAATGGATCCCGGCTTTCGCCGGGATGACGAGGATCCCTTAGCGGGTGCGCACCATCGACGGCGCCGGGTGCGAGCTGTGGCTCCAGGACGTCGAATGACCCCAGTTGCCGCCGTGACCGTGGCCGCTCCAGTTGCCGTGGTGATGGTGGCCGTAGTCGCTGTAGTAGATGCCTAGGCCGAACGACGGGTAGTACGGATAGTAGTACGACGGGTAGTAGTACCCCGCTCCGTAGCCGCCGTAATAACCGCCGTAGTAGCCCCCGCCACCGTAGTAGTCCGTGCCGTAGTAGGCGTCGCCGTAATAGCCGTCGGAGCGCACGTAGCCATACGGATCGTAGTAGCAGCCGGCCAGCATCAGCGCGGCGGCGACGAAACTCGTTTTCAGCATGGTTTTCATGATCGCACTCTTGCACCGGTAACAGCGATTTTCAAGGTACGCCGAGCCGGTGAATCCGTGCTGAGCCGGACGCGCGAAACGGATTGTTTTTCGCGTTTAGCCGACGGACGGCCTGGTCCCGAGCAGCGCGTTCAGCCGGCCGTCCCTTTCGTCCTTCTTCAAACGCGCAAGCTCGCGCACGGCAGTGTAGAACGCGCTCCACTCGTTGCCGGCCTGCGCGAACAGGCGCGCGAACGCCGGCACCCAGCGATCGTACAGGCCGAACGGCACCAGCTTCGCGTTGTTGAGCGGCCCGTCGGCCCAGCGGTCGTAACGATGATCGCCCTGCCAAGCCTCCCGGGCGACGCGATAGCGCTCGCGGAACGCGGCGATCTCCCGGTCCTTGCCGGCGTGCTTCTCGGCGTCGGTTTCGCCCGACGCGTACAGCGCGCGCAACCGGTCGCGCAGATCGAGCACCAGCGCCGTGAACGCCGCGTCGTGCGCAGCCTCCGCGGGATCCGGCGGCGGCAGCCCGCGCGACGCGCGCCACTGGCGCACGCCCTCTTCCTGCACGAACGACGCGAACGACTCGTTGAACGCCGTGTCGTCCTTGACGTACACGAGCTGGTGCGAGAGCTCGTGGAAGATCACGCCGTCGAGCTCGTCGTCGCTCCAGCGCAGCATCGAGCTCAGGATCGGATCGGAGAACCAGCCGAGCGTCGAATACGCCGCCGCGCCTTCGATCGCGGTGTCGTTCCCTTCGGCGCCGAGGCGTGCGGCCTCCTTCTCGGCTTTCGCCTTGTCGAAGAAACCGAGGTAGGCGACGCATCCCGCGAACGGAAAGCAGTGCGTGACCGGATCGACCGACAGCGCCGGCGTCGCGAAGACGTTCCAAGTGACGTACGGCCGCCCGAGATCGACGTAGCTCGTGTAGCTCGCGTTGCGCGGGAGGCCGAGCGTGTCGGAAGCGAAGCGCCGCGCGTCTTCGGTTCGCGCAAGCCGCTCGCGGAGCTTCGCGTCGACGTTCTCGTCGGCGACGACCCTGGCGATCGGCTCGCGGTGCGACAGGAGCTTCGCCTGCCCGTTCGCGACGTGCGCATAGTAGCCGAGCGTGCTGCAGCCCGACATCGTCAGCGAGAACGCGAGCGCCGCGATGAATCTCAGAGACTGCGCCCGTCGAACGACCGGACCGTCAGCGACTTCGGATCGACGCCCTCGAGGCAGCGCACGTTGATCGCCGCCATTTCGTTGCCCTTCGGATCGGTGCCGAGGCCGAACGGGCCGACGCCGCAGGTCGGACAGAACGTGTGCCGGATGTTGTGCTTGTTGAACGTGTAGCTCGCGAGACTCGCTTCCGGCGTGCGCAGGTGCAGCTTCGCCCGCGGCACGAACCAGAGCAGGTGCGCGCGCTTGCTGCAGATCGAGCAGTTGCACTCGGTGACCGGGCCGATCTCGCCTTCGACGTCGTACGCGATCCTGCCGCAGTGACAGCTTCCCTGGTAAGTCATGTCGCCGACTCCCGCCGAGCGAAGGGAGGCGAAGTATGCGCTACTTCGTTTCGAGGCGCGTGGCGTGACTCGCAGCGATCTTCCAGCCGTCCTTGCGCTTGACGTAGGTATCGGTGAAGCGCGCTTCGAGGGCGAAAGGCTTGCCGGACGCCGTGCCCTTCACCGTCGTGATGCCGAGCCGGATCGCCGCGTCGCCGTAGAGCCGCATCGTCGTGTCGTGGTTGCGGAACTCGGTGTACCGGATCTCGCCCTTCTTCGCGTCGGCGATGTCGTCGGCGCGCGTCGTGACCTCGCCGCGCGTGTTGGTCAGCGTGTAGGTCTCGTCTTCGAGCCGCTCGATCGCGGCGGCGTCGCCGCTTCGGATCGCGTCGCACAGCGCCTGCTCGACGCGCTCGATCTCGCGCGCGTCGTCGGCCGGCGCCGCAGCGGCGAGTTGCGTGGCGATGAGGGCGGCAAGAACGCAGCAGGCGGATTTCATGGCGTCTCCCAGGGAAAAGTGGCGGTACCTAGCCCGCGCCGAAGCGCGGATGCATGAGCTGATCGAGGAAGTGTCCGAGTACGCGCGGCTCGAGCGCGATCGTGAACAGGATGCCGAAGATCGCGCCCCAGAGGTGTGCGCTGTGGTTGATGCGATCGGTCTGGCGGCGGTCCATGTAGATCGTGTAGCCGAGATAGACGAGCGCGAACACGATCGCCGGCACCGGGAACGCGAAGATCAGGATCATCGACCACGGCTTCAGCAGGATGTACGCGAAGAGCACCGCGGACACCGCGCCGGACGCGCCGAGGCTCCGGTAGTTCGCATCGTCGCGGTGCTTCAGGTAGCTCGGCACCGCCGATACGACGACGCCCGCCGCATAGAACAGCGCATAGCCGAGCGCGCCGATGCGCGGCGTGAACACCTGCTCCATGAACGAGCCGAACGAGAAGAACGTGAACATGTTGAAGAGCAGATGCCCGAAATCGCCGTGCACGAAGCCGCAGGTCAGCAGGCGGTCGTACTGGTGCGAGCGGCTGATCGCCGGCGGCCAGAGCAGCAGCCGGTCGAGCAGGCGGACATTCTTGAACGCGACGAACGAGACGACGCAGGTGACGGCGAGGATGATCAGGGTGACGGGCGCTGCAACCGGCATCGCGGCTCCACGCGGCGGATCGGAGACCCGAACGATACGTTGCCGCGCCGCGCGGCGACAAGCGTCACGATGCGACGAGCCCGGCCCACTCCGGATGCTCGCGCACGTAGTACGCCGCGTACGGACACTGCGGCACGACGCGCCAGCCGCTCGCGCGCGCGTGCTCGAGCGCCGCCTGCATCAGCGCGGCCGCGATGCCGCGCCGGGCCACCGGGTCGGGCACGACGACGTGCGCGATGATCATCGTCGTGCCGTCGAGCGTGTAGTCGAGCGTGCAGTGCTCGCCCTCGACGCGCGTCTCGAAGCGATGGCGAGCCGGATCATGAGCGATGTCCCAGGTCATGCGCGGCCCGCGAGAATCCTTTCGACCAACGCCGCGTACGCCGCGAGGAACTTCGCCAGGAACTCGCGCGTCGGTTCGCTCGCGAGCTTCCCCGCCTCGTCGAAGTGCTTGCCGGCGTGGCCGAGATACGCTTCCGGCTGCTGCAGCACCGGCACGTTGAGGAACACCAGCGACTGGCGCAGGTGATGGTTCGCGCCGAACCCGCCGATCGCACCCGGCGACACGCTGACGACCGCGCCGGGCTTGCCGTCCCAGCGGTTGCTGCCGTGCGGGCGCGAAGCGACGTCGATCGCGTTCTTCAGCACACCCGGCACGCTGCGGTTGTATTCGGGCGTGACGAAGAGGACGCCGTCGGCGCGCCCGATTCGCTCGCGGAATTCAGCCCAGGGTACAGGCACGTCGTCCTCGAGATCGGCATTGAACAGCGGCAGCGCGCCGATCTCGACGATCTCGAGCGCGAGCGGCGCCGGCTGCATCTCGATCAGCGCCTTCGCGGTCTTGCGATTCAGCGATTCCCTGCGCAGGCTCCCGACGATGACGGCAATGTCGCGGCGCGTGGCCATGATCGATCTCCTTTCAGCCGAGGATCGAGGATACTGCGCGCTACCGTGAGCGGCTCTTGAATTTGCATTTGCGCGTCCCGATGCCGTCGGGCTCGCTGATCCCTTCGTCATCGGCTGCCGGCCGCCGGTTCACTGCATGCACGCATCGCGCTATCTGCAACTCGACGTCTTTCCCGCCCGCACGGGCGGCGGCAATCCGCTCGGCGTCGTCGTCGATGCGGCCGACTGGACGAGCGAGCGCATGCAGGCGTTCGCCGCGTGGACGGGACTCGTCGAGACGACGTTCGTGCTGCCGCCGACCTCGAGCCAAGCGAGCTACAGGCTGCGCATCTTCACGCCCGATCGCGAGATTCCGTTCGCGGGCCATCCGACGATCGGCAGCGCGCACGCCGTGCTGGAATCCGGCGTCGCCGTCGCGCGCGACGGACGCCTCGTGCAGGAATGCGGCGCCGGCCTGCTGCCGATCCGCGTCGAGGACGAAGGCGCGGCGCGCCGGCTTTTCGTGCAGGCGCCCGCGGCGCGCGTGCTGCGCGAGGATCCGGACGATGCGTTGCTGCGCAGTCTGCTCGCCGGAACGAAGCCCGGCGCGCTGCCGCCGGCGTTCGTCGAGGGCGGACGCCGCTGGTGGATCGCCGAGTTCGCCGACGAAGCATCGCTGCGCGCGTGGTCGCCCGATCACGCCGCGATCGGCGTGCTGGCGCGCGCGACCGACAGTCTCGGCCTTTGCGTGTTCGCACGCTGCGGTGCGCGCGACTACGACCTCGTCGTGCGCGCGTTTCCGGCCGGCGTCGGCATCGTCGAGGATCCGGCCTCCGGCGCCGCGAACGGGCTCATCGCCGCGTGGATCGCCAAGGCCGAGCCGAATGGCGCGCTGGCGAACGGCTATCGCGTGAGCCAGGGCCGCGAGATCGGCCACGACGCCGCGATCCTCGTGCGCATCGACGGCAGCGAGGTCTGGGTCGGCGGGCGCACCGAGACGATCGTCAGTGGCACCGTCCGCTGGCCGCGCTGACGCGCCTCGCGCGACTGTCGGGATCGCCGGGCCCAACGCGTTCGATCCATACGAACAGGTGCAGCGCCTGTGTTCGTGTGCCTTTTTCTGGTGCGCATATCGCGTGCGATTCAACACATATGGATCTCGCTTTCGCATGAGATTCCGATCACGCATTTGACGCTTGTCTTCGCCTCGCGCTCCCCACGACTTTATTGCTCGTCAGGATGAGCGCGGGAGCCGGAGATGGCACGATCGATTCTTTCGGCGCGATACGCATGGGTGTTCGTAGTCGTCGGAACACTGGCATCAACAGCGCCTTCGCGCGCCGACGAGGACCGATGGCGCCCGTACTTGCCTATTGACGAGCCCCTGCCGCCCGGCGATCCACTCGGCCATGTCGAAGTCGACGGACCGCCGAGCATGCGTGGCTTCCTCGGCATATGGTCTCACCCTCGCGTCGTCGACCTCGACAGCGAGCGAGGCGGAGGCGACTTCAACCGCAACCGCGGCGTACGCGACGCGGTGACGGATGCCTCGCAAGGCGATGATCCATGCGCCGACAGCGCTAACCCGACCAGCGGCAACCCGATCGTCTTAGCCACGGGCGACAAGATCGAACCGGAAGTCGATTTCGCCTCGGCCGGCGAAATGGCGCTGACGCTGACGCGCACGTACAACCATTTCTGGAAGTATGTGGGGCTCTTCGGCAAGCACTGGGTGTCGAGCTTCGACTACTCGCTGGTCTGGCAATCCAGCGATGCCTTGATCTTCGCGCAACGTCCGGACGGTCGGCGCATCAAATTCGTCCGCGTCGGGACGACGACTCGCTGGAACGAGGACAAGCCCTCGCCGGTCGCCTCCATCGTCAAGAACGCCGACGGCACCTACACGCACGTCACCGAAGACCTCGGTACCGAGACCTACGACGGCGGCGGCAAGCCGCTGACGATCCG
>Ga0126377_10001172_pt1 | contig 16879 bp, 15 predicted proteins | sample PanSoiMetPlot_22_FD_92647 | JGI IMG/M metagenome (GOLD analysis project Ga0126377, IMG submission 92647) | Tropical forest soil microbial communities from Panama - MetaG Plot_22 | ecosystem: Environmental > Terrestrial > Soil > Tropical forest > Bulk soil | place: Panama | collected 2016-02-17 | reverse complement strand
TGCCGTTGCCCTTGAGGCATGCGGCCGGGACTTCGAGCGCGAGCGTGGTGATGTTCGCGCCGCGGATCGTGTCGTTGGCGCGATCCTGGGTGATGCCACCCGGAAAGCCCTTCCCGTCACCTGCGCCCGGAGCGCTGTCGCCCTCGACCGGCACCAGGTTGACGAGATCGAACACCTTGCCGAGGTTGACGGCGAACGGCTCATCGCGCTGCCCGACGAACACGCGCCCCTGGCCGGAGCAGCCGGGAATCGAGACGTCGTACAGGAAGCTGCGCGCATAGGATTCGTAGGCCGTCGAGTCACCAAAAGTCTTGGTGCCGACGTAGTCGAACGGCTTGCCGAACGTCGCGCTGCCGTTGGCCACGTTGGTCACCGCGACGCCCTGGCCGTGGTGGCGGTCGCCGCGCACCAGCGTGAGCGTGTACGACTCGCGGAAGTTGAGCGCGCCATTGTTCGTCGCGCTCACCTGCCCGACATTCTTGAGCGGCACCGCGACCGCCTGCTGGCTGCCGTTCGGACCGATGTTGAGCTTGATTCCCTGGTTGTTGTTCGCGAGGGTGTTGCTGAAACGGAACTGGAAGGTGAGGTCCTCGCGCGCATCGCCGTCGTTGTCGACGTGGATCTCGTAGAGCGCGGAAGGATCGAGCGCGAAGTAGTTCGGCCCGCCGTACGGGTCCTCGAGCGGAATGTAGTCAGCCAGCAGCGTGACGTAGCCCTCGCGGCCCGGCTCGTAGCTCATGAACATGTAGAAGTCGGTGGAATCGATGGTCGGGAAGCGCGTGATGTTCGGCGCTTCGCGGTGGCTGGAGGCGGTCGCAAGCAGCGGTATCGCGGCGGCAGCCAGCGCGGCGATCCAGCGGGCGTGATCTCTCATGGTCTTTCCCTCGGGCTCGACATGAACCCTGTCACGCCGTCTGTTCGCCCGGCTCCCCCGACTGGATTCAAAACGGCCCGCGGTTTCTGGCGGCACCCGCGCGCAGGATTTATAGTGCGGCCATGAAGGTCCTGAAGCTGGTCCTCGTCGCCGTCGCGGCAGTCGTCCTGCTTCTGGTTCTCCTCGGCCTGTTCCTGCCCTCCTCCGCGCACGTCGAGCGCAGCGTGAGCATCACGGCTCCGCCCGCGCAGGTGTACGAAATCGTCAACGACCTGCATCGCTTCAACGACTGGTCGCCCTGGTTCGAGAAGGATCCGCGGGCGAGGTACACGTACGGCGGACCGGAGAACGGTGTGGGCTCGAAGGTCGAATGGAGCAGCACCGTGTCGTCCGTCGGCACCGGTTCACAGGAGATCGTCGAGTCGGTGCCCAACCAGCGCGTGCGCACCAAGCTCGACTTCGGCGGCAGCGGCGATGCGCAGGCCGAGGTGTTGATTGCGCCGGACGGCGCCGGCAGCCGTGTGACATGGGCGCTCGATACGAAGTTCGGTCGCAATCTCATCGGCCGCTACTTCGGGCTGGCGATGGATTCGATGGTTGGCCCCGACTACGAGCAGGGGCTCGGCAAGCTCAAGGCGCTGGCCGAGGCGGCGCTACCGCCACCCGCTGCCGAGGCCTTCGACATCACCGAAGTCGATCTGCAGCCGCGTGACATCGCCTATGTCGAAGGCACCAGCAGTCTCGATCCCGCGGCCATCGCCAACGCGCTGGCCGCGGCCTACGCGCAGATCGATGCCTTCATGCATGTGAACGCGCTGACGCAGAAGGGCGCGCCGCTCGCCATCAATCGCTTCTACGACGAGAGCGGCTGGGGCTTCCAGGCCGGCATTCCGATCGCGGGCCTCACCGACAAGAGCCGCGGCGCCGGCACGACGGGGATCGTGAAGCTCGGGCACACGTACGCGGGCCATGCACTCAAGGGTGTGCACATCGGCGACAACTCCACGTTGCCGGATGCCTATCGCGCACTCGAGGATTACATGGTCGCGAAGGGTCTCGATTCGAACGGCTCGTCGTGGGAGGAATACGCGAGCGATCCCGTGACCACGCCGCCGGAGAAGCGCCAGACCGAAGTGTTCATGCCGGTGAAGCCGGCAACGGCGGCGCCGGCGAGCGCCGGCGCCGCGCACTGATCTCAGAACGCCGACGCGGTGAGCTCGATGTCGGCGTGCTTCCAGGCTTCGCGCTGCTCGGCAGCGGCCTTCGCGCTTTCGGCAGTCTTGTTCTGCGCCTTGAGCGCCGCGCTCAGCCCATAGAGCGCCCAGCCATTCGCCGGATTGCGCAGCAGGTCTTCGCGATACACCGCCTCCGCCTCGCCGGGGCGATTGGCCGCGAGCAGCTGCGCACCCAAGATGTGCCGCACCGGGAAAAACCAGTCGCGCGGTTCGTCGTACGACAGCTTGTCCTCGCGTGCTACGGCATCTTGCAACTGCTTGATCGCCTCGTCTGAGCGCTGTTCGGCCATGGCGATGCGCGCGTGCACGATGGCGATCGCGACGCCGAGAACATCCTGCGTCGTGTTGAAGCCGGCGACGGCATCGGCGGGAATGCTCGCGTTGAGCTTCTCGAGATCAGCGAGCGTCGCCTTCGCTTCCGCGAGCTGGCCCTTGGCCGCGTGCGCCACGCCCTTGCCGTAGAGATAGCCGCCGGTGAGCGCCTGCAGCTTCGGGTTGGGTGCGGGCTTGGCCAGCATCTCGTCCCACAGGCCAAAGCGCACCGCCGCCGCGTATTCCTCGGCGAGCAGCCAGTCGAACCCGGGCATCGCTAGCAGCATCTCGTCGGAGATGGTGCGCCGCGAGTTGCGCACCGCCTCGAGCGTCTCTGCCTTGCGGCCCTCCATCGCGGTGGAGAACGCGAGGAACTGGTAGTTGTGCCCCGTGTACATCACGTAGTAATCGGGCGGATGCGTCTGCTTGAAGTACTTTTCATCCGCCGCTGCGCCGAGGCGGTTGGCCTCGGCCGCCTCCTCGTAGCGACCGACGCGCTGCAGGATGTGCGCCGGCATGTGCTCGAGGTGTCCGGCGGAGGGCATCATGCCGCGCAGACGCTCCGCGGCGGCCACGGCACGATCCGGATGCGGCGACGCTTCCAGCGTGTGCACGTAGTAGTGATTGGCGCCGGGATGTTGCGGGTCGTGCGCCAGCACGAACTCGAGCGCCTTCTGGATCTCGGCGGTCCCGGCCGAGGGCTTGCCGTCGGGACTCCAGAGCTTCCACGGCGTGATGTTCATGAGTGCTTCCGCGTACAACGTCCGCACGTCGAGGTCGTCGGGAAACTGTTGCGCGACGCCTTTCATCGCATCGGCATAAGCGCCGAGCACGGGCGCGGAATTGGAGGGATCGAGCGGACGCGAGTTCGGGTAGCGCAAGGCCAGGGCCTTGATCAGCGCCTGTTCGACCGGCGTCGCGTGCGAGGCATTCTGCTCTGCGAGCTGCACCGCCGAGAACGCCACGTTGGCGCGCGGTTCCACCATGATCGGCAGGTTGTAGTTGGGGCCGACCGTGAGCGCCACACCCCAGTAACACGAGGCACACGCGGGATCGAGCTCGGTCGCGCGCGCGAACGAGCGCGTCGACTCATCGTGGTTGAAGGCCCAGAGAAAGCGCATCCCCTGGTCGAAGTATTGCTGCGCCTCGGGTGAGGAAGTGGTGATCTTGCGATGAAAGGTCCCGAGACCCTCGTACAATGCAGCACCGCGCGCCCAGTCGCCCATCGACAGCGGGAGGCTGGGCATCGCCGCGTGGTCGTCCGGCATGGATTGCCCCGCGGCTGCGGGTGGTGAAGAATTCGCAGCGGCGGTCGGTGGCCTGCCGCCGCCGCCGCAACCGCTGGCGAGTGCGACACTCAGAATGAGAAGGGTGCCGAAAGTGCGCTGCATGATTCGTTCTCCAGCCATCCCACGCAGCCGCGCACTCTAGCAGCGGACGCAACGGGCGGCGCAATTGTTAAAGGAAGCTTAATCCCATGGAGTGCCGATGATCGAGATCAGACGCAGTGGCGAGCGCGGCTTTGCCGATCACGGCTGGCTCAAGTCGTTTCACAGTTTTTCCTTCGCGCAGTACTTCGATCCCCAGCATGTCGAGTTCGGTCCGCTGCGCGTCATCAACGAGGATCGCGTGGCGGCGGGCGCCGGATTCGGCACGCATGCGCACCGCGACATGGAGATCATCAGCTATGTGCTGGACGGCGCGCTCGCGCACCAGGACTCGATGGGCAACGGCTCCGTGATCCGCCCCGGCGATGTGCAGCGCATGAGCGCGGGCACCGGAGTGACGCACAGCGAATTCAATCCCTCGCGCACCGAGGGCGTGCACTTCCTGCAGATCTGGATCCAGCCCGAGCAGCGCGGCATCGCTCCGGGTTACGAGGAAAAGCAGTTTGCGGCGGCCGAGAAACGCGGACGCCTGCGCCTCATCGCCTCGCCTGATCGCGCGGACGGCTCGGTGCTGATCCACCAGGACGCGCGCGTGTATGCGGGCCTGTTCGACGGCACCGAGAGCGCGACGTTGTCGATCGCGGCGGGCCGCCGGGTCTATGTGCATGTCGCACGCGGATCCGTGAAAGCCAACGAAGCTGCCCTCCAGGCGGGTGATGCAATGAAGGCGACCGGCATCCGGTCCCTGACATTACAGGACGGGCGCGATGCGGAGGTCCTGGTATTCGACTTGCCGGGCGAGTTGCATTAGAGGTTCACTCAACCATACGAAATTGGCGCCGCCATGGGCGGACGCCCAACGACCAGGGGGAAGATCAATGCGAAGACGTACGTTCTGCGCCGCTGCGGCGGGTGCCATCGCGGTCACGACACTACCCATGAAGCGCCTGTTCGCCGCCGAAGCGGCTGCGGATGTCCCGGCGCTCGGGCCCGACCGCAAGCAGGTCATCCTCAAGGCTTCGGACATCGATGATCTGCGCGCGGCGATGCGCGGCGACGTGCTGACCGCGGGCCAGGACGGCTACGACACCGCGCGTCGCGTCTGGAACGGCGCCTTCGATCGCAAGCCCGCGGTGATCGCGCGCTGCACCGGCGCTGCGGACGTGGTCCTGGCGGTGAATTTTGCGCGTGCACACGACCTGCTGGTCGCGGTGCGCGGTGGCGGTCACAGTCTTTCAGGCCAATCGGTGTGCGACGGCGGCATGATGATCGACCTCGCGCCGATGCAGAGCGTGCACGTCGACCCGGTGGGCAAGATCGCGCGCGTCGAGCCGGGTGTGCTCCTCGGCAAGCTCGATCATGAAGCACAGGCGTTCGGACTCGCGACGCCGGCCGGCACGGTATCGCATACCGGTGCCGCGGGGCTCACGCTCGGCGGCGGCTTCGGTCGCATCGCGCGCCGCTACGGCCTGGCCTGTGACAACGTGGTCGCGGCCGACGTGATCAGCGCGGGCGGCAAGCTGGTGCGCACCGGCGTGAAGGACAATCCCGACCTGCTGTGGGGGCTGCGAGGCGGGGGCGGCAATTTCGGCATCGTCACCTCCTTCGAATACAAGCTCCATGCGGTCGATCCCAACATGTATGGCGGCCCGCTGATCTTTCCGCTCGAGGTGGCGCGCGACGTCCTGAAGTTTTTCTCCGGATACATCGGCAGCGCACCCGATGAGCTGTACACGGACGTCTTCCTCGCCGGCACGCCCGATGGGCACAAGGCTCTGATCTTCGATGTCTGCTACAGCGGCCCGCTGCAGGACGCGGAACGCGTGCTGAAACCCCTGCGCGAAATTCGCAAACCCATCATGGACGGGCTGCGCCCCACGACCTACGTCGCGCTGCAGAAGTCGGGAGACGACAACTTCGCGATCGGTCGCAGCTACTACCTCAAGTCAGGATTCATTCACGGCATCGAGCCGGCGATGATCGAGGAAGTCGTCGGGCGCTACGAGACCGCCCCGCAAGGCGCGGTGATCGCCTTCGCGCACCACGGTGGAGCGATCTCGCGCGTCAAGCCCGATGCGACCGCGTTCCTGCATCGCGATGCGCAGCACAGCGTGATCATCATCGCGACCTGGCAGGACCGCGCCGATGCCGAGCGCATGATGCAATGGGCGCGAACCACCTGGGGTGCGGTCGAAACGATGACCGACGGTTTCTACGTCAACGAGCTCGCCAACGACGATCCCGAGCGGCGCATCCGCCAGAACTACGGCGCGAATTACGACCGGCTGGTGAAACTCAAGAACCAGTACGACCCGACCAACCTGTTCCGTCTCAACGCCAACGTGAAGCCGACAGCGTGAATGCCGAGATTCCGGAACCTGAGAGCGCGAGCTTGAGCGAGGGACAGGTCCATCATCACAGGACCGGGCACTCGTGGGTGGACCTGTCCATCGCGCTCTGCGCCATCGTCATCTCGATCAGCTCGCTGTTCGTCGCGATTCTCCACGGGCGCACGATGGAGAAAATGGTGACCGCGAGCTCGCTCCCCTACGTGCAGATCGACACCAGCAACACCGACGCGCAGGGCAATACCGGGATCATCAGCCTGACGGCGCTCAACGCCGGTGTCGGCCCGGCGCGCATCGACAAGGTCGTCGTCACGTACCAGGGCAAGCCGATCCGCGATGCCTTCGAGCTGCTACGCGCCTGTTGCGAAGTCTCCGGAGAGCAGCGGCCGTCGATCATCACTTCCATGCTCTCGCATCGCATGATCGGCTCGCAGAAGGACCTGGATTTCCTCGTCATGCGCAGGACCGACGATGGAGCGCAGACGTTCGCCCGCTTCGACCAGGAGCGCGAGAAGCTCGATATTCGCGCCTGCTATTGCTCGGTCTTCGACCAGTGCTGGATCGCGGCGCTCCATGCTTCGAAGAGCGAGGCGGTAAAGAGCTGCGAAGCACTCGCGGGCGTCGAATACAAGGACTAGCTACTGCGGCGGCGCGCCGGCACGTGCCGGGAAATCGCGCAACAGCTCGGCGACCGCGCTGTTGACCAGCGCCGGGTCGACATTTCCCTTGCCCAGTTCGCGCGACACGTTCCCGTTCCACACCTCGGCATTGCGTGCCGGATCGATGACTCGCAGCGTCAACGCGCCTTCAATCACGTTCTTGACGCCGGAGCTGCTGGCTCCCACGCCGGCGCCTCCGCTGCTGCCATAGCCTCCGACACCAACGCCGATGCGGAAGGGACTGCTCTTGAGCTTTTCGGCTTTGCCGGTCTCGTAATTGAGGACCAGGTCAGGCTTCGTGCCGGACGCCGCTTCCTCGTAGCCCTTGCGCTGCAACTCGTCCGTGATGGCTGCACGAATCGTGCTATCGACGATGGTGACCGGCTGACCGGTCGCCTGCGAGTTCTGCTCTTCCGCCCAGCCGAATGTCTTGAAGGCACTGAAGTTCGCCTGCGGGTCGCGCATCGTGTGCGGCTCGGGCGGGCTCGACGCGCAGCCGCTCGTCAACACGGCTGCGCTCAATGCGAGGCCGCAGATCGTCAGGGATGCGCGCAAGAGTTGCGGCGGGTTCATGGGCAGTTCCTCCTCATCCGGCCTGCCGGAGGCGTGGCAGGCGCCGCACGCTTGAGCTTAGTCGGATTCGCTTGGCAAATCGACGGCGTCACTTCGCCGGCGTTCATCGATCGAAGGGCTGGCCGATCGTTGACGCTTGCCGAGCGAGCGTGGAATCCTCCGGCGATGGGAGTAAGTGCCAAGGCACAGGAGCGGTCGCCGGCTGCGGACCGTACGAACCTGACTGATCCGTATTCTCCAGCGTTTCCCGCGGGGCGCGGCTACTTTCGAGCCCCGCGCCGACCCGGAGTGGTGGGGTTGGACCATCTTGAAGGTCGCAAGGTGGTGGCGCAGTTGGGGCAGACCGTCGGGCTGTCCCTGCCGGCGCCGCCCCCGAAGCCGCCGCCGGTCACGGACGCGGTGTCCTATCCACCGTTCCTGGTGGAGAAGTCCGACATGCGGGACGTCGCAATCAACATCGAAGTCCTGCCTGACAGTTTCGTGTCTGAAACGCGCCCGAGAGCCGAAACCACTGAATCCGGCTTGCCCGCTTACAGGATCAGCGCCGTGCACCTGGAGCACGGCAAGGTCAAGAGTTATTCCTTCGTATGGAAAGGCACAATCACGATTCAGACGACTTTTCCCGCCAACCTGAAACCCACCGACACCTCGGCCTACGGGCGTGGAACCGGCGACGATCTGAAGACGGGAAATGTAACGCTGGGTTTCCACGAGTCCTGCCACCGCAACGACTACATGGCCTACATCAGCAAGAGTGACGAACTGGCAACCACGGGGAGCTGCACGCCATACACGCTTCCGGAGGCCAGCCCTGGAGTCACCATCCAGTGGACGATTGCCAAGTTCCCGCGCTTTCGCGGTGAGGTCGGACAAACCGCGGCGGTGTTCAAGGCAGCCATGGCTTCCTTCGATCGCGAATTCGTAAAATGGAATCACGATATCGCCAAATTCTCCGCGCACTGCACGGATGAGTTTGGCCATACCAAGAGCGCATTCAAACGCGGCGGATCGGCAAGCAGGCACCGCCACCGATAGCGGAACGAACGCCAGGATTGGCGGGCAACGAACACCAACAAATGACCCGCTCGGCCAGCACTCCCCGCCTGCGACTCATCCTGCTCTGGTACCTCATCGTGATCATCGTGGTGGTGCTGAGCGAGCGGCCCTGGAGCCGGCACTGGAGCGGGCAGCTGGCGGCGATCGCGGGCCTGCTGCTGATCGCTGCGGCAGCGCTCGGCCGGATCTGGTGCTCGGCGTTCATTGCGGGCTACAAGGATGCAGAGCTCGTGACCAGCGGGCCCTATTCGCTGTGTCGCAATCCGCTCTATGGATTTTCAATGCTTGCCGGCGTGGGTGTTGGGCTCGCGTCCGCCAGCGTGATCCTGCTCGCGAGCACCGTAACCGTGCTTGCAGTGCTGCATGCCCGCGCAGTGAGGAGTGAGGAACGCACGCTGCTCGCCCGGCACGGCGCAGCGTTTCGCAGCTATTGCGCCCGCGTGCCGCGCTTCGTGCCGCGCCACTGGCGCGCCCCTTCGACCTCGACCACCGCCAACATCAACGTGACCGTGTTCTGGAAGTCGTTCCTCGATGCGGGAAGCTTGTTCCTGCTCTACGCCGCGATCGTCACGAGCGCAGTGCTGCAGCGGGCCTGGCACTGGCCCACCGCGTTCGTGCTCTGGTGAAGGGCAGCGCCGCTGCGGCGCCGAGGAGAGTTCAGCCGTTCGGCTGCGATCCCGCCATCGCTGTCGTCGACTGTGCAGCCGGCGGCGGCGTGCTGGTGTCGGGCGCGAGCGGCATCGTGTAGGGGTCGACCTTTTCGAGCGCTTCGCGCCGCTGGCGCTCGAGCTCATCGCGCGCACGACGGGCCTCGCGCGCTTTCTCGAACTGCACGTCCGTACCCGGCTTGGCCGCCGGCGCAAGCTCCTCCATGCGACGCGCCGCTTCGCGTGCGTTGCGGCACTCCTTGTCCTGGAGCGAGAGCGTCGGCAGGTCGTTGCAGCGTTGCAGGGCGGTCTGCAGCGCCGCGGGATCTTCCATCAATTCCACCGTCGTCAGCGCGCGAGCCTTCTGTGTGCAGCCCGCGCTGAGCAGAAGCGTGAAAGCAAGAGAGGCGGCGTTGAGCCAGCCATACCGGTTTGTAGGAGCCATGATCGTTCCACCCGCTTGGGATGAGCTCGCGCACGGCGGACCCGCCGTCACGAGCCATCGAAATCGGGCGCAATCTTATGAAAAGTAAGCGCTATTGGGTTGTGACGAAAATCTCACCGTCAGTACGTCGCAGGCCGGCGGACCGATGACCGGTTACTGCAGGCCGATGGGCGGCGGTGCTACATTGCGCCTTGCCAACCACCGTCCGCGGGCCATGAAGAACTCGAGGTGCTGGACGATCCTGTTCGTTGCGCTCGTCGCACCGGCGAGCGCGGATCCGCCACCCGCGTCCCACCTCTCGACCACCAGCATGACCGTCATCGGCGCCAACGAACTGTTGAGCGCCGGCGCGGATGAACTGCAACGCGGTAACTACCAGCAGGGCGTCGCCCTCACCCAGCAGGGTCTCGAGCGTCCGAATTCACCCGAGGACCGCGCCGCGGGGCTCGCGAACCTGTGCGCCGGTTACGTGGCGATGCGCCAGTTCGAGACCGCGCTCGCCAAGTGCAGCGAATCACTCGAGCTCAACGCAGCCAACTGGCGCACCTGGAACAATCGCGCGGCGGCGTACCTCGGCAAGGGCATGCTGGAAGCGGCGCTCAGCGACGTGCAGGCCGGCCTGCAGCTGTCACCGCAATCGGGCACACTCAAGAAGACCAAGCAGATCGTGCTGGAACGCAAGCGCGTGCACGAAGAGCAGCGGCGCAAAGCGGTCGGAGCATAACGACGCTCTGCGTCCCCAAGTCTCACAATCCTCACCAAGAAGGAGCCTGCGAATGACTCGATTCCGCATGCGGTGGCGCTTTGCCGTGCCTGGGTTACTGGTGCCGCTCAGCCTCCAGGCCGCGATCACCGATCAGCGCATCGACGCGCTGGTACAGAAGATCCAGCCGCAACTGATCGAGTGGCGGCGCGACATTCACCAGCACCCGGAGCTGAGCAACCGCGAGTTCAACACCTCGAAGAAAGTCGCCGAGCATCTGCGCAGTCTCGGGCTCGAGGTCAAGACGGAGATCGCGCACACGGGTGTGGTCGCGGTCCTGCGCGGCGGCAAGCCCGGGCCGATGATCGCGCTGCGCGCCGACATGGATGCGTTGCCCGTGGTCGAGCAGGTCGACCTGCCCTTCAAGTCCACGGTGACGGCGGAGTATCGCGGGCAGACGGTCGGCGTGATGCACGCCTGCGGCCACGACGCACACGTCGCGATCCTGATGGCCGCGGCGCAAATCCTCACCCAGTTGCGCGCGGATCTCCCGGGAAGCGTGCTCTTCATCTTCCAGCCGGCGGAGGAAGGCGCGCCCGAGGGTGAGGAAGGCGGCGCACGCCTGATGCTCAAGGAAGGTCTGTTCGACACCTACAAGCCGGAAGTGGCGTTCGGGCTGCACGTCAACACGACCGTGCGGGCGGGCGATGTCGGGTATCGCGCCGGCCCGTTCATGGCCGCTTCGGACCGCTTTCGCATCGTGGTGAACGGGCGGCAGACGCACGGCGCGCGGCCCTGGCAGGGCATCGATCCGGTGGTGACTTCGGCCGAGATCATCACGGCGCTGCAGACCGTGGTGAGCCGGCGCGTCGACCTGACGGCAAATCCCGCCGTGCTCACGGTGGGCGTGATCAGCGCCGGCTCGCGCTTCAACATCGTGCCCGAGTCCGCCGAAATGCTCGGGACGCTGCGCACCTTCGACACCCAGCAGCGCGCCGACATCATGCAGCACATGCAGACCATCGTGCAGAGCCTCGGCGCGGCGAACGACGCGAGCGCCACGCTGTCGTTCGGCGAGGACAGCAACCCGGTCACGTTCAACAATGTGGCGCTCACGGAGCGCGTCGTGCCGAGCCTCAAGCGCGCGGCCGGCGCGGATCACGTGCAGGCTTTGCCGCTCGAGACCGGCGCGGAAGACTTCGCGCATTTTGCGCAGAAGGTGCCGAGCTTCTATTTCTACGTCGGCATCACGCCGCCCGACAAGGATCCACACACGGTCCCGGTGAATCACTCGCCGCTCTTCTACATCGACGAGAGTGGTCTGCCGGTCGGCCTGAAGTCGATGCTGTACGTCGCGACCGACTACCTGCGCTCCGGCTCGAAACGCGTCGCGCAGCGCACCGACTGATGCAGCTCAAGTCCGACCTGTTCGGTACCGTGACGCGGGTCGAACGGCGGACGGGAGCTGAAGTCACGCTGCTCGTGCAACGCGATGTACGGGCGGCGCGCTGGTGGCTGCGGCCGCTGGCGCATGCGCTGTCGCGTCGCGAGGCGCGCGCGCTCGACGCGCTGCGCGCCGTTGCCGGCGTGCCGCAGCTGCGCGGCTTCGAAGGTGGAGTGCTCACGCGCTCGTGGCTCGAAGGTGAACCGATGCAGCGCGCGCGGCCGCGCGACCCGCGTTACTTTCGCGACGCTCTAACACTGCTCCGCCGCCTGCACCGCGCCGGGGTCGCGCACAACGATCTCGCCAAGGAGACGAACTGGCTGGTGCGGCCGGATGGATCCGCCGGCCTGGTCGATTTCCAGCTGGCAGTCGTCTCGCTACGTCGCAGCCGGCTGTTTCGCACGCTGGGTCGCGATGACATCCGCCACCTCCTCAAGCACAAGCGCACCTATTGCCCCGGACGTCTGACGCGACGCGAGCTGCAGGTGCTCGCGACGCCATCACTCATCAACCGCGCCTGGATGGGCAGCGGCAAGAAGGTCTACACCTTCATCACACGCCGCGTCCTCGGCTGGGCGGATCGCGAGGGGGCCGGTGACCGCAAGTGGCAATGATCGGGCGGGTGCATGAGCCGCGCGAAGTGACGCGCGCACTTGCGAGGCTGCGGCAGTCCGACTAATCTGCGCCGCCCACGGGACCACCGGTCGAGATCGGATCTGGATCTGGATATGGCTATCGCGCACACCCACAACTTGAACCGGCCCATCGTTCAACAGCAGCGTCCCTACGGCATTCGCGTGAGCCTCAAGGAGAACGATCCGTTTCGGGCCATCGTGGGTCCCGAGTGGCAGAGGTATCACTGGTATGCGACGGCCACCGAGCGCGACCAGGCGCTCGAGGAGATGAGTCGCAAGCACGAGTATTCGCGCAGCGGCGACCGGCCGGCGCTGGTTTACGTGAAAGTGGAAAAGCTCGCCGAGAGCCGCAGCCTCTGAGTCGCGCCAGCGAAAGCCTGCCAGGCCTTCGCTAGAACGGCCGCCCGACGAACAGGTAGAAGGCCGTCTCCCCCTCGCTGTCGTAGCCGGCCGCGATATAGATCGGGCCGAGGAACGTGTCGAGGCCGAGGAACAGGCTTCCGTCCTTGCGCGTGTCGCGAACGCTCGCCTGCGAGCGCTCGGCCCAGGCGTTGCCCATCTCGAACGACAAGCCGGCGTACACGGGCACGCTCAGCAGGCCGGGGCGATCGCCGCGCCCGATCTGCCGGTAGTACATGAGGCGCGCAATGCCGTAGTGCGGTCCCGCGATGGAATTGGCGGTGAGGCCGGAGAGATTCAGGAAGCCGCCGAGGGTGAAGAAGTCCTGCACCGAAGGCGTCGGCGAATCGTCGTGCACAGTCGAGCCGCCGGACGCCCAGAGCACCATCGTGTGCCGTCCCCAGCTGCGTGCGATGAGCCCGTCGAGGCTCAGGATGTCCGACGACGCATCATCCCCGAGACCCGTGCGACCCGCAGTCCACTGCATCTCGAACGACTGCCCGTTGCGCGGAAAATTCAGGTTGTCGAGACCGTCATAGGCGAAACGCGCGATCGCCTCGCCCGTGTCGAAGTCCTGCTCCGGCAGCGTCGGATCGCCGATGTGAACGCGTGACTGGCCCTGGCCGCGGCGCACGCCGACGCGCAACTCGCCCCAGCTGCCAAATTCGCGGCCGAAAGCCAGCTCGGCCTCCTGGCTGCGCACGCGGAACTCGGCGAGCGGCACCTGGCCGTTGAGCAGCTGCACGTTGCGCACTTCGAGCAGGAGCTGCGGCGCGATGAAATAGCGCGGCGCGTAGCTGATCGGCTGGTAGAACTCGGTGCGGAACAGCGGGTTCTCGCCGATCTGCAGGTCGGTGACCCACTCCGCGCCCAGCCGGTTCACCTCGGTGATGATGAAGCGCGAAGCCGCGTTGTAACTCGCGTTGCCCTCGAAGTCGTCCTGCAGGTTGAGGCTGAAGCGCACGTAGTTCGGGCCCCACGACTTGCGTCGCGCCCGCACCTCGAGTCCGTCCGGGCCGTCGTCCTCATGCACCAGCCGGTAGTCGACGGTCTCGAACAGGTCGAGGCCGTAGAGCTCGGTGATGCGCTTTTCGAGCTCGCTGGTATCGAGGGGCTTGCCCACCAGCGGCTTCATCGCGGCTTCGATGATCTTGGAATAGCGCTGCGAACGCTCGTCGGTGCGCACGAATTCGATCTCGGGTCCCTGGCGATGGCGGATCTGCCGCAACGCCAGGTACCCGGCATACTTGTCATCCGGCAGGCTCAGCGCGCTCAGCCGCGTGCGCGCACCCTCGGCAGCCGTCTCGCCACGCTCGATCGCCTGGCGCACGTCGTTGAAGTCGAACGAGGTCATGCCGCCGAGCAGCGGCTCGATGATCACGTCGCGGTCGGTGAGCGTCGCGCGCTGGCGCGCGGTCTCGCGCCGGATCAGGATCGCGAGCATCTGGTTCGAAACATCGAACGGCGAGACCAGCGCATCGCGCTTCATGAGCGTCGTGCTCACATCCGACACGATGAGCACGTCGACGTGCAGGTCACGCGCGATCTCGGCCGGCAGGTTTTCCGCCAGGCCGCCGTCGACGAGAACACGCCTGTCGATCTCCACCGGCTCGAACACGCCGGGAGCCGACATGCTGGCGCGCATCGCGGCTGCCAGGTCGCCGTGGTCGAGAATCACCGTGTCGCCGGTCTCGATATCCGCCGCCACCGCCCGGAATGGAATCGGCAGATCGTCGAAGCGCTGGATCGTGGACACCGGGAGCGTGTTGAGCCGCAGCATCTGGTTGAGCTTCTGGCCCTGGATCAGGCCGCGCGGGTACAGGAGCTTGCCGCCCTTCAGGCCGAGAGGCAGGCGCACCGGGAAATCGCGGTCGTCCTGCTTGCGGCGGAAAGCCAGGTCCTTGCGCGAGGGGCGGTCGCGAAAAGCGTCCTGCCAGTCGATCGAGCTCATGAGTTTCTCGATCTCGTCCGCCGACATGCCCGAGGCGTAGAGGCCGCCGACCACCGCCCCCATGCTGGTACCGACGATCGCGTCCACCGGCACGCGCATCTGCTCGAGTGCCTTGAGCACGCCGACGTGCGCGGCACCGCGCGCGCCGCCACCACTCAGGACGAGACCGATCCGCGGCCGGTCATTCGGACGGGTCGCGACCGACGAATCCGCCACCGGCGCGTCCTGCGCGAGCACGCCGGTTGAAATCAACAGCAGGGTGAACGACCCGGCGATGCATTGGCATCGGCTGGTCAGCCCGTTTGAACTGGCAGATCGCTTCAAGTCGGAGCCGCGCCCCAGCTGATGTAGACACGCCGGTTGTGCTTGCCCTTGTTCTCGACCTTGGCAACCTGCATGGCGCCGATCTCGCCGGTGTGCGCCACGTGCGTTCCGCCGCAAGGTTGCAGGTCCACCCCCGGAATGTGCAGCAGGCGCACGCGCCCGGCGCCCACCGGTGGGCGCACCGACATCGTGCGGATCAGCTCCGGCTGGCGCGCGAGTTCCTCATCGGTGATCCACTGGGATTCGACCGGCGTGTCGGCACGGATCAGCTCGTTGAGCAATGCGCCGACCCTGTCCCGGTCGATCTCGTCCTGCGTGTCGAAATCCAGGCGGCTCTTGTCCGCGGCGATCTGGCCGCCCGTGACGCCGAAGCGCAGCACCGAGCCCAGCAGGTGCAGGGCGGTGTGCATGCGCATGTGCGCGTAGCGGCGTTGCCAGTCGATTTCGGCGGTCACGGCATCACCCGCCCGCAGCGCGCTCGCCGGCGTCTCCGGGATGTGCAGAATGCGCCCCTGTTCGCCCTTGCGGGTGTCGACGATGCGCACCGCGCGCCCGTCGCTCGCCCGCAACCAGCCAGTGTCGCCCGGCTGGCCGCCGCCCAGCGGGTAGAACACCGTGCGATCCAGCACGATGCCCGCATCGGCGCACTCGAGCACCTGCGCCGCGCACGACTTGAGGTACGCATCCTGCTGGAACAAGGCTTCGGTGCTCACGGCGCCAGATTTAGCAGCGAACCTCGCGCGCGTCCATCCCCCCGCCACCCGCTTGCGCTCACTTGGTGCCGCACGTCCGAGTCGTTACACTGCGCCGCAACTGCAAAGCCCTGCATGCCCGTCGCGCGCACTCTCCTCTTCTTATCTCTGCTGCCATTCCTGGGAACGGCGTTCGCCCAGGAGGCGAGCGAGTGGGAGCACTACGGCGGCGATGACTTCGGGCAGCGCTACTCGACGCTCACCGAGATCGATCGCGACAACGTCAGCCAGCTCCAGCCGGCATGGACCTACCGGAGCGGGGAGCTCGGCGAAGGCTTCGCGCGGCTCGACAAGCTGGCCTTCGAAGCGACGCCGATCCTGATCGACAGCACGCTGTATCTCAGCACGCCGACCAACATCGTCATTGCGCTCGATGCCGCGACCGGGCAGGAACGCTGGCGCTACAACCCGAAGATCGAGCGCAAGCGTCGCTATTCGGAAGCGACCTCGCGCGGCGTCAGCGCCTGGCGGGATTCCCGCGCCAAGGAAGGCAGCGCCTGCGCTCTGCGCATCTTCATGGGCACACTCGACGCGCGCCTGATCGCGGTCGATGGGCGCAGCGGCAAGCCCTGCGTGGATTTTGGCCCGGGCGGGGAAGTCGATCTCACCAGCGGCGTGCGCCTGCAGAGTCCGCAGGACTACCTCGTCACCTCGCCGCCCGCGATCTACCGGGACCTGGTGATCGTCGGCGCGGCGATCGGCGACAACCGTGCAGTCGACGTCGAACGTGGGATCGTGCGCGCGTTCGACGCGCGCACCGGTGTGTTGCGCTGGAGCTGGGACCCGATTCCGACCGACGCCAGCGACCCGGCGAGCAAGGAGTGGAACGCACGCAGTGCGGCGAAGACCGGCGCGGCGAACGCGTGGGGAGTCATGTCGGTGGACCCGGCGCGCGGATTGCTGTTCGTGCCGACAGGCTCCGCGAGCCCGGACTTCTACGGCGGCGAGCGCCTGGGCTCGGATCGCTACGCCAATTCCCTGGTGGCGCTCAACGCCGCGACGGGCAAGGTTGTCTGGCATCAGCAGCTCGTGCATCACGACCTGTGGGACTACGACGTCCCGGCGCAACCCGTACTTGCCGAGCTGGTGCGCGACGGCAAGACCGTCGCGGCCGTGGTGCAGGCGACCAAGATG
>Ga0126377_10001171_pt1 | contig 16888 bp, 17 predicted proteins | sample PanSoiMetPlot_22_FD_92647 | JGI IMG/M metagenome (GOLD analysis project Ga0126377, IMG submission 92647) | Tropical forest soil microbial communities from Panama - MetaG Plot_22 | ecosystem: Environmental > Terrestrial > Soil > Tropical forest > Bulk soil | place: Panama | collected 2016-02-17 | reverse complement strand
GATCAGGTGATGGAATCATAGTATGCTTTCCAAAACCGAATGGAAAGGAAAACCGATGAAACCGTCGGATAGCCGCCAGGGGCACCGGAAGATCTTCACATGGATTGTTTTAGGCTGCATTGTTCTGGCTGTTGGTTATACCTCGTGGGTGATCCTGCGCGCCAACGCTGGTGCCGAGCATGCCCTGGTGCAAGCGCAGCGAACTCCACCGTCAATTGCAAGGCCGACTGACTTGGAGGCGATTGAAAACCAGCCTCATCTTGTCTACCTCCGTCAGGAGGAAGCACCATACGGACAGGTGAATTTAGTGGAACTTGATTCCGCATTTCCCCAGAGCTTGCAGACCGAACTTTTGTGTGATCGCATCCATTACGCTGCCGGCAATGGAATTTGTTTAAGATACGATCCATCTGTCTCAGACTCTCTGGCACCTCCTCGAGTCTGGGTTACACTGTTCGGTTCAGACTTCAAGCCGCGGCATCAGTTCACAGTCGATGGTGTTTTCAGCCGCGCACGCGTCTCGCCGGATGGAAAATACGCTGTATTCACTGTATTTGTCACCGGTCACTCCTATAATGATCCAAACATGTCCACTGCCACAATCCTGCTCGACACAACCACAGGCGCAAGCCTGGGCAATCTTGAAGAATTCGAGACCTGGAAAGACGGACGTCTGTACCAGGCTCCCAAGTTCAATTTTTGGGGCGTAACCTTTGCTCAAGATAGCAACCGCTTTTACGCTACGCTTAGAAATGGTGATACAACCTATCTGGTGCAGGGCGATGTAACCACTCACAGGCTGACGGTCCTGCGCGAAAATGTAGAATGCCCGTCGCTCTCGCCCGATGGAACACGGATCGCCTTCAAAAAGCGCGCGGCGAGCATAGTGCACCGATGGCAATTAACCGTTCTAGATCTGGCGACGATGAAGGAAACTCCCTTGGCTGAAAAAGATGGTATCGATGATCAAGTGGAATGGCTGGATAATAATCACATCCTGTATCAAAAAGCTGACTACGACCCCCCAAAATGGGTTAGTGTATTTGTAGTGCCAGCGGATGGCAGTGGCAAGCCCGAAATCTTCCTTCCAAACGCGACTTCGCCTGTCGTCGTCCGCTAACAAGATATTCGCAAGCTTTCATCTCTTTGCACAAAACTATGCCTCCTCCAGCACGCCACGCGATTGACCCGTCTGCAAAATGCGATCAGTCGTTGGGAACAGGAGAACAGATAGTGGAGACCAACTGGTCTCCACTTTTGATTCCGCCCACACAAAAGTCCCTTGAACAGGTGATGGAATCATAGTATGCTTTCCAAAAAGGTAGTCCATGTATCCAATCGAAAACTCCAGTGACCTCATCAAAAACAAGCGTAAGCATTTGTTCTCACGCGAAATGTGGGTGGGCGTGGGTATTAATGTGTTCTTCCTCGGCCTCACCAGCCTGCTCACGGATATCTCATCCGAAATGGTGACAGCGACTCTCCCACTTTATTTATTGTTGACGTTGCGCCTCGCACCTCTACAATTCGGTTTGATCGATGGCCTCAATCAGGGTGCCTCCGTTCTTGTACGTGTCGCCAGCGGCCTAATCGCCGACCGGTGGCGGCGCGCCAAAGAGGTGGCGACAGCAGGTTATGCTTTTTCAGCAATATGCCGCATCGGACTGCTGCTTGTCGGTAGAAATTGGCTGGCACTCTCTGGTGTGGTCTTGCTGGATCGGATCGGTAAGGGCATCCGTACCTCGCCGCGCGATTCGATGATCGCTGCTAGTGTCTCATCCGAAAAATTGGGTACCGCCTTTGGCGTGCACCGAGCCATGGATACAGCTGGAGCCATGCTGGGTCCGCTAGTGGCAGCAGGGTTTTTGGCCCTGGCTCCGGGGTCGTATGATGTGGTGTTCATCGTCAGTTTTTGTTTCGCGATCGTCGGGGTGGCAGTCATCGGGCTCCTGGTTGAGTCACCGGCCGCAAGTCCTACAGCAGCAACGGATTCGCCTTCGGTATCATCGAGGACTGTAGTTCAATTGCTTGCCCGTCCAAACTTTCGTGCGTTGGTATTGATCAGCAGTGCACTGGCACTCACCACCCTCAGCGACAATTTTATTTTTCTCACCTTCCAGCGCAGGTTTACTTTCAGCCTGAGCCTTTTTCCGTTGCTGTATGTGGGAGTCGCGTTGGTCTACATGGTCTTCGCCATCCCTGTGGGAAGGCTGGCCGACCGATTGGGAAAACAATACATTTTTGTTGCCGGGTATGGAATACTGGCTGTTGTCTATGGTCTGCTTTTGCTTCCCGGCCTTCCTCAAGCTTTGGGTTGGGGTATCCTGCTATTGCAGGGACTCTACTATGCGGCAACCGATGGCGTGCTCGCGGCGTTAGCCAGCGCCATACTGCCGGAGCAATGGCGCACGACAGGGCTGGCGATCATGACCACTGGCACGGGCCTGGCGCGTTTGTTTGCTTCACTGGGATATGGAGCATTGTGGACATACCTCGGCCCAAATCAGGCGCTGGGTATTTTTCTACTTGGACTATTCATCACTGTTTTACTTGCCTGGGTCTTCTTGAGCCGAGTGGAAAGGCATACTGCAAATGAAATCGTCGAATAGCCGCCAAGGGCGCCGGAAGATCTTCGTCTGGATTGTTTTGGGCTGCGTGGCTCTGGCTGTTGGTTATACCTCGCGAGTGCTCCTGCGTGCCAACGCTGAGACCATTCACGCTCAAGTTGAGGCCCAGGCGCAAGGGCAGGTAACTCCGCTGTCCATTGCAGAACAGCGCGAACTAGAGGCGATTCAAAACCAGCCTCATCTTGTCTTCCTCCACCAGGAAGTGCCAGATTACGGCAAGTTGACATTAGCGAGTCTTGACCCTGTACTCTCCAAGAGTGTACAAACCATGTTTCGGTGCGATCGCGTCTATTATGCTGCAGGCAACGGAATTTGTTTGCTTTACGATACGTCGACGGCACCTATAGGCCACCTGGCGCCCATTCCAGTCGAAGTCATGCTGTTTGGTTCAGATCTCAAGCCGAGACACCAGTTCACAGTCGAAGGCACTCCCAGCCGCGCACGCATCTCACCAGACGGAAAATACGCAGCCTTTACTGTATTTGTCACCGGTCACTCCTACGGTGATGCGAACTTATCCACCGCGACAATCCTGCTCGATACAGCCACAGGCAAAAACCTGGGCAACCTTGAAGAATTCGAAACCTGGAAAGACGGACGTCTATTCCAGGCTCCCGATTTCAATTTTTGGGGTGTGACCTTCGCCAGGGATAGCAATCGCTTCTACGCTACGCTCCAACATGGCAACGCCATATATCTGGTGCAGGGAGATATCGCTGCCCGCAAGTTGACCGTCCTGCACGAAGGGATAGAATGTCCCGCACTTTCGCCCGATGAGACACGTATCGCCTTCAAGAAGCGCGCACCAAGCATAATCCCAGGCATGATGCCCAACTGGCAGTTAACAGTCCTCGATTTGACGACAATGAAGGAAACTGAATTAGCTGAAAAAGATAGTGTTGATGATCAAGTGGAGTGGCTGGATAATAATCATATACTGTATCAAAAAGACGATCCCGATCCCTCAAAATGGCCCAGCATATTTGTTGTGCCAGCGGACGGCACTGGTCAACCTGAAGTCCTTATTCCAAGCGCGACCTCACCTGCCGTTGTCCGCTAACAAAATGTTCACAAGATTTCATCTCTGAGGAGAGAATCGGCCAGGGGGATGGGCAGGAGGGACTCCTTGATTTGTAACCCTCTTTGACAAATAGGCTGTGCTATACTGCTTTCATAAGCAATGTAACATTCGCCGCTTCCCATTTCATCAAATTTGAGGAGCGAAAGCATGAAAGCACAACGTAAAACCAGCAGGCCCAATAACCGGGGAAAATCAAAATCAGGCAAGGTCAGTGTCTACGAGTCGAAGCCCACTCGAGTAAAACGCGGTCGGTCTCTCACGCCCGAACAATTCGTTGGCATCAAGGAGCGGCAATATTTTCTTCAGAAGATACTGGATACCGAGCCGGGAACAGTATACATCTATGATCTGGAAGAGCGCCGCAATGTGTATGTCAACCGCCATTGGCTCCTGGCTTTTGGATATACGGAAGAAGAAACACAGGCAATGGGCAACGAACTTCTCACCCGCATCTTTCATCCCGATGACCTGGCGCGAATTTCCGCACACCATGAAAACTGGCGTCAAGCCGGTGAAGGTGAGATTCGAGAGATCGAATATCGAGTCCGTACAAAAACAGGAGAGTGGTGCTGGCTACACAGCCATGAAGCCCCCTTTACACAGGATGAGTCGGGAAAAGTGAAGCAAATATTGGGCATCTCTTACGAGGTCACTCCGCGCAAACTGGCACAAGAGGCGCTTCGTCAGAGTGAACAACAACTGGGGCTGATCTATGACACGATTTCCGATATCACCTTTCTCCTTGCTGTCGAGCCAGATGACCGCTATCGATTTGTTTCTGTGAACAGGGCCTTCCTTCGAGCGACCGGATTAAGAAGTGAGCAGGTAACTGGCAGATATGCAGATGAAATCATCCCTCTCGCCTCTCAGAATCTGGTATTTGGGAATTATCGAAGAGCCATTCAAGAAAGGGCACCGGTTACATGGGAAGAGGTTTCCGAATATCCTGCCGGGAAAAAGACTGCCATTGTGACTGTGAATGCAGTTTACAATGAGGCTGACATTTGCACACACCTCGTTGGAGCTGTTCACGACATTACTGAACGCAAACAGTCAGAAAAGGCGTTACTCGAGAGCGAAGAAAAATTCTCCAAGGTTTTTTATGCCAGCCCGGTTGCGCTGAGCATCACCCGTATGTCTGACGGTCACTATGTTGAGGTAAATGAGAGTTTCCTGAAACGCATGGGATATCAACGTGAGGAGGTAATCGGGCGAACCGCACAGGAAATCGGTGCCTGGGCAATTCCTATCCAGCGTGAGGAAATGCTGCGTATTTTGCGCGAGCAGGGATCACTGCGTAACTTCGAGAGTCAATTCCGCACAAAATCTGGCGAGGTCGGGATGGCGTTGTTGTTTCGCGAGATCATTGAAATTGCCGGGGAAAAACATTTTATAGGAACAACACTTGATATCACGGAGCGCAAGCAAATGGAGGAAGCAGTTTTGAAGGAAAGGGATTTCTCGGATGCCATGCTCAATAGTTTGCCGGGCATTTTCTACTTCTACGACAATACAGGAAAATTCTTACGCTGGAACAGGAACCTTGAAGTCGTTTCTGGCTATTCTGCGGATGAGATCGCCCGCATGCATCCCCTGGATTTTTTCGTAGGAAAAGAGAAAGAGTATATTGCTCAGAGGATTCAAGAGGTTTTTGAAAAGGGTGAATCAGATGCTGAAGCGAACTTTGTAACGAAAAACGGTGAACTGACGCCTTATTATTTCACAGGGAGGCGCATTGACATCGAAGGTATACCTTATCTTATCGGGATGGGGATTGACATTACCCAACGCAAGCAGGCTGAGGAGGAGTTGCGTAAGCTCAATCTCGAACTCGAGCAACGCATCGCGGCGCGGACTGAGGAACTGGCTGCAGCCATGATCAGAGCTCAAGAGTCGGACAGGCTTAAATCCGCCTTTCTGGCAACCATGTCGCATGAACTGCGCACGCCTCTGAATTCGATCATCGGATTTACCGGCGTAATTTTGCAGGGACTGGCTGGTCCCCTTAACGAGGAACAAACCAAACAACTCAATATGACGCGCGACAGCGCCCGTCATTTGCTGGCACTCATCAATGATGTGCTCGATATTTCCAAGATCGAAGCCGGACGGTTGGAAATCCTCAAACGGCCATTCGATATGCGGCAGACGGTTGAAAGGGTACTACGCATTGTACAGCCTCCTGCTCAAAAGAAAAATCTGCAATTGGTAATTTCCATCGGAACAAATGTGGGCATTGTCAACAATGATCACCGGCGCGTGGAACAGGTTCTGATCAACTTGATCAATAACGCTATAAAATTCACTGAGCGCGGCGAGGTGCGCGTTGAATGTCAGGTCAGAGATGGCTGGTTGGAAACTAGCGTACGCGATACTGGAATCGGCATCAAACCCGAAGATATGGACAAACTCTTCAAGCCCTTCCAGCAAATAGATACTGGATTGGCCCGCGTTCACGAAGGTACCGGGCTGGGCCTGGCTATCTGCAAACGTCTCGTCACTGGCATGGGAGGGGAGATCACAGTCGAAAGTAAGTGGGGCATTGGCAGCATGTTCAAATTTACGCTTCCAATGTAAGGAGCACTAATGGCGAAAATCCTGATCATAGAAGATAATGAACAGAATCTGTATCTGGAGACTTTTATCTTACAAAAGAATGGACACGAGGTCATTCAGGCGCGCAGCGGAGAGAAGGGGATTGCAGTTGCCGCACAGATATTTCCTGATCTAATATTGTTGGATATTCAGTTGCCGGGTATGGATGGTTACACTGTGGCGGAGGAACTACGAAAGAATCCGAAAATTGCTGATATACCCATCATCGCTGTTACATCTTATGCAATGCCAGGGGATCGGGAGCGAATTCTCGAAGCTGGTTGTGCGGACTATATCGAGAAGCCTATCAATCCTGATACTTTCCATGCTGAAATAACACAGTACCTGAAAGGCGGATCAGCAATCCACCCGGCTGCATAGCATACATTGCTGGAATCACACCATGAGCAAAATCCTAATTGTTGACGATCAGGAACAAGGTTTATATTTGTTGAAAAGCCTGCTTGTGGGAAATGGATATCAGGTTGTCGAGGCCGCCAACGGGGCCGAGGCTCTTGAACTTGCGAGAACTGCCCCCCCAGATGTGATCATCTCCGATATCCTCATGCCCATCATGGATGGGTTTTCATTATGTCACGAGTGGACGAAAGATGAATTGCTAAGAAACATTCCGTTCGTGTTTTACACCGCCACCTATACGGATCCCAAAGATGAAGAGCTGGCTCTCAGCCTGGGCGCGGCGCGCTTTATCGTCAAGCCAAAGGAAACGGAAGAGTTCGTTTCCATTCTCGAGGGAGTGATCGCAGAGGTCGAGGCCGGGATATTGCCAGCCCCTCAAGAATCCTTGCACGAAGAAATGACCTACTACCGAATGTACAATGAAAGGCTTATTCGCAAGCTGGAAGAAAAAATGCTGGAACTGGAAAAAATTAACCACGCATTGGAAGAAGATATCGCTCAGCGCAGGCAGGTTGAAGAGCAATTGCGTGCGAGCGAACAGAAGTTTTCGGTCTTTTTCGAAAAGGCATCTTTTACTGCTGCGCTCACGAGGTTGCCCGACGGTACGATGATAAATGTCAACGAGGCATTCGAGAGGGCGTTTGGATATACAAAGCAGGAAGCGATAGGCAAAACCTCCCTGGAACTGGGTATCAATCCGGATGCAGAGGGCCGGGTGCGCGTCCTGGCTGCGCTAAACGAATATGGGTCGGCGCACAACCTGGAAATGGTTTTGCACACAAAATCGGGCGAAGCACGCATTCATACTGTGAATGTGGATTTGGTGGACACCGGCGATGAGAAGTATATACTCAATACCACACAGGACATCACCGAGCGCAAACAGGCGGAGGAAAAACTCGGACGGCAGGTTGAGCGACTGATTGCTCTGAGAGAAATAGACCAAGCCATCGCCTCCACCTTCGACGTCTACCTCAGCCTAAACACCGTGCTTTCGCGGGTCGTCAAGCTTCTAGGAGCCGATGCTGCGACAGTTCTCCTGGTTAATACCGTCATGAACACCCTGGAATACGCGGATGGAATAGGCTTTCGGACAGATGCTGTAAAAACAGCCAGCATCAAGCTGGGTGAGAGTTATGCGGGCAGAGCGGCAGTTGAACGGCGTCTCGTACAAATTCCGAATCTAACGGATCAACAGGATAATTTATTCCTCACAGGCCCTCTCAGAAAAGAAGACTTTGTAAGTTATTATGGAATACCGCTGATCGTAAAAGGAAAAGTTCTTGGTGTGCTGGAGGTATTCCATCGCTCGGTCGTTGAGCATGATCAGGAATGGTTTGATTTTTTCAGTACCCTGGCAGGGCAGGCAGCCATCGCTGTTGATAACTCCAAATTATTTGAAAACCTGCAAATCTCCAACAATGAGTTGTTTCTTGCTTATGAAGCCACAATAGAAGGATGGTCGCGGGCGCTCGATCTGCGCGATAAGGAGACCGAGGGTCATACCCAGCGTGTGACCGAACTGACCTTGCGGCTGGCAAACGCGATGGGGATCAGAGAGGCGGAACTTATACATATCCACAGGGGTGCCCTGTTGCACGACATCGGCAAGATGGGCGTTCCAGATAGCATTTTGCTGAAAGTTGGAGACTTGACCGATGAGGAATGGAAAATGATGCGCAAACACCCCACCTTCGCCTACGAATTACTCTCGCCGATCCGCTATCTGAAAGCGGCCTCCCTCGACATTCCCTACTGCCATCACGAAAAATGGGATGGCAGTGGATATCCGCGCGGACTAAAAGGAAATGAAATCCCTATGGCAGCTCGTATCTTTGCCGTTGTGGATGTTTGGGATGCTGTCACCAGCGACCGCCCTTATCGAAAAGGCTGGTCAATTGGACAGGCCCTGGAATATATCAAGGACCAATCTGGAAAATATTTTGATCCACTGGTTGTAGATGTTTTTTTGAAGATGATTGCCAATACATGATTAAACTATATTGAAGATACAAGGTACAAATTACAATTCAACGATAAAACGTTCCCATTTCATGATCCCTGTCTCCATGAGCTGAGGGCGTGGACTCGATTTCTGAACACAGCATATGCATTGGGAAGAGGAAAACCGATAAATTCGCATACCAACCATGTCATAAAGCAAAACAGCGGTGACCAAATTGATCTCCGCTGTTGATGTTGTTCATTGCAGACCTATCTCATGACTGGGGACATCAAACTCGAATCCCCTACGACCTCGATAGGCGTTGCACGCAGCTCCTGCAACATTTTCTTGCGGTTCGATTTTGCCAGGGCCAGGGACTGCTCCGCATCATGTAGGATGTCCTCAACGGAATGGTATTCTTCGCCACAGATCACGATCCCTACATTGGCCCGCACCTGCAATTCGTTCTCCAGTTTTGCCAGGTATTTCCGGATCTTGCTTTGGATACGCGACGCAATCAAGATCGGCGTGTCATGATTGCTGATATCCTCGATCAGGATCGAGAAGATATCTCCGCCAAGCCTGGCAATGGTATCCGTCGGACGCAGGATGGTCTTAAGCAGCGCTGCCGAATCTTTGAGCACCTGTTTGTTATGCTCACTTCCGAACAGATAGTCGAGCTTGATGGAATGTTCCAGATCAAGATAGAGAACGGCAAACTTGGTCTGGTGAAGTTGTTTTGCCCGGTCCAGCGCATACTTGAGACGCGCCACAAAGAACGAACGGTTATACACACCGGTCAACACGTCCCAGGGCAGGCTATCCATGGATTTCTCGGTCGGACAAATCCGCTGGATCAGATTGCTCATCTGCTCGATATTCACAGGCTTGATCAGCACAAGTTGGGGTTTTACGGTCAGGGTCTCAACCAGGTGTGGAAGTGCCGTGATCACAACGACCGGGACGTGCTTCAGCCGCTCATCAGCATTCATCATGGTCAGGAGTTCACCCCCTGAAACACCCGGCAAATTTAAATCCAAAAGGACAATATCCGGCCTGCTTTTGGCAAGATGTTCTGCGGCAACCTTCCCGTGCAGAATAATCTCAGTCTCGTACCCCGCCAAATCCAGGACGTGCCGAAACAGGGCCACAATATCGCGGTCATCCTCTATGATCAAAGCAAATGGTCTATCCATATGGTTTCCTCTCTACTTACATACAAGACGAGAAATAAATAGGATGGTTACGCAAAGCCGCCTATGACCGGTTCGTGCGGGAGAGGTTTATCAGCCATGAACGCCAGCGACAGCCCAAGATTTTCTGCCAAACGCGATCTGTGGCTGGGAACGAGGAAAGACGCAACGCCTCACCTCGGATTCAATATCCGAGTTTTTTAACCATGAGGTCAGGTTGGCTTTCCGCCCGATCCATGACAGGGTGTACATCTCAAAATCGGTGACAATTCGTGAAATCTGTGGCTGAATCCCTAAATTGATCTTGTTCGACTTAATGAGGAACATTCATAACCGGCTCGTCGTCATCTCTGCAAGATGAAACCTCGAACTCAATTTTTCATGGTGATTGGTTTGCTAATTCTCGTTCTTGGTATTACATGGTTCACTCTTCCGGAACGACATCAAGGGCCCATGCAAGCCTTCCCGGCCACGATCAATCGCGACTGTGCTCCGTGGGATGGTGCGGCGTTTACGGTGCAGATTCCACTGAATACCAAAGACACACTCGATATTTCCATTTGGAAATCACCGGACATAAAATCCACAGCAACGTTTTCGTTTCCCGATCAGACCGGGCAGGCCGGCAATGCGGTCTTAATTCACCCAGCCGGGTTTCCCGAAACACTGAATGGAAGCGTGACCTTCACCCGCGTGGAGCAGGAAAATCCAGCTGAGGGTGAATTCGATCTGATGACTGAAAGCGGAAGGCAATTCAAGGGGAAGTTCAAAGCACAATGGGAGGATCAAATCGCGATGTGCGGATGAACGCACCCGGAAACCAAATCGGATCCTATGTGTTATTGTACACAAGAGACATGATTCATGAAAAAAACACTTCCCCTCTTCGTATTGACTCTAGCATTGCCCCTGCTTGCCTGCGGCCTCTTCGCTTCCTCCCCAACCTATTCTGAACCTAAAACCCCGATCAGTCCCATCACGATTGGCAGTGATCTTTCTTCCATCGATGTGTGCAAGGCCATCCCGCAGGAGGATATCGAAGCCGTGATGGGACGCAAACTGGACAAAGCACCGTCAAATTTCGATTATTACGGTACGGGAAATACGAGCGGCTGTTTCTACGAAGCAAAAAAAGGTTCGGATGGAGAGGCGCATTTTGGTTACGTGGTGCTAACTCCACTGAGTGAGTATGACAACCAGCCTCTGTACCAGAACCAGGATGTGAGCGGCATCGGTGATGAGGCTTATTTCAACAATGGCGCGGACGCGCGTCAACTATGGGTGAAGATCAAGGACAAGGTGGCACTTGTGGTTGCCTTTGGTGACGTGCCGCTGGAGGAGGGTGCAAAAGCGATTGCCAGGTTGCTGGTCGAAGCGATCCAATAATTTTTGATCCCCGTAGAGACGGGGTAGAGGGATATTCCAAGCATATCCAGGGGCAAATTGGCGAGCGCGATCAAATACGTGATAGGGAAGTTGAGAGGGGAACTATATTCCGCTGGCGGAGGCATCCGTGTCCAATGACCGGCTCTACACAAGGTGAATAGTAAGCGAACGAATGATGGACAGTGAATCGACAATGGCCTCCACTACCATCTGAGACTTTCACTCTATCGGCTCTAAAGAAATCCAATATACATCACCAAAACTCTTGACATATACGCCATTTGGACGTATATTTAGAACAAATGTTCTGGTGCCTGTTTATCTCATAATTCACTCTTACCTTTAAATCAAATTACAGGCTGGATCAAGATTTTGTCCTGATGACTATGCAGTACCTGGTAAAGGTGACTTATGGATGAATTCAATCGCTATAACCTGATGCTGGAAGCCCTCGCGGAACTCAAACCGGAGATTGAAGCTGCGCGTCGGACTCAACCTGCGCCGACACTTCCTCCGCTGAGTGAGGTGTTAGCTGAATTCGGGCCCATGCCCCCTGAAGCCATGTTCCTTGGTGTGGCTTCGGATGGACTGCCGGTGCTGCTCAACCTGTATGATCATGTGCCGGGACCCATTCTGATTGCAGGTGATGCAGGAGTCGGCAAAACCGCCCTCTTACAGACCATTGCTCTAGCCGCAGCAAATATGCACCAGCCAGAGCAACTGCAATTCGGCGTATTAACCAATCATTCCGATGAGTGGAACGGATGGGAAGAGATCCCACATCACGTGGGCACATTCCCCTTCCAGCATCAGTCATCCGAAGATTTTATCCTGTCTTTGTCTGCGTGGGCACACGAAAATAAATCGAGCAGTCAGACAATGTTATTGTTGCTCGATGATTTGGAAGCCATGACCAAGCTTGATTTTGATGCGCGTCAAAACCTGCGTTGGCTTCTGCTACGCGGACCAGCCCGCCGTGTATGGCCGATCGTCACCATAAACCCGAATCGGATGGAAAATGCGCAACCCTGGCTCGAAGCATTTCACACCCGGGTGTTCGGCCCGGTTCAAAACGTGCATCTCGCGCGCCAACTGGATGCGGACAATGCCGATCTCGACTCACTGAATATCGGTACACAATTTGCGCTTCGCGAAGGAGATCACTGGCTTCATTTTTGGATACCAAGCATAAATTAGAAAAGGAGTTGAATATGCACACTGGAATGCTTTGGTTCGATGACTCAACCGCTACACTAAACTCAAAAATACAGAAAGCCGTGGATTACTACCGCAAGAAATACGGACATCTCCCTGATTTGTGTCTCGTGCATCCCAATATGTTGAAGGACGCAAAACTGGATGAGGAAAAAATCACAGTCAGGCCATATCGTCCCGTTCTTCCTGGCCATATCTGGATCGGCGTTGAAGACAAAAATTAATCTCTCGGCATAATGGACAAGAGTCGAGTCCTGTCCTTTGCAAAATCATCCCGCAGCTTCGCCATCAGCCGCGGGATGATTTCATTAAGCATGATGATCAGGGAACCCTAATTCTGACATCTCAGCCAATCGCCACAACGAAGGCTACAGAATGACTCTGGCTGTGACTGATACTCACAGACCAGGTAGATAAACCAAGTTCTTCTGCCATTTTCTCAGCCTCGCCATGCAAAGTCAACTTGGGCGCATTCTGCTCATCACCTAGCACTTCGATCTCCTGCCATGTCACGTCGCCAATGCCGCAACCTAATGCCTTGGCAACCGCCTCCTTGGCGGCAAACCGGCCAGCCAGCGACTCCGCGCGCTTGCCGCACTGCTCTAATTCGGCGTGAGTATAAATTCGTTCGAGGTAGTGTTTGCCGTGCCGTGCAACCACTTCTTCTATGCGACTAATTTCGATCAAATCAACACCAGTTGCAAGTTTCATATCTACTCATTCCCCGCTCCTGAAGGAGCGGGGTTAGGGGTGAGGTCCATTAGGGTCCCGCCACCGCAATCGCCAATTTATCAGGGTCAATATACTTTTGGCCAGCGCTTAACACATCTGCGCGTGTCACCTCATGAATCATATTTTCATAGCTGCGATAATAATCCAGACCCAGGTCATAGCGCTCGATATTCAGCAACGCATTCACCACTCCGCCATTCGACTCAAGTGATAACGGCAGACGCCCAATGAAATTAGCCTGAGTATCAGCCAGTTCATCAGCCGTGACTCCTTCATCCACAAAACGTCTCAACTCGCTGATGATCAGCTCAGTCGCCTTTTTCACATTCTGTGGGTTGACACCTGCACTCACCTCCCATGAACCAGGTCCAAGGCCCGCATTCAAACTCGAACCGGCATAATAAGCCAGACCCGATTTTTCGCGCACCACCTCGCCAATGCGCCCCATCATGCCGAACTGTCCCAAAACATTATTGCCAAGCAGAGCCGGCATGAACTCAGGATCCTTTCGCTTCGGCCCATTTGTGCCGACGATCAGATCAGATTGGGATTTGCCTGCGATCTTGTGAGACTTTTGGACTGTTTTCTTCAATATCTTTACGGGAGGAAGTTCCTGCGCCTCTTTCTGACCTTTCACCTGCCACCCCCCCACTGCACGCTTTACCTGCCTGACAGCTTCTTCTGCCTTCACCCCACCAACCAAGACGATCACCATCCCACGTGGACCGTATGTCTCGCGATGAAATTTTGCCAGATCGTCTCGCGTGATTCTCTGGATGGTCTCAGTATGCCCATCCTCCGGACGGCTATAGGGATGATCTCTGAAAAGGATCCCATCAAATAGCATGGAGGCCATCTCCGAAGTATCCTGTGCGCGGATGGTGAGACCAGTAAGCAGTTGCGACCGCAACTTTTCGATCTCCGCTTTGGGAAAGGCAGGCTGCGTCAATGACTCGGCCAGCAGGCTGAGCAAAAGAGGTAGATCCTCGACGAGCGAACGTCCATGAAAGCCGGATTTATGTACACCGGTGTTGAAGCTCAGACTCGCGCCCACCGATTCGAGCGCATAATAGATCTCATCGAAACTGCGTTTCTTCGTGCCGCGCATCAGCGCCGAGGTGACAAAATCTGCCAGCCCGAGTTTTTCATCGGTATCGAAGATGGCGCCCGCATTGAAATATCCGCTAACGACCACTGATGGGCTGTTGAAGTTGGAACGTGTAAGGATGGTTATGCCGTTAGGGAGAGCTTCACGGTAAATGTCATCAGAGCCGGGCAGGGAGTTTTTCTTCATCGAGTCCATGATTACGCCTTCCCGTCTGTGGGTATATAGATGCCAACAACACGGCTTTTATTCTGGAAATATTCATTGGCCACACGCAGCACATCCTTCACAGTGACCTTGGACAGTTTATCCAGATAAGTCTGGAACCATTCATAGGCCGCGAACATTTCGGCATAGCCCAGCCAAAAGCCCTGGTTGGAAATATTCTCGCTTCCATAAGCGAAGATCGCCCGTGCCTGCTTGATGGCGCGTGCAATTTCCTCTTTTGAGACCTTCTCCTCCCGCACTTTTTGAATCTCCTTATCCAACGCCTCCAGCGCTTCCTCAGGTGTACGTTTGGGGTGAATCGTCATCGTGATTGAATAGAGGAAGGGATCAATGGTCGCCTGCGCGCCGCCATGCACGCTGACCGCCAGTTGTTTATCCACCAGTGCACGATAGAGACGCGAAGTTTTATTTGAGATGCCGCCGCTGAACATGTTGAGATTGCTTGGTCCGGCAAGCAAACTGTCGAGCACTGTGAGCGGGAAAAAGTCCGGGTGAGAGGCAGCCGGGAAGCGGTAGCAGGCCTGCACGTAGGAGGTTGCACCCGGTCCCTCCACCGAGACTCGCACCTCCCCATTCTGCGCTGGTTCCGGACGGGCGAGTCGCGTTGGTTCCTGTCCGCCAGGGATCAGCTCAAATAATTCCCTGATACGCGCAAGCATCTGATCGGTTTCAAAATCGCCCGCCACGGCCATCACCGCGTTGTTGGGAACATAATAGCCGCGATAATGATTGTATAAATCGTCCCGCGTTATCGCTCGAAGATCGGCCATATCACCGATGACTTCGTGGTGATAGGCATGGACGCGAAACGCGGCATGTTGGATCGCTTCACCCAGTTGAAAGAGTGGCTCGTTTTCATTGCCCTCACGTTCAGACATGATGACGGTTCGTTCCGATGTCACTTCAGTAGAATCAAACTGGCTGTTCACCATCCGGTCGGCTTCGAGGCGCAGGGCCAGATCAATTTTGTCAGCTGGCATTGTTTCAAAATATGCTGTCCAATCCATGTACGTGAAGGCGTTCCACGAGCCGCCCTCGCGCGAGATGGCTTTATCCAGCACGTTCGCCGGAAATTGCGGTGTGCCCTTGAACTGCATATGTTCAACCCAGTGAGAGATCCCTGTACGACCGGGCACTTCATCGCGCGAGCCGACCCGATACCAAAGCCAGGAGGAGATGATCGGTGCAGTATGGATTTCCTTCAGCAGGAGTTTGAGGCCATTGGAAAGTGTGGTCTGTGTGAGGGAGTCAGTCATGGAGTGGTTTGCTCCGCCGGGTTTACGAGGTTGGCAGTCGGCGAACAGAAATTGATACCGTTCACAGTGGCATTAGGTTGAAGAAAACAATAATAAGGCTCAACGACCTTTTGCAGACCCACGAATGGTTCATGTAGTTCGGTATGGTTGAGCGGAATATTGACCGGAACATTCAGATGGATCGGCACGCTGTTCTGAACAGTCAGCGGAAAATCCAGGCTGACAACCAGAGGCGTATTGGCAGGGAGCGTCACCTCTGCATTGGCGTCAATATTCAGCCCGCCCGTGTTAATGCGGACATGCGCATTCGGAATGACCGCCGACTCAGCAATAACGATGCGCGTGGTCGCCCTGACTGGCACCTCGATGTTCAACGGGATGCTGTCATCCACCGGGATCATTGTCGAGATCGTGGCTTGATCCATTTTAACGAAGTTGACGTACAGCCCGGATAAAAGACCCGCGGCCTGATCCTGGGCCAGTGACATCGTCGCTTTTGGACCGCCAAGCACCTGCAATATGACCAGCAAAGCAATCAGCAGCCCAATATTGACAGCCAACGATATAACACTTGCAATCGTCCAGAAAGCCGGCGCAAATTTATAATCTGACAGGGCTCTTCTCTTCCTGGTATTTGATGATGTGTTTTGGGAAGGCGGCATACTCGTAGCGCGCGGTGAACGCGCCTGGGCGGATTGATCCATATTACTGTTGAGCAGTCTACGCAGTTTGCTGGGCTCGTTATTATTTGACTCAGATTGTGCCATACGACCTCCTCCGTTTATGCAGTTAATCTTAACATATTTATGAATTTTACAGTATAGTATCGTGCGGAATATTTGACAATAAGCTCCCACTCCGTATCTGGGAAGTTGAAGGCGATACACCCGCCTTCTCTGCGAAATTCTTTTTGAACTATAATCACGCCGTTATTACATATTCAAGGGCAATTTTCAGGAGGCATTGTGACGAATCAATTTTACGTGGCCGTGATCGGCGCGGGACCTGCCGGTTTGTTCGGAGCCCGTGAACTGGCCAATCTCGGTGCACGGGTGGTTTTATTCAATCGTGATCTCAAACCGGGCGGACTAGCGGAATATGGTAT
>Ga0126377_10001170_pt1 | contig 16896 bp, 16 predicted proteins | sample PanSoiMetPlot_22_FD_92647 | JGI IMG/M metagenome (GOLD analysis project Ga0126377, IMG submission 92647) | Tropical forest soil microbial communities from Panama - MetaG Plot_22 | ecosystem: Environmental > Terrestrial > Soil > Tropical forest > Bulk soil | place: Panama | collected 2016-02-17 | reverse complement strand
CTCGGCACCCTCGGCATGAAGGGGGCATACGCGGCGATGCGTACCGGCTACGTAGACGACACCTGGGCGAGACACCATCACGAGCACTGGTACGAGGAGATCAAGGCGGGCAAGAGCCGGCAGAAGTACGCCGACGACGTGCCCGCCGAGACGCGCGCGCGAGTCCTCGGCGTGATCCAACAAAGCTGAAGGGGAGAGCATGACGCCACGCACGATCGCAGTCGCCGCCGCGCTTGCCGTGGCGAGCGGTGTCGCAACCGCGAAGCTGCCGCCGCTGACCGACGCGCAGAAGGAGGCGGCCGCAGCCGGCGCCGCGAAGGCGGCGGAGGCCGCGAAGAAGGAAGCTGAGCTGCTGAACAAGTACATCGACATCACCGTCGAGAAGTACAAGAAGGAGGGTGCGGTGAAGACGAAAGCGGGCGGACCCGCGATGGCCCCGCCGGCGACGAAGCAATAGCAGCGATTGGAAAACCACTAGAATGCGGCGCCAATCCGGCGCCGTTTTCTTTTCCAGGAGAGACGAAGAATGAGAGAGGCGATTGTCGTGCTCGCGGCCGTGGGCGTCTTGGGGGGGTGCGCGGGGGAAACCGAGAGCGCCGCGCGGGCCGCTGGCCCTCGGGCCGTCGCCAAGCTGCAGCCGACCACGGGGAACCAAGCAACCGGGACCGCCACGTTCACCCAGCGCGGCAACCGGGTGGTGGTCGACGCGCACGTGTCGGGGCTGGCGCCCGGCCGAGAGGTGGGCTTTCACATCCACGAGAAGGGGGATTGCAGCTCGGGCGACGGGATGAGCGCCGGCCCGCACTTCAACCCGCTCGGCAAGCAGCACGCGCATTTCACGACCTCCGAGCGCCACGCCGGGGATCTTTCGGCCCTCCGGGCGGATACCTCGGGCAACGGCCGCCTGTCGATCGAGGTGGACGTGATTACCGTGACCGACGGTCCGACGAGCATCGTCGGCCGCGGCCTCATCGTCCACGCGGATCCGGACGACTACAAGACCCAGCCGACCGGAAACGCCGGTGCCCGCATCGCGTGCGGGGTGATCCACCTGAGCTGAGCGCGGCGATGCTGCGGCTCAGGTGACTTCTCGGAACTCCGCCCAGGGGAGGAGATCGGGAATCGTCGCGACCTCGCCGGGTCGGTCGGGCGCATACCCAGGGAGTGCGGCGAGGAGCTCGCGGAATGCCTCGCTGCCCAGCAGAGCGAGGACATCGCGCACCGCGGGGTGCTCGAGCGTGTCCTGGCGGCAAATGAGGAAGTAGCGCTCGGTCGCGACCGGCACGAAGCCGAGACCGAACTGCTCCGCCGCCGCCTGGACACCGAAGCCGACGTCGGCGAGCCGGCCGGCGACGAGCGCGGCGACGGCCGCGTGGGTGTATTCCTCGTTCTCGAACCCCTCGATTCGGGCGCGATCGACGGCAGCGTGAGCAAGCAGCTGCTCGAGAAGCGTGCGCGTCCCCGAACCTCGCTGCCGGTTGATGAGGCGGACGCCCGCGCGCGCGAGATCGGCGACCGTCCGGATCCCCTTGGGGTTTCCCGGAGCGACGATAAAACCCTGGGTCCGGGTGACGAACCGGATCAGGCGATGGACGCGCGGCTTCAGCCACTTCGCGTAGCGGTCCAGGATCTCCGCGCGGAGCGGCCCTTCGGCCAGGTGGAAGCCGGCGAGGTCGCAGCCGCCGTGACAGAGGGAGGCGAGGGCGTCGATGCTGCCCCGGTATTGCACGTCGAGGCGCGCCTGGCCGTCGCGATTCATCAGCTCGCGGATCTTCGCGACGGCGTAGTCGTGGCTCGCGTGCACGCGCAGCGCCGGGGCCGTGCTCACGAGCGTCTCGTTCAGGGCGCGCGCGAGCTCTGACGACAAGCTCTCGAGTTGCGGCGCGAGGCGCGCCTGCACCCTCTGTCCCACCCAGAGGAGGCGCTCGCCGAGCAGCGTGAGCTGCGTGCCGCGCCCGCGAGCCATCACGACGAGCGGGCTGCCGAGGAAGCTGCCCCACTTGTCGATTAGATTCCACGCGTGCCGGTAGGAGATGGCGGCGCGGTGCGCGGCGTCGGTCAGCCGCCCGGTCTCCTTGATCGTCTGGAGAAGCGTGACGAGCACGAAGTCGAACTGACGCTCGCCCCGATGGCGGATGGTCCACCGCGGGGTAATGTCGATTTCGATCACGTGCGTGACTTCATATTTCGTGACTCGCCGGGCCAATGGTAGCTAAGTCCTTCAACGGATGCCAGTTTTGGACGAATAGTTATGATCGATCGACCATATGTCGCCGTCATGGATTCGCGTCGGACGCCGCGGGCCGCTGGCGGCCCGAGCACACGCAGCGGGTCGTCCGCCCGGTCTGCTGGTCGTTGGCTCTGACACAGCGCGCGCAGGTTCCCGCGCATGGCTAGTGCAGGTCGCGCTTAGGAATTGACCTTCTTATTGCTCGCCCGAGTTGCCTGCCTTACAACCCACTTACGGATCTCACCCGAGGAGAAGACGTGGGCGCCATGAGCGCTCAGGGTGGACCGCGGAGGCGGACGGAGCAGTGCCTCGTGGAGGCCGTGCGTCGCCTCATCTCTACCAGGAGGCTCGGTCATGGAGATGAAGGTCACACGGCGGCAGTTCTTCAAGATCTGCGCCGGCGGGATGGCGGGCTCGTCGCTCGCGATGATGGGGTACTCGCCGACCCCGGCGCTCGCCGAGGCGCGCAGCTTCAAGCTCGCGCGCACCACCGAACACCGCAGCACCTGTCCGTACTGCTCGGTGAGTTGCGGGATGATCATGTACACGCTCGGCGACACGGCGAAGAACGTGAAGCCGGCGATCATGTACGTCGAGGGCGACCCCGACCACCCGGTGAACCGCGGCACCCTCTGTCCGAAGGGCGCGGGCGTGCTGGACATGATCCACAGCCCGAACCGCGTCAAGTATCCCGAGGTTCGCGAGCCCGGGTCGAACGAATGGAAGCGGATCTCCTGGGACGAGGCGATCGAGCGCATCGCCAAGCTGATGAAGGAGGACCGCGACAAGAACTTCGTCAAGACCAACACGGCCGGCACCACCGTCAACCGCTGGAACACGACCGGCTTTCTCGCCTCCAGCGCCGCCTCGAACGAGTCCGGCTATCTCAGCGTCAAGGTCGCGCGCGGCCTTGGCATGGTCGCAATCGATACCCAAGCACGAATATGACACGCGCCGACGGTGTCCAGTCTGGGCCCGACCTTCGGCAGAGGCGCAATGACCAACAACTGGGTCGATATCAAGAACACTGACCTGGTCCTCATCATGGGCGGCAACGCCGCCGAGGCACACCCCTGTGGCTTCAAGTGGGTCACGGAGGCGATGCAGCATCGCAAGGCGAAGCTCATCGTCGTCGACCCGCGCTTCACCCGCTCCGCCGCGGTTGCGGATTTCTACGCGCCGGTGCGCGTGGGGACCGACATCGCGTTCCTGGGCGGGGTGATCAACTACTTGCTGAGCCACGACAAGATCCACCACGAGTACGTCAAGGCCTACACCGACGCGACCTTCCTGACCAAGGAGGGCTTCGGCTTCGACAACGGCTTCTTCAGCGGCTACGACGAGCAGAAGCGCGTCTACAACAAGGCCACCTGGGGCTACGAGATCGGTAAGGACGGGTATGTCGTCGTCGACGAGACGATGCAAGACCCGCGCTGCGTCTTCCACCAACTCAAGAAGCACTACTCGCGCTACACCCCGGAGCAAGTCAGCAAGATCACCGGCACGCCGCAGGAGGCGTTCCTGAAGGTCTGCGAGCACATCGCGAGCACCGCCACCGCGGACCGCGTGATGACGATCATGTACGCGCTCGGCTGGACGCAGCATTCCGTCGGCTCGCAGAACATCCGGACGATGGCGATGATCCAGCTCCTGCTCGGCAACATGGGCCGGCCCGGCGGCGGCGTCAACGCGCTGCGCGGGCACGCGAACGTGCAGGGCATCACCGACATGTGCTTGTACTCGGAGGTGCTGCCCGGCTACCTCGGTGCACCGGGTGACTCCGACACGACGCGCGCGGAATATCTGCAGCGCCGCACGCCGAAGCCGCTGCGCCCGAACCAGATGGCGTTCACGCAGAACTTCCCGAAGTGGCATACCAGCCTGATGAAGGCGTGGTACGGCGATGCCGCGACGAAGGAGAACGATTTCGCCTACGACTGGCTGCCGAAGCGGGACCTCGCGTACGACATCCTGCACATGTTCGAGCTGATGCACCTCGGCAGGATGAACGGCTTCCTCTGCCAGGGCTTCAACCCGCTCGCCGCGCTGCCCAACAAGAAGAAGCTGAGCGCCGCGATGGCGAAGCTGAAGTACCTGGTGGTCATGGACCCGCTCGAGACCGAGACCTCCGAGTTCTGGAAGAACTTCGGGCCGCTGAACGACGTCGATCCCAAGCAGATCCAGACCGAGGTGTTCCGGCTGCCGAGCACCTGCTTCGCCGAGGAAACCGGCTCGTTCACCAACTCGAGCCGCGTCAACCAATGGAAGGAGAAGGCGGCGGACCCGCCGGGCGAGGGCAAGGCGGATTCGGAGATCTTCGCGCGACTGTTCGTCAAGCTGCGCGAGATGTACCGCAAAGACGGCGGGACGGAACCCGAGCCGATGCTGAATCTCACGTGGTCGTACCAGAACCCACAGGTGCCGGCCTCGGCGGAACTGCTCCGGGAATATTCGGGGCGCGCGCTCGTCGATCTCACCGATCCCAAGGACCCGACCAAGGTGCTGGTGCCGGCGGGAACGCAGCTCTCCGCGTTCGCGCAGCTGCGTGACGACGGCTCGACCTCGTGCGGCAACTGGCTGTACTGCGGCATGTGGTCGCCGGCGGGCAACCTCACCGCGCGGCGCGACACGTCGGATCCGACCGGTCTCGGCGTGTATCCGAACTGGGGCGTGTCCTGGCCGGCGAACCGCCGGATCATGTACAACCGCGCCTCGGCGGATCCCGCCGGGAAACCCTGGGATTCCACACGGCGGTACCTGCACTGGGACGGCACGAAATGGACCGGTGCGGACATCCCCGACATGCGGCCCGACGCGCACCCCGACCAGCACGTCGGTCCGTTCATCATGAACCCGGAGGGCGTGGCACGCCTGCACGCGATCGGGATGGCGGAAGGGCCGTTCCCCGAGCATTACGAGCCGTTCGAGAACCCGGTCGGCGTCAACCTGATGTGCCCGACGAACCCGAAAGCGATCAGCAATCCCGCGGCGCGGGTTTACAAGGGCGACTTCGAGGCCTTCGGCAAGGCGTCCGAGTTCCCGTATGCCGCGACCACATATCGCCTGACCGAGCACCAGCATTTCTGGACCAAGCACGCGCGCTCGAACGCCATCGTCCAGCCGGCGCCGTTCGTCGAGATCGGCGAGGACCTGGCGAAGGAGAAGGGCATCCGGCACGGCCAGTTGGTGAAGGTCACCTCCAACCGTGGCGAGGTCAAAGCCGCGGCAGTGGTGACCAAGCGAATGCACGGTCTCGACGTCAACGGCAAGAAGGTCCACACGGTCGGTATCCCGATCCACTGGGGGTTCAAGGGGGTGACCCAGAACGGCTACCTTGCCAACGCACTCACGCCGTACGTCGGTGACGCGAACTCGCAGACGCCCGAGTTCAAGGCGTTCATCGTCAACATCGAGAAGGCATAGGGGGCGCCATGGCATCGCTGCAATCGCTTGACGTCCAGGCGCGGTCGGGAACGACCACGCCCGCCCCCAGCATCCGGCAGACGACCGAGGTCGCGAAGCTCATCGACGAGTCGAAGTGCATCGGCTGCAAGGCCTGCCAGGTCGCGTGCATGAACTGGAACGACCTGCGCGACACCGTCGGCGAGAACGTCGGGGTCTACGACAATCCCGCCGACCTCAGCCCGAGCTCGTGGACGCTGATGCGCTTCTTCGAGGTCGAGCCGGAGCAGGGTAAGCTCGAGTGGCTGATCCGCAAGGACGGCTGCATGCATTGCGCCGACCCGGGCTGCCTCAAGGCCTGCACGGCGCCCGGCGCGATCGTCCAGTACTCGAACGGCATCGTCGACTTCATCAGCGAGAACTGCATCGGCTGCGGGTACTGCGTCACCGGCTGTCCGTTCAACATTCCGCGCATCTCGAAGAAGGACCACAAGGCCTACAAGTGCACGCTGTGCTCGGACCGGGTGTCGGTGGGGCTGGAACCGGCGTGCGTGAAGACCTGTCCGACGGGCGCGATCAGCTTCGGCACCAAGGTCGACATGAAGACCTACGCCGAGAAGCGCGCCGGCGAGTTGCAGGAGCGCGGCTTCAAGGACGCCGGCGTTTACGACCCAACCGGGGTAGGCGGCACGCACGTCATGTACGTGCTCAAGCACGCCAACGCGCCCGCGCTCGTCGGCCTGCCGGAGGCACCGACGGTGAGCCCGCTGGTGTCGGTGTGGAAGGGCATCACCAAGCCGCTGGCGAGCATCGCCCTCGGCCTGGTCGCGCTCGGGGCCTTCCTGCATTACGTGACCGTCGGTCCGAAGGAAGTGCCGGAGGAAGAGGAGGAGGAGCACCGACGGGGACGCGCATAGGTGCCGTCTTCGCACCGGGGGTTGACGTGGCCGCCGCCGCCGCGGCCACGGTCACCACGCATCGGAGGAGCATGCCTTGACACCGAATCATGACCAGCTCGTCCAGCGCTACACGCCGCGGGAGCGCGCGATCCACTGGATCGTCGCGATCGCGTTCGTGCTTGCCGCACTGAGCGGCCTCGCGCTGTTCTATCCCGCCTTCTTCGCGCTCTCCGCTCTGTTCGGGGGCGGGCCGGGGACGCGGATCCTGCATCCCTTCATCGGCGTGGTGATGTTCGCGGTCTTCTGCGTCACCATGGTCCGGTTCTGGCATCTGAACAAGGTCACCGACGCCGATCGGCGGTGGATGAAGCGCATCGGCGACGTGATCGCGAACCGGGACGACGATCTGCCCGAGGTCGGGAAGTACAACGCCGGCCAGAAGTACCTGTTCTGGGTGATCGTGGTCATGATGTGGCTGCTGATCGCCTCCGGGATCGTGATGTGGCGGCCGTACTTCGCGGATTCCTTCCCGATCGGACTCAACCGGATCGCGGTTGTCGTGCATGCGGCCTCCGCGTTCATCCTCATCGCCGGGATCATGGTTCACGTCTACGCCGCGATCTGGGTGAAGGGGACGATGCGGGCCATGACGCGCGGGACTGTCACGCGCGCGTGGGCGAAGCATCACCACGCGGGCTGGTATCGCGAGATCAGCGCCCGCAAGTAGATGGCGTCGCCCATCAGGATCGTCCCCCAGGGAGAGATCGCTCGCGGCTCGTCCGAGCCACCCGTTCTCCGGCTGCCCAAGCCCGAGTCCTGCTTCGCGGAGCGCGCCGCGCGCCTGCGCGTGCTCGCCGAACGCGGGCACTCGAACGCCGATTTCCTGCGTCTCATCGCCGCGGTCGCAGATGCCCAGCAGGCGGCGCTCGTCGCGCATCCGGCAGTGGCGGACCCGACGCGGGAACGCCAGGAGCTCGCCAGGACGCATGGGCTACCGCTGCTCGGCACTGACCGCGAACGCGACCCCGCGTGGCGGGACGCGCTCGGCACGATCCTCGCTCGGGCGGAGCCGCGAGCGCCTGAGGTGCTTCGGCCGACCCTACGCCAGCTCCGGCACGAGGCTCCGGAAGGCCTCGAGGCCGCTGCCACCGACTTCCTCGCGTGGGACTACCCGAACCTCGATCCGGCGGCGGCGCCGTTTCTCGCTGCCGCCCTGCAAGTCCACTGGGTCCGGCGCGCGACGCAGCTCGGCCAGCAAGCCTTTGGGCGGCTCGACGTGCCGAACCTTTGCCCGGTGTGCGGATCGCCGGCGCTCGCGAGCGTGCTACGGATCGACGTGCCGGCGCCGGGGACGCGCTACCTGCATTGCGCGCTGTGCGGCGCCGAGTGGCATCTCGGGCGCGGCCAGTGCACGCATTGCGAGGCGCGCGAGAAGGTCGCCTACCTGCACGTCGAGGGCGGCTCCGAGGTGGTGAAGGCCGAAGCCTGCGACGAGTGCAAGACGTACCTGAAGATCTTCAACGCCGAGCGGGACCCGCTCGTCGACCCGGTCGCCGACGACCTCGCCACGCTGGCGCTCGACGTCTCGCTCGACGAAGCGGGGTACGAGCGGGGCGGCCCCAACCCGTTCTTCATCCCCGGGCAGGTCTAGCGGGCGGCGCCGACTTCGATGCCAGACTCCCGTGCTGTCGCGCGTGCCGCGCAGCCCGCAGGCCTCGCGGAGCTGCCATCGGTCGATCGAGTGCTCGGCTTCCCCGGCGTTGAACCCCTTCTCCATCGGCACGGCAGGGAGCCGGTGGTCGCCGCGATTCGGGCGGAACTCGCGGACTCGCGCAGGGCGATCCGCGACGACGACCGTTCGCCCCCGTGGAGCGAACCCGGCTTCGTCGCTCGGCTCGGCGAGCGGCTCGGGCGCGCGGCGCGGCCCAACCTGCGTCCGGTCTTCAACCTCACGGGCACCGTGCTGCACACCAACCTTGGGCGCGCGCTGCTTCCCGACGCGGCAGTCGAAGCGGCCGTGACGGCGATGCGCAACGCCTGCAACCTCGAGTACGACCTCGACGGCGGCGGTCGCGGCGACCGGGATGACCTGGTCGCCGGCCTGCTACAAGAGCTGGTCGGCTGCGAGGCGGCGACGATCGTCAACAACAACGCCGCCGCCGTGCTGCTCGCGCTCAACACGCTCGCGGCGCGGAAGGAGGTCGTGATCTCGCGCGGCGAGCAGATCGAGATCGGCGGCGCGTTCCGGATGCCCGAGATCATGGTGCGCGCCGGCTGCCGCCTGCGCGAGGTCGGGACGACCAATCGCACCCACCTGAAGGACTACGCGGAGGCAATCGGCCCGAAAACGGCCCTCGTCCTCAAGGCGCATACCAGCAACTACGCTGTCCACGGCTTCACCGCCTCGGTCGACGAGCCGGCGCTCGGGATGCTCGCGCGCGAGCGCGGCGTGCCGCTGATGGTCGATCTCGGCAGCGGCGCGCTCGCGGACATGACCCGCTGGGGCCTGCCGAAGGAGCCGACGCCGCAGGAGACGCTCGCGAACGGAGCATCGATCGTCACGTTCAGCGGCGACAAGCTGCTCGGCGGACCGCAGGCGGGCATCATCGTCGGCACCAAGGCGCTGGTGGCACGGATCAAGAAGAACCCGCTCAAGCGCGCACTGCGCGTGAACAAGATGACGCTGGCCGCGCTGGAAGCGGTGCTGCGCCTCTACCGCGATCCCGACCGCCTGGCCGAGCGGCTCACGACGCTGCGCCTGCTCGCCCGGCGCCAGTCCGAGATCCGGGCTCTGGCGGAGCGCGTGCGCCCGGCGATCGAGCGCGCGCTCGGCGCCCACGGCACGGTGACGGTCGAGCCGTGCGCGAGCCAGATCGGCAGCGGTGCGCTGCCCGTGGACGTCCTCCCGAGCGCGTGCATCGCAGTCCGCCCGTCCAAACCCGGTCGCGGTGCCGGGACCTTTCTCGCGCGGGTGGAGACGGCGTTCCGGGAGCTTCCGACGCCGGTCGTCGGGCGCGTGAGCGAGCGCGCTTTCCGGCTCGACGTTCGCTGTCTCGAGGACGAAGCGGGCTTCCTCGCGCAACTCGACCATGTAGTGCTCTGAGCCATGATCGTCGGGACCGCCGGCCACATCGACCACGGCAAGACCTCGCTAGTGAAGACGCTCACGGGCGTGGACACCGACCGCCTGAAGGAAGAGAAGGCGCGCGGCATCTCGATCGAGTTGGGTTACGCCTACGCGCCGCTGCCGAACGGCGAGGTCCTCGGCTTCGTCGACGTCCCGGGCCACGAGAAGTTCGTCGATCACATGGTCGCCGGCGCGACCGGGATCGACTTCGTGCTGCTGGTCGTGGCCGCCGACGACGGCGTCATGCCGCAGACGATCGAGCATCTAGACATCGTCCGCCTGCTCGGGGTCGCCGAGGGCGCGGTCGCGATGACCAAGATCGATCGCTGCGACGACGCGCGCCGGGCGGCGTGTGAACGGGAGATCCGCTCGCTCCTCGCCGCGACGCCGTTAGCGGCGGCGCCGATCCTTCCGGTGTCGAGCGTGACTGGAGAAGGGATCGAGGCGCTGCGGGGCTACCTGCGCGGCCAGGCGGCGCTCGGCACACGTCACCGCGCGGGGACCGGTTTCCGCCTTGCCGTGGATCGCTGCTTCACGCTCGCAGGGATCGGGACCGTGGTCACCGGCACGGTGTTTGCGGGCGAGGTCAAGGTCGGCGACGAAATCGTGATGACCCCGCCCGGGATCAGCGCGCGCGTCCGCAGCATTCACGCGCAGAACCGGTCGTCGGACGGCGGGCGCGCCGGGGAACGCTGTGCCCTTGCGCTCGCGGGGGTCGCCAAGGAGGCGATCGCGCGCGGCGACTGGGCCGTCTCGCCACGCCTGCACGCTCCGACCGCGCGCTTTGACGCGCGCCTCGTGCTCTCGGTGCGCGAGCAGCGTGCGCTGAAGCACTGGACGAGCGTGCACCTGCATCTGGGCGCAGCGCACGTCATGGCGCGGATTGCGCCGCTCGATGTCGAGGCCCTGGCGCCCGGGACCGAGTGCCTCGCTCAGATCGTGAGCGAGACGCCGATCGGCGCGCTCGCCGGCGACGCGTTGATCATCCGCGACGCGTCCGCCACGCGGACGCTCGGCGGCGGGCGCGTGCTCGATCCGTTTGCGCCGGCGCGCAGGCGCAAGGCCGCCGAGCGCCTCGAGGCGCTACGCGCCATGGCCGACGCCGATCCGAACCGGCGCCTCGCGGCACTCGTGGAGCGCGCGGTGCACGGGCTGGATCTCGCCGGGTCCTTGCTCGCCGCGAATCTGGGGCTGGCGGACATCGTGCTCGACCCGGCCAACGTGCGCGTGCGCCACGGTGACGTCGATCGCGTGTTCGCCGCCGCGAGGTGGGAGCTCCTCCGCACCCGACTGCTGGGGCAGTTGGCGGAGTTCCACGTCAAGCGGCCCGACGAGTTGGGGCCCGATCTGGGGCGCATCCGGCGCATGTGGTTCCCGCAGCTCGACGCGGAAGTCGTCGCCGCGCTCGCCGAGGGGCTGCTCGGGGAAGGACGGCTTGCGCGGAGCGGGCCATGGTGGCACCTGCCCGAGCACAGCGTGCGGCTGACGGCGCGCGAGGAGGCCCTAGCCCAACGCGTCCTGCCGCTGCTCGAGAGCGGCGCCTTCGATCCGCCGTGGTTGCGCGACCTCGCGAAAGCGCTCGGTGCAGGGGAGCAGGAGATGCGCTCGCTCATGCTGCGGCTGACGCGGCGCGGCCAGATCTTCCAAGTCGTCAAGGACCTGTTCTACGCGCGCTCGGCGGTGGCGCAGCTCGCGCGCGTCGCGAAGGCGCTGGAGGACGAGGCCGGAGCGGTGCGCGCCGCGCCGTTCCGCGACCGGATCGGCGTCGGCCGCAAGCGCGCCATCCAGATCCTCGAGTTCTTCGACCGCGTCGGCTACACGCGCCGCAGCCGCGATGATCACCGCCTTCGCGGCGACAACCTGCTCCGGCTGGAGGAGCGCGCCGGCGAAGCGGAGCAGCGGCTGTGATCGAGCTGCACGGCTGCGCCTTTCCGGAGACGCTGCGCTACCACGTCGAGCACAACGTGTGGGTCCGGCGCGACGACGACGCGCTCGTGACCATCGGCGCCACGAGCTACGGGTGCGCGCTCGCCGGGGAAATCGTTTCGTTCGTACCCAAGCGAGCGGGCACCCTGGTGGAGCGCGACCGGGGACTCGGCGTCGTCGAGCTCTTCAAGGTCGTGCACGCTGTGCACTCGCCGCTCAGCGGCCGCATCGCCTCCGTCAACGAAGCGGCGCAAGCCGATCCACTGCTGATCACCCGGGACCCGTACGGGAAGGGCTGGCTCATCCGTCTCGAACCCTTGGACTGGGACCGCGAGGCAGCACTGCTCGTTACCGGCGACGCCGTCACCGAAGCGTTCCGTCGCCAAATGTACCTGGACGGCTTCGCAGGCCTTCCGGCGAGGGAATGAACCGATGACCCAATGGCCGGATCCGCGACGGCGCCTGGCGATCCTGCTATGGGCGACCGATCCCGCCGATCCGGCGCGCTGCGCCACGCCGTTCTTTCACGCCCTCGCGGCGGCGGCGATGGAGATCGAGGTCGAGATCTACTTCGCTGGCGGCGCGGTCCGGCTGCTCGAACCGGGGGTCGCAGCGCGATTGCGCACCGAGCCGGGCGGCGAGGAAAACGTGTATGGGTTCATGCAGCGCGCCGCGGGGCTGGGGGTCAAGTTCTTCGCCTGCCCGCAGGCGATGGCGGCGCACGGGGTCGACCCCGGGCGAGTGATCACGGAGTGCAGCGGCGCCGCGGGCGCGACTGCGTTCGTCGCGCGCGCGCTGGATCCGTCGTGGTCGACGCTGACGTACTGAACGAGGCAGCGGAAGAGAAGCGTCCCCGGGGGGGCGGCCGGGCTTCAAACCCGGTAAGGGGCGTCAGCCGCTCCTTGGTGGGTTCGACTCCCATTCTCTTCCGCCAATCCTCCCACCGCGTCTTGCCACCGCCCTGCGCCCTCGAATAACCTCCCGCCGGGGTCCGCTGGGCCGCGGCTGACGGCGACTTGGGCGGCGGGCCATTCGTCCCGAGCGGAGGACGGTGGTCGACTCGCGTTCAAGGACCGGCGGCACATCGCCTCGCCGGTCGCCACGTAAACTGTGGGTATTGGTGCACCGCTGGCTGGGCGTCGGCGTGGGCGCGTGGTTCGCGCTCGTCGGCCTCACCGGCGGCATCCTCGTGTTCGAGGATGCGGTCGATGCGTTTCTCAACCCCGGATTGCTCCGCGAACAACAGACCGGCGAATCGCTTGCCATCCACGAGCTGGTCGCGCGCGCCGAGGAGGCGTTCCCGCTCGGACACGTGGAACGCATCCGGCCGCCCGCGGCGGCCGGCGATGTCTGCCGCATCGTCGTGCGGGTCGCGCCGCACATGCGCGTCGAGTCGCCGCGCGTCGAGGCAATGTTCAGCCCGGTGACCGGGCGCCTGCTCGGCACGCGCGAGGCCGAGGAAATTGGGCTCTCACGTCCGTACCTCCTGAAGACGCTCTACGAGTTCCACCGCAACGTGCTGCTCGGCCAGGCCGGGTCGAACATCGTCGGGATCGCGGGCTTTCTGCTCCTCACCTCGGCGGTGTCCGGGTTCATCGTCGCGGCGCCGCGGACCCGCACGGGCTGGCGTCGAGTGGTCGGAGTCAAGGTGCGCGCCGGGCCGACGCGTGTGCTGTTCGACGTGCACCGGTCGATCGGCACGATCCTCGCCGTACTACTCGTCCTAGCGACTGCCACCGGCAGCACGCTCGTCTACCTGAACTACGCGCGCGACGTAGTGAACCTCTTTTCCAGGGTCGAGCCCTTTCCGGTCGTGCCGTGGCGCCAGGTTCCCGACAAGGACTGGCCGACCTTCGAGACCCTCGTGGCGACCGTAAGACGTGCCTACCCGCCCCTGGCGATCGCGGAGATCCATCTGCCCTCGAAGCCAACCGCGGGATACGTCTTCTACCTGCGCGAGCCGGGAGATGCGCACCGACTAGGCGACACCATCGTGTGGCTCCATCCCGCGACTGGAGAGCTGCTGCTCGAGCGCAGCCCTCGCACGCGCACCAACGGCGAGGGCGTCATGCACTGGCTGTTCCCGCTGCACACCGGCACGGCCTTCGGGACGCTGGGCAAGATCGCGATGTGCGTTGCCGGTGCGGCCCCGTTCGTGCTCGTCTTCACCGGCCTGTGGGTGTGGCTCCGCAAGCGCCGCGCGGCCGCGTTCGAGGAGCGGCGGCGAGAGCAGGCGCGCGCGGCGCAGCGGGCGTCAGCGCTACTTGGTGAGTGAAATCAGTAGAGGTGGAAGTGATCGTAGATCGACGGGTCGGCGTTCGGGCCTGGAGCATCCGGGTCGGACGGCGTGATCTCGCCGGCGCGCTCGACGGCGCGCACTAGCATCGCGGCCGCGCGGTCGATCTCGGTCTCGGTGGTGTAGCGGCCCACGCTCAATCGCACCGCGCCGCGCGCGACTAGCGGGTCGACGTTCATCGCCGCGAGGACCGGCGAGACCGAAACCCGTCCATCGTGGCAGGCCGAGCCGGTGGAGGCAGCGATCTCCGGCGCCGCGGCGAGCAGCTCGCTTCCGATCAAACCGACGAAGCTCGCGTTGAGGGTGTTGGGCAAGCGCTCGCGAGCATGCCCGTTCAGGACGACGCGGTCGCCGAGCGCGGTCGCGAGCCGGCTCCAGAGCCGGTCTCTCAGCTCGCGCATGCGTCCGGACGTCTCAGGCAACGTCTCGCGTGCCATGCGGCAGGCGGCGCCCAGACCGACCGAGTAGGGAACGTTCTGCGTCCCCGCGCGCTGTCCGGATTCCTGCCCCGCACCGTGCACGAGCGGCGCGAGCCGAACGCCGCGGCGGACGTAGAGCGCGCCGATGCCCTTCGGCGCGTACAGCTTGTGGCCCGCGAGCGAAAGAAGATCCGCGCCGAGCTCGGTCACATCGACGGGGATCTTGCCGGCCGACTGCGCGGCATCGACGTGAACGAGCGCACCGCGCTCGCGGGTGAGCCGTGCCGCCTCGGTCAACGGCTGGAGGGTGCCGGTCTCGTTGTTCGCGTGCATGAGGCTCACGACGAGCGTCGGCTCGCCCAGCGCAGCGTCCAGCGCTGGAAGATCGATGCGTCCGTAGCCGTCGACCCCGACCACCGTGAGCTTGAAGCCAACGCGCTCCAGGAAGCGTGCCGTCTCGAGCGTCGCCGGGTGCTCGACGGCGCTGACCACGACCTGCGGCCGATCGGAACCGGCCGGTGCGGCGAACGCGAGACCCTTGAGGGCGTGGTTCGTCGCCTCGGTCCCGCCGCTCGTGAACACGATCTCGTCGGGCTGCGCGCCGATCAGCGCGGCGACTTCGGCTCGCGCGAGATCAAGTGCCTCGCAAGCGGACCTCCCGTAGGCATGTTGACTCGACGGGTTGCCGAACCGCTCGCGCAGATAGGGCAGCATCGCTTCCAGCACGGCTGAGTCGACTGGTGTCGTCGCGTTGTAGTCGAGGTAGATGATCTCGGTCGGCACCGTCGTCCACGTCCGTTCAAGGTGTCAGCGGCGAGCCCACAGTATGAAGGCCCGATCGATGTGCGGCATTCGGGCCGTTCGCAAATTTGGCTCGACGCCGACGGGTCGGTAACATGACCCGCGCTTCAAAAAAACGAATATGAAGTCGAGTGCATATTTAGGCCAGACGAGAGCTGACCGCCAGTCGCGGAGTGATCCATGGGGGTGATTCTCGAGGCGCTCCGCCACGCGTTCGGGCTCATCCTCGCGCTCGACCCGGACATGCTCGCGATCGTCTGGCTCAGCCTCCAGGTGAGCCTGAGCGCGGTGGCGCTGGGCACGTTGCTCGGCCTGCCGCTCGGCGCGGCGATTGCGGTCGGCAGGTTCCCAGGGCGTCGAGCTTCCATCGTCGTCCTGAATGCCCTGATGGGGCTGCCGCCGGTAGTGGTCGGGCTGGTCGTGTACCTCCTGCTGTCGCGCGCCGGACCGCTCGGGGAGCTCGGAATCCTCTTCACGCCAACGGCGATGGTGATTGCACAAACGATCCTGATCCTGCCGATCATCGCCGCGCTCGGTCGACAGGCGGTCGAGGATGCCTGGCGCGAGTACCGCGAGCAATTGCGCTCGCTCGGCGTCAGCCGCTGGGCCGCCGCACTCACGTTGATCTGGGACATCCGCTTCTCGCTGCTCACGGCCGTACTCGCCGGGCTGGGCCGCGCCTGCGCGGAGGTCGGCGCGGTGATGATCGTCGGCGGCAATATCGCTGGTGTGACGCGCGTGATGACGACGACGATCGCACTGGAGACAAGCAAGGGGGACTTGCCGCTCGCGCTCAGTCTCGGGATCGTTCTCGTCACGATCGTGCTGATCCTGAACGCCGGCGCGTACTCCGTGAAGGAGGCCGCGCAGCGGCGGTATGGGTGAGGAACCGATGCGCGCGCCGACCTCGCTCCTGCCGCTCCGGCTCGTCGACGTCTCGTTCGACGCCGGGGCCAAGCGGATCGTCGACCGCGTTTCGCTAGTGCTCGAGCCCGGACCGCGCACGATGATCCTCGGCCCGAACGGCGCCGGAAAGAGCGTGCTCATGCGCCTTTGCCACGGCTTGCTCAGGCCTACGGCGGGGCGCATCGAGTGGGCGACCCCTGAGCAATCCGGCGAGCGCCGCCGTCAGGCGATGGTGTTCCAGCGGCCGGTGATGCTCCGCCGCTCCGCGCTCGCGAACATCGAGTACGCGCTGAAGATCGCCGGCATCGCACGGAGCGAGCGCGAAGGGCGGGCGCGCGAAGCGCTCGAAAGCGTCGGCCTTGCTGACCTTGCGAATCGCGGCGCGCGGGTGCTCTCCGGCGGCGAGCAGCAGCGGCTCGCCCTCGCGCGCGCCTGGGCGCTTCGCCCGGAGGTGCTGTTCCTTGACGAGCCGACCGCGAGCCTCGACCCCGGCGCGAGCGCCGAAGTCGAGCGAACCATCGCAACCATCCACGCCGCCGGCACCAAGATCGTCATGATCACTCACAACCTCGGCCAGGCGCGCCGCCTCGGCGACGAGATCCTGTTCCTGAACGAGGGCCGGCTCGTGGAGCGCGCCCCGGCGGACCGCTTCTTCAATCGACCCGCCTCGGCCGAAACCGAGGCATTCCTCAAAGGAGAGCTTCCATGGACGTGAAACGACGGTTCGTTCTTGCGGCCGCTGCGCTCGCCGCCGCGATGCCGCTCGCCGCGCAGGAGAAGTTCATCACCGTCGCCTCGACCACGTCGACCGAGCAGTCGGGTCTCTTCAAGTACCTCCTGCCGATCTTCGAAAAGCAGACCGGGATCCAGGTTCGCGTGGTGGCCGTCGG
>Ga0126377_10001168_pt1 | contig 16907 bp, 13 predicted proteins | sample PanSoiMetPlot_22_FD_92647 | JGI IMG/M metagenome (GOLD analysis project Ga0126377, IMG submission 92647) | Tropical forest soil microbial communities from Panama - MetaG Plot_22 | ecosystem: Environmental > Terrestrial > Soil > Tropical forest > Bulk soil | place: Panama | collected 2016-02-17 | reverse complement strand
GTATACGGGCCAGACGCCGCTCATCTGCGTCGAGCTGGCGTTGAAGGCGCTCTTGGCGCTCACCCCGCCGCGCATCAGCTCCGGCGTGACGTGTTCGAGTAGCTTCGCTTTCTCTTTCAACGCGTATACGTCGCCGATCTCAAGACGAATGAGCTTGCCGGCGCGTTCCCCGCCGGCCTGCGCGCTGGTGCGCCCGTTGCGGATGATGATGATGTTTTTGCCCAGTTCCTTCAGCACGCGCATGTTGCCCTGCTGAAAGCCCGCGCTGAGCGCCGAGAGCAGCACGATCGAGATCACGCCCCAGACGATGCCGAACATCGTCAGGAAGCTGCGCAGCTTGTGGGCCATCAGGTTCGACCAGGTTTGTATAAACAGTTCGCGCATAAGCCTTGGTTGGTACGGTACCGCGCGCGTAAGCAAGCGGCTGCTTTATCGGTCAGCCGCTTGCTTACGCGCGCGGTACCGTACCGATGTTCCGGCGTCTCCTTCCTCTACTGAAGAATCACCTGCTGTTTCTCGTTCAGCCCTTCGAGCACTTCGGTTCGCGCGCCGTTGCTGACGCCGACCTTGATAGGCTTACGTTCTCGGCCTTTCGGCTGTCCCGGCGCAGGAATTTCGACCGAGGCGTTGCGCTGATTGTCGTAAATCACGGCGCTTTCGGGGACGAGCAGCGCGCCCTTGTGTTCTTCCAGGACAATCTCGGCGTTGGCGGTCATATTGGCGCGCAGCAGATTGCCCGGGTTGTTGATAGATACTTTGACCTCGAAGGTGATCACGTTGTCCTTGTCCACGCCGAGCGGCGAAATCTGCGTGACCTTGCCGTCAAATATCTTTTCCTTGAAGGTCTCAACCTTGATCCGCGAAGGCTGGTTTAGTTTGACTACGCCGATGTCGGCCTCGTCGACTTTGCCGCGCACATAGACCTGGCTGATGTCGCCGAGCACCATCACCAGCGTCGCCGCCGCGCCCATATTCAGGATCGAAGAGACCGGCGAGCCGATCTCGACGTCGCGCGAGAGGACCATTCCGCCGATCGGCGAGCGGATTGTCGCGTAATTCAACTCCTCTTCGGCGCGGTCTACTGCGGCCTGCGCCTGTGCGACCTCGGCCTTGGCCTGAGCGACTTTCGCCTCGCTCACGGTCAGTTGCGCGCGCGCGACGTTCTGGCGGTTCAGCGCCAGTTCGTGCGAGCTGCGCGCGTCGTCATAAGACTGCTGCGGCAGCACGCCGTCCTTCAGCAGCCTTTCGGCGCGCTCGAAATTGCGCTTGGTGAATGGCACGTCTGGGCCTTCGGCTTCGACTTTGTTCTTTTCCAGTTGGGCCTCGGCGGCCTTCAGGTTGGATTCCGCGCCGATCAACGCGGCTTTGGCTTCGCGGACGCGCGCGGCCAGGTTCTCCTTGTCGAGTTCGGCCAGCGTCTGTCCCGGCGCGACGACGTCGCCGACCTCGACCTTCAACTCCTTGATGATGCCGTTGGCCTTGGATTTGATTTCTACCTTGGTGATGGGCTCGATGCGGCCAGTGGCGACGACCGAGCGCGCGATGTCGCCGCGTTCGATCGTGGCCAATCGCGAAGAATCAATTTCGGTCGTCGGGCGTGACATCACGACGAATCCGGTCACGCCTAATCCGCTGAGGATTGCGAGCGCGCCCAATATCCACAATAACTTGCGCGATTTCTTCTTCATCTTTCTTCTCTCCCCTCCGTCTCGACGTTTGAATCCAGAGTCAATTGACAACTATTCCGAAGCCGCCATACGGATCTTAGAAAATAATGGTTCCGAAAAAGATTCATGCGAAAGCGCGTAGGACCACTAGCAAAAACACCAATTCCTACACGCTTGAATCTATGCGCCGGCTGCATCCGTTCTTTGTTTACGTTAAGTGAGTGGCAGGGAGGTGCAGATAGTTACACGAAAGTAGTGAATCAAGACCTAAGCCGCTCAGCCGAGTTGCAGCGCGGATGTGACTGTCACACCTGCAATCACAGATTAAATTTCCCGTTGACAAGCGCACAAAGCGGGCGTATGGTTTGGGCGCTTGTCAAAAACGAGATCAATCAGATTCGATCAGGCAAGCACTCAGTCGTAGCGAAGTAATTCACGCTCAGCAGTAGTTGCCGTCGGCCTATTTCAGGCCAAGGTGGCTGTGTACAAACCTTGGCCGCTTTAACCCTTTTCATTGGAGAGTGTTCCTGCCATTGTTATCCAAGGGTGATCAACAACATTTTGAAATTCGCGAGAGGGGAAAGCCATGCGGAAAGAAACGCCAGAATATCCCAAACCATGTTCAACAGGCCCCCGCCCCCAGCTTTGGTGGAGCGGCGGAATGCGCTGGGCGACGTTGTTTATTTGCGCCTCGCTGATGTGCCTGAATACTATAGCCGCAAGTTCAGCGCTGGTAAAAAACAACAGCCAAATTGCGTCGAATCAGCGCCAAGTAGACCAGATTCTTGCCGCTGAACGGCAGCGCGTCGAGGCCCGTAACCGCCTGGAGCGGGAGGCGGACGAGCGACGGCTAATTGCTTTGGAGAATCCTGCGCAAACGCCCTCAGATTCTCTATGGAAAGGCTTTCGGACATCTTTCCCATACCACATTCAAGTCCTGGCGCTATCAGAGCCGCACGCGGCGGATCAGAGTCGCACTCTGATTGTTTCCGAACCACCGCCGCATGTCACTCTCGGGCAGATTTTGTCCTGTGTGGGCAATCTTTTGATTAACCATCAGGTTAAGCAACTGCCTGTCGGTTATGGCGGTTGGGTGAGAGACGTCGTCATTTCTCTCAAGGGGAACAGGCAGGAAATAGCCTCGATATTGAGTCGGCTGAATCAGCGGTTGTTTTTTACATCTTATAAAAGTTACGCGCTGCCATTGCCGTTGAAACTGGACCGTCTCACAGACAACCTCGACCTCAAGGTGACGGCGGCGGAAGTCAAACATTGGACTGTGGATGTCAACCAGAACTTCATTCCGATTGAAGGGGGCGATAGCCTGCCCCTCGCCAAGCTGTTCGCTCAGCCTGGGTGTGGCGTCTACCGGAGTCTGCAGCGCGGCCTCATCGGTTGGTGGATTCCCGACGGATATACTCTGAACGATTGTCGCGTACAGGCCCGCCAATTCACGCTTGATTCGGATTTGATCGTTGGCGCGCTAGCAAACAGCAAAGGCATGCTCGTGCTCGGTCGTGAGCGCGTTGCGCCAGTCGAGTTGTTGCCGCCATTGCGGGTGGAAACGCTCGAGTTATTGGCTAATGTGCAAAGAGGCCAAGCTGGGGCGCTGGCGCAAAGCTATGAGCGAACCCGTCCGTTTGCAGGCGTCGTCGCCCCCATTCCACGTAATGAGTTGGGAGTCCGTTGGACGTCGGCGGACTGGGCGCCGATTTATCTGAGCCCAGTCTTGCGAGATACTGAATATGGCAGTCTGTTGAATATTGCCGATCAGCTTCTCAAAGGATGGTCGAACGATGGCGAAACGCAGTATTTCAACTTCGACTATCCAAAGCCGGGGCCCTGGCCGCCATCCGTATTGGCGCGCTCTCTCCTGGAAGGGAACCTGACATATAACTGGAACACAAGGGGAGCGGGATACACTGTAAGTTACAAAGATTATGAGGCGCTGGCCCTGAATCGCACCGGCGCGCTGCCAATCAGCTACATTCCGGACGGCATAGCGGGCGACTCCAAGTTATACCCCCAGATCTTAGCGGAACTCTCGGAGGATCGCGCTTATGAGTATTTCGCCCGCATCAGTGACCTAAATCTGGTGAGGGTTGTGCAATACGCCGTGGCCTACCAAATTTTCAGCGCTTTTAACATCGCGCGCTCGGCGCAACCGGTTAGAAGGAGCGATTTCGAGGATCGTGAACTGGAGAGATTGATGAATGAATTGCTGATGGAAATAAGGCGGGCGACGGAAGAGCAAACAAATGCGTTGGTCAATGAGATCCTCTCCAGCAAGTATTTTCAGAGAGATATTCAAAGCCATCTCAGTGAGAGCCGGATAGTGTACGAAAGAGGATTATTGGCGGAAGGTCTGAAGCCAAGTAGCAAAGATTACGAAGATAAATTACGAGTTAAGTTAGATAAGAGAAGAGAGGCGTTGAATGAAAGCTTCTTCAAAATGATAAAGGGCGAGTTGGAGTTGGCCAAACTAGACAAAGCCAAGATTCCCCCATTCTCAGCCGCTTTGAGCGTCTTCGCCGGGTTGAGAAACCTTCCGGAGCGCTACACTGCGACAGCCAGCGCTAAAACCGATGGCTGGATTCATACGCCAGTCGTCGTTCTCTCTACAAATTTGGGCCGAATGACAGGCATGATCGGTGGGCACAATCTAAACGCGAAAGTAACGAAGTTCAAAGTCAGTAACCAGGTTGGGAGAAACAAAGCGGATTATGACCCCGACGGGAACGTCTATGTTAACCCCCTAGATGTAGGCAAGGTCAGACGGGTATTGCGCTCGTTGGAACGGGACAATTTCGACAACAGGGTAACGGCCAGAGAGATCGCAGAGAGATTGAGGGCGGAACTGCCAATGATCAATGACGCGCTGCTGCGCACGATGAGGGCGGCGATGAACCTGCCGCCTTCTCCGCCAAATCCACCGCGCTCTGCAGCCGTTGCCGGCGCTGTTGACAATTTTGGCTGGGGTCGCGCTCAACTTCCGTCGGCCAAACAAATCAAAATGACCAGTGATTTGATTGATGGCCGCCAGACGATCCCTGATCTTCAGATTGTCGAGCGTAACCCTGATGGCTCGTTCCTGATCAAGCATCACCCCCGAAGCCAACCTTTGTCGGCAACTTCCCTGGAAGACGCCGTTGATATTTTGATCGCCTTGCGCCAGCGCAATCCGCTCACATCGCGCTCAGTGAGCCTTGAACTACGCGGCATGCAGCAGCAAGAGGGGTACGCTTTTATGCAATCCTATAAGTCCCGCGCAGTTGACGGAAAGATCCCGGGAGAAATCAGCGGCATCTTCAATAATTCACCGAAAGAAGCCTCTATGATCAAATTGATCGGCAAGCAGCGGTTCGATTACTCTAAAGCCAAAGTGGGGCAGCCGAAGATTGAAAGGCTCGGGACGGGGCAATTCGAAGGCACGATTGAAATCGAAGCGCCGTCGCTGAACGGTTCGGATACGGTTGGACGCATAGGCGTCAGATTGAGATTCGCCGAGAGAGCTCCGCGCGGGGCCGTTAACAGCTTTTTTCAAAGGCTGGTTGAGTTTATAGAAACGCTGCTGAGAGACGCCAAATACCGATTAAATTCGATGCGTTTCAATTTCCGTCTCAATCAGGAGATCAAACGCATCAGCCGTGAAACCGGCGTCGATGTCGAAGTCATTAGGCATCAGTTCAACAGCAGTTATGGCGATCTCTTCTTCGTACGGACTGAGGAAAAGGATGGAAACAGGGCACCCGACAATGCGACCGGTCCGTCCGAGTGATTGCGCGCTGGCGTTGGCCATCCCGCTGACGCGTGAACAATTCCTCGATGACTTAGTCAATCCCAGCCCGAAAGATTTCGCGAGCCACATAAAACGCGAGAATCGGAACGAGTACAACAAAAGGGCTTCCGACGATTACTTCTGGAATGAGGTATACGGGCCACTGGCACATGTAATCTTGCGCGTTTGCGCTGAGGTGGAAAAACTAGGAGTTACCGTTCAACGCGAAGCGCGATTGGCGGATCTGACAAGGTTGCTGCGCGAATATCCGGCCGTGACCCTAGTGGCGCACTGGCGTTTCACCAAAGTGCTGCCGTCAGAAGTTACCGATGCGCATGGCCTGTTGGGTTTGTTGCAAACGCCGCAGAATCGGATACAAAGGGATATTTCTAAGACCGTTGCCGCCACTCACCCGCGGTTGTTTGAGGCGGAATACATTCGCAGTTTGTCTGCGGCTACAGTTAGGGAAGAATTGGCGGAGTTGATCAACAGGATTATCTCGGTCCATCACGCATTCTATCACGGTAGTAATGTTGCGGCGATGGGCATAGAGAACGGCTTTACCGATCCACTGGACAGACTTACGAGGGTGGCTTTCGAGCAAGCCTTTCCCTCACAATTCACTGCCGGACGTTGTGTAGAATTCAGTGACGGCTTACGGACCGTAGCCGAAGTGACCGAGGCTGTGCCAGAAGACTTTAGCGGATTGCTGGACTTAACAGTTTGCAATTCGGTGATTCTTGCAAAGGCAATCAGGCAGCGGCGGTCAAACTGTCTGATCGCCGCTAATCGCTATCCCGCTCAGATCCATGTGCGACTTGGCCTCTACAAAATAGCAATTGAAATCCTTGCGAAGAATCCAATGCCTATGATTGAGGTTTTGAATCGGGTTCAGACGCGACAATCACCAAGCGCTCAAGTGATTCTTGTCAATTCTTGACTCACGATCAGCGGATTCTGACCGCTTTGGCTCCGGTTGATGGTCGCCGCTGGTGACATGCGGGTTTGAAATCATTACCTTTACATGATGAACTCCAGAAGGAGGATGTATGGCGTCCTTACACGATGTGCTCCGGCAATATATCGGAACAATTCCCGCTCCCATAGCTACCGCGGGTTCAGATGAGACTCAGGGAGCGTCTGAAGAGAAAGCTTCGACTTCTTTTGACAAAGAGGGTTTTCAGAGAGGGCTGGAGCAAGTCAAAAAGGATAATCGGCTCTATTTTATTATCTGTGTAGCCATGGTCCTGACGCTTTTCATCATCTCTATAGTTTTTGTATTGGCCAATTTGGATCGACCTGGGGCAATTAAAATTGCCATGGCCGCCTTCGGGATTTCTACGGCCGGGCTGATGGCGAAAATGATCGGGTTGTGGCGTGAAAAGAGCAATACCGAGTTCCTATTGCTGTTGGCGCCTAATGTGGATGCGGATACGATAAAGACAATAGTTGGAATCTTAGCGAAACGAATCCTGAGTGGAAAGGCTTAAAGCTTGAACATAGATTGAGACCTCAGATGAATGATTTCAACTGTGGACTAAATGCCTGCCCATCCATTCTAGTACTGCCTTGCGCATCTCCGGCGTCTCTTCGTGGCCGCAGTCGAACAACTCGACCCGGCAATCCTCGGCCTTGCCGTATTTCGCGTAGAGCGGCGCCAGATGGTCGCGCACGCGTTCGACGCCCTCCGGCGGCGTCAGCGAGTCGTTTCGCCCGTTCAGGCTGAGATGCGCGCGCGGAACGATCAATTCGTTGATCTGTCCAGTCGAAAAATGTTTGAGCAGGCTCGGGACGTAGTAATAAATGCCGTGGCCTTTCAGGTTGTTGGCTTTGATCAGGGCGTCGAAGTCGGTCATGCAGCAGAGGTCGATGCAGAGTTTGATGCGCGGGTCGAGCGCGGCCAGCCACCACGCCTTGGTCGAGCCCATCGAGAGGCCGAATGCGCCGATGCGTTTCGGGTCGACTTCGGGGCGCGAGACAAGGTAATCAACCGCGCGGTGTTCATCGAAGATCATCATTCCGAACAAGACCTGCCCATGCCAGATCATATTCTTGAACGCGTCCCATTCGCCGTTGCGCCCGTCCTTGTCTCGCATCCGCTCGCCGAAACACCAACTGTCAATCGCCAGCGTGACAATGCCTTTCTCGGCGACCACCGGGGCGTAGGCCGGCAGAACTTTGCGCCCGGTCAACAGTTCGTCTTTGCCCGTAGGATACGTGCCGCCGTGCCAGTGGTGGTAGATCAGACCGGGCGCGGGTTTCTGGCGTTTGTCAGGAATGAGCAGCAGCGCAGGGACAGGCTCGATGCCGTTCAGATCGAGCGTGAGATATTCGAGCGTGTAGCCATCCCCTTTTTCCGTCCTGATCAGCTTCGGCGGTTTCGGGCGATGGCCGATTGGAAGATCGCCGAGCAGGCTCCAGAGCAGCTTGCGACGTTTTTGCTGGTAGGCGTTGAATTCTCGTTTCGTTTTCACTGTTTGCGCGGCGTCCATTGGGGAACTACTTGACGCGACCGCAATGGTTGCGGCGCTCTGTTTGAGAAAGTCTCGACGAGCGATAGACGAAGACATAACGAATTCTCCCTTGCTTTAGCGGAATTACCAGGTGATGGCGAAACAAGCTATCACAGCCCGTAGATCCCTCCAAGTTCGTAGTCCCGCCTTTAGGCGGAAGCATTTGGCGTCACTGAATGGATCCGCGTCTGACGCTTCCGCCTAAGGGCGGGACTACGAACCGATTTTCGGAGGAGAAAGCGAAAAAGTCTCGTGGGCATGAACACTTTTCAGCGCAGGCGACGCCTTCATAGTTGAGGGTAGTTAAAGGCGCGCCGGAGACGGTGGCGGCCACAAATCCCAACTTCACCAAAAGGAGAAACACAATGAACCGCATTAACTTCGCCTGTCGGCGCAATCGCTGGCTCAGAGTTTTATTCGTCATCGCACTGGTCTCGCTTAACCTGGCGCCGGCCCGGGCGCAGGATTTCACTCAGCAGCTTGCGGACTTCCCATGGGTCTTATGCAGACTCCCCGGCCAGTCGCAAATCGAACCGCAGGCGGGGCAGTGGAAGACCTGGGTAATAACCTCCGGCTCGCAGTTCCGGCTCCCGCCGCCGCCCCATGGGTTGGCGCAAGTGGTAGAAATCAGAAATTTGATCACGCGCGCAAATCAGCGCGACGCCGCGGCGTCGGGCGCCATCAGCTTCTGGGACGCCGGCCCTCCGGGCTACCGATGGAATGAGATGGCCGCCAATATCCTTGTCAGAAACAACATCACCGGGCCGCGTAGCGCCCGCGTGCTTTCTTTGTTGAACGTGGCGATCTACGACGCGACCATCGCCGCCTGGGACTCGAAATACATTTACAACCGCCGGCGGCCGAGCCAGGTCAATTCGAATATCGATCCCGCAATTCCGGTCCCCAACAGCCCGTCTTATCCGAGCGAACATGCGGCGGTGGCAAGCGCGGCGGCGGCGGTGCTCGGTTACCTCTTCCCGAATGACGCGCAAACATTCGCCGATCAGACGCAGGAGTGCGGCGAGTCGCGGCTCAACGCGGGCGTGCAATTTCCGAGCGACGTCTCCGCCGGAATGGAACTCGGGAGCAAGGTGGCCGAATTGGTGATCGCCCGCGCTAAGACTGACGGTTCCGACGCCGTCTTCACCGGCTCGATCCCGACCGGGCCAGGCTTCTGGCGCGGAACCAATCCGAACGAGCCGCTGGCGGGGACCTGGCGCACCTGGGCGATCTCTTCGGGCAGCGAGTTTCGTCCCCCCCCGCCGCCGGCCTTCGATTCGGCCCAGAAGGCGCAGGAACTGGCCGAGGTCAAAAACTTCCCGCGTCCGATCCCGGCGAGCGGCGCAAACCTCAACACGACGCGCGCGGCCTATTTCTGGCAGGGCAACACTGCGAAGTTATGGAATGACATCCTGACGGTGAAACTCTTCGAGTACCAGCTCGACCGTAATCCGCCGCGCGCGGCCCGCGCTTACGCGTTGATGAGCGTCGCCGCCCACGACGGCCTCATCTCATGCTGGGACGGGAAGTATTTTTACTGGGCGGCGCGCCCCAACATGCTCGACCCCACAATCGTTACGCTCTTCCCTAACCCGAGCCATCCGAGCTACCCGTCGGCGCACGCGATGTTCGACGGGCCTTACGCGGCGGTGCTCGGCTATCTCTTCCCGCGCGACGCCGCCTATTTCACGGCGCAGGCGCAGGAGGCGGGACTCTCGCGGCTCGCGGCCGGGATTCACTTCCGCAGCGACATCGATGCGGGGCTGGAAATCGGTCGCGCGGTGGGGCAGAGGGTGATCGAGTGGGCGAAGAATGACGGCTCGCAGTAGGCTGACTTCACATATTTGAGAACCGTTCTTCAATCCCCCCAACGGCAGTTGGGGGATGGTTAAGGTCCGACCTACGTAAAAGCCCTTTCTCTTCAAATCCCCCCAACGGCAGTTGGGGGATGGTTAAGGTCTGGCCTCCCAAACCCAGTCAGCATGCCTCTTCGGTAGCCAGGAAGCCTGGGCTTTAACCATCCCCCAACTGCCGTTGGGGGGATTCTAGAAGTCGGAGCCGCTCCTGTAGGCTGGGCTTTAACCATCCCCCAACTGCCGTTGGGGGGATTCCAAGCACAAGGCCCAATGGATAAAGTCGAATACGAACATCTTTCACAAGCTAGTCTGGTAATGCCCCCATTGCTCTTTCAGCTTCGCCATCAGCGCGATGAAGCGCGGGTCTTTTCTGAGGCTATCCAGATATGGATCTTTCTCGAACAATGGATAACAGGGAAAGCCGTCGTCCGCCGCCGCCTGGAGCCAATAGACGGCCTCCTCAGCCTTTTTCATCACTGAATAAGCGCAAGCGATGTTATAAGCGGTATGGTGAAAGTGTCCGAAGCCCTTTCCCTTTTCTATCGCGCTCCTGATACTGGCCTCCGCCTTCTTCTCGTCGCTGGCCAGGGATGCGAGCAGAGCCTGGATGCCCGTAAACAATCCTCCGTCCGCATCCCCCGGATAATCCTTCAGGAACTCCTCGACTATGGCAGCCGCTTCGCCTCTTCTTCCAAGATGCAATAAAGCCATCGCCATGTTTGACTCCACCAGCGACGGATTAGCTTCTCTGGGGCTCTCGCGCAATGCGGTCAAAGCCTCCTCATATTTTCCGTGTAACAGGAGTGTCTGACCGATCCGAAATTGCGCGAGGTTATTGGTCGGGTTGGCTGCAACCGCTTTTCTCAGTTCCTGGAGCGCCTGGTCGAAAGCGCCGATATGGTTGTAGACCAGCGCAAGCTGATTCTGAGCCTCGCTCAAACTCGGGTCCAAAGTCAGCGCTCGACGATATTCCTTAATCGCCTTCTCGTGAGGAAAATGGTTGGCGGGCGTCCACAGTAGGCGGCCTAGAGCCTGATGAGCGACGGCCGAGTCCTTGTCCAGGGCGAGCGCTTTCTCCACCTCCACGAAGGCCTTCTCTTCCCACTGCTTTTCCCCAGGCGTAAATAAGAAAAACCTCCATACGTAGGCCTGCGCCAGTTCCGCATGGGCCGCGGCGAAGTTCGGATCCAGGTCCACGGCGCGCTTCAGCATCATAATGGCGGTTTCATTGTCAGCCTTTTTTTGGCGGTTGGCGTAGAACCGCCCGCTTAAATAAGCGTCATATGCCTCCGGATTGATCGAGCCGGCGTTCGCCGGGCGTGGTTCATCCTGCGATGTCAGCTTGATTTGGTCGGACTGCGACGCCTGCGAGCGCCGCCAGGAAATTAACCAGATCAGCCCAACAACCAGCGACAAAGCCATTGCGGCGATCAGAAGCCAACGCCGCGACGCCAACCGCGGTCTTGTTACCACAACCTCGCGTGTCGTCGGTCTTTCCGTCTGACTGCCTTGAGGGAGCGTCTTTAATTCGGCGATCAATTCGGCCGCCGATTGATAACGCGTTTCACGATCCTTCGCCAGACACTTGCCGACGATCAGTTCCAATTCCGTTGTCGCTTCGGCGCAATACTTTCCGAGCGGCGGCGGCTCGGCGGTCAGCAAAGCCGCGATCACATCGCTCGTGGTCGCGCCTTCAAACGGCCTGCGCCCGGCGAGCATCTCGTAGAGCACAACGCCCAGGCTGAAGATGTCCGCGCGACGATCCACCTTTTGCCCGCGCGCCTGCTCGGGCGACATATAACTGACCGTCCCCATCACAATTCCCGGCGCCGTGCTCAGATTGGTCAATGCCTCGGAATCCGCCGGCGGCGGCGCTTCGGCGAGCTTCGCCAGGCCGAAGTCCAGCACCTTGACCAACCCGTCGGGCCGCGCCATCACGTTCTCCGGCTTGATGTCGCGGTGGACGATCCCGGCCTCGTGCGCCACGCTTAACGCTCCGGCGACCTGACCGGCGATTGCCGTCGCTTTGCTGACGCCGAGCCGTCCGCTCCGCAGCAACGCCCGCAGCGTCTCGCCTTCGACAAACTCGCTGACGATGTAATGCGCGCCGCCCTCCGCCGTCGAAGCTTCGCCGATCTCGTGAATGGTGAGGATGTTGGGATGGTTGAGACTTGACGCCGCGCGCGCTTCCTGCTTAAACCGGCGGACGCGCCCCCGATCCTTTGTGAAGGCGGCGGGCAAAAGCTTGAGCGCGACTTTGCGACCTAGCCGCGTGTCTTCGGCCAGATAAACCCGGCCCATCCCGCCCGCGCCAATCAACGAGAGCGTTTGATAGTGGCCGAGGCTGCGGCCCACGAACGACGTGGTTCGCTGTTGTGCGGCCATCTCTGCGACCACGCCCGCCACTTTCCCGGCGATGAAGCCGTCCGCATGCTCGTGCGCATGCAGCAGCGTTTCGACCTCGCGGCGCAATTCGTAATCATCGCCGCAAGACGCATCAAGGAAGGCCACGCGCGCCGCAGACTCGAGTTCCAAAGCAGTGTGGTAAAGCTGGCCGATTTGGCGCCAGCGGTCAGGATTCATGCAACTCGTCCCTCATCACCTCGTTACTCAACTCGCGGTAAAGCCACGCTTCGGCCAGACTCCAATCGCGCCTGACGGTGCTCAGAGAAACTTTGAGCGCTTCAGCCGTCTCCTCCAAACTCAGACCGGCGAAGAAGCGCAGCTCCACCACGCGAGCTTGCCGCGGGTCCATCTTCTCCAACGTCTGCAACGCGTCGTCCAGCGCCACCAAATCCGCGCTCTGTTCCTGCGCAACGTCGGCCGCCTCCGACAGCGAAACCTGCAGAGCGTCGCCGCCACGTTTTTCACGACGCCGGGCGCGGGCGAAATCCACCAGGATGCGACGCATGATCTGCGCCGCCAGCCCGAAGAAGTGGGCGCGGTTCCGCCACTCGACGTTCTGCCAATCGATCAGCCGTAGAAAGGCCTCGTTGACCAGCGCCGTGGTTTGCAGAATGTGTCCCCGTCGCTCGCCGGCCATGTAGTGTTTGGCAAGACGATGCAGTTCCGCATGGACTACAGGGGTGAGTTGTTCCAGCGCCGCCCCGTCGCCGTTGTTCCAGGCGACGAGTAGTTGGGTAATTTCCTGGGTCGAGGGAACAGTCATAAAACCTTCCGGGGTTAAGAATAGTCAGCGGGAAAACCAAGCGGTGGCGAAATAAGTTATCACAGCCAAGTCACTCCCTCCAATCAACTGCAGGATTTCTAACCCAATACCAGCCTGGTCGAGAAGGCAAAAAAGTTTCGCCTTCATGAACACTTTTCCATGTCAGAGACGCCTTCATAGTTGAGGACAGTTATAGGCGCGCCGGAGACGGCGAGCAAACTCAAATACCAAATCACCTTAAGGAGGTGTTATGCAAACCGATGTCACAGATCCAAAAGAAAGCGAAGATTTCTTCGTGGTCGAACTCGATGTCGAAGAGATGGAAGAAGTGATCGCTCCCAGAATCGCGATCAACCACAACGAGACCTTGGCGCTCGACGCCACACAATGATGTGAGGAGCGAGGCGGGAGGGGAATAGACGTTGAAGCTTTCGTTCCCCATTCCCGCCTTAACTGATAGAAACGGCAGCCCAAACAGTGAAAGGAGAAAAGATCATGGATGCAATAACGAACTTATTGGCGACAGTTGCGCTTTTGTTGGCGATGGCTGCGGCTGGGGATGCGACCAAAGGTCAGGTGGGAGCATCCTCCACGCCGGGGACGCACAGCATCTCTTCGAGGCCTTTGACTGGCTGTGACGACGAATTTGGGTGCGGCATGAATCACAACGAGACGCTCGTGCGCGATGCGGCGACGGTGAAGTGAGAGGCGTAGGCGGAAGGGAATATACATGAACTCAGAAAGAAAATCGTTGAAGCTGTTCGTCTCCGTCGCGCTCGCCGCCGCGGTCTGCCTCGTGGCGGCGGTTGCGCGCAAGTGGAGCGTGGGCGCGCCCCTCGACGACATCAATTCTGCGCAGCCTACCCGGACACCGGCGCCCGGCGAAGGCGCATCAGCCGCGCTTCGAGTGCGGTCGTTGACCTTGCGCGGCAGTCAATTCCGCGACGCGGGTCGTTACCGCGAGGCGGGGCCGCTCTTCGACGAAGCGTTGGCGATGGCCGAAGCGGCGTTCGGCGCCGACTCGCTCGAAGTCGCCGCCGTTCTCAACCAGTTAGGTATGCTCGGCAAATACGACGGCCGGTTTGACATGGCCGAAGCCGCCTATCGCCGCGCGCTACTGATCGTGGAAAAGACCGCCGGTCTCGACCCTCCGCTGAGAGCTTCGCTATTTCACAACCTCGGCGGACTGGAACACGCGCGCGGGCGTTACGCGCAGGGCGAACCCCTCGCGCGTCGCTCGGTTGAAATCCGCGAGCGGGCGCTCGGCCCCGACCACATAGATGTGGCCGCCGACATCGCCGCGTTGGCCGCGCTGCTGGACGGGCAGGGTAAATACGACGAATCGGAACCACTCTATCGCCGCGCGTTGGCCATCTTCGAGCGCGAGAACGGTCCGGAACATTACGAAATCGCGGTCAACCTGAACAACCTGGCCGCGCTGAAACAGGCCCAAGGCGACACGGATGCAGCCGAACAGCTTTACCGCCGCGCGCTGGCGATGAAGGAGAAGCTGCTCGGCGCCGAACATCCCGACACGGCGATGACGCTCAACAACCTGGCCGTGCTGTTGAAAAAGCAGGAGAATTACGAAGAGGCGGCGGCGCTGTACCGGCGGGCGCTGTCGATTTTTGAAGCGGCGCTCGGAGCCCAGCATCCGAAGGTCGTGACTTGCCGGAAGAATTACGACGAGTTGCTGCGGAAGATGGGGCGGCGCTCTTCAGCCGCATAGCGGCGTTTGAATTTGGGCCTGCATATTGCCGCTGCGCGGCAAAAACGGCGGAAATTCCTGTCTCCGGCAATTCTTCGTGGCCGCAGTCGAACAACTCGATCCGGCAGTCCTCAGCCTTGCCGTATTTCGCATAGAGTTGCCGCAAGGACACCGTCATTCTGTAGTTCGGCGGCCTTGCTCGATTTTTGAAAGTCGTTTTCAGGGAGTTTTTTGGCCACCAGAAAATCTTTGCATTTTTCTGGTCGCTGGCGCTCCTCATCAGGTACAATCGGCCTTCGCCGTTGCCAGCGGCAGTAAATTCCTGGAGGGGCGAACCTCTATTGCCCCACGAATCGATGCATTTCATTGGCTTCGCGTTCGCAGAAATGCGCTCAATCTATACCGCGCTGCGGTTGCGGATTGAGTTCCGCCATCGCGTTCCCGCTCCTCTGATGCGCTCCCGCGCCATCTCCACGGGCGTATATTCGGGCTTGCCCAGCCCTAGCGATGGTCACTGATCGCTTGGTCGAGATGGCGATTCTTGACCATCCCGCAGTCGAAAGAAGCCCTTGTGCGCTCGCCCGCTCCGGCGTTCGCCATCCGGGGCGGCGCACTCGTTCATCGTCCCGCCGGGACAAATTCACTCCAAGGAGGATATAAGATGATTTACAAACCTGCTTCAATCTCACCCGATTTCCGGCCACGCCGTATGGCGTTGATGTTATGTGGTTTTCTGCTGGTCTCGACCATATTTTCGCCGCCTGGCGGCGCCGATCAGCCAACAAACAAAGCTCTGGTCACCGACAAGGCGAATCTGCCGCTCAGCGATCAATTCGCGCCTCCGGGTCAAATCAGGTTGACCGACTCCGGTGACGTGTTTTTCATTCCCGGAGGCTTTGCCTTCTTTCGCTGGAATTCAGGCTCCGGCAGCCACACGCGCCTGCTGCAAGCGGGCGATCCGCATCCGGGCTTTCCCGGCAGCGTCTGTGACCTGGTCGGCAACGGCTTGCAGACCAACTCATCGGGGCACGCGGCGATGCTCAATTTCTTTGCGCTGGAAGATGCGCGAAACCCGCGCGGGTTGTTCGTCTACGACGGCGCGAGTTTCCTGAAGGTCGCGTTGCGCGACGAGATCGCGCCTGGCACGGGCGGTCAACTGTTCGCTAATTTCGCGCAATTTCGCATCAACGACAGCGACCAGGTTGGTTTTCAGGCCAATTTCAACCCTATCCCCAACAATAGTCCAGTTGGTATCTTCATCGGCGCGCCTAACGTGGCGCCGGTCAAAGTCGCCGTCACTGGCGAAACTGCGCCCGGCACGGGCGGTGGAGTTTACGGCGCCCTTCAACTGATCGGATTCAACAACGCGGGTCAAGTCGCCTTTCTGTCCGACATTATCGGTGGAACAACCATCAGGGCTGTTTTCATCGGCACGACATCAGGCGTGAGCAAGGTAGCAGCCATGTTTGATCCGGCTACTGGCACAACGGGAACTTTCAACCTGCAGCCAGCCGTGAACAACTATGCTTTGAATGAGAATGGCGACCTGGCCTTACGCTCAAACGTCATTGGCGGCGGCCCAAGCATTGATGGCATCTGGATTGGCAATTCGTCAGCTCCGCCGGCAAAACTGCTGGTCAACAACGATCTCACCGGCTCTTCTCTCGGAGGGAGTTTCGGCGCCGGCGTCAATCTGCGCGGGTTCAACAACGCAGGCAAGGTGTTGTTCCAGAGCAACCCTGTCGGCGCGACCAGCAATCACGCGCTCTTCCTCAAAGACCTGAGCAACCCCACACAAGTCGTCTTTGCGCGCAACCAGTCTGCGCCCGGCGGAACGACAGAAACTTTCCTCAACACGGTTCAGGCCTCGCTCAATGACAGCGGCGACGTGGCCTTTCTGGCCCAACTGCAAGGCGGTTCCGCGCCGTTCGGCTGGTTTCTGGGCAGCGGCGCCGCGCTTCCGACCAAGATCGCGCTGCAAGGTGAAGCCACGCCTGTCGGCGGAACATACGGCCTGGCCGGCCTGCTCACTCCCGCGCAAATCAACAACGTTTCCCAGGTGGTGTTCCAGGCTGACGTACTCGGACCGAATACGACAGGCGCGTTTCGCTGGACGCCGGGCGGCGGGACGGTTTCCATTGTCAACACAAATGACACGCTGCCCGCAGGCGCCAATCCGATCATTCGCACATTCATGCCCGGAGCGAGCGACGACC
>Ga0126377_10001167_pt1 | contig 16907 bp, 26 predicted proteins | sample PanSoiMetPlot_22_FD_92647 | JGI IMG/M metagenome (GOLD analysis project Ga0126377, IMG submission 92647) | Tropical forest soil microbial communities from Panama - MetaG Plot_22 | ecosystem: Environmental > Terrestrial > Soil > Tropical forest > Bulk soil | place: Panama | collected 2016-02-17 | reverse complement strand
GCCACCCGTCACGCGCGAGAACCTGGCGGCGTACGTGTCTGGCAAGATTTCCACACCGATCTCGTCGTGGAATCCGCGCGGAGAATGTTGCGCGGATCGTGCGCGCACGCTCGCCGATCGCGCGGCCGCCTTCAACCGGACGTATGCGAAATGGCCCGCGGCGCGCCTCCACGTCACCCGGGAGGCGGATCGGGAAATCCTGTATGGCCGATGGCTCCTCGGCAACGACTACCGCGCCCGGACTCCGTTGTACGGCGCGTTCCCGCCAGGCCTCCTCGATCGGATCCGGGCGATCTTCCCGGAAAACCTCGGCCCGACGCTCCACGTCTTTTCCGGATCGCTCCCGGCCGGCCCGTATGTCCGGTGTGACCTGGTGCAACCGGCCGAGCTCGCGTGCTCGGTCTATGACCTCCCGGAACGCTACACCGGCGAACCGTTCCGCCTGGTGATCGCCGATCCACCGTATTCGATCGCCGACGCCAGGATGTACGGCACGCCGATGATCGATCGGCGGAAGGCGCTCGCCGCGATCGCGGAGGTCACCGCGCCGGGCGCGTTCTGTTGTTGGCTCGATACCGTCTGGCCCATGCACCGGAAACGCGAGTGGTGCACCGTGGGCCGGATCGCCGTCACCCGCTCCACCAATCACCGGATCCGGGACCTCACGATCTTCGAACGGGTGGCACCGTAAAAAACCAGGAGGGACAAACCGATGATTGATTTCAAGCTCGAAAGCATTACACCGGGAGACGCGCTCCGGATTTTGAACGAGCACGACGACGCCGTAAAGGCCGGCGATATCACCAACCGCGGCCGGAAACTCTCGGCAATTCACCGATACTCGACGGACTTGAAGGCCGATCGGTGGTTTCCAGAAACCGGGGAAACGTTGAAGTTTCAAACCGCGGATCAGATTTTGCGCGGCCGCAATTTAATCGATGGACAAAACCGGCTCGCCGCGTGCGTTGACGCCGACGTCGTGATTCGGGTGTATGTGGCTCGCGGTGTGGCGCGTGAGGCCTTCAGCTATATCGACGGCGGCGAAAAACGAACGCTCCGCGACATTCTCAGAATTAGTCGGGAAAAGGATCCCGGACACCTGTCGGCGGCGTTGACCTGTTTCGCGCAATGGGACCACGCGACCGGCCGGTGGATGAATGGGCCCGTCAGTACGCAACGTGCCCTAAATCTGCTCGGCGCCGATCCGGCGATCCGTAAGAGTGTGGAACGCGCGAAGGTCTTACAAACTGAAGAACGCCTCTTGCAAGTCGGCACCGGCGCGTTTCTCCATCGCGTGTTCAGCGACTTCGATCGGGAGCTCGCCGACGCGTTTCTCTCCGCCGTGGCGGTGGGTGATCGTCTGGACCAGGGCGATCCGTTTCTCGAATTGCGCCGGCTCCTCGTCTTTAACCGTGGACAAAAGCGCAAGTACAGCCGTGTGCATATGCTCGCGCTCGCGATCAAAGCGTGGAACGCCAAACGGAACGATCGCGCGATGAAACATGGGTCGTTGACGTTCAAAAAAGGCGAAGCGTTTCCGATTTTGGAGCCGGCCGCGCACGACGAGGCGGCGCCGCTATTTCCGCCTCCGGACGACGCCGAGGCCACGCCGGTTACTGCGTGATGATGGCGGTGTCCTTCCGTGTCTATGGGATCGCGCTCGCCAAAGGCTCCACGCGCGCGCTCGTGCAGAACGGGCACACCGTGATCACCGCGGATAATCCGAGCCTGGCGAAGTGGGAAAGCGCGGTGAGGTTTGCCGCGGAAACGGTGGCGGTCCGCGCCGGACACGCGCTCTTCGACGCCGGCGTCGCCGTCGAGCTCACGTTCCACTTACCGCGCCCGAAGTCCGCCAGGCCGGCCCGGCGTCCGTTCCCGACGACGCGTCCCGATCTGGACAAAGCGGCGCGCGCGATTCTGGACCCGTTGACGGGAATCCTCTATCACGACGACGCGCAAGTGGTGGAGCTCCACGCGATGAAACGTTACACCGACGGGCCGGCATACGCCGACGTCGTCGTCCGGCCCGTCCACGCGGAAGGCGGTGAGAAATGACGCTCCCGGAAATCCCGCCGGTGACACCGGCCGCGCTCAATTCGTTTTTGGCGGCGCTCCACGAGGCCGGCCTCCCGATCTCGATGCGTCAGCTCCTCGGGTATTCGGATGATCAATTGGCCGAGCTCCTCGGGTGGCACGACGCGATCGTGGAAATCCGCCAGGCGCACGGACCGCTCCCGCTCGAGCTCCTCCCGGCACCGCCGGACTTTGTGACCGGCCCGCCGGTGAGCTCACCGCAAGGCGACGGCGATGGACGATAACGCCGTCGATCCGGTGAACTTTGATCTCGCCGCCGGCCTGGCGCGGGAATTCGTGCGCGCCTTTGAGGAGCGCCAGGCGCGCGGAACCCATATCGACGGGAACGTGTTGATCGCGACCTGTTTTGCGATCGTGCTCGGCCTGGCGCTCGGCCGGGATCCGGAGCTCGAGGAGGTCCAAACGCTCGTTAACCGGACGAGCCCGATCGTCAAGGCGATCCGCGATCGGCACGTGCATTGATCGGAGGTCCGAGGCCCATGAGCAAAACGATCGACGACGCGCTCCGCGTGAAATGGTGGTATCGCGCCAACGTGAAAAATCCGCGGGACGCCGTCGAGCAGCTCGCGAAGGAATCCGGATGCACGGTGGCGGAGGTCCGCGCCGGGATCGCCGAGGCCAAACGTTTGCTCGATATGGTCGAGCCCATGTTGGAGGCCGGGATCCTGCAACAAGACGAGGACGGACGGATCCGGATCGTGAAACAACCGTGACGCGCCAATGGACGTACGGGACCAGGCGGCGATCGCCGCGATGGCGGTGTTTCTCCGGCGCGCGCTCGCGCTCCCGGCCGACGCCTATGTGCCGGCGGTGGTCGCCGCGCAAGCGTATCAACTGGCGGACGCGATGATGCTCGAGCGGACGCGCGGCGCGATCGTCCCGGTGGTCCCGGGCGCACCGGATGGACGGTGTATCAACGGGTATCGCGCGCACCGTTGGGATCCGACGACGCTCACCTGTTTCCGGTGCCGGCGCGTCGCCACCACCGAGGCCCGGACGCGCGCGCGGAAACTGTTTGGCGGCGTGCCACGCCAGGTCCCGTCGTGAACGTCCTCCTCGTGGACACGTACGGGCTCACGCGCCGGACCGACGCCGACTATCAAACCGCGGTGATCCGCGTGCCGATGATCGTGGACACCGAGCCCGGCGTCCGCGCGTTCCGCCTGGTGCCGTTCTACCGGACGGACGAGCGGGAGGACGGCGCGCGGATCTTCCGATCGCGCGAGCCGGTGTTTGAACGGCGCGCCGCTTCGCCAACGGTGAAATGTGAGTGAGGCGCTCGCCGCCGGCGCCATGCTCCTGTATGTGGCGGTCCTGGTGGTTTTGGTGTTGCGGAGGACCGCGCGCGCGGACACCGTGGCGCTCTGGCTCGTGACGATCTTGCTCGGGCTCTTGTGTTGGCTCATGTGGATCTACCGGGCGATGTTTTTTCATTGGACCATGTGAAGGACTTTCGACGCCGCTTGCTCACGGGCACGCCAACATGCCGCGAAAATTTTGGGCCGCCTATGTGTCCACGCCGCGCTATGGCGTGAACGGGATCACCCTCCACGCCACACACCTCGAGGCCGCGCGCCACGTGTGGAAGTACTTGACCACCGGCACCGGCGATCCACCGCTCCCGGACGCCGCCACCGCCGAGGACGTGGTGGAGGAAATCACCGCGCTCGTGGACGCGCGGGACGGTGGCGACGAGTGGTATCTCTGCGAAGTCGACGAACCCTAGAAAAAAGGCCCGGCCTGTTTTTCCAAGGCCTCGAAAAAAAGAGGGTGCCGGTATCCCGCGCGCGGCCGGCCCGCCGGAAACTGCATCGGCATAATGCAGAACGCCGGCGGAAACTGTCCGGCACCGTCGACGCCGGTGCCCGGAAACTGTGCCCGGGCGCCAGGACATACCCGGCCCGGTTTCTCCGCCGGCCGATTCCAAAGTGGGTGCCGGTCCGTCGTGAGCTCGAACGGGTGGAGGTCCACCGCATGCGGCACGGCGCCACGTTCCACGTGATGAAGTTTGCGCCACCGTACGGGCGCCCGGACCAGGCGCGCCGCGTCACGGTGGCACACCACGCCTATACGCTCGCCGAGGCGCTCGCGTGGGCCCGGGCCTGGCTCAAGGACGTCGATCGCCGTCCGTTGTGGATCGCCAGGCGGGACCGTCCCGCACACCGCCAACACGCGCACCGTCGACGGTGAGCGCGGCCGGCCGGCCTCCTGGCCCGGTCCGTTTCACCAACGGTGAAACGATCGCCGATAATGGGCCCGGATCGCCGCATGCCATACGCGCCGGCGCCGGCGCGCGGAGCGCCTCGAGGACCCCGGCACCGTGGGAGCCATCACGCCGTGTATTCGTGTGCCCGGTGGCGCAAGTTCCGCCGGTGGTACCTGCAACGCGCGCCGCTCTGTGTCTTTTGTCTGGCCCGCGGCCGGCTCCGTCCGTCCCGGGAAATCCATCACGTCCACCGCCTGGCGGACGGTGGCGAGGCGTACGCCGTGAGCAATTGCCGCGCGCTCTGTACGCCGTGCCACTCGGCGGAAACGCGAGCGGGCCGGTGAGGGGGGGAGGCTCGAGCGCCGGCGGCGATCGTCCGCGGGGGCACTCCGGGGCCTCGGAGGCATGCCCGCGAAATTCGCAAGGGGGGGATCGGCATAGGGGGATCGCGCCGGAAGGCGTCACCGCGCCGGCCGCCAGCAAAAAAGGCGTCACCGCGCGCGCCCGGCGTCACCCGGATCGCGGACCTCACCCCGGATCCGGAAAACCGGCGCTCGCACACCCCGCAAAACTTGGCAATGGTCACCGAGGCGCTCGAAAAAATCGGCGCCGCGCGATCGATCGTGATTGACGAGGCCGGCGTCGTCCTGGCGGGGAACGGCGTCCGGGAGGCGGCGATCGCGGCCGGGATCTCCAAGGTCCGGATCGTGGACACCGATCGGGACACGATGATCGCCGTCCGGCGCTCCGGCCTCACGCCGGCGGAGAAACGCGCGCTCGCGATCTATGACAACCGGACCGCGGAGCTCGCCGAGTGGAACGTGCCACAACTCCAAGCGGACCTCGCCGCCGGCCTCACGCTCGAACCGTGGTTCGCGGAGGACGAGCTCGGCGCGCTCCTCAAGGCGGCGCCTGGCGGCCGGACGCCACCGGACCAGGTTCCGCCACTCCGCGCGACGTCCATCACGCGCGGCGCGCTATTCCAGCTCGGCCGGCACCGCCTGTTATGCGGCGACGCCACCCGGCCGGCGGAGGTCGCCGCGGTGATGGACGGCGCCCGGGCCGGCCTCGTGCTCACCGATCCGCCGTACGGATACAACCAGCCAGGCGTCCCGGGGGACGCGCCGGAGAACCTCGAGGCGCTCCTCCGCGGGACGGTCGCCGCGCTCCCGGCCGGCGACGCGGTCCTGGTGGCGTTCCAATCGCCGCGCACGTTTCCATTGCTACTTGATGAATTGCGGGCGGGCGGGTGGACGTTCGAAAGGATGCTGTGGTTTTACAAAACCGCGCAGATGGCGAATCAATGGCGCGGGTGGATCATCAAGTCCGATGCGATCGCCGTCTATTCCCGCGGACAACCCGCCTGGCTCGATGTCCATCCTTACCAGCATGATGTGTACTCTGTAACGGAACTCAATCACGAATTGCCGGCCGGGATTGGGTGGCATGGCTCCGTCAAACCGGCCGCCGTCGTCCGCGATGTGATGTCCCGGATCGGCGGGACCGTGTTCGATCCGTTCCTGGGTTCGGGCACCACGCTCGTCGCCGCCGAGCAGATCGGGCGCCGGTGTTGTGGCATGGAGCTCGAGCCGGCGTATTGCCAAGTGATCGTCGATCGGTGGGAGGCGTTCACCGGCGCGCGCGCGGAAAAACTCGGGGAGCTCATGTCGTGAGGGGCCGGAAACCGACGCCGACGGTCCTGAAACTCCTCCGCGGGAATCCGGGGAAACGCGCGATCAACCGGCACGAGCCACACCGCGCCGATCCGATGCCGGAGGAGGCGCCGGCCGAGCTCACCGATCCGGAGGCGCGGGACGAGTGGACGCGGACGATCGCGCCGGCGATCGCGATCGGCCAGATCACCGCCGGCGATCGGTGTGCCGCGATCATGCACTGTGAACTATGGGCCACCTGGCGATCACAGATCGCCGAGGCCTCCACCAAACCGCACGTCGTGTCGGTCGGGCCTCAGAAACATCCGATGCCGAACCCCTACCGGACGATGGCAAACAAAACCGCGTACTTGCTCAAAACGATCGACGCCGAGCTCGGGCTCACGCCGGCGTCGCGCTCGCGCGTGGTGGCGGGAGGTCCGCCGTCCGATAACGCGGAACGGGCGCAACTCCAAAAGCTCCTCGCGATCCGGTGATCCGGTTGTCCGGTATGCACGCAAGGTCGCGGACGGCACGACGCCGGCGGGCCAGTGGCACCGATTGGCGTGCCAACGGTTTCTCGCGGACCTCACCGCCGCGGACGCGGAACGAGGCCCGTGGCGGTATCGCGCCGAACTGGCGCGCCGGGCGTTTGGCCTGTTTGCGTTGTGCCGGCATTACAAAGGCGTCGAGTGGGCGGGGAAACCCGTGATCTTGGAACCGTGGCAACAGTTCATCGTCGGGAATCTGTTCGCGTGGGTCCACAAAACCACCGGGCTTCGCCGATTTCGCAATGCGTTTGTGGAGCTCCCGCGCGGATCGGGGAAGTCCACGATCGCCGGCGGGCTCCTGGTGCTCCTCACGTTTTTCGACGGCGAGTCCGGCGCCGAAGGCTATAGCGTCGCCACCAAAAAGGACCAGGCGCGGATCACGTTCCAAGCGGCGCGACAAATGGTGTTGCGATCGCGCGCGCTCAAAGAATTCGTGAACGTCACCAAGTACAACCTCCACCAAACGTCCACCGAGTCCAAGCTCGAGGCGCTCGGCGCCGACGCGGACACGCTCGATGGGCTCCGGCCGTCCGTTGCCGTGGTGGATGAAGTCCACAAACACCGCTCCGCGGACTTGATCGAAGTGATCGAGTCCGGCATGGGCACGCGCGAGCAACCGCTCTTGTTTGAAATCACCACCGCCGGCGAGGAGGACGCCGGCGTGTATACACAACACCACTTGTTATCAACGCGCGTCCTCGAGGGAACCGTCCCGCTCCCGGAGTGGTTCTGCTTTATCGCGGCCGCCGATCCCGACGACGATTGGACGGACGAGCGGACGTGGATCAAAGCGAACCCCAATTGGAACGTGTCCGTAAAACCGGACTTTCTTCGCAAAGAGGCGCGCAAGGCGCTCGCCAATCCGGCGGAGCAACCAAAATTCCGGCGCCTGTATCTCGGGCAAAAGGCGCAAGCGGTCGAGGCGTATTTTTCGCTCGCCGATTGGAAACTGTGCCCGGAGCTCCCGGACGAGGCGGAGCGGAAAGGCCGCGCGTGTTGGATCGGGCTGGACCTCTCGAGCTCGATCGACGTCACCGCCGCGGTGATTGTGTGGAAACTCTCCGAGACGGAGATCGCGCTCGAGCCTCACTTCTGGATCCCGGCGGACAACCTGGCGGACCGGAGCCACCGCGATCGGATTCCGTACGATCTGTATGTGGAGCAAGGCCACGTCGTCGCCACCGCGGGGAACGTGATCGATCGGATCAAGGTCCGCCAGGACGTCGCCGCGCTCGCCAAACGATGGAAGGCGGCCGCGGTCTGTTTTGACCCGTGGCACGCGCAAGAGCTCACCCAAACGTTACAGGACGAGGACCGGGTGAAAGTGATCCCGATCCCGCAAACGTACGCGCTCCTCTCCCAAGCGATGAAGGACTTCCAAGCGCGGATCCTGCAACGGCGCGTCCGGCACAACCGCAACCCACTCATGACCTTGATGATCTCGAACGTCGTCCCGCGCCCGGATGACAAAGGCAACGTGCTCCCGAGCAAAAAGCGATCGCGCGGCCGGATTGATGGACCGAGCGCCACGTTGAACGCGCTCACACAGATCGCCACGCCGAAGGCGCCGAAATATTCGTTGAATTTTTTAGGGTGATGTATGGAGCTCACGATCAAAGAATTCGCCGCGCGGGAACGGGTGGACGAGCGGACCGTTCGGACGTGGATCCACAAAGGCGCGATCACGATCCGGCGGACGCCAGGCGGCGCCGTCCGGATTCCGATCGACGAGCCCGGCCTGGTGGTCCTGGCGCCGCGATGTGACAAAGGCGGACCGGCGCGCGGGTGATCTCTTCGGATCTTTCCGGATCTTTCCGGATCCGGTGACCACCGCGATCTATCGCTTGGCACGCCAGCGCGCGCACGATCCGCGGCGTGTTGCGGCGCGCCTTCAGTCTGCTCGAGCTCAAGAGTGTTGACGACGAGCAGCGGGTGATCCACGGGATCGCCACCACACCCACACCGGACCGGATGGACGACGTCGTCGATCCGCTCGGCGCGGAGGTCACCGGCGAGATCCCGTTTCTCTGGCAACACCAATCGCGCGAGGCCGCCGTGGGCCACGTCACGCTCGCGCAACCCACGGCGGACGGGATCCCGGTCCGGATACAGATGGAGCGGGACGACGAGCCCGGCCTCCTCCGCGATCGCCTCGAGTACGCCTGGCGCTCCATCAAAAAGCGTTTGGTTCGCGGATTGTCCATCGGATTCCGGCCGCTCGAAACCGCGCCGATCAAAGGCTCGTACGGCATGCGGATCAAACGGTGGGAGTGGGTGGAACTGTCCGCCGTCACGATTCCCGCGCAAGTGGAGGCCACGATCACGGCGGTGAAAGCGGCCGCCGAGGCGGAGCTCCACCGCGCCACACAGAGTCCCGCGCCGATCACCGCCGCGCCAGGCGCGATCGATCGGCGCTCACAACCACGTCAACCCGGCGTTACGGGTGGATCGCAACCGCGACGAACCGAGGTCGGTATGAAATCCTACGCAGAAAAAATCCGCGCGCGCGTGGCGGACAAAGAGGCCAAGATCGCGCGCCAGAACGAGATCATGTCCCGCGACGACGGGACCACGCTCGCCGCCGCCGAGCAAGAGGAGTTCGACACCCTCCAAGGCGAGATCGTCGGGATTGACCAGGAGCTCGCCCGGCTCGAGCAGCTCGAGCACAACAACAAAGCCAACGCGCGTCCCGTCGCCGGCGCCACGCCGGAGGAGGCGCTCGCCGCGCGCGCGCCGGCCGCCGCGCCGGTGGTCACCGTCCGCGCCAATCGGGAGCCCGGGATCGGATTCGCGCGGACCGTGCTCTGCCGGGCACTCGGATTTCTCACGTTTCAAAATCCCTATGAGATCGCCAAAGCGCGATTTCCGGATGATCTCGAGGTCCAACTCTTTTTGAAGGCCGCCGTCGGCGCCGGCACCACCGCGGGCGCCACCAATGCGGCGCCGCTCGCGTACTTGCGCGATCTACCCGAGGAGTTTATGAAATGGGTTCGGCCACTCACGATCATCGGCCGGATTCCGAAGCTCCGATCGACGCCGTTCAACGTTCGCATGGTGGGCCAGACCTCCGGCGGATCGGCCGGGTGGGTCGGTGAGGCCAAACCGAAACCGCTCACCAAGTTTGATTTTGCACAGAGCACGCTCGGGATCGCCAAACTGGCGGCGATCGCGGTGATCTCCGACGAGCTCGCCATGTTGTCGGCACCGTCCGCCGAAAGCGTGGTCCGGGATTCGCTCGGCGGCGCGATTGTCCAGCAACAGGATCACGATTTCATCGATCCGGCGATCACCGAGATCGCCAATGTCCGGCCGGCCTCCATCACGAACGCGGTCACGCCGCTCGTGAGCTCCGGCACCGATGCGGCCGCCGTCGTGAAGGACATTCGGGCACTCCTCGACGCGCTCGTGGTCAAAAATCCGGATCCGAGCGGGTGGGCCGTGATCATGCCGAACACGCTGGCGCTCACGTTGTCGTTAATGCAAAACGCGCTCGGGCAAAACCAGTTCCCGTCGATGTCCGTCACCGGCGGATCGTTGAATGGAATCCCGGTGGTCGCGTCACAAGCGGCCGCCTTCGGCGCGCCAGCGACGACGGCGGGAAACCTGGTGATCGCGTTGAACGCGCCCGACATCTTGCTCGCCGACGACGGGAGTGTGGCGATCGATGTCAACCGGACCGGCGCGCTCGAAATGTCCGACGCGCCAACGCAGGACGGCGCCGCCGGCACCGGCGCGTCGCTCGTCTCACTCTGGCAAAACAACTTGCTCGCGATCCGCGCCGAGCGCCATATCAATTGGAAAAAGCGGCGTCCGGAGGCGGTGGCGTACATGGAGGACGTCGCCTGGGGCAGTTAGCGATCTGAGATTTCCGGCGGCGCGGTGATCCCGCCTGGCGCGCCGCCGGGAATCGTGTTGGCGGGGGAGCTCATGGCGGAATCCCGGATTGAAATCGTCGCGCTCGAGGCGCTCACCTACCAGGGGCAAACGTACGCGCCGGGTGAGGTCCTCGAGGTCCGCGCGATCGAGGCCGCGGCGTACCACTATCAACACAAGGCGCGGTATGTGACCGAGGCCGGCCCGGAGCCCGCGGCCGCGGCGCCGGCGCCGAGCGCCACGCGCCGCCGGTATCGTCGCCGGGACCTGGCGCCGGAGGAGGCGTGAGGCTCCGCGATTTTCTCCGCTCGCCGCGCCAGGCGCTCGCGCGCGTGAAATCCATTCCGTTTGTGACCGATACCTCGGCGTTTGGCTCCGGGTTCGGGTGGTTCCGGATCTTCGAAAAAAATCCCGGCGATTGGCAACGCAACATCGACAACCAGCCCGAGAACGTCCTGGCGTTTGCCGCGGTCTATTCGTGCGTGACCTTGATCGCGCAAGACATCGCGAAGATCGCGTTAAACCTGGTGGAAAAAGACGACGCCGGGATCTGGAATGAAACCGAGAACGCGGCGTACTCTCCGGTCCTCCGGAAACCGAACCACTATCAGACCCGGATCAAGTTTCTCGAGCAATGGATGATCTCGAAACTGGTGTGGGGCAACACGTACGTGCTCAAAGAGCGGGACGAGCGCCAGGTCGTCGTCGCGCTCTATGTCCTCAATCCGCAATGCGTCCGGCCGAACGTGGCGCCCGATGGCTCGGTGTACTACGGACTGTCGCCGGACTATCTGAGCGGCGTCGCCACCGCGGACACGATGGCGCCGGCGTCCGAAATTATTCACGACGTGATGGTCCCGTTGTATCACCCGCTCTGTGGCGTGAGCCCGATCACCGCATGCGGGCTCGCCGCGCTCCAAGGCCTCCAAGTTCAAACGAACTCCGCGAAGTTTTTCGCCAACGGGTTGCAACCGTCCGGCGTCCTCACCGCGCCCGGTGAAATCAGCGACGAGGACGTGGCGATCATGCGCGAGCGGTGGATGGCGCAATACACCGGCCCGAACACCGGGCGCGTGGCGGTGCTCGGCAACGGGCTCGAATACAAAGCGATGTCGATGTCCGCCGTCGACGCGCAATTGATCGATCAACTCAAGTGGACATCCGAGAACGTGTGCACGGCGTTCCACGTGCCACCGTACAAGATCGGGATCGCGCCGCCTCCCGCCAACGCGACCGTCGAGGCGTTGAATATTGAGTATTACTCCCAGTGTTTACAGAACCCGATGGAATCGATCGAGGCGCTCCTCGATGAAGGCCTCGGGCTCCTCAAGGACGGATCCCGGCAAACGCTCGGCACGGAGTTCGATCTCGATGATCTCCTCAAGATGGACACCGGGAGCAAAACCAAAGCGGCCGCCGACGCGATCGGGTCCGGTGGCATGGCGCCGAACGAGGCGCGCGCGCGGTTTTTCAATCTCGGGCCGGTGACCGGCGGCGCCTCACCGTATCTCCAACAACAGAATTACAGCCTCGAGGCGCTCGCCAAACGGGACGCCAAAGCGGATCCGTTTACCGCGGCGCCGAGCAGCTCCACGCCGCCGGCGCCTGGCGCACCGCCGGCGCTCCCGGCCGCGGCCGCCGGTAAAGACATTCCGCTCGCGGAGCTCCCGGCCGCGTTGACGCGCGCGTGGAAGGCGGCCGCGTGATGACGGCAGAGGAGCTCGAGGCGATGGCGCGGATCTTCCGCCAGCTCACCCGGGACGCGATCGCCGAAGCGGTGGCGCCGCTTGTCCTCCGCCTGGCGGTGCTCGAGGCCCGGCCGCCGGCGCGCGATGGACAACCGGGCGCGCCTGGCGCGCCCGGCGCCAAAGGCGATCCCGGTGATCCCGGCGCGCCCGGCGCCAAAGGCGATCCCGGCGATCCCGGCACGCCAGGCCTCGCCGGCGATCCCGGCCCGCCTGGTGAGCCCGGCGCGCCCGGCCGCGACGGTGTGGTGAGCCTCGCCGGCATGCGGGTGGAGGCGGACGGCGCGCGCGCGCTCCGGTATCTCTCCGCGGACGGTGTGGAGCTCGGGCGCACCGTCCACGCGATCCCGGCGTACCGCGACGTCTGGCAAGCCGGCACCGCCTACGAGCCGGGCGATTGTGTGACGTACGGCGGATCGCTCTGGATCAACCGGGAGGCCACCGACGCGATCCGGCCGGATGAAACCACCGAGGGGCGCCGCGCGTGGACGCTCTGTGTCAAACGCGGCCGCGACGGGAAAACCGGCGCGCCCGGTCCGCCAGGTCCTCGCGGGAAGGACGCGCCGCCGGCGCCGGCGCGGGAGGCCTGGTGATCGATCTGAGCGGCCGCGGATTTTGGGATCTCGGGATCGTGTGGGAATCGCGCCGGACCGTCGCGCCGACGGACCTGGCGGCGACCGTTGAATACATTCGCGATCTGGTGTTGCGCGCGGTGAACGGACCGCTCGAGGACGAGCATATTCGGCGCCTCATTCAATCGGCGACGGCGGTGTACGAAGAATGGACGCAAAAAGCGTTAATGCCGCAAACGTGGCAAATGGTCCTCGATCGGTTTCCGCCCGGCCGGATCCGCTTGGAGCGGCCGCCGTTCATCGGGATCACCACGTTCGCATGCGTGGACGAAACCGGCGCCGAGCAGCTCCTCGAGCCCGCCGACTATCTGGTGAAACCGTCGGGCCCCTATATCAAAGCGGAAGTGTGGCCGCGGCCGGGTGGCGCGTGGCCCGTCACACAGAGCGGCCGGCCGGACGCCGTGACGATCACGTACCAGGCCGGCGTCGCCGATCTGGACCTGGCGCCGGAGCTCCAAAAAGAGATCGAGGGGATCGCGCTCTTTGTGTCCGAGTGCTACACCCATCGGCTCTTTTTGGTGCCGGGATCGCACGAGGCCTCGGCGTTGAAACTCGAACACTTCTGGAAACGGGTGTGGTGAGCCATGCAGGACCCCGGCGCGCGCGATCGCGCGGTCAAGATCGAGCAGCTCACCCCGTCCACCGGCTCGAGCCGGTTTCCGGTGGAATCGTGGACGGACCTCGCGTGGCCCGTCTACATGAGCAAGCGCGATCTGTCCGGCACCGAGCGCGAGCGGTTTGTGATGGACCAGATCACGGCGCCGTTCGACACCGTGTGGGAGTTCGCGTACCGGCCGGATATGGATCCGGAACTGGTGGACGTGCCGAAAACGCGGCGCCTCGTCTACCAGAACCGCACGCACAACATCATCGACGCGACGCAAGTGGGCCGGCGCGCCGGCGTCCAAGTGATGACGCGCGCGCGGCAAGGATGATCCGATGGCGTTGACGTCGCAATGGGAATTGACGTTGACCGGCGCGCCGGAACTGGTGAAGGCCTTCACCCAGATCGCCGAGGCGATCGCCGGCGCCGTCCTCCTCGAGGCCTTGGAAACGAGCGCCGAGCCGATGGCGGAACGTATGGCGGAACTGGCGCCGCGCGGACCGGATCCACCACACCTCGCCGACAACATCTTGATCGTGCCGGGCAAACACGACGCGGAAACGGCGGAAGTGTTCATCGGGCCCGCGAAGGAATTTTTTTACGGGTGGATGTGGGAACACGGGTGGAAGTTTCACGCCGCGCACCCATTCGCGCGGCCGGCGTTTGACACCACCAAAGACACCGTGCTCGCCAGGTTTGGCGCGCTCGTCTGGAATCAGATCGCGCGCCAGGCGGCGATCGTGGCGGTGGTCCACCCATGAGCGGCGCCGATCTGGTGTGTGCCCGGCTCCTCCAAGTGACGGCGCTCACGGCGATCGTCGCCGATCGGGTGTACGCGCTCATTCTCCCGCAAGACGGCGAGCTCCCGGCGGTCCGGGTGCAAGCGATCGATCGGAATGATCCGATGCATCTCCGCGGGACCGTCGGGATCATTACCGCGCGCGTGCAAGTGGATCACTACGCGCACCGGGAGAGTGGCGGCGATCCGCTCCAAACCGCGCGCGACATGGCGGCCGCGGCGCACGGACGATTTACCGGCGGCGTCGCCACCGGGCTCGCCGGGTGGCGCGGATCGATCGGCGGAACACAGGTCGATCGGATCTACCTCCTGGTGGAGCGCGAAGAATTTCAGGCCGCCGAGCTCGACGAGGTCCGCGTGATGCAGGACTACGAAATCACCTGGCGGGAAAACGCCGCCTAATTCAGAGGAGTACAGACCATGCCACCTGTCGACGTCACCGATACGTTTTATCCGATCGCCGCCGAGTCCATCCAAGGGTACGGCGCACAACTCCTCGTCGGGATCGGCGATTCCACTCCGGGCCCGGAAACGTTTATGGCGCTCAAAGGCGTCGTGAGCATTGATCCGGGATCCCTGGACACCGCGAAAACGAAGGTCACCCACCTTCGGAGCCCGCGCGCCGCGCACGAATACACCGCCGCGATGCGGGACTACGGAAACTTTGTCGTGAAATGCCGCTACATTCCCGGCGACGCGGGCCAGGGCAACGCGGCCGGCGACGGGACGTCGGCGCCTCCGGGCCTCCTCAATCTGTCGGTGAGCCGGAAGCATTGGAATTTCATCGTCCGGATGAAGGAGGCGGTCGTCGGGCCGCCGGCCGTCGCCGCGCAAGAGTTCCCATTTTCCGGATTCGTCTCCAAGTGGAAACTCGGCACGTTCGACGATACGAACCCGGTGGACTTGGACATCGAGATCACGCCGGACCAGGATTACACCGCGGCGCTCCCATAACGGCGATCGCCGTCACGCGGATCGCCGTCACGGCAGAGGAGGCGCGCGATGCATCTCTTGCTTTACGGAATCGCCGCGATCGCCGCGGCGTACGCCTTCTACAGAGAAAAGACGTACACCGCGGCCGCGCTCTTTATGTTTGTCGTGATCGTCACCGTGCTCGCCGTCGCCGGCGCCGGCGTGAAGTAGGAAAGGCGGGCTCGTGGCAAACCGGGAACGCGGGGAGGTCACCGTCGAGGTCGAGGGGAAAGTCTACAGACTGCAACTCTCGATCAACGGGTGTTGTGAGATCGAGGACCTCCTGAGCTCGGGCGGCCGGCGCGTCAGTTTCAATACGTGGCTCCGCGAGGCGTTCGCGCCCGGCACCGAGCCGGCACTCCGCGATCTCCGCCTGGCGGTGTGGGGCGCGCTCCGCGAGCATCACACGGATCTCACGATCGGCGACGCCGGGTGGCTCATGGATCGCGTCGGGTGGCACGTCTCGTACTTGCACGTCGCCGCGCTCCTGGATTCCACGCAACCGGATCCGGCGGACTTGAAGGCGCTCGGAATCGAGGCGCCACCACCGGACCCTCGGGAGGCCCGCCGGCCTGGAACTGGCGGGCGCTCGAGATCGAGGCCGGCAAAATCGGAATCACCGGCGACGCCTTCTGGCGCCTCACGCTCCGATCGCTTGTCCGTCAATTCGTGATTGTGGTGGAGGCCCGGCGGGAGGCGCACGATCGCGACGTCGATCGGGCGTTGATGATCGCCGCCATGCAACGGACGAAGGAGCCCGGCGATCTCGCCAAAAAATTGTACGTCGCGCCGCGGCGCCGGCGCCGGCCGCGTCCGCAAACACCCGAAGAAACGCGCGCGGTGGTCGAGGTCCTGGCGGCGCGGTTTGGATGGAAAGGCCGGCCGCACACCGCGAAGGTGATCGGAGAGTAGTCCGCCAATGCCACCGCAAACCACGATCGGGAACCTCGCCGCCTCCGTCAAGGCGGACATTAAACCGTTTACCGACGCGATGAAGGCGGCCGGGTTCGCGACCGAGGGATTCGCGAACACGATGACCGCCGCGGGCCAGAAATTTTCCGACGCCGGCGTCCGGTTCTCCGCCACCAACAAATTGATCGCGGACTTTCAAGGCACGCTCGATAAACGGCGCGCGGAGGAGTACGCGGCCGCGGTGGAAAAAATCGGCGGCGCCGCGAAGCTCACCGAGGCGGACCAGGCCAAAGTCAACAAAACGATGGCGGACGCGCTCGCGCACTATCGGGCGCTCGGGCAAGAGGCGCCGGCGCACATTGCCGCGCTCGAGCAGGCCACGCGCAAGAGCTCAGAGAGTACCGATCTCCTCGGCGGGAGCCTCGGGAAACTCGTCGGCGCGTTCACCGCCGCAAACCTGGTGACGAAGGTCGTCGACGGGCTCCTGGATTTTGGGAAGGCGGCGATCGAGTCCGCGGGACACCTCACGGACCTGTCGAATAAGACCGGCCTCACGTTGGAAACGCTCCAACGGATGCAATTCGTCGCCGCGCAAACCGGCACCAGCGTGGACGCCTTCGCCGATACGGTGTTCAAACTCGGCACCAACGTGGAAAAAGGCGGCGCGGAAACCAAGGCCGCCGTCGACAAAATGGGGGTGTCCTGGCAAGCGTTCCGCGCGATGGCGCCCGAGGACCAGTTCAAAACGATCATCCAAAACCTCGACAAGTTTGGAAGTGTCACGGAGCGGAACGCCGCGCTCGTGGCGCTCTTCGGCAAAGGCGTCGCGGACACGATTCCCGGGATCGTCGACGACTATGCACGCCT
>Ga0126377_10001166_pt1 | contig 16920 bp, 12 predicted proteins | sample PanSoiMetPlot_22_FD_92647 | JGI IMG/M metagenome (GOLD analysis project Ga0126377, IMG submission 92647) | Tropical forest soil microbial communities from Panama - MetaG Plot_22 | ecosystem: Environmental > Terrestrial > Soil > Tropical forest > Bulk soil | place: Panama | collected 2016-02-17 | reverse complement strand
TCGGCATTGTTCATGGTCGCGGCCTGGATGGCGGCGGCTGGCGTCATGTGCGCCTGCTTGACCAGCGCCACGATCTCGAGCGCCTGCGTGCCATGCGGGAAGGTCGAGCCGTCGACGCCGCTGCCGACCATGATCTTCATGCCCTTGGTAACCGCCGCCATGGCGACCGCCTTCTCGAAGATCGGGATCATCCGATACTTGCCGCCGGTGTTCTTGTTGTCGTTGTCGTCCATGTAGGGCTCGGTGTAGCGCTGCAGCGTCGGATCGTAGGCGAGCTTCTTTTCCACGATCGTGTTGGCCTGCTCCTGGGTGAGACCGAAGGCGTGCTCGACGGTGTCGCAGCCGGCCGCGATGGTGTTCTTCAGTCCATCACCGCCGAACACGTGGCAGCCGGTTTTCTTGCCGAGGCGATGGGCCTCGTCGATCATCGCCTGCAGCACATCCAACGGATAGGTCGTCACATAATTGACGTCGCCGGTCGGCGTGAAGGAATAGGCGCCGCCGGGGAACAGCTTGATCCAATCCGCGCCGCGCTCGGCGTGCTCGCGCACGGCCGCGCGGCCTTCCTCGGCGTTGCTGACGCGGTTGCTGGCCAGCGGATTGACCGGAACGTTGGCGTTGATCGAGGGACCCCAGACAATACCGCGCCCGGACACCTTGAACCGCGGTCCGTCGAGGCGACCCTCATTGATGGCGTTGCGCATGTCGACATCGGCATAGCCGTTGCCGTGCGAGCTCATGTCGCGCGCCGAGGTGAAGCCGGCACGGAGATCAGCCTGCAGATTGTGGATCGCAATCAAGGTCGAGGCCTCGCGCGACATCCCGGCCTTCGGAGGATTGAACATGTGGGTGTGCGCGTCGATCAGGCCTGGCAGGACCGTGGCCTGGCTGAGGTCGATCACCTGCGCATCGTTGGGAATTTTCACCTGCGCCGCCGGCCCGACCTCGCTGAGGCGGTCGCCTTGCAGCACCAGCACCTGGTTGGTCAACATCTGCCCGCTGGCGCTGTCGAATAGGCGACCGGCGCGGACCGCCACCACGCCGGCGGGCGCCGGGCATTGATAGGAGCCACCCTCAGGTCCGAAGCAAGGCTTTGCGCCAGCCCCACGCCAAGGCCCGTTTGCTCCGCCCTCCTGCGCCCAAAGCGCCGTCGAAAACGCGGTTGCCGCAATAATGCAGGCGGCCGTCGACGTCAAAGCGGATGTGTATCGCATCGTCATCCTCCCATGATGTAAAATTCTTGTATTCGCACCCGCGGTTCAGCGCTCGGCCGTCCGGGTTGAGCACCACTATACATCAGCGGAACGGGTGCGGTGAGATTGTTTGGCCCCATACCGGCCGCCGGAACAATTCGCGAGCGGTCTCCCGCCAGTCGGCGATATTGGTGTAGGATGTGCGGGGCGTCGTCAAAAACAATTGGGAGGATTCCATGCATCGGCAAGCCAAGCTGTTCGGCGTGCTCGTCACTGCCATGGTGGCCAGCAGCGCGATAAGCTCGTCCGTATTGGCCCAGGGCAACGGCAAATACTTCGCCCCGAAGGATCAGGTCATCGCCATCAAGGCGGCTTCGATGTTCGATTCGAAAGCCGGCACGCTGGTGAGCAATGCGGTGGTGCTGATCAAAGGCGACCGCATCACCGACGTCGGCGCCAACGTCCAAATTCCGGAAGGCGCGCGCGTGATCGATCTCGGCTCGGCCACCATGATGCCTGGCATGATCGACACCCACGTGCACGTGAACACCGGCGGCAATACCGCAAGCCTCGCGGCACGCGCGCTGCGCGCGCTGGCCAATGCGCAGATCGATCTTGATGTCGGCTTCACCAGCGTGCTCGACATGGATTCGCGCGGCACCTTCTACACCGTCGACCTGCGCGACGCGATCAACAACGGCAGCGTGCGCGGCCCGCGCATGCAGGTGGTCGGCCAGTCGCTCAATCCGCGCGCCACCAACTACTATCCCGACAATCAGTCGGTGCGTATGTATGACAGCTACACCGAGAGCAAGAACGTCAATGGTCCGTGGCTCGCGCGCTCGGCGGTGCGCGAGGCGAAGCTTCATGGCGTTGACTACGTCAAGATCTACACCACGCAGGATTTTGCCGGCACCGAGCACATGTGGAAGCCGGATGCGACGCTGGTCAACAGCCCATCGCTGACGCCTGAGGAGGTCAATGCCATCGTCGACGAGGCGCACCGGCTCGGCATCAAAGTGGCGTGCCACACCTATGGTGGCGAAGGGATGCGCAGCTGTCTCAACGCGGGCGTCGACGCGCCCAATCATCTGCTCGAGCTCGACGATAACGACGTCAAGGTCATGCTGGCGAAGAAGCTGCCGTTCGTGCCGACGGTCGACGATCTGGTGGCGCTCGAACGCGAAGACCTGAGGGAAACCGGCGGCCGCAACTCCCGTCTCAAGCTGCTGGAGCAGGCGGTGCGGCGCGCGGTTGCGGCCGGCATTCCGATCGTGTTCGGCAGCGGCGCGACTTCGGTCTCGATTCCGCACGGCAAGCAGGCCGGCCAGTTCAACTATTATGCCAAGTGGGGCCTGAGCCCGGCGCAATCGCTGCAGACCGCGTATCTGCCGGCCGCCCGCATGCTGAACTATGACTGGGAACACCACATCGGCTCGATCGAGAAGGGCAAGTTCGCCGATATCATCGCGGTGCCTGGCAATCCGCTCGCGGACCTCGGATTGATGAGCAAGGTGCAGTTCGTGATGAAGGGCGGACTGGTGATGCGCAACGAGATCAGCCGCTGAGCGCAAGATTGCTCAAGAAGCGGCTGCTCGAGAAAAAAGGGAGTACACCCATGTTGCAACAAAGCTCGATCATCGGCGCCGCGATGCTGGCCGCAATGCTGTGCATCCAAACAAGCGCCAGTGCGCAGGACACCAAGAAGCTGCCGGAGGACTGGGACGGCCTGTGGGGACGTGGCAGCCCGGTCGGCGCCTGGGACCCGAGCAAGCCGCCCGGACCGCGACAGGAGGCGCCACTTACGTCCGAATACCAGGCGATCTATCAGTCGAATCTCGCCAAGACGCGCGCCGGCACGTTCTTCGATATCAAGGGCATCTGCGGTCCGGTCGGCATGCCGCGCGTGATGATCCTCTATGAGCCGATCGAAGTCGTCGTGAAGCCGAAGACCACCTACATGCTGGCGGAATCGATGAGTCCGCTCCGCCGCATCTACACTGACGGTCGTGACTTCCCGCCCGGCGAAGCCGATGCGCTGCGGAACTTCAACGGCTATTCGATCGGCAAATGGTCGGACACCGACAACGACGGTGTCTACGACACGCTCGAGGTCGAGACCCGCTACACCCAGGGACCACGCCTGTTCGATTCAAGCGGCCTCCCGCTGCACCAGGACAACCAGACGGTCGTGAAGGAGAAGCTCTATCTCGACAAGGCCGACCGTAACATCCTGCGCAACGAGATCACCACCATCGATCACGCGCTGACGCGGCCCTGGACCGTGAGCCGGTTCTATCGCCGCGTCGCCAATCCGATCTACGAGGAATACAACTGCACCGAGGACAATCGCTGGATCACCATCGGCGACAAGCTTTATCTGCTCGATGGCGACGGCTATGTGATGCCGATCCAGAAGGACCAGCCGCCGCCGGACCCGAAATATCTGCAGAAGTATTTCAACAAGGCAACGCAGTGAGACGGGTACATACGCAGCCACAGTCTCCGTTCGTCCCCGCGAAAGCGGGGACCCAGAAGCCAAATGCTCATGTCTCAAAGGCTCGATCCCCGCTTCCGCGGGGATGAATGGAGCGCGGGGCAAACGAACAACACCAAAGCCCCGGAGTCATCCTCCGGGGCTTTGCATGTCGCGACGTCTAATGGGCGCACTATTTCGCCTCATCCACGCGCAGGGTCGTCACCGGGCCTTCGCCGATGATCAGCAACGTCACGTCCTCATTCTTGGCGCCGTCCCAATGCGTGCGATTGCCATAGTGCGTGACAAATGTGCCCGGCTTGATCGGAACCGTGAGATTGTCGGGATCGAACTTGTCGCCCGTGCCGACCCACCAGGTGCCTGACAGCACCATGGTATAGAGCGGCCCCGGATGCACGTGCGGACGGCTGAAACCGGCGCCGCCCTTGGGCAGCATAAGCATCTGCACAAACACACCGCGCTTGTCCGGATCGCCGGCCAGGTTCGCCAGCCGGAAGACTCCATGCTCCCGCCACGGGATCTGCTCGGGCAGCACGACAGTCGCGGCCGAAGGATCGCCGCCCGCCCACGGGCCGGGACTCTTCGGCACCTCGACACTGCCGCCTGGGCCAATGCCGGCGATCAGGTAGGAGCCCCCTTCCTCCTTGTTGCCGCCCCAATGAATTTTGCCGGCGTGATCGATCATGAACGTTCCCGTTGGAACGCGATGGGCGTGCGCGACGTCCACCACCGATCCGGTGCCATGCCATGAGGCGCCGTCGATCACGGTGATGAAGCGGTCGTTCGGATGATGGTGCGGATTGCCAAAACGGCCGGGCTTGAACTTGTTGATATAGATGTAGAGCTCGCCGGCCTTGCTCGGATCACCAAGAAGATTGACCTGATTGGTGGCGACCCGGTCGGTCGGGTCCCGCCACTTGAACTGCTCGGGTGTCACAACAGACACAACCGCCGGATCGAGCTCGACGGCGCAGGCGGGCGTGGCAAGGTTCATGACGGCGGCCGTCATGGCGCCAGCGAGGTACGACAGCGGATGCTGTGTGGTCATTGGCTCCTCCCAATATCAATTTTTTGACGCAGGCGCGCGTGACCCTTCGCCGACGTCCGTTGAGCTCAGTCTAGCACTATTGCGTCAGAAAATCCGGGCGCCTGTTATTGTGCCCTCTCCCCTTGCGGGAGAGTGGCAGCGCTGAACGTTCAACAAGCTTGGTCGGGTGAGGGGGTACTAGACCTCCCCCTCAACCAATCCGTTAGGTTGAACCGCCGAGGAGCCCTCTCCCGCAAGGGGAGAGGGCACAACAACAAATGCCGCGGCTCTCGGCCAAGCCGCGTCACCGCTTATGACGATCGTCGTCGACATCGCCCAGGAAACGCACGACTGCGTCGTTGAAAATGCCAGGATGCTCGATGTTCGAGATGTGGCCGGCCTGCTCGATCGCGAGAAAGCGTGAGCCCTTGATGGCGGCGTGCATCTGCCGCGTGTTCTCGGGTGGCGCGCCGTGATCCTCGCTGCCGCAGATGAGCAGCGTCGGGCGATCGATCTCGCCCAGCCGGCGGCCATAGTTGAGCCGTGCCAGCGCGGCCGCACAGCCGCAATAGCCGAGATCCGACGTGCGGCGGATCATTCTCTCCAGGCGCGCGATCACCGCCGGATTGCGTTCAGCGAGACCCTCGCTCGACCAGCGGCGCACCGTTGACGCGACCACCGCATCGATCCCGCCTTGCCGCACCTCCTCGGCGCGCGCATGCCAGGCCGCAGTGAATTCCGGCGTCGTGGTGTGACGCGAATCCGCGATGACGGCGCTCGTGATCCGTGTTGGATGATCGAGCAGCACGCCGAGCGTCACCATGCCGCCCATCGAGAGCCCGCCGAAATGGCATTGCGCGATGCCGAGCATGTCGAGAATGCCGACTGCGTCGGCGACCAGCATGTCGAGCGAATAGTCGCCTTCGGTCCCAGCCGAGCCGCCGTGGCCGCGCGCGTCATAGCGCAGCACGCGGTATTGGCTTTTGAGCGCCTCGACGAGCTCGTCCCACATCGTCAGGTCGGTCGCGAGCCCATGGGCGAGCATCATCCATGGGCCGTGACTGCCGTCGATGCGGCAATTGAAGGTCGATCCGTTGCTTGCGACTTGCATGATTGCCTGAGGGAAAGCCAGCCCTCATAGCAATCAGCACGCTCGACGCAAGGACGCAATGTCCTCTCGGCAGGATACGTGCGCCCGCGCCGTCAGGGCGCGAGCTTCTCGGCGTTGCCCTTGGCGCTCTTCACCACCTTGGCGCGGGTCTGACCGCTGGCGGCGTCGATGACGGTGACGACATCTCCCGCCTTGTCATAGCGGACGCATCCGGTGCTCGGGCTCTCCTTCCAAGCGGTGCAGTTCGTGTTGCCCTTGACCTCCCATTTGCCATGGAACATGGCGCCGGCGGGCGTTTTGTAGAGAGCGTTGCCGTCCTCGCCCCAATAAATCACTCCTTGGCCGGCCTTGCCGCTGGCCGAGGCCGCGGTGGTCTCCAGATAGGTGGTGTTGCCTGTGAGAAACGCTTTGATTTCGGCACCAGTCATATCGACGGCGAGGGCCGATCCGATCAGACCGACAACGCCAGTGCTGACCACAATGGCACATGCAATAAAACGCATGATCTGTCCTCCCTGAAAACGAGGACGCTGCCGATGGGGCGTTCGTGTCTGCCAGCATTCCGCCTCGGCACGTCCCCGAAGTATCTTACCACAGAACTTCTATCTTGGCTCGGGGAATAGGGGCCTTCCAACGCGCATGCCTCGCCAAAGCGCGCCTGCGTGCCTTGGCGCAGGCGTGCGCCAAGCCCGGGCGACCACGCCCGGCGGCGCGAGAGCCAATGAACGCGTGAGTGACGCTCAGATTCCTCTGCCACCACACCAACAATGATGCCCCAGGACCCGACGTTTTGTCGGGCAATGGTGCAAGAGTAACGCGTCATGCTTTCTGAATCGGTCAAGTTTGCGCTGGCAGCATTTATCGCCATTATTTTCGTGCCGGCTGTACTTCTGCATCCTGCAGCAGATGCATCGGGCAAGGAGGCCTATAATGTCCTTGGCACGCAGACTGTGGTTATGGCTCTCCGTTTCAGTGCAATCCGCTTTAGGCTACCCCGTTCGCCTCCCAGGATTGCCTCCAATCTCTGACGAAGTCGAGCTCATCTCATGCTTGATACAAACCCCGGACCTGAGCGAGACGATCAAAGCCTTCGGAAGCGACCCCGCGGTGATGCTCGCGGCGATCGCTCGCTGCGGGCCGGCCGAGCGCGGCTCTATCAGCTCCGTGCTGCAAGTGGTTCATGGCACGGAGTTCATGAAGGTTCAGGAAGGACAATCAAGCCCACTCACGCCGCGCAATCTCTTCGTCTCACAAATTAGACGAGGCACTTCAGTCATTCGACCCATGCTCGAAAGCGCGGGGGTCGATGTTCGCTCGCTCATGTTCTATATCGCGCACGGCGTGCATGAGGCAGACGGTCCGGTCAACTCGCATCATCATCACCAGGATTCCCCGCAGGATTCGGTCCACGACGCCGCTCAGGACTCGACGTGCGGCGTCGAAATACTAAACGACGATTTCACGCCAATGGAGTTCGTTGTCTATGTCCTGTCGGAATATCTTGGAATGGCGAGGCCCGAGGCAATCAGGATGATGCTTGAGGTTCATCGTAAGGGCAGCGCCATCCTTCCGCAGGTGTCGATGGCACAAGCGACACAGTCGGCAGTGTCTGCCAACGCCTGTGCCCGCCACAACTACTTCCCGTTGTTCTTAAGAGCCGTCGCTCGACCAACGCCAGGAGCGGACGCGCCGTCAGCGGCGCGCCCCTGATGTCGTGTCTCGGTCTTGTGTGGTGGTCTCGGCGCAGCACGCGCTGCGCCGAAGAGGTTACTCAGTTCGCCGCGAAGCAGTAGAACAGGCCGGCGCCGCCGGTCGAGCGCAGGTCGGCCTGGCTGCAGCCGCCTTCCGAGCCGCGTGACGGATGCGACGAGTTCCAGGACTTCGACGGCTCGTCATCGCGCAGGCCCTTGCGGTCGATGTGGCCGAGCATCGCGGCGCCCTGCGTACTCTTGGTCCAGTTGCCGCAGGTGCGATCCTCGCCCGCCGCGAAGGCGCGGCCGTCGGGCTGCGAGCCGGTGAGCGCGTCGTGATAATTCGGCGTGTAGCCAACGCCCGCCACGACAGTGCCGCGCTCGGTCAACGAGGTCTGCGGACCGAGCTTGTTGTTGGCGCTGTGCAGATCGTCGACGTTCTGCGCAACGGCCTCTTTCTTGAAGTTCACCCACGGGCCGCGGCCGATGCGGTCGCGCGCGTTGATGGCTTGGCCACCGCCTGCCGCCTGCGTGCTTAAATACGCACGCCAGGTCTTGTTGCCGGCGCCGGCAGCCTGCGCCAATTGCTGGCAATGACGGTCGGCGCCTTCAAGCCCGCCGAGATCAGCTCCTTTGCCGGAACCGACGCTGGTGACAAAGAAGGTCATGTCGGGCGATTGCGGCGCCTGCTGCGCAAAGGCACCTGCGCTCAGTCCCAGAGACAGGACGACGCCCGAAGCAAGGATCGACAATCGTGTGACGGTTCTCATGTTCCTCTCCCTCTGTTTAGGCTCGATCAGAGCCGGGAGCGGCACAATGGGTGCCACTCGTATCGAGAGGATGACACAACGTCACTATTCCCGAAATGGGTCGAAGAGCCACGCCAGACGACAAGTTGAAGCCTTAATGGCCGCCGCCCGGCGCAGCCTGGGTGGGCTTCTTCATGATCACCGCGAGCGCGGCAAGCCCGACGAACAGCAGCGTCAGCAGGAAGAACACATCGGCGAACGCCATCACCACGCCCTGCTGATGCGTGAGCAAGCTGAGCTGCTTGAGCGCCATCGCCTTGGCGTCGCTGCCGTAGCTCTGGAAGCGCGTGGTGAGGGCGTCAAGCGTTTCCAGCACGCCCGGACGCGACCAGGTGATCGCCTCGTGCAGGCGCGCGAGGTGCAGGTCGGTGCGGTCGTTCAGGATCGTGGTGAGCCCGGCGAGACCAACGGCACCGCCGAGATTGCGCGTCAGATTGTAGAGGCCCGAGGCATTTTTCACGCGCTCCTGCGGCAGCGTGCCGAGCGAGATGTTGTTGATCGGGATGAATGCGATCATCAGGCCGACGCCGCGGAAGATCTGCGGCCAGAACAGTTCCCAGAAGTCCCAGTCCTTGGTCATCCAGGTCATCCACCAGGTCCCGATGGCGAAGAACAGAAAACCCATCACCAGCATCAGCCGCGGATCGACCTTGTTCATCATCCGCCCGGCGATCGGGGCGGTCGCGAACATGGCGAGGCCTGAGACGAACATGGTCTCGCCGATCATCAGCGCGTTGTAGCCACGGATCTGCGCGAGGTAGACCGGATAGAGATAGGTGAGCCCATAGAGCCCGATTCCGAGCACGAAGGAGAACAGCGAGCCGAGCGCGAAGTTGCGGTCCGTGAACGCGCCGAGGTCAACGATCGGCTCGCGCGCCATGAGTGCGCGTGCGAAGAACGCGACGGCGGAGAGGCCGGAGATCCAGGCGCAGGCCAAGACCGTGCTGTCGCCGAACCAATCGTTGCGCGGCCCTTCCTCGAGTACATATTCGAGCGCGCCGAGGAAGCCCGCCATGAAGATCAGGCCCCACCAATCGAAGTGCTCGAACAGCTTGAAATTCGGCTTGTCGAAATCGATCAGCGTGAACGCCATGACGGTGACCACGACGCCGGGCGCAATATTGATGAAGAACAGCCAGTTCCACGACAGCGTGTCGGTCAGATAACCGCCGATGGTCGGCCCGATGGTCGGCGCGAGCGTGGCCACCAGCCCGATCAGCGGCGTGATCAGACCCATGCGCGAGCGCGGGAAGATCATGAACGAGGTGGCAAATACGGTCGGGATCATGGCGCCGCCGATGAAGCCCTGGATCACCCGCCAGACGATCATTTCGTTGATCGAGGTCGACAGCCCGCACATCAGGCTCGCGGCGGTGAAGCCTGCGGCCGAGATGGAAAAGAGAATACGCGTCCCCAAGGCGCGCGACAGGAAGCCCGAGAGCGGGATCATCACCACTTCGGCAATGAGATAGGCGGTTTGCACCCAGGAGATCTCGTTGCTGCTGGCGGAAAGGCCGGCCTGGATCTCGGTCAACGAGGCGGAGACGATCTGCACGTCCAGGATCGCCATGAACATGCCGAATACCATGGCGATGAAAGCGATGAGACGGCGGGGCTCGATCCGGTCGGCGTCCTCTGCCGGCGCCGTGATCATCCCGTTGGCTGTTGGATTTGCTGCACGTGCCATGGCAGGCTCATTTCGATTTCAGCGGAGCACTAGATTTTCTGTTTGAGCATGATCTTTCCGAACTTTCGGGATCATGCTCTAGCGCACGCGGCGCGGCTTGGTCGTGCTGTCGGCGGTCATGACGTTGGTCTTGTTCGCTGCGACAGCAGCGGGCTTGGTGTCGACGCTGACGACGACCGACATGCCGGGGCGCAGCATGCCCTGCTCCGCCACCTCAGCCGGCACCGCAATGCGCACCGGCAGGCGTTGCACGATCTTGGTGAAGTTGCCGGTCGCGTTGTCGGGCGGCAGCAGAGAGAACACCGAGCCGGAGGCCGGCGCGACGCTCACAATGTTGCCTTGCAGCTTGCGGCCCGAATAGGCGTCGACCGAGATCGAGACCGGCTGGCCCGGATGCAGATCCGCGAGCTGCGTCTCCTTGAAGTTCGCGTCGACATAGACGGCGTCAAGCGGCACCAGGCTCGCGAGCCGTTGTCCGGGCTGAACGAGATCGCCGACTTGCATGGCGCGGTTGCCGATCACGCCATCGAACGGCGCACGGACAACCGTGAACGACAGGTCGCGCTCCGCCTTGGCGAGGGCGGTCTTGAGTTGATCAAGCGTACGGAGCGCTTCGACCTGCTGGGCTTTCAGCACGTCGACCTGGGCTTGCGCTGCTTCAACTGCTGCCTGGTTGGACTGCACGGACGCGACCGCCTGGTCGCGGTTTGCCTGCGCCTGCTCGAGCGTCTGCTGGCTCGCATAGCTGCGTGACGCGAGGTCGCGCTGGCGCTTGAGCTCGAGCTCGGCACGTGTTGCACCGGCCTGCGCGGAAGCAAGCTGCGCCTTGGCTTGGTCGACAGCAGCGTCCTGCGCCGCGGCCTGCTTGCCGATGCGATCGACAGTCGCCTGTTGGGTCGCGATATTGTCGCGCGCGGTGTTGACCGCGAGCTGATAATCGCCGTCGTCGATGCGCGCGATGACATCGCCCTGATGAATGTGAGCATTGTCGTCGACCGCCACCTCCGCGACATAGCCCGTGATCTTGGCCGCGAGCGTCGCGTTCTTGGCGCCCACATAGGCGTCGTCGGTCGACACGAGATAGCGGCCGGTCGTCCACCAATAGTCGCCGTACCAGCCGGCAGCGCCAAGCGCGAGCAATGCCGCAAGCACGAGCGCGATCTTCTTGCGGGCGCGGGCGCGGCGCTTCGCACCGTTGTTATCAGGAGTGTCGGTCCCCGAGGTGCCCAAAGCAGCAGGGGCGAGAGCACTCGGTGTACGGTAATATGATACTACAGGATGATCGCCCCCTGCTCCCGGCGTCTCGAGGAGACGGGCAGATATGACTGTGGGCTCGCCCTCGAAGCGGGTTGAGCTCGTTTCCGGGGGCCAATCCCGCCAGCTATTGTCCCCGCCCAGATGTCCACCAATGGATGGATGATCGTTTTCACGGTACATCGCTGAGATTCCTTGTATTTCATGGGCCCGCCAGCCCCTTGACGCATTTATGACCGAACGGTTCGGTCACCCCTTGAATTTAGCGTGGACGCCTCCCAAGTCAATGACCGAACGGTTCGGTCACCGTTTTGTGATGCACTGCGCAGCAACGCCGTGGCAAAACGGCAGAAACGGCAGGGAAGAGATGTCTAGCACTCACCTCGTGGCCGCCCTGGAGCGGCAGGATAGCGCCAAGCGACGGCAGATCATGCAGGGCGCGCGCGTCGTCTTCCTGGCGCAGGGTTTTGACGGCGCCAGCATGGGCGAAATCGCGCGGCAGGCCGGCGTCTCCAAAGGCACGCTTTATGTCTATTTCGACAGCAAGGAAGCGCTGTTCGAGGCGATTGCCGAGGAAGAGTGCCAAGCGCAAGCCGAGCAGGTGTTTGCTCTCGATTCGAATGATCACGATGTCGAAGCGGTGCTGACACGGCTCGGCTGCGCCTTTGCGCGGTTCCTTTGCCGGCCCGGCGGGCAGTCGTCGCTGCGCACGGTGATCAGCATCGCGGAGCGCATGCCGGCGATTGGCAAACAATTCTACGAGACTGGCCCCGTGACCGGCATTGCGCGACTCAGCCGCTATCTCGAAGACCAGGTCGCCGGAGGCTTCCTCGCGATACCTGACATCGAAGTGGCGGCAGCGCAGTTTCTCGATTCCTCCCAATCAACGCTGTTCAAGCCACTCCTCTTCAACTTTGGCGGCACGCCGACCGACGACCGGATCAATCATGTGGTCGGCATTGCGGTGCGCACCTTCCTGGCGGCGTACGCAGTGCGTTGATGCATGTTGACGCCTCGAGCCTTGCGCGCCTCCCGGCGACACCCTATCTTTACTGCAAGCAAAGGCGGCCGGCGAGCGTACGCCAATGGTGAGGCTGTCAGGAATTCGATTTGGAGATCGCTCGGCAGGTTTTGGCAAAACGAAACCACGGCCGAAAGCACATTGCTGCACGGCATTTCGGTCCAGCCTACCCTTCTGGGTATAATCGTAGTCATCACAAATATTTAGCCGAATACCACAGCCTTAACACGCCCTTAAACCTCATCCGCCAACATCGCCCCAATTCGGCACAGTGCCTTTGTTGCGTCAGTTGTGTGGAGCTGCCGTCATGCCCGAGCGTGTTCTCATCGTCGACGACGATCCGGTTCAACGCCGCCTGCTCGAGAACATTGTCACGCGCACCGGCTATGAGGCCGTCGTCGCCGAAGGCGGCGATGCCGCCGTCGCGCTGCTGACCGGCGGGGATCGCTTCGATGCGGTCGTGCTCGACCTCGTGATGCCCGATCTTGATGGCCTCGGCGTGCTCGCCAAGATGCGCGAGGCCTCGCTCACCACGCCGGTGGTCGTGCAGACCGCTCATGGCGGCATCGACAATGTGGTCACCGCCATGCGGGCGGGCGCGACCGATTTCGTGGTCAAGCCGGTTGGCGCCGAGCGCCTGCAGGTGAGCCTGCGCAACGCGCTCGCGGCGAGCGCGCTTGCGGGCGAGCTCAACCGCATCAAGCGCAGCCGCGCCGGCACGCTCACCTTTCGCGATATCATCACGCGCAGCGCGCGCATGCACGCCGTCATTCGCACCGCCGAGAAGGCCGCAGGATCGGCCATTCCAGTGCTCATTGAGGGCCAGTCGGGCGTCGGCAAGGAGCTGATCGCGCGCGCCATTCACGGCACCGGTGATCGGCGGGCGAAGCCATTCGTGGCGGTCAACTGCGGCGCCATTCCCGATAACCTCGTCGAGTCGATCCTGTTCGGCCACGAGAAGGGCGCCTTCACCGGCGCAACCGATCGTCATACTGGCAAGTTTGTCGAGGCATCGGGCGGCACGCTGTTCCTCGACGAAGTCAGCGAGCTGCCGCCGGCCGCGCAGGTCAAGCTCTTGCGCGCGATCCAGGAGAACGAGGTCGAGCCGGTCGGCGCCCGCAAGGCCGTGCGGGTCGACGTGCGGATCATCTCGGCCACCAACCGCGACCTGATCACCGATGTGATGCAGGGCCGTTTCCGCGAGGACCTGTTCTACCGCCTGCATGTGTTTCCGATCAGCGTCCCGCCCTTGGCCGAGCGGCCGGAGGACATTCCCGAGCTGGTCCGGCACTTCCTCGCCCGCATCGCGGCCGAGGAGGGCAAGCGCTTGATCGGGATCAGCCCGGAGGCGCTCGCTCTGCTCTGCGCCTATCGCTGGCCGGGCAATGTGCGGCAGTTGGAGAACGCCGTATTCCGCGCCGTGGTGCTGGCAGAAGGGAACGAGGTCGGGGTGGCGGAATTCCCCCAGATCACGCAAGCCGCGCAGACCACGAGCGCGCTGCAGCAACCGCCGATGGCAACTATGCCGAGCCTTGTTGCACCAAGTTTGGCCGCGCCCGCGCTCACCGATTCGCCTGTGGCCGACTCACTCCCGGCTGCGCTCTACGCCAGGCTCGCGCTGCTTGACGCCACCGGCGATATTCGTCCCCTGGAAGAGATCGAAGGGGAAGTCATTCGCTTCGCTATAACCCATTATCGTGGACAGATGTCCGAAGTGGCCCGACGGCTGCAAATCGGCCGTTCAACCCTCTATCGCAAGCTTGACAGTCTCGGGCTTGCGGCCGAGCCCGAAAGTGGTCCACAGCCCGTGGTCAACGGGTGACAGCGGGCGCAAATTCGTCGCAAACACGCGGGAATTTGATGGCCACCCCGTTGCCTTTACGGGCATTTTCGGGTTGAGGTCAAAGGCTCGACAGGGGTGTAAGTGGCAGGGAATGGGGCCCTGCGTGGGTCCTTCGAATCATTGGGAGACGGCGAATGCGCGGCAATCGTTATGACCGCATCTTGGCTGGCACGGCACTAACACTGGTCCTCACCCTTGCATCCGCGCAGGCGCAGCCTGATCTGCTCGAGGCCAAGATGCCGCTGCCTGAGCAGAGCGTCGTGCCGCCGCCGACGGCCGCGGACGTGACCGGCACGCCCGGCAACAGCAGCGCTACCGGCGCAGCGACACCGAGTCAGGCGACACCGAGTCAGCCGACGCCCAGCGATAGCGCGGTGGCAGCGCCCGAACCGGCACCCGATCCGCTGGCATCGCTCGACCCTGCCGATCGCCCGATCGCCGAAAAGATGCGCGACCTCCTGGCCGCCAAGGTCGACCGCATCTTTCCCAACCGGAAGGAGCGCAGCGTCGTCGAGACCTTCTATCAGAACCACAATTTCGCTCCGCTGTGGTTCGAACACGGCGCCGTCAATGCGCGTGCCAAGGCGACGATCGAGCGCCTGAGCAAGGCCGATGCCGATGGTCTTGATCTCAAGGACTACAGGCTGCCGAGCTTCGACGCCGTCGGCGCCGACGCCCTGGCGGAAGCCGAGCTCAAGTTCACCGTGACGGTGCTTACCTTCGCGCGCCATCTGCAGGCCGGGCGCTTCCCGCAGTCGCGCGTCGGCAAGGACATCGAGATGCCGCAGGTTCCGCCCGATCCGGCGGTCGTCCTGACCTCGATCACGGACGCGACTGATGTGGCGAAGGCGCTCGATGAATTCGGCCCGCCGCATGAAGGCTACCGCAGGCTCAAGGCCAAGCTCGCCGAGCTGCGCGGGGCCACCGGTGCGGATGAAGAGAAGTTCGTGCGCATTCCGGAAGGTCCGAGCGTGAAGCCGGGCGGCACCGATGCCCGCATGCCACTGGTGCGCAAGCGGCTCAACGTTGGCGGCGAGGACGACAGCCTGCGCTACGACAACGATCTGGTGGCGGCCGTGAAGGCCTTCCAGAAGGGCAAGGGCGTCAAAGATGACGGCCTGCTCAGCCCCAATACGGTGAAGCTCCTCAACGGCGCCGCGCCACCGCGCCGTGGCGAATCAATTGATACCATCGTCATCAACATGGAGCGGTGGCGCTGGCTTCCGCGTGACCTCGGCAAAGCCTACGTGATGGTCAACATCCCCGATTATACGCTGCGGGTGATGAAGGACGGCCACTTGCACTGGCAGACGCGCGTGGTGGTGGGCAAGCCGAACCTGCAGACGCCGCTGCTCAGCGCGCAGATGAAGTACATCACGGTCAACCCGACCTGGAACGTGCCACCGTCGATCATCAACAACGAGTACCTGCCGGCACTCGCCCAGGACCCGACTGTGCTTGACCGCATGGGCCTCAAGCTTGTCAACAACCGCGACGGCTCAGTACACATCTATCAGCCGCCGGGTGACGGCAATGCGCTCGGACGCGTGCGCTTCAACTTCCCCAACCGCTTCCTGGTCTATCAGCACGACACGCCCGACAAGCACCTGTTCGCGCACGACACCCGCGCCTACAGCCATGGCTGCATGCGGGTGCAGGATCCGCCCAAATACGCCGAGGTGCTCTTGAATCTGGTGCGTCCGACCGAGGGCTGGACCGCCGAGCGCATCAAGAGGATGTTTGGCAATGCGGAGGTCGACATCCAGTTTCCGACCTTCGTCCCGGTCAACCTGACCTACCAGACCGCGTTCGTGGACGACGAAGGCAAGCTCCAGATCCGCCGCGATATCTACGGCTACGACAGCCGCATGCAGTCGGCGATCAAGAGCGAGCGCGGCATGGTCGAGATGGCGCAGGAGCGTCCGAAGGAGAGCGGCAGTTCCTCCGGCTCGAACAAGCGTCCACGGACCGCCGACCTGCCAGCGCCGCGGACCAGCTTTTTTGAGCAGCTGTTCGGCACACGTACGAGCCAGCAGCAGACCCGTCCGCCGAGCCGAGTGCGCTGAAGCTCGCGCTGAGCTTTGTCCACAGGAGGGGCGGTGCCCGTTAACCACCCTTCCAGACGGGGCCACTTTTTGCCACAGTCCCCCGATAGCGATGAGGTATCGGGGGGACGGGGCCGCGCTAACGGCGCATTAACCGATCCCTAATTAAGACTGTGTTCACGTTTGCCACGGTGGGGACAACCGAGGCAGACAGCAGAGTTGGCGACGGCTAAGGGGGCCGTTCCGACTGGCGTTGAACACAGCTTTTGACGCGGGATCGCAAGTGCCGTTGAAAACTGCGCGCAGATCAAAAGACCGTCATCGCTCATTGCGCCTTGGCGGCTGCGCCACCGTTGCCGGTTTACTGATCCTCCTCGGCTCCCAAAGTCTGCAGAACGTGACCGCCAACGGCGATACCCGCTCACTCACGCTGCGCCATACCCACACCAACGAAAAGCTGACCATCACCTACAAGGTGAATGGGCGCTACGACGACGAGGCGCTCAAGAAGCTCAATCATGTCCTGCGCGACTGGCGGGAGGACCAGACGATCAGCATGGATCCGCACCTGCTCGATCTGATCTGGGACGTCTATCGCGAGGTCGAGGCGACCGAGCCGATTGCGATCGTCTGCGGCTATCGCTCGCCCGGCACCAACGCCATGCTGCGGCGCCGCTCGAGCGGCGTGGCCAAGTTCAGCCAGCATATGCTCGGCAAGGCCATGGACTTCTACATCCCGGGC
>Ga0126377_10001165_pt1 | contig 16940 bp, 13 predicted proteins | sample PanSoiMetPlot_22_FD_92647 | JGI IMG/M metagenome (GOLD analysis project Ga0126377, IMG submission 92647) | Tropical forest soil microbial communities from Panama - MetaG Plot_22 | ecosystem: Environmental > Terrestrial > Soil > Tropical forest > Bulk soil | place: Panama | collected 2016-02-17 | reverse complement strand
CGAATTGCTGCGGATGCGACTGGACGTAGTTCTGCACGAGCGTGTAGTCGACGTTCTGCAGCGGCCACGGATACGCCTTGTCGTAGTAATTCGGGTCGGTGAAGCTTCCGGCGAACTGCGCGAGGGGGATCGTGACGCCTTTCGCGACGGTATAAGTCGTCGTGTACGAGTTGTCGTACTTGCGCGCGTCGCGATACTTGCCGCCGAACTCCAGTGTGCCGATGCGATCGCCGGCGTGGTACAGCTTTCCGAAGGCGCCGGCTCCCTGGAGATTCCGCTGCGCCGACTCGCCGACCGAGGCGGGCGACCAGTTCGACAGCCGGTAGTTCGCGATGTCCTGAACGTTCGTCACTCCCGGCGTGTAGCACGACGAGCTGAACTGCGGAATATTCGGATCCGTCGTCGCCGCCGAGTCGTACGCACAGTTGGTGTCCGGCCCATTCCATTTGAACTTGGACCCGCCGTTCCCGCCGGACTGCAGCATGCGCGACCGCGCAAACGACACATCCCAGGTCGCCCAGTTGTCGTTGATCGCGTGCCGCCCGCTGCCGACGATGTTGCCCACCGCGTAGTCCGGACGGCGCCAGTCGATGCTCGCGCTGGGAACGTCACCGTCATTCAGCGAGTAGACCCATTTCTGTCCCCAGTTGCGAAACGTCGAGTAGAGGCTGCGGACAGCGAGGCTCGTCCCGTTGCTGACGCGGTAGTCGCTGCTGCCCGTCAATCCCCAGCGCGTGCGGTAGTACATGTAGTCGCGCTGATCCATGCTGTCGTAGTGCGGGCTCTGGCTCGTGACGGTGGGTGAGGGCTCGATGTCGTTGATGCCGCGTCCGTTCCAGTCGTACGTGCCGCCGATGAGCACGCCGAGCCGCTTATCCGGACCGAATCGTTGCCCGATCGTCGCGCCGGTCTGGCTCACGCCGCGACCGCCGATGATAGGCGTGTAGCCGCCCATGGCCGACGCCATCATGATCGGCTGGTCGGTCGCCGTCTTCGTGCGGATGTTGACGCTGCCGCCGATGCCGTCGCCATCCATGTTGGCCTGGAGCGTCTTGTTGATTTCGATGGATTCGACGAGGTCGGACGCGACCGTGTCCAGCTTGATCTGACGCACGCCGCTCTCGGGCGACGGCACATTGACGCCGTCGATCGTCAGGTTGCTGAGCCGCGGCTCGGTCCCTCGAATCTGCACGTACTTCCCCTCGCCTTCATCGCGCTCGAGCGTGACGCTTGGAAGGCGACCCAGGGCGTCCGCGACGTTCGCGTTCGGCAGGCTGGTGATGACTTCCGACGACAGGACCTGGACGATGTTGTCGGCAGTGCGCTCGCGATTGATCTGCTCGGCTTCGCCCCGCGGCCGGGCAGCCGTGACGAGAATCAACTCGCTCTGGCTCGGCACGTCCAGCCGCAAATCGAGCCTGGTTGCCTGGCCCGGCGAGACGTGCGCGTTCGTCGAGTAGTCCTTCAGTCCGACGAAGCTGACGTCGACCGTATAGTCGCCCGGCGTCAGGCCGGCGATGGCATATCCGCCTTCGTTGTCCGTGACGGCGTGGAAGCCGCCGGGCGTGACGGTGATCGTGGCGCCGGGAAGGACGCCGCCGGTCGAGTCGGTGACTCGCCCTTGAATTGTTCCTTTGCCGGCCTGGCCGAATGCGACGGAGGCGGGCACCGTCAACGAGAGCACGGCCATCGTCAGGGTGGTGAGCAGGGTGCTAGACATATAGGCCTCGCGTGTTGAACATTCCGCCGTCGGGGACTGTAAGAAACGTCCGCGACAATCACACGAAGCCGTGGTAAACGGGGGACGACTGAATCGTAAGGAAGTTGGGGCAGGAAGGGTCGATCAGCGCCGTTCGAGTGACGCAGGTTCTGCGGCGGCTCGATATCCTGGCCGGGTTCTGATCGTGTAGCGGTCGGGTCCGTCTACCGTTACGCGGATCGATCGGTAGGAGCCGTCGAGCGCCTGGTTCGCTGGCGCGTACGCGATGGTGTACTGGCTTCGGATCTGGCGAGCCACCTCGACGGCGGCGGTTTCGATCTGCTCGACGCTCTCCGGAAAGTACGCGATGCCCCCCGTGCGCTCGGTCAACTCCTTCAACTCGTGGCGGCCCGTGTGTGCCCGGCCGTCGTCCTGGTTGAGGAACAAGCCGAGGGCGTCGACGACCGTCGCCGTACGCTCGGCGTGCCGCTGAACGACGTCCGCCGTGGCCGTGCTGGCGTTGTCGATGCCGTCCGTAATCACCAGCAGGACACGGCGATCCTGCCTCGCGTGATCGCGCAAGTACGTCTCGGCCACGTCGACGGCATCCCGCATCGCCGTCCCGCCGATCGAGTCGACACGGGCGATGCCGCGCTCGAGGACCTGCAGATCGCTCGTCATCGGAACGTCGAGCCGCACCTTGTCGGCGAAGTTGAGAACGAACATCTCGTCGTCCGGGTTGGACGCTCGAGCGAACGCCAGCGCCGCGGCTTCCACTTTCGGCCGGAGGGACCGCATGCTGCCGCTGTTGTCGATGAGCAGGCCGATCGAGACCGGGATGTCGTCGCGCCGGAACAGCGTAATCGGCTGGCGCCGGCCGTTCTCGAACACGGAAAACGCACGTTCATCGAGGTTCGTGACGAGTTCGCCGCGCTTGTTCGTCACCGACGCATGCAGTACGACCAGGCGTGTCTCCGATCGATACGTCGGAGCCTGGCCGACGGCGCGCGTGGCACCCAGCAGCAGGAGCGCGGCAGCGGCCTCGTGCGCACGGCGGCGTGTCATCGGGTGTCCGAGGGCCCGGCCGCGAGCTGAAGCCGGATGGGCGTGTCGGCAGGGAACTGCACCTCGCGGCCCTTCGAGAGAATGTTCGAGTACACCGTCTTGGCCGCGCCGAAGATCGACAGCGCCAGACCGACGGGCGGTGCCATGTGGCTGAGCGGAATACCGAGGATGCCGAGGCCGAAGAACCCGCCGGCGCTGACGGCCGCGGGATTGTCCGAGTGAATCACGTGGCCATCACCATCGGGATCCAGGTGATCGTGACGATCCAGGTTTCCCCGGAGGGCCAGCAGCGCGAGCGCCGGCGCGATGAATCGCGTCTTTGGATTCTCGAGTTGTGCGCCCCCCTCATCGTCCAGCACCATGTGATCGTCGCCGCTCGTGTGCGCGGATTCGAGGGACGCCATCAGCGTCGATGCCGCGCCGGAGGGGACTTGAACGCGCTCGAAGAGAAAACGCAGCTGGCCGTTTCGGTGAAATCGTTTGGCCGCCGTCGCGAACGTCACTTCGCCGTCGAGCGTCGTGCCTTCCGGAAGGATCAACTGGTGGTCGGCGGAGAACACCGGCTCGCTCACGACGGCCCGGATGGGTGTGCCCTTGGGCGTCTTCGAGGAGTCGAGAGTGGTGACCAGTCGTGCGTTGAGGATGCTCGATGGCGCAGGCTTCGTATCCGCAGATGCCGGTTCGGTCGGCGCCGCGCGCCCGAAATCAAGGGGTGCGAGCAACTCGACGTGGTAGCCGGTGCCGGCGCTGATCGCCTGCGGATGGTACGGCAGGCGATCGATCACAGCCTGCTTCGCGCGCTCGGTGCGCCCGGGCTGCGTGATCTCGGCGAGGATGTCGCGGCCTTTCTGTTTGGCGTCAGACACCGACTGCTTGACGTAGGTCGTCGCTTCACGTTCGGCCCGGTGGATGGTGCCGGGGCTGCTGTCTGCATCCGTCTCTTTCTCGGCCGGTGGCGCAGTGGTGCGTTTCAGGTTCGGGATTTCCGTCTTCACCGCCGCCTTGATGTCCACGGCGCGGCCATCGTCGTAGAGGAGCGTGTCGAACTGAACGACTGTATGTCGAAGCGGCGACAGATCGCCTGAGAGGACAGCACGCGTCCTCGCGACCTTGGACAAGCTTTCCAGTGCCGCGACGTGACCGAGCACCTTTGTGCCCGCGGGCACGACGACTCGGTCGTACGCATACACCGGCTCGACGACCGTGCCCTCAACGGGCTGGCCGACCGCTTTGATGGTGATGCGCTGGTCGATCACGATCTCCAGCGGCCGCCCTGCGTTGACGGTCAGCGCAATGAGTGATGGCTCGTCCGGCTGCGCCATGGCGACGCCGGGAACGAGGACGAGCAGCGAGACGGCGTGAACGACGGACATCGCGTGGTGAACATCCACGAGTGCCGCTCCTGATTCGGACAGTCTACGCTCGCATAGGACCGTCGACGGATAAAGAAACCATCGACGAGCACGGCGGCCGGACTATTTCTCCACGACGAGCAAGCTGAACGAGCCGGGCGCCATCGGGCCGCGTCCACGACCGTCGGCAGGCGGAGCGCCGAACTTCGCCGCCGCCAGAAACACGCGATGATTCGCTGGATCGAGTCCCAGGTTGCGTGAATACGGCGGGGTCTCCAGGTTCTGCGTCACGTGATACCGGTCGGGCGAATCCTGGTGGATGATCGTCAGCGTACCGTCTGCGTTCGACGCGAAGATTTCTCCGGTCGCGGCATCGTATCCGCAGCCGTCCACGCCCGCGCCTATCTTTTCGGTCGCGACGATTTTGCCGGTCTCGTAGTCGGACACAGCGAGCAGGCCACTTCGGCATCCGCTGAAGAGTCGGTGATTCCGCGGATCGATGGCCATCGCGACCGGTTGGCGGCACGGCGCGGTCGACCACCGCCGCGCGACCGTCGCGTTCCTGGCGTCGATTTCGACGACCTCGCTGGTGTCGGTCAGGTTGGCGTAGACCTTCCCATCTCCGGCCGACGTGCCGTACTCGGGCTTGCCGCCGAGCGGAATATTCGTCACCAGATTTCCCGTGGCGGCCTCGATGACCGTCGACGAATGGGCGTCGCCGTTGAACGTGAACACGCGGCCTGACGGGTTGTCGTAAATGATGGCGTCGGCGTCCTCCGCTGCCGGGATGCGGCCGAGCGCTGCGAACGTCCTGAGATCGAACATGACCACCGTCTGATCGCTGCCCGACGTCGCGAAGCCGTGCCCGCTGGCCGCAGCGATGGCGGTCCCGTGCGCGCCCTTGATGCCGGTCACTTCACCCAGCAGCGTCCCGTCGTTCTCGTCCACCACCATCACGCGATTCTGTCGCGCGATGAAGAGGCGATGATTCGGTGGATCGGGCACGATGTAGTCCCAGCTGCCGTCGCCCCCAAGGACGTAGGTGTGCGCGATCCGGTATGCCGGCGATTGCGCCAGGAGCGCCGCCGTCGAAGCCATCAGCATCGCGATCAGGAGCTTGCGCATCGTCGGGCCCTCCCACGCTGGAGTGAACTCCGGTTGATTGACAAAATCAAGAGGCGCGGTTCCCCGGCAAGCCCATTCACTTCGATCCACCGGCAGTCGTGAGATAGTCACACGCGATCTCGCGGCCCGCGCCGGGCGAGGTCATATGGTTTTCGTAAGGCAACCTCGATGAGGATTCGGCGCCGGAGAGAGGTTGTGATGTCCGCTGACGAAGTCGGCCACGGCCACAGCCATGACCACAGCCACCACGAGCACCATCATGCCGGCGGCCATTCGCACGACGGCCATTCACACGGCGTCAGCGCGGACGCCGACCGCCGCTACCTGACCATCGCGCTGCTGCTGATCGTCGGGTTCATGGTCTTCGAAATCGTGGCCGGAATCCTGGCGCATTCGCTGGCGCTGCTGTCGGATGCCGGCCACATGCTCACCGACGCCGGCGCGCTGGTGCTGTCCCTGATCGTGATTCGCCTCGTAGAACGTCCAAGCGGCGGCAATTTGACGTACGGCCTGCGGCGGGCCGAAGTGTTGAGCGGGCAGGCCAACGGCGCCGTGCTGCTCGTGCTGGGCGCGCTCGTCACCTACGAAGGCATTTCGCGACTCGTCGATCCGCCGGACGTGGCAGGGGGACTCGTGACGATCGTCGCGGCCCTGGGCGTCGTCGTGAATCTCGCCGCGGCCTGGGTGCTTGCGAAAGCCAATCGCCAGAGCCTGAACGTCGAGGGAAGTTTCCAGCACATCGTGACCGATCTGTATGCATTCATCGGCACGCTGGTCGCCGGCGTCGTGATCATCCTGACGGGCTTCGATCGCGCGGACGCGATTGCCTCGCTGATCGTGGCCGCGCTGATGTTCCGATCCGGCTACGTCCTTCAGCGGAAAGCCGTGAACGTCCTGCTGGAGCGCGCGCCGGACAGCATGGCGCCGGAAGAGGTCGGCTGGGCCATGGCGCGAGGCGAGCGGGTCAGCCAGGTCCACGATCTTCATCTGTGGGAGCTGGCGCCCGGCGTGCCGATTCTCACCGCGCACGTCCTGGTCGCGCCGGGCGCGGACTGCCACGCGATTCGCCGCGATCTCGAGCGGATGCTCCGAGAGCGCTTCGAGATCGGGCACACGACGCTCCAGGTCGACCACGCACCGCAGCAATTGATTTCGATCACCCGCCCGACGTCGGCGACGAACGACTAGGCCTTTACGGGTTCGTTACGCGCCTGCAATGTCACCGAGAGAGACGGGAGGCTTGCGCCTCTCACGCATTCGACTCGACGAGCCGAAAATCCGACTGGTTGCGCGTGCTTTTCGTACACGAGGAGTTTCGATATGAGGCGGATCGTCTGTGTCGCTCTCGCGGTGGTCGTCGCTGCCGTTACATGGACTTCAGAGTTGTCGGCGTGGGGGGACGACGGGCACCAGATTGTGGCGCGCATTGCAGCACGCAGACTGCTGCCAAAAACGAAAGAAAAAATTGTCGCGCTGGCGCGTCCAGGGGCAGGTGACCTGACCGCCCTTGCGCAAGCCTTAGGCAGCGTGGGCGACCCTCAACCCAGCGCCGCGAAGTTCAAGGACGCGCTGGCCGCCATGGCCATCTGGCCCGATCACATGCCCGGTGGCAAAGGGGCGACGGCGCCCTGGCACTTCACGGATTTCGGGCTTTTCGAAGGTACCCACACCACGGCGAACCGGTGCGCCGCCGGTTGTGTGACGCAACTCATTCCCACGCTCATCGCCAACATCAAATCCGGCACGAGCATCACGGCCGACACGGCCACCTTCGCTCCCGACAAGCAGCTGCGGTTCCTGATCCACTTCCTCGGCGACATCCATCAGCCGCTGCACGTCTCCACGGACGCGGATGCCGGCGGCAACTGCGAAAAGACGACAGGCTTCAATGGCGTTAACGAACTCCACGCGTCGTGGGATGTGGCAATGGTGAGCCTGGTCAAGAAGTCGACGCAGGAAAAGACCGTCACCGCGCTCCTGAACGAGTTCGGCAGCGACGTGCTCGCTGGCGGTGTGATCGATCCCGGTCCGATCGCCGACGAGGGCTTTGCGTTCGCCAAGAACAACATCTTTGCCGCGGTGAAGCCGACCGCGATTCCGGTCATCGATCACTTCGTCGACCTGACGCCGAGCGAGTGCAAGACAAAGGCGCCCGCCGAGATCCAGAACATCACCGTGGACGGCCCGCAGTCGTTCAACAACGACCCGACGAAATTGATCGTGCGGCGGCAGCTCTATCGTGCCGGTGTCCGACTTGCGACCGTACTGAATGCGTTGTTCATGTAAACGAGGAGCAAGATTCTCATCCGCGAGCGCTGGCGGTGCTGCAAGCTCGACAATTCGTCGGTTTCCAGCACGTCGGCAACGTCTTCCGTGCCATCATTGGCCGGTTCCTATCTGAAGCATCGGATGATCACCAAAAGGCTCGCGCTGGGCCTCGGGGTCTCTAGCCTCCTGTACGCCGGCTGTCAGCACGCGTCCAACCCTGTCTCGCCACAAAGCGGCGTGGTGGTGGAGCAGATGACGAACGCCTGGGCGCCCTGTGTGGTCGTCCACAGCCCGGGCGGCATCGCGTTCAACACGCAAATGGACGAGCTGAGGAAGCTCCAACGCGCGGGAAAGGTGTCGTGGATTCGCCTGAACACCCATCTCGACGGCAGCGGTCTCGAGTATCACGTCGAGGCGCGGCGGATGGGCTTGCGAACCCTCTCGATCATCGCACTGGCCGATCTTGAAAGCGCGGGCTGGGAATCCGCGTTCGACCGCCTCTACGGGACGTACCCCAGCGACATGTGGGAGATCGCCGACGAGATCACCAACGCGGATCCGAACGTCAATCCGGTCACGGTCACGCCCGACTACTACATGTCGAAGCTCTCGAATCTCTACACCTACGTGAAGAGCCGGTACCCGGCCGTCACGCTGACGAGCGCGCCGACGTTCGGCACCGGGACGAGCGGTGCTTCGGAGCTGGAGGAATTCTTCAAGCGCGGGCTGCTCGACATGGATGTCGTCGTCGCGCTCAACGTGTACAGCAATCCCGCGCTGAGCAGCTACGCGACGGTGATCGACAAGTACGCGGCCCGGCTCGCCGGAAAGCGAATCTGGGTGACGGAAACCGGGAGCTCGAATCCGGCCAATCACATTGCCTGGGTGCAGGAGTTCTATCCTCGATTGTTCAATGCCGTCCATCCAGAAATGGCCTGCTGGTATGCCCTGTGGGGTGGCAGCGGCGCCGCCGGCGACAACGGGTTCGGACTCCTGGATGGCGTCGAAAGCGGGCACGCAGTCGAGCGGCCGCTCTTTACGGCCCTCCTCGGACAGTCGAAATGAAGCGTGCCGCGGTTCTGGCGGCACTCCTCTGGCTGTTGCCGCGATCCGCCTATTCCGACGGCCGGATCAATTTCCGCATCGACTTCACGCACGCCAACGTCGACGGGGTCTACAACGACGTCGGGATGGGCTGGCAGGGCCTCGAAGTCGAGCTCGAGAACACGTTCGACACACACAAGAGCATCCTGTCCGGATTCGCGCTGGGACTGCGGCGGGAACTCTTCTACGGCTTCACTGGCTTCGGAGAAACCGCCAACGTTCAGCGGTGGGATGAAGGGACGTACTTGACGTTCCGCGTGTTCCGGCACTTCGACGTCTCGACTGACAAGACCTGGGCCGTTGGCCCGTCCTTCGCGATCCTGTACGGCATTCCCGGCACGACGCTCGACCGAACCGTCGCGACGAGCCAGGGGGACCTCGACTACACGCACATCTTTCCGATGCGAAACGCCGACGTACCGACAGCGCTCGCGAAAACAGCAGATGTGAGCAGCAGTTCGGCGCTCCTGTATCCGGAAGTCTCCGTGTCGATCACGAAGCGGCTGGCCCGGGGCGGGATCACCCTGGAATGGCTTGGCGGCGTGCGGATTATGCGGTTCGGGATCGTCGACTCGAACAGCCAGGGAAATCTCTTCGAGGACCGGCGGGCATTCGTGCCATCGGTCGGTATGCGTGTGGGTTTCAGGATTTTCTGACATCCGCCAGGGGAACGACGGAAAAGGAGTCCGGGATATGCATCGATCGACGTCCGCGATTCTCGCCGCTGTTCTCTGCGCAGGCCTCGTCCTCATCGGGCCCGCCGGGAGTACGGCGATGGCTCAGCCGATGGCCAAGGCGCAGGTCGCGAGCCTGATCAGCAGAGTTGAAAACGGCGTGGATGAGTTCAGGGACTATCTCGAGAAACGCGGCGAGAACGCGAGCGACGCCAAGTCGAACGCCCAGGCGTCCGGCCGTCGCAAGGGCCAGGGTGCGACTGACAATCAGAAGGCCAAGGCGAATGCGAAGAAGGACGCGTTGGACGACGCGCTCGGCGATCTGAATAAGTCAACGAACCGGCTGCGCAGAAAGTTCGACGCCACCGACAAGTGGATCGAAACCAAGAGCCAGGTCGAGAGCGTCGTCGACGACGGGCGCAAGATCAACCAGGTGGTGGCGCGCGGGAACTACGGCGCCGACGCCGCGAGGCTGTGGGCGGCGCTCCGGACCGGGATCAACGATCTCGCACGTGCGTACGGCGTGCAGCCTCTCGCGATTTAAGTCATTTCGTCGCCAGCAGCACCGTCTCGGGCGTTGGCAGTGGGTGGGCCGACGCGTCTCGAAATCCCGCGCCTTCGAGTTGAGCGCGGAGTTCGTCGAAGGTGTAGGCGTCGCCTGCCTGCGTGCCCGCAAGCATCGTGAGGGCGAAGCGAGCCGCCACCGGCGGCGTCACGCGATCCGCATTGGGCACCATCTCGAGGATGACCACGCGCCCGCCCGGCTTGAGCGCGCCGTAAATCTTCTTCAAGAAATTCGTGCACGTCGGCGCATCGAAGTGGTGCAGAAAGTTCGTCACGAGGGCCACGTCGAAGCCACTGCCGAAGTCCACCTTGAACGCATCGCCGGGGAGCGTCCGATAGCGCGAAGAGACGTTCGCGGTGCGCGCGTTCGCTTCGGCGACGGCGAGCACCTCCTTCCAGTCCACCGCGACGACTTCGGCGCGTGGGTTGCGCTGGGCGATCGTGATGCCGAAGACACCGTGGCTCGCGGCGATGTCCAGCACCCGCATCGACGCCGCCGACGCCGCATCGACCAGGTCGGCAATCGCGTGGGCGGCCGGAATCATCATCGGCACCATCGATTGCGCGAACTCCACCCAGATCGGATTCTCGTCCGACACCGTGTCGCCAGACGGCTGAACGCCACCACGGCGGATCGCGCCGGTCAGATCGTCGAAGTTGTTGCGGATGCCCGGCATCAGCAGGAATCGCGCCATCGTTCCCATGTACGCGGGCGATCGCTTGCTGAGAAAGGCTGCCGACTCGGGCGAGACTTCGTAGTTGTTTCCGGTTTTCGCCAACAGCCCGAAGGTCGCGAGGAAGTCGCACAGGATGCGGACGCCTCGCTCGGAAGCTTCGCAGCGCGCCGCGATCGCGGCGGCGGTCCTGGCGCCTTCGTCGATAGCGGTGAAGAGGTCCAGTTCCAGTGCGCTCTTGAGCGCAGCCGACTGCTCGTACGCGAACAGAGTATCGAAGACCACGGCCGGCGACAGCATCGTCTGCGTCGACATAGATCACTCCTGGTTGTTTGAAGGTTCCGAGTTGGTTTGAGGCTGCGCGGGAGTCTATCGCCTTCGGGCGAGCGACTCAATCATTTGGTACCGACCATGATGATTGTGAAGGATCCTGGAATCGCCGTGCCCCGCCCGCCCCGGCCCGTGGGTTGAGTCCCCGCAGGCGGTGGCGGCGGTGGCGGCCCAGCCTCCGACGCCATCGCGAACAAGTGGCCTGTCTGGGTATCGAACGCGATCGTGCGCGCGCCGTTGCCTGGCCACGTCTTCAGGTTCTGTTCGACCTCGAAACTCGCCGCGCTCTTCTCTTTGACGATGGTCATCGTGCCGTTGCCCTGGGTGCTGAACGCCTCCATCGTCTGCGGATTGAACGCCGCGCCGTCCGAGCTGCCGGCGAGCGGCAGCCGCTCGAGGATCTTCCCGTCCTTCGCGCTCAGGATGACGAACCGCTGCGACGGGTTCGCGGGATCGACCGGTGTTCCGGCCGGACCGATGACGCTGCAGGCCGCGAACAGGATCTGATTCTTCGCGTCGAGCGCAAGCCCGTTGCACCCTCCGTTGTCGCCGAACGGATACGTAGCCGTCACCTTCATCGTCTTGGCGTCGACCACCGCGACGGCGCCGGGGCGGTCCTGCAGGACCTGGTAAATCGTGCCCTTGCCGTCGCCGATCGTCTGTTCCGGCGTGCCGCCAAGATCGATGTGCCCGAGCACCGCGCCGTCTTTGGCGTCGACGACCAGCAGGCTTTTCGTCGGATGGCTGCCGATGTAGACGCGATCGCTCGACGTGTCGCAGTAGATGCCGTCGGCGCTGAATCGCTCCGGGACGTCGATCGTCTTGATCAACGACATGGTCTTCACGTCGAACATCGAAGGCTTTGGATGGTCGCTCGTGAAACCGTGGCCGGTGTTCGGGCACACGGTCGCGCCGTTGCCGCCGATACCGGGAATCACGCCCGCCGGTTCCAGCGTGTCGAGGTTGAAGATCGTCAGCCGCTTTTCGAAGGCAGGTACTTCCGGCCTGGTGTCGGTCGCCGGCTGTGCCTGCGTCGCGCCGCGCGTGATGTACAAGCGGCGGCCGACGGGGTCCGCATATATGTAGTCCGTGCCGCCCTCGCCGCCGACTCGTGCCGTCTTCAGAACCTTGTACGGTCCGTCGGCGCCGGTTTGGGCGAGTCCTACGGCCGTGAAGAGCGCGACCATGACGAGTGGGGAAAACGCACGTCGTCTCATTTCAAGACTCCCTGAAGCTTTGTGAAGGCGGCTGATTGTAGCGTGACCGGGCGCATTATGAAATTCAGTACACGTCGAGGTCCCGCCCGATGACGAACTGTCCGCGGTAGCGCGAGGCGATCTCTTCCTGCAGTTCGTCCGCCGTAGAATGGAGTCCACCAGTGGTCAACGTGCCCGGCTGGCCGGCTTCGGTGCTCGGCCACCAGGAAATCCAAGCGTGGTAGACGATGAGCAAGTGTGGCCTGGCTCTGGTCGCCAGCGCCGTGAGCTGATCCGACGTCGTGTGATTCTTCGCACCAAACGAGCGCCGGTCCTCGGGCAGCCTGGCGAACATCTCCATCGCGCGCGCCTCGTGAATTAAAACGTCACATCCATTACACGCGTTGATGGTCTCTTCCGTTGGGCTCGTATCGCCGGAGATGACGATGCTGCGATCCGGAGTGTCGAATCGGTATCCGTAGCTTTCGAGTGCGTGTTTCGTCGGGAAGGCGGTGACGGTGACCTTCGCGTCGCGATAGATGACGCCGGCCTTGATTTCATGCGCGTTCACCTTCCAGCCGTCAAGGTTGCCGCGCTGGTCTCCTTCCGAGTTCGTCCGCGTCGCGATGTCAATCCGATAAGCCTGTAACAGGTACTTCGTCATCGACTGTAGGCCCGAGGGCCCATAGACCTCGAGCGGCACGCGCCGGCCGGCGGTCCATCCGGTGAAGATCAGATCCGAATACCCGGCGGTGTGGTCGGAGTGGAGGTGTGTCACGAACGCGATTTTGATGCGAGCGGGGTCGAGGGCGTCGATGTGCCGGTCGAGAACAGCGGCCTTCGCCCGACGCACGACACCGGGCCCGATGTCTATGAGATAAGCGCCGTCGTCGACGATGATGGCCGTTGCGGGTCCCGAGCGTTCGGGATCCGGGACCGGAGTGCCGGTGCCGAGCAACACGACCTTCGTCCGCATCGGATGCTCATGCGCGGGTTGCAGTGTTGGGCGTTCGTACCCTCCCGCGGACGCCATCAACGACATTGCTGAACAGCAGACGATCCAGGTGGTTTTCACGTTCTCTCTCCGCACGACCTCGCACCCTCATGCGCCACGCGCCCAGGCCGCGATGACTGACACCGGAGTGACGCTCGCATCGATGTTCCGGACGCTGACGTTCGATGCACCGCGGTACAGATCCTGCGCCGCAGCGCCGGCGGGATCGCCGGTTGCGGTCACCGCGTTGAGCAAAAGCACCGGCCGTGGCCCGACGGCGCGCGCGACGTCCGGCAAGTCGAACTCACGCAGGACGCCATACAGATACAACCCGAACGGCTGGTTGTAGCGATCTGCCACCGCAAGTGAACGATAGTCCGTGACGGTATGGCGCAATGCGACGCCCGCGGCTCGCACATCCAGCGCCGCCGCATAGAGTGCGATCAGACCGTGAGGTCCGTCGCCGACGAGCGACACCTTGTCGCTCGCGCCCGGCAGCGAGTGAAGATAGTCGAGCGCGCGCAGCGTGTCGTAGACCTGTCCGCCGAGGAGCGGCTTTCCTAACATCAGCGTGAACCACGTCACGTAGGCCTCGTCGGTGATCCGATCCGGAAAGTAGAATCGTCCACGCTGCGGGTACGCGATCGCGCAATCACCGCGTCCCCGCACGTCGATCACCGCGACGCGACAGTGTTCGTCAACGCAGAGGCGCTCGGCGAACGAATCCTCAGCGACGGCGCTCCACGCGGCTGCTTCGCCGATGTAGAGCAGCGTGGGCGCTGAGGGCTGCAGATTGTCAGGCGTGAGCAGCCAGCCCGGCGTGCGGATTTCCCGTTCGCTCGTGAACTCGAATTGCTCGGCCCGATATCCCCGTCTGGTGATCGTGGCCAAGACGCGGGCCGCCAACGGATCGCGCCGCGAGTCGTCGATGCCGAGCACCGCCCGGATTCGCCCGCGCATATCGTCGGGCGCCTTCGGCGCTGGTGCATGGATGGCTTCGGCCATCTGCCGACTGAGAGAAAGCGCCGTCTCGCCGTTGAGCGACGTCCGAACGAAACCGGACGACGGAGTCACAAACAGCGTCGACTCTTGTTCGACGGCCTGCGACGTCTCGCTGTCGTCTGCGTCCTTCATGTCGAACCAGCGGTTGAACCATGCGTACGTCGCCCGGCGCATTTCGTACACGTACCCGTGTTGCACGGTCGTGGCCTGAAGCGACACGCGATCGCTCGCGTTGAACAATCCGTACGCGCGCTTGTATTCGTCGAGGAAATCGAGCGAGTTCGTCACGTACTCGGGTGAGTAGGTGTGACCGGCATCGTGCAGCGTGACGGTCATGAGAAGGGGCTTTGGGGCGAAAGCGTAGAGCAGGTCCGCCCGATCGATACCTCGAGCCAGCCCCGGCACGATGTTCTGCTCGGCATCATCGGCAGATCCTGGCGGCTCGACATTTGCTTGCGCAAGGTTTTCGGTATTGCCTTCAGAAACCACCGCGACTTTTATGCGGCTGTCGAGCGCCGTCAGGAACTGCGTCAGGGTTCCGCCGCCAGATTGACCGCAGCAGCCGATCCGTTCTGGATCGACCTCCGCGCGAGTCAGCAGGTAGTCGATTCCTCGGATGCCGTCCCACGCGCGAAACAGGCTGAAGTTCGCGCCGAGCAGAATGAGCCGACGTCCGGCGTACTCGTGTTCGGCGGTTCCTCCGCCGGCAATGGCGCTTTCGCCGGGGCGCGGTCCAGGGTATTCAATGCGCTCGCCCTGCCCGAACGGGTCGTATGCGAGCACCACGTAACCCTTGCGCGCAAGATTCGAGAACAGTCGCTGGTAGGTGGGCCACGCCTTGCCGTTCGCCGAATGTCCAAGCGGCCCGAGAATCGCAGGACGCCGCCCAGTTCCGACCGGTACGTAGAGATTCGCCGTGACGTACAGGCGCGGCCGGCTCTCGAAGGTCAGCTTCTCGATGCGATAGCCCTGTCGCTCGAGGATTCCCGTCACGCGCGCGTTGAGAGGCGTCCGTTCGAGTGGGCCGCCTAACATCTTCCAGAGCTCGGCGACGACGGCGGTCTGCCGATCGACGACCTGTTGACGCGTCGAGATCGCGTCGACGATGTGCTGGCGTCGTTCGCGCGCCTCGTTTGCAAGGCGGACGAGATACCGCTCGAGATCGCGGGAATAGTCGGGCACCGCCGCGCCGTCGGCGTTCAACGTGACACCCGGTGCGGCCGACGGACGCTGTGGCGCCTCACGCTGACCTGCGCCACCGGCACAGCCATGGAGGCCCGCCGCCCCGACAAGAAGCCCGGTGCTCCCGATAAACTCGCGGCGCGTGTACTTCATCACGGGTCCTTGCGGTCGCATATTAATCCAGGAGAACTTCGCATCCTGAACAGATGCGGACGGCCGGGGGTGTTAGGATACGCTCGCGATTCACGCGAGGAGTGGGTATGGACACTGTTTCGCGCAGAGACCTTCTCGCCGGCGGCGCCCTGCTGTTGACCGCCCGTTCGTACTCGCGAATCCTCGGGGCAAACGATCGCATCCAGATCGGCCAGATCGGCTGTGGACATCGCGCGGTCGGCCACCGGCAGATGCTCCGGATGTCGGCCGAAACGGATTCCAGGTTCGATCTCCGCAGCGTGTGCGATCTCTGGTCGCTCAATCGCGAACGAGCGGCAGACGATGCCCATCGTCTGTTCGGGCGACGGCCGAAGACCTATCAATACTCCGAGGAGATGCTGGCCGATCGCGATCTGGACGCGGTGATGATCGGGACCGGCGATCATCAACACGCGAGGATCCTCGCCGAGGTCGTGCGGGCAGGGAAGGACTGTTATTGCGAGAAGCCGATGGCGAACACGCTGGACGATGCGAAGCTGGCGCGCGACACCGTGATCGCGAGCAAGCAGGTCGTGCAGATGGGATCGCAGTGGCTGAGTTGCCCGTACCAGCAGCGTGTCCGGGAGATCATCCGAAGCGGAAAGCTTGGCAAGATCGTCGCGATCAGCCAGCGCTGGAACTACAACGGCCCGCGCTGGCACGTGCCGAAGGACGAGAACGTCGCGGCGATTCGGGAGCGAGACACCGATTGGAGCCGCTGGCTGCTCGGACGGCCGTCGCGCCCGTTCGATCCGCGCGTGTACTTCGAGTTCCGTATCTTCAAGGATTTCTCGGGCGGCATCACCGATCAGTGGTACAGCCATGGCGCCGGCCTTGCGCACTTCTATCTCGACACGTTCGTTCCCGACGACACGGTCTCGAACGGCGGCATCTTCGCCTGGCACGATGTCCGGGAGAATCCGGACACGTTTCAATGCGTGTCCACGTTCGCGAACAAACAGGTGCTCTACGACTACAGCACGACGTTTGGAAACGCGTACGGCGATCACACGATTATTCGCGGCACGCAAGGCACCCTCTATTCGCCCGGCGGCGAAGGCAGCCCGCAGTGGTGGTTCGTCCCGGAAACGCGGAGCCTCTGGGGCTCGAATGTCGTGTTCGACAACGGTCCGCGGACAGTGAAGCCCGAACCCGTCCTCGCCGCCGGCACGAAGGAACCGCCGCCGATCGACCAGGACGACAACCTGAAGGCGCATACCGATAACTGGCTCGCGTGCATGCGCAGCCGGCAGACGCCGAACGGCAGCATTGAAACCGGGTTCGCGCATTCGGTTGCGGTGATCATGGCGACCCGGAGTTATCGCGAAGGCCGGAAGATGTACTGGGATCGGACGCGCGAGGAGATTGTGGATCGCCGGCCCTCGACGTAAATGAGCCGCTTCACCCACCGGTAGCGCGTGTACATCCAGAAGCCTTGGATGGATTTACGGCTGCTCGACCTGCTCGGCAGCGTTAACCATCACAAACGTTAGTTCAAGGCGCTTCTCCATCAACTGAT
>Ga0126377_10001164_pt1 | contig 16955 bp, 23 predicted proteins | sample PanSoiMetPlot_22_FD_92647 | JGI IMG/M metagenome (GOLD analysis project Ga0126377, IMG submission 92647) | Tropical forest soil microbial communities from Panama - MetaG Plot_22 | ecosystem: Environmental > Terrestrial > Soil > Tropical forest > Bulk soil | place: Panama | collected 2016-02-17 | reverse complement strand
TCAACCCCTCGACTATTTCCGAAAAAGTCTTTTGCCTCACTATCTGTTCAACCGCGTCATTTAGGTTTTGCAGGTAATCGGCATTCATTATTTTTACGCGCCCGGTAAAAACCTCAAAATCAATCATCGAAAGCGACTCCAATGTACCCAGCTCGGCTTTCCCTGCCAATATCCAATTTTCGATTGGACTGGTCGGATTTAGCTGAATGCAAAATGGTTGATTTCATTGCAAGACAGTTGCAGATTGTGGCGACTTTTTGCGGCGTTTCTGGCGGTGTTCACGCGCTATACACGCACTAAATTTCGGCTCGCAACGTCTCGACTGATCATCGAGGCGGCGGTGAAATCCTTCATCATCGCGCGGGCCGAATCACACTTGAAGGAGCCAGGCCGGAAGGAGGCCGAAGGATGGACCCGTTTGAAAAGTTGAGATTCAGAACTGCCGTTGGGCAGGTTGAATGGCGGCCTGATGAGGCCGCGCTACAGGAGAGTCTCTTTAACCCGGTCGAGGAGATCGACGCCGAAGACAACGCGGCAATGGCGAATGTATTGAGCTACTACCGCCACATTTTTATAAGCGCAGTACAGGACGCAATGGAGCAGGCGGTGGAAGAACTCCTTGCGATTGCGCAGGCACCGACGATCAGGGACAGACACGAGCGGGAAGAGGTGGCAAAGCGGATTGCGGAGAAAGCAAGGGAGTCCTCGCGCAACCGCCTGCGCGTCTCGCAGCATTTGAGAAGATCGCCGAAGCGCGGAGATAAGAAGCGGCCGTCTATTGACCAACGGTGGCGCCAGTTCGGCGACGAACAGAATTCATTCAAGGGGCGACTGGAAGAGGTGATAACCAAGCTGCTGGGGCAGCGCACGCGGCCGACACTGGCAAATGTCGCCCAGCGTATGAATATAAGCGATGAGGAGCAGGAAATCAGCGTCAAGACGCTGGGGAGGAAATTAAGAAAATGGATCAACCCGAACAAAACACCGAAGGCGATACTGGACGGCCTGGTCGAAGAGATAAAAAAAAATCGGACATTCTAAAGAAAAGTTTTGACTGTCCGTACTTTCATTGCGAGTTGTGGCAATTTGTTGCGCGAAAGGAGAGAACAAATGATCATTGACAGATTGTGGCTGCCAGTTCCGCTGTACGCGAAGATTATGAAGATTTCGAAGTACAGCGCGCACCGCGATATTCGCAATGGCACTTGTCCATTTCGGACTGAGATTATCTCGGGCCGGATTCACGTAAGCGCCCGCGATATGGGGCTGGAAGTCAGATTGAACGAAGAGACTCGGGACCAGGCTGAAGTTTCTCAGGCGACCGCCTGATCCGGAGTCTAACCGCAAACCCGTAGGTTCGCTGGGCCGATCTTAGCTCAGCCAGCCGAATATAAAAATGGCCACCGCGGCCGACCAGATCGCGATGACCATTTGAGGTCCAAACTTGGAGAGAATATATCAGAGTAAACCAAGTCCACCAATACCCAAACTCCCAACCTGCGGACATTCGCCCGCGCCGGTGAGAAATGTCACTCAGTTAAATGGCGATTTCGCTTATGTCTGCGCAAGCTGCTTCAAACGTTTACGCAGCGTCGAATATCGCGCCGTCGTGCGTGCCAGCGTCGCAAGGCTGTTCGGCGGAAGTTTGCCCCTCGGAGAGATCCGGGGGGCGCTGGAGGTGGCTTATGCATAAAGCCACACAAGCGGCGCGAATTACCAACCGCCCCTGGCTGACTCAACCGCAGCGCGCCTGCCCATGCGGGCGTTCGTATCGCTACCCGTGGGCCTGGGCGATCTTGTTGCCGGCTTGCGAGCTGGTCGACCTTTGCTCGTACTGCTCGCGCGTCTTGCGCTATGGTGATGAGATCGAGCGCAACGCGATGGCTGAACGGCTAGCCTCCTGTGAAAGGAGGTTGGCGGCATGACGGTCATCAATTACGACTTTATCAAGCAGGCCGCGAAAGAATCTGGCCGGCGCAGAACCGACTACCTCGCGCTGGCGCCTGGCAATGATCCCTTTTACTTGCCGCAGGGCCGCGAAGACAACGGCGCATGGTTTGCGAAGCAGTTGGAGACGTTCGGCGTCGAGGGCGAATTTCACGATCGGCGTATTCACTATCTGCTCGTGACGCAAGAGACGCCGGTTAAGCGCCCGGACGGTGGCGACTACGAGAACACCGAAAAGTGCTGGGACCTGCTCAGCGCCGCTGGCCGTGACACGCGCTATACGCAGGACGTCGACAGCGACCGCTTTGTTGACCGCCGCAATCCGGATCCGGAAATCTTTCATCGCGTATCTGACGAGCCAGAGCCTAAGACGGTAATTGTCGAAGACGCGGACCTGGCGAGCCGCGGATGGGTGCAATATGAACTGCCGTCCGTGCCGGAACTCGACGATCTACCCGAATCCTTGCCAGACCTGCCGGCCTACGAAGTTACAGGCCTGCAGGAAATCATAGAACAGCCAATCCTGATCGAGATTTTCTGCGAAAAAACCACGATGAATGATGTCTTGATACCGATCTGCAGCCGGTACGGTGTCAACCTGATAACAGGCATGGGCGAACTGTCCACGACGGCCTGTTACAACTTTCTCGAACGCTGCCGACGCCTGCGTAAGCCAGGGCGAATTTTGTACATCTCCGACTTCGACCCGGCCGGCATCGGCATGCCTGTCGCGGTCGCCCGAAAGATCGAGTGGTATCAGCGGATATACGAAGAGTACACCGCCCTCGACGTGCGGCTGGAGCCGATCGCACTCACGGCGGACCAGGTCGCCGAATACCGACTGCCACGCATCCCGGTCAAGGACACCGACCGCCGTAAGACTCGCTTTGAGATGGTGTACGGCGAGGGCCAGGTTGAGCTGGACGCGCTCGAGGCGCTTCATCCGGGCGAGCTGGCCAGAATCGTCAAGGACGCCGTCCTGCAATACTACGATCCGGAATTGCGCGAAAAGACGGAGCAAGCGTATGCGGACCATGAAGCCTACCTTGAGCGCATAAACGAGGCCGAGCATTCGATATTCAAAGACCGCCGCGACGAACTGGAGGCCGAATACAGCGCCCTCTACGATGAATGGCAAGCCATTCGCGCGAAGTTCGCCGAGCTGGTCGAGCCGTTCAAGGTGGAAATCGAACAGCTCGCCAGCCGCGCCGACGACATTCGTGAGCGCGCTAAAGAGCTTCACGAAGACGTAGCCGATCACTGCGAGGAGCACGTTGACGACCTCGACAAATACGAGCCGCCGGAAGCCGACTTGCCGGGGGAGTCGGACGACCAACTCTACGACAGCCGGCGCGATTATTTCGAGCAACTAGCCGTATACAAGCAGCACAAGAACGGGGAGGAAAGGAGGGCGGCCGCATGAGTACGCTACCCAATCCGATCGATATAAGTCTCCACGACTTCGCCAGGGCGTTCCGCTTCGGCGTCAATCCGCTATTCAATTTTCGGACCCTTCCGCCGAAGTTCAAGAATCTGGCGCCGCGAACCGAGGATGAGAAGGAACGCTTCAAGAAGGCGAAGAGGCCTTATGAGGCCTGGCTACAATCGCGCTGCGAACCCTACGGTGTCGACGCCTATTCGCATAACCGCGACCTGGCGCTCGATCTGTTACAGGATGAAAAGAAGCGGGATACGCTGAAAGAGATTCGCCGCGCGAACCGCGAAGCCGACGCGAGCGCGGTTTATTTCGTCGTAAACCAGGGCGGGCAGAAAAAAGCCGACATCAAGCAGTTCACGGCCTTCTACGGCGAGTGGGACGACATCCCGCTCGAAGAACAATGGGCGCGCGTGATGGCGCTGCCGATTCCGCCCCACGTCATAAACAAGGCTCGCGCGTCTTTACACTTTTACTGGCTGGCCGACGAAGAGACGACCGCCGAGGAATGGCTGACGGTACAGCGCACGCTTATCGTTATGTGCGGATCGGATATGGCCATTTGCGACCTACCGCGCGTGATGCGCGTTCCCGACTACGATCACACAACGCTTGATTTTGAAACCGGCGAAATGTCGCGCGTGGGGGTGACCTGCCTCAAGTTCGACACCGGCGAACGGCTTTCAGCGCGCGCAATGCTCGAAATGCTGGAGACGGTAGGGCAGGCGTCAGTGTCCAAAGATGAGTGGAAGGCTTACGCGAAGACTCAGCGAGCAAAGAACCGCAAGGCCGCGGGACTTCCTGACGTGGAGAAGGCGTCGCCGATCTGGCAGGGGGAAGCGCCGGCGGAACTGAAAGCGCGCTTTGAGGCGATGCTTGAGAGCCTTGAGGTGTGGGGGCCATACGAGGACGGTTTTCGCTCTACCTGCCCTGGTTGCCATCATCCAAATCCTTCTTTGGTGTCATCGCTGGGAAGCGACAGGATATTTCATTACTGCTTTGCGGAATGCGAATTTGAGCAAATCTGTGACGGTGGCGGATGGTCACAGAGCGATTGCTTTGCGAAACCTCCGGCCGGCAAGCCGAAGCCGCAACCTGCGCCAGTGGGGCCAGGCGGCGAATATATTCCTTATGAGATACGTCACGGCAAGCTGATTTGGCTTAAACCCAAAAGCGGATCGGGAGAGGTTGACGGCGTATATGAGCCGGTCACATTGACGAATTTTACCGCAGAGATCACGGGCGACGTGCTGCGGGATGATGGGACAGAACCAATACAGGTCTTCGAGGTCGAGGTAACGGTCATCGGCAATGGTGGGCCGCACAAGGGCACGGTGAAGGCGTCCGAGTTTTCCGGCATGCGGTGGCCGGTCGCTATTGCCGGCGCAAAGGCGGTGATCTACGCCGGCAAGGTCGAACACACTCGCGCGGCGGTTCAGTTGCTCTCGGACGATATCAAGGTCCGTCGCGTCGTCGCCCACACCGGCTGGCGCACGAACGGTGACGAATATTGCTTTTTCCACGCCGGCGGGGCGATCGGCGCCGAAGGGTTAGTCCCGGCTGATGTGGAACTGCCGCCAGCGCTTACGCCATGCAGTTTGCCAGCGCCGCCGACCGGTGACAGGCTGCGCGAAGTGGTGCGCGCCGTCACTTTCGATTTACCGAAAGTCGCGCATGATCGAATCTCATTGCCGCTTACCGGGGCCGTGTTCGTCGCCGCGCTTACAGGCGGCGACTTCTCGCTATTCCTGCTCGGCACGACGGGCAAGGGCAAAACCGAGTTGCTGATCCTGGCGCAGAGCTTCTTCGGCAAAGGCTTCGACGAAAAACATATTCCTTCCAATTGGGGGTCAACCCCATATTCGATCCAAGGCATTACCCACCTCGCGAAAGACATTATCTGCGGCGTCGATGACTTCGTGCCGAAGGGCACGCAGATCGAGCAAGCGAAACTTCATGCGAAGGCGGAAACGGTATTACGTGGCCAGGCCAACAGCTCGGGCCGCGCCCGATGCAATCCGGACGGATCGGTCCGACCTGAACGTCCACCGCGTGGCCTGATCATAGCGACGGGCGAAGACATACCGCGCGGGCAATCACTGATCGCGCGCCTGCTGGCGATCGAGGTGAAGGAGAAAGACGTCGATTGGGCGCAATTGACCCTTTGCCAGAAGCGCAGGCGCGAAGGGCTGTTCGCCGAAGCGACCAGCGCGTTTTTGCAATGGCTAGCCACCGATAGCCGAATCGAAAAATTGCGGAAGGAACAGGCCGACAAGATTCACGAATTGCGCGAAGGATGGTCAAAGACCGGTCTAGACATTCACAAGAAGGTGGCGAATACGCTGGCGCAAATTGAGCGCGCCTGGGGCGTGTGGCTTAAGTTCGCCGAGGAGTGTGGGGCGATTGACGAGGATGAAGCGACGAGAGTTTACGAGTCCGTTGTGGACGCTCTCGACGTGGCTGGGCGCGAGCAAACTAAATTCCTGGCGAATGAGAATCCCGCGACGCGGTTCATTGAGCTATTGAAAGCGGCGATCCGCTCAGGGCGCGCGCACATTGCGTCCGCGGCGGACGAGAAGACGCCAGCGGAGGCCGCCGTATGGGGATGGGAAGAAAGGTTCGTCACCATTCAGGGGGATTCGGTTCCGGAATGGGCGCCGAAGGGCGACAAGATCGGATGGCTCAATTGTGAGGGCGTCTATCTGCAACCTGACGCCGCTTACAAGATGGCTCAATCAATGGGCGTGAACGGGGAAGGGCTGACCATCTCAAGCCAAACTTTATGGAAGCGTCTGAAGGAAGAGGGGCTGCTCGTGACCGAGGGCAGCCGGGAGACGAATAAGGTCCGTAGGAGAGTAAACGGCAATTATGAAACCGTCATTCACGTGAATTCTGCCTGCTTTCTTCCCAGAGACTGACCCTATGTCAGGGAAAACCTGACAAACCTGACATAGGGGTGAGCGGCGATCTATGTCAGGTTTTGTATGTCAGGTTTTTGAGGCAAAAAGCGACCTTTGAGATTGATACGAGGCTGCATATATGCACAACAGAAAGACTTATAGCGTATGTCAGGAATGTCAGGTTTTCCCTGACATAGGGTTGCCAGAATTGCGGAAACCCCACGTCAGCGCCGGTTTTAACCGTTTTTGGCCGCGATCTATGTCAGGTAGCCTAAAAAACCTGACATCAAAACCTGACATAGACGGTCTGGTTTGCCGGAGTCGCCTAAGCGGGGGTTGCAGGTTTTGACCATGACTCTGAGTGACACCAACCTGGCCGCATTGGTCGCCAGACTGAAGCCGAGCGAACGGCAAGCCGTCGAGGAGGCGGTGAAGGGGAAGGCGACCGACGAATCCGCCGTCATTCTGCGCTGGCTTCGCAAGAAGCTGAAGGGGAAGGCGAGAAGAGGGAAGAAGCGACGATAACTTTCCGCCGCGCGCCGTCGTTGCGGCGGGATAAACCTGGAGGAAATGAAGTGAGCAACAACTATTACAACGTACCCGACGAAAAGTGGGACAAGATGACCGACGCTGAACGCGGCGCGGCGATGCACAAGCACGAACGCGAGAAGAAGCTCGCCGAACTCGACGCGGCAAGCAAGAAGATCGCCGCGCCTCGGCCGGATCCCGAGGTCGGAAGTCCGGAATGGAATCTACGCTTTCCGACGCAAATCGTCACGCACCTCAACCCGCCGGCGCGCAGATACGGCGACGCGCCGATGGAGATCAACGAATCCGAGGCGGATAGGATCAAGCGGCTGGGGCCACAGTTGAGAATGGAAGAGCTTGAAAGGCGCGTCGCGCACCTCGAAGACATCCTGCGCCGTCAACTCGGGGACGCCTACGGCCACGGCGGAGAGGTGTATCGCTAATGGCGACGAAGAAGACGACAAAGCGCGCTCAAAACAGCGGCAAAACAGCGCGGCGGGGAAAGCCGTTTGAGCCCGGCAACGAATATCGCTGGCAGGCCGGCGGGCCGTCTCCGAATCCCGGCGGACGGCCGAAGTCTCGGCAGTTCGCGGAGGGCGCGCGGCGCTGGCTCGAATCGCCGTCGAAGAAGAACCCGGACAAAAGCAATGCCGACGCGCTCGTTGAACAGTGGGGCGAGGCTGCGTTCAAGAGCTTGAGCGCGCTGGCTGAGCTACTCGACCGCGCCGAGGGCAAGCCGCAGACGGGGATCGATCTGAAGGTTGACGATCGGCGGCGCGACGTTGTGGAGCGTGGTATCGCCGGACTGATGGCCGAAGCTGGAATGAGCCGCGAGGAAGCGATTGCGCAATTGCGCAAGGTGGCTCCGGAGATCGAATGGGAACCGTAGCTAAAAAATACGCGGTCAGCGTGCGGCAGGCGCTCGGAATCGTGGCGCCGCGGGAAAGGTTCGTCCCGCACACGCCGACAGCAAGACAGAAGCTGTTCTTGCGATTGCCCCATAAAGAAGCTTTCTACGGTGGCGCCGCCGGCGGCGGTAAGAGTGACGCCTTATTGATGGGCGCGTTAGAACATGTAGACAAGCCGGGATATGCGGCGCTGATCCTGCGGCGCACGTTTGCTGATCTCAAAAAGCCGAAAGCCCTTCTCGATCGCGCAAAAGAATGGCTTTCTGGTACCGGCGCAACCTACAACGCGCAAGATCATCAGTGGGTGTTTCCGTCGAATGCCGTGCTGGCGTTCGGCTATCTGCAAAACGAGGATGATAAATATCAGTATCAGTCCGCGGAGTATCAATACATTGCGTTCGATGAGTTGACTCAATTCACCGAGACTCAATACACCTACCTCTTTTCACGTCTCCGCCGTCTCGAAGGCGTGGATATCCCATTGCGAATGAGATCCGCCAGCAACCCGGGCGGCATTGGGGCGGGATGGGTGCAAAGCCGCTTCGTTCCCGAAGACTGGCAGCCTGACGATGCGGAAGAGATACGCGTCCATGAGAAAGCCAGCCGCGCATTCGTGCCTGCAAGGCTTGCCGACAATCCATATCTCGATCAGGAAACCTACGAAGAGTCGTTAGAAGAACTAGACGAAGTTACACGCGCGCAATTACTCGCCGGCGACTGGTCAATCCGCCAGCGCGGCAACATCTATCCCGCTTGGTCTGACGGGCCGAACGGCCATCATGTGATTACGTGGAGTCAGTTTGCGAGTGTATACGGTCAGCGCCGCATTCCAAGCCACTGGCTGGGCGCGTGCGGCCAGGACTGGGGATTTGACCCTGACCCCTGCGCGACGATATGGAACTTCACCGCCGCGGCGAACGGGCCGTTGGCGGGAAGCGTGTTTGTTCCTGCCATACTGACTCGCAATAAAGCCATACCCGACGACCTCGGGGAAGAGATAAAGGCGGTTGAATCCCAACACGGCTGGGGAAGTCAGATCCAATATCGCGTGATGAGTCACGAGGCCTCAAGCGAACTCGAAACCTACCGGCGCAAACACAAGCTGAACTTTCAGAAGTGCAAGCCGGACGTACACGGCGGCATAGCGCAAGTGCAACACGCATTGAGGCTGATCGATCAGCCGCACCCGTTCAAGCCGTGGTTGGCTGGAAGGCCGAACTATTACGTCATCGCGCCGGACGATCAGATCGTGAATCCGAAAGACGATTACGGCCTGGCGTTGCTGCGCGCCGAGTTCGCATCTTACCGCTACACAACACAACGCATCACGCCGCATTTAGGGGCAAGCCGCATCATCCCCTACGATCACTTCAACCACTTTATGGACGCGCAGCGCTACATCGCGGCGCAATGGTTTCCGGCCGTGAAGCAGAAGACGATGGACGAACAGATTACCGAGCGACTGCCGCCGGCGTGGCAGGACGCGCACTTGCGCACACTCGATCCGTTTCAGCGCCAATTGGCCGAAGAAGCCAGGCAAGAGGAATTGCGCGAATTGCGCGAACAATTAACCAACCGGCGCCGGCCGCGCACTCACGACAGCGATTTGCTTGAGGACAGCTATGGCGGCGTCGGAGATATTTACTGATTTGGACTTACTGGCGCCATAAAGTCCTCCAACTGCGGCCCGTTCGCTAAAGGGCGGGCCGCCTTTTTAAACCGAAAGGAGAAAGACATATGAGTTTGTACTACGACGATGAGCGCGAGCGCCGGCGCATTTGGTTTGAGCGCGGAATGCTCAGTCCCGAGGAATACTGGCGCGGACTCACCAACGAGGAGCGTGACGCGGCGGTTATGCAAGAAATTGCCAACGGCGACCTCGCCAAGGATGACCCGGTATACGTCGACTACTACGAGCGCCGAACGTCGGGCCGCGCCGTCAGGGGCTCGCATTCGCCGGAGATCTTGGCGCGATTCCCATGGCTGGAAGACTAACTTGGAAGGAGTGAGCGAGATGGACGAAACCACAACCATAGACACTGCGCCGGAATCATCGGGGCAGATAGAGACAACTGGCCAGCCACCGCCATACACGCCGCATGAAACAGACCGCGGCCCGGATTCGGGCAGGACGACCCAGACTATTCCGACGAATGATGTGCCGCATCCGGAGCGAATCGGCGAGTACGATCGGGAGAATATTCTCTCTTACGGAAAAGGAGCGGAGCCGGAGTATAGCTTCAGCAACGCGTTTCAATCCGTGATGAGTGATCCGGGGACCTACTTGGACTTTATGAACAACGTTCCGGTGGAACATCAACGAGGCTTGGAAGAATTCGCGCACAACATCGTTGCGCACAATCCCAGGGGCGTAATCGCAACGCTGATTCACCATGGCCATCTGCCGGAATGGGCGATGCCGGAGCCGCAGAGGGTAGACGCGAGAGATCCGTATCTGGAGGATCTTCCTCCGGACCTGCGCGCGTTCGTCCTCGACAACGTGGACCCGAAGACGTGGGAAGAGTATCTCCATCTTTCGGACGACGCCCGCAACCGCGCGATCGAGCGTGACCGCGAACTCTTGCAGATGAAGCATCAGGAACATCAGCAACGTTCGGAGACGGCCGTGCGGGAATGGAACGATCAACTAAACGACTTCGAGGGCAAGGCCAGGGAGGATTATTTCAAGTCGGTTTCAAGCCTCCAGCCGTTCGAGGAGGCCGCCGCCAACGAACAGGCGCAAGACATGTGCGTGCTGGCCACCTGGGCGCAGGTGATGAACGACTCGCACCTTAATAGCCTGCGATCTCTCGCGGGCGAGGCTTTTCGCCAGGCGGCGGAACAGCGCTGGCTGGGGAACGAGAAGGCGGCCAAAGCGCGCGAAGCGGACGCCCGGCGGTTATTCGGGATATTCGACGCGGAATTCAAGGCGAAGCTCGACGCGAACATCAAGCAATTCAATCTTTTCTTTCAACACGCGCCGGGGCGCAAACAAGACGCGCCGGCGGAACAACAAACTTACGTTAACTAGGAGGGAATTATGGCAGTTGGACTAGCACACGAAGAATGGAGATCGCGCACCGGGGTAGGCTTGCGCCGAATTGTTCTCACGCTCGACCAGGTCGTGGGAAATTCAACCTGGCGGTCGACAGCGACCGACCCGGCCAGCTTGAAGCAATTAATGCTCAATCAGGCTTCGCCCACGAACTTCGCAATCCACGAAGTCGACAAGACTCAGTTTCAGGTGGCGATCCGCCAGGTCGATGAGATGGTACGCCTCGGCATTCTCGACAGCGCCGACATCGCGGCAATGAACGACCTGGCGACAAGTCGGAAAGTCTTCGAAGACGAAGACCAAACGCTTCAGTACATGAAATAACGAGTGGGGGCCTCGGGGTCCCCGTTTTTTAAATATATGCCTGCGGCGCCCGGGCGTCGACGGGTTAAGCGTATGGCCTATGAGGCTGAAGCCTGGCTCACGCTGGCTAAACGATAATGCCCTGGCGCAAGGGTGAGTATGGGCAAAATCAATGGCGGGCGTCCTAGACGCGAGAAAGTTTCCCGCTTTACTGCCAACCTGTTGACATTAATCGACTTAACGAAACTAACGAGTTACGAAGCCACTTCCGAGTGGCTTTTCTCTTTTTCTCCCGTCATGTAGCATTACGCCGACACAGCCCAGGCTGAACCAAACACAAAGAAAGAGAGAAAAACATGACGATAAAGATTTACATGCACATCGGGGAGCGAAGGCCCAATTCTCACCACAATGACACGGACGAATTCGAGCCGCTTGTGTCAATTGACATGGGCAAGGTCGAAGGGGGTGATCTGTTGCAGTTGACCAATACGCCGTCCGGCCAAAAGGTGCGGCTTTATGACCGGGGGGCAGCGAAGGATCGGCCTACAGAGATTCAGACTAACATGTACGGCGTTCCCTTGGTCGCCGTTGACGCTGGAACGGTCTTCAGCACTATTAAGGCGGACATTTCGAAGCGCCATGAGTTGGGATCAAACCTGCACTACCGGCTGGCGATGATAAACTTGGATACGCTGGCGAAGACTCAGCCGGCCGCAGAGGTCGTCTTTGAGTCCTACGCGGACATGCGCATGGGGTAACAGGACTTCGCCGCGCAAGTTCACGCAAAGCAAAAAGCCGGGTTCATCGCCCGGCTTTTTGCTGTTTGCGCGTTGGTTTCTCACCAACTCCGCGCCGATCCGAACTACTTGCGCTAGTTAGGATAGATATGCACATCAGAGGGTGGTTTTGGAGTAGGCCCGGGTAGGGGTTCTGATGCGCTCAGTACTCCTAACATCACTAATATCTCTAACAACATAAACATAGGTTATCTCCTTTATTTTGTGGGTTGTGCCGGGGCTGTGACGCCCCTCCAATAACTAATGCAAAAACCGGAAATGTATTTCACCTGTCATGATCCGCGATCCACTCGGCGATCGCGCGCTCTAACGCCGCGCCTCGATGGCGCTTTTTCATATCCGCAAACACCGTCTTACTCAGGTGTCCGATCCTCGGCAGTTTGCGCTTGCGGATACCGGTATCAGGATCGGTCACGTACACCACCTTTCTGAGCGCAAATCCGGAACTGTCCGACTTCCAGTTGTAGCCGCTCACCGTGGGTGGTTTCTTGACCGTTCTTGATGGTGTTTTGCGCGTCTGCTTAGTCATTAATTCAGAAGACTTTGCGGACGCGCTGATACCGGTATCGATCGGTGCCGGTTTCGATTGGTAAATCTGCGGCATACTATGCGCCGGATTTGCCGTCTGATTCAGCGCGGTTGGCCCGGCGATCATATCCAGCCGCGCCGCTTTTTTGGGGCGTCATCCTGAGAGACGAAACCCGGCCTTCTCGCCGGCGGATTCGGCTGCGAATCAACCCCCAAATCCCGCGCCAGGGCTTCGCGCAATCCGGCGTCAGAGATGGCGCCGATCATCTGCCGCTTGCGCTCCTCGACGGCGATCAGCTTCTCGACCTCGCCGAGGTATTCGGCCTCGCGCCTGGTCCGCTCGCGCTGGCGGTCGAGGCGGGCTTGTTCTACCACACTCTGCGCGCGCATCAGCTCGAGCTCCGAGGCCGCTTCGGCGCGTCCGATCGCAATCAGGGTATGGGACCATGCCTGGCGCAAGCGGACGATGTTTTTCGGGTGCGCCATCGTGATGGCGACGACGGCCAGGCCGAGCAGTCCGGCCAGGAGAGGGAAGGCGACGACGCGCGAGTAGTACCGCACGGCGTCCGAGATGTCAGCGACGCCGATCAGGTCCAAGATGCTGAACGTCCCATGGACCAGAGAGAACGACATCAACAGGACGCCAGCGAAGCCGAGGGAGAGGCGAAACATTCCCGAACTCCGGCTGAAGTTGTGGCTTGCATACAGCGCGATCGCCTCGGCCATCACCGCGACGCAGCCGGTAGCCTGTCCCCAGGCTCCGGGGACAGCGTGCGCGAACAAGCGGTAATTGAGAAAGCCGAGGCCGGCAAAGAACAGGTATTTGAAAGCCTGCGGCAGTGTCTCGGACGGCAGTTTGAACTGACGCGCTTCGGCCTCGAGGGCGCGGCGGTCGGCTTCGTGTCTGTCGGCTCGCGTGAGCCAATTGCGGATTGAGTCAAACATCGCTTCGCTCCTTAACGGAAAGAGCCGAAGCGGCTAGAATGGCGTTGAAGCAGCGTCAATCTAATCGCTTCGGCGGTTGGTTGATGGTGTGGGGCGGTCTTCTCCGGCCGCCCCGTTATTGCAAGTAGAAGTAGAACGCCAGGCCTACCAGTGACGCGGCTATCAATGCGATCCCGGTGATCAGGCGCTTCAGCCGAAGTTCTTCGTGGGTCACTTCGTCATACCTCCTTTCCGCGCTTATTGAAGTCTCCCGAGAAAGCCGCTTAGAGCGACGCCGAGGATGATCAGAACGATCGCTGCAGGTATCGCGGCAACGGCGATCTTGATCATCAGAATAACGAGCGAGACAAACGGTATTTGCACGTCCGTCACAACGACCTGGTTGGGGTTGTCTTCAAACTCTTCGGTCAAGAAAAGTCTCCTTTCGGTTATCGGTTAATCTTCCACGGCCGGCGCTCGCGCATCTCGGCCAGAATCACGTCATCAAGCAATTCGTCGAGTTCCTGGCACGTGGCGCGAAGATCGCGGCGGGCCTCGGGGCCGAGCTTGCGGATCAGCTCGCCGGCCAGGCGCTTATTGAGATCGCCGCCGGTCAGGACGTGGGTGAAGATCGAAATCATATCGTCCGTGATTTCGGGAATGTGCTTCATCGGTCATCTCCTATCTGTAAAACTCGAAGTTGTCGGCGAGGCTCGCATTGAGCCACTTGCGGCTGGCCAGGGGCATAACTTGAAGCCGGCCCTTGCTCACTCGGGCGCAAAACACTCGGTAGCGCTTCTGTCCCACGTCCCAGTAGCACGGCTTGCCTGCGGACACGTGGTCATTGATCTCGCGCGCTTTTCGTCTGATCTTCTGCTCAACAGTAAGTTCGTTCATTGGGTTTTCTCCTTCGCCCGATTCAGGGCTTTTGGGTTGCAGATTGGGCACAACTTCGGGGCTTCGTGCCTATTCTTCAATTGACGCTCGAGCCCGCGGCTCCCGGGCCAGGTGCGCGACACCTTCCATTCAATGCCGGCTGCGGTGACGACCTCCATCAGCCGCGCCCCCTGGCCACACAGATGATCGGTGATGCGTTTGTCGAGATGCTCGGAGTAGCCGAGATAATGCCGCGCGTGCTTATACGCGCGGTTGAAGTGAATCAGGTAAATCGTGCCTGTAGGGGATGCCATGGGTGTCTCCTTACGCTTTCTGGCGGCAATAGGCGCCGGACTCATCTTTCTTCGGACAAAAATAAGCGCCGGGTTTCTGACTCGGCTTCATTGGCGAATTGTGGAAAGGGCAGAGAGGCGCGCCGTTCTGCTTCGTCGGCTCGGGCGTTGCCACAGGCGGCGCGGCGCCGATGGCCTTCAACCTGGCGACCAGGGCGCGCAGGTCGTCGGCCCTGCCTTGGCCTTCGAGTTGAACAGGGAAGCCATCGATCACGCAGGTAATCGTGAAATGGCAAGCCGGTTGGGGCTGCTTGTCGGTAATCTGCGCTACGTTGAGTTGTCCGTTCATTGGTGTGTCTCCTTTCAGGGTAGGGCGACGGCGGCCGGATCAGATCATCCAGCCATCGCATCTCACCACGACGCTCTTATTGCCGCGAAAGTCGCGCTCGACGCTGCGGGTTATGCGGGGCAGTTTGGCGGTCTCTTCCTCGATCCAAACACATATGTGATTGCCTTGGCGCTGGTATTCGAGGCTGGCGATTCGCGCTTCTTCGAGGGTCAGGCCGGTCTCTAAGGTGATGTCGTTGTTGTTGATCACATCTAGCGGCGTTTCGTTGGCGACGATTGAGTAGGTTTTGGTCATAGAGGTCGTCCTTTTAATAAATAATGTCATACACTAGCCGTCATTATACGCCCACTCTTTCTTGCGTCAAGAGAAAAGTTGGACAGTGTATAAAATTATTTCTTGACAGGTCGCGGCGACAGGCTGTAACCTTCGGCTTGTGTATTCTTGTACACCACGCTACATTTCGCAGATGAAAGGAAAACCGGAGGTTATGACCGCAAGAGAACTAGCTAGACGGATCAAAGTTCCGCACTCGACCGTTTCTCAATGGCTGCAAAAAGGGCAAGTGCCTGGCGCCGAGGCTCAATCAGTTGGCGACTACAAGATATGGGTTGTCCCCGTCGAGGTCGTGGCCAGCTATCCGAGCTGGCGACCGAAACGAGGCCGTCCAATGGGATCGAAGAAAGCCGCATCCAAAAAGTCCGCGAAGAAGACCACGAAGAAATGACCGACAATCCCGACAAAAAGAAAAAGTCTCGGCGCGTCGGCCAGGTTCTGGAGCGTGGCCCGAACAAGTGGCTCATCCGGATCTTCGTCGGATATAAGCCGAGCGGCCAGAATGACTATTTCAATAAAACCATTCACGGCACGAAGACCCAGGCGGAAAAATGGCTGCGCGACGCGCTGGTCAGGAAAGACAAGGGCGAGCCGCTTGAAGATCCTGACATTACTTTCGTCGCGCTGTTTGAAGAGTGGCTGGCCAGCAAGAAGCGCAAAGCGCGGACGATGCTGCTGTATCGGGAGAATTACGATTATTACATCGCGCCGACATTCGGCGACGCGCGGATCTCTTCAATCACGTCGCGCGCCGTCCAGAAGTGGGTGAGCGGACTTGTAAACGGGGACTACAGCGCCGACACCGTGCGGCTTGCTTACGCCGTCTTTCGCGGCGCGATCAAGTACGCGCTCGATCACGAAATGCTGTTGAAGAATCCACTCAAGCGCGTCGAGATCCCGGGCCGCGGCAAGCGGAAGGCGAACGTGCTGGAGCCGGAAGAGGCGGTTAAGGTGCTGGACGCCTGCAAGGCCGAGCCCGGCGGCATATTCGCCGCATTTCTGTTATGGGCAGGGACAAGGCCTAACGAAGCCTCGGCGCTGCAATGGAAGGATGTGGACTGGGAGAAGGGAAGCGTGCGGATTCGCCGAAACCTGGTCCGGCTCAAAGGCGGCGCCTGGGAGTTCAACGAACCGAAGACGGACGCCGGCGTCCGATCGTTTACCTTGCCGGCGTCGTTTATGTCGTGGCTGAAAGAGCACCGCGGGGCGCAACGCGTGCGGCGAATGAAGCTCGGGCGCGACTGGGCCGATCACGACCTGGTTTTCCCCGATGAGGTCGGCGAGCCGATCAAGACGGCCTGGTATTACAAACTTTGGCATAGCGTGCTGGACCGGGCCGGACTGCCGGAAGAACGGAAGAGAATGCGACCCTACGACGCAAGGCATACCGTTGCGACCTTGCTGCTACTTCAGCGGACGCCGACAAAGGTCGTGTCGGCAAGGCTCGGCCACGCGTCGACGGCGATCACCGAAGATGTCTATTCGCACGTTCTCGACTCGATGCAGGAGCAGGCGACCGACGACCTGGAGCGGGCGATTTTCAAGGGCAAAAAGGGCTGATTATTAGGCGTTCAAGCACTATACACGCACAAGGGGAACATTGAATCGGCTATAACCGGTTTATTTCTTTGATATTTAGGCGTTCATGTTTCACCAATTTTCGATTGGTATCTATGGATGCAATACATGCTAAGATGCATTCGCTATGGATTTCTCGAAGCTGAAATTTAAGAACGGATCGTCCCGTCCACTTTATAGCCAATTGCTGGAAGCGCT
>Ga0126377_10001163_pt1 | contig 16957 bp, 12 predicted proteins | sample PanSoiMetPlot_22_FD_92647 | JGI IMG/M metagenome (GOLD analysis project Ga0126377, IMG submission 92647) | Tropical forest soil microbial communities from Panama - MetaG Plot_22 | ecosystem: Environmental > Terrestrial > Soil > Tropical forest > Bulk soil | place: Panama | collected 2016-02-17 | reverse complement strand
GCGACGAGGTGGCGATTGCCGCGGCGCACCGAGGCCACGAGGTTGAAGCCCGAGGCGTGGACGTAGCCGGTCTTGATGCCGTCGACGCCGGCAACGCGGCCGAGCAGGTTGTTGTGGTTGCGGATGGCGTGGCCGTTATACGAGAAGCTGGCGGTGGAGAAGTATCGGTAATAGGCCGGGAAGCGATCCTGGATGGCGCGTCCCAGCAGCGCCTGGTCGCGCGCCGTCGAGACTTGGTCGTCGTCTGGCAGACCGGACGCGTTGACATAGACCGTCTGGGCCATGCCGAGCGCCCGCGCCTTGCGTGTCATCAGCTTGGCGAATTCCTCTTCATTGCCGGCGACCGCCTCGGCGATCACCACGGCGATGTCGTTGGCCGACTTGGTGACCACGGCCTTGATGGCGTCGTCGATCTGGATGGTCTGGCCGGGCTTGAGCCCGAGCTTCGACGGCGCCTGCGCCGCTGCGTGGCCGGAAACCGGCAAGCGCGAGTCCAGCTTGAATTTTCCCGCTTCGAGCTGCTCGAACAGCAGGTATAGCGTCATGATCTTGGTGATCGACGCCGGATGGCGCTGGTTGTCCGCATTTGTGGCGTGCAATTCGCGGCCGGAATTGGCGTCCACCACGATGGCCGCGTAGGGCGGCTCATACGAACTGCGGGCGGAATGGCGTTTCTGCTGGGCCGAATACTTATGCGACGTGTGGCGACGGCTGCGGGCATCGGCGGCATCGGAGCCGACCGTGACCACAACGAACGCAGTCGAAAGCGTCAGAATTCCCCAACGAAGCCCGCGCGAGGCTCCGACCCGAACACGCAACATATTCTCCGGTCCCCCGCTACACGAGCGCGATCAGGCTTGAGCGCCCACGGTCCCTGTTGTTGTCGTCCCGCCGCCCCGACAGCGGGAAAAACAGCCCCCCCGCAATCGGGCCGTACCATCCTGCTGATGGTACAACCGACGACCGTAGGGGGCCGGAATTGCCAAAGTGTTAACCGCGATTTCCGGAAAATCCAAATTGTGCACTGCAAAAATTTCCTTGACTTTTTTGTGCAGCGCACTATAATGTGTTGTGACGCTGGTCATGAGGGCCAGTGAGGATGACAAGCAGCCGGGGCTGCCTGCCGGGTGGCCTAACTCAAAGGATTGACCATGCTGGCAAACTTCGACGAAATGCAGAAGTTCGGGAAGGATAATGTGGAGGCCACGTTGCGCTCGTTCGGCGTCGCCTCCAAGGGGCTGCAGGCGATTGCGGCCGAGGTGACCAACTACTCGAAGAAGTCGTTCGAGGATGGCACCGCCGCGGTCGAGCGGCTGATGGGCGCCAAGACGCTGGAAAAGGCAATCGAGGTGCAGACCGACTACGTGAAGACCGCCTACGAAGGCTTTGTCGCCCAGGCGACCAAGATCGGCGAACTCTACGCCGATATCGCCAAGGAGGCCTACAAGCCGTTCGAGGGCTACCTGGCGAAGGTCACGCCGGGCAAGTAAGCGGCACCGCCACGCTGACTGCCACGGCCCGGCGCGTGCGCCGGGCTTTTTTTGTCCCTGCGCACGTTGCCGCGGCAGCGGGCAAACCACTTCGCTGGCGCGGAAAAACCGTGCGCGCGCTTTTTGAACGAATTTTGCTGCCAATGTGACGTAACAGAAGCGCGAGGAGAACTTGCGGAAAACTTGCCGCGACCTGGAACGCCGCTCACGCATTCCCTATTATTAGGGAATTCCCGGTCGTGCCGATTTGCGGCATGATTCTCGCAAGGCTTGGACTATCGTCTTGGACGGCGCCCGCTGCAGTCATGATGCTTTCGACGAACCAGAGGATTGAGGTGGGCCGGCCGCCGGCTGTGGCGCCTAGCCTAGCGGACGACGACCGGCGGCGGCGCAACGATCCGGGTTCGCCCGGCACGGCGGTCATCACCAAGACCAAGACGCAGACCAAGCGCCCGAATCTCTACCGCGTTCTGCTCCTTAACGACGACTACACGCCGATGGAGTTCGTGGTTCATGTGCTCGAGCGGTTTTTCAACAAGGACCGCGAGACCGCCTATCGAATCATGATGCACGTGCACCAGCATGGAATCGGCGAGTGCGGGATCTATACCTACGAGGTGGCGGAAACCAAAGTGACGCAGGTGATGGACTTCTCGCGCAAACACCAGCATCCTCTGCAGTGCGTCATGGAAAAAAAGTAGATCGTCGATGGAAATGAAGTAGCTTCAGGGCGTTATCAGGGGGCCATAGCCAGTGAACAAGAAGAGATTCTGATGCCAACTTTCTCGCGCAGCCTGGAACAGTCGCTTCACCGGGCGCTTGCGCTCGCGAATGAGCGGCACCACGAATATGCCACGCTCGAACACCTCCTGCTGGCGCTTATCGACGATCAGGACGCCGCCGCCGTCATGCGCGCCTGCAACGTCGATCTCGACAAGCTGCGCCGCAGCCTGGTGGCCTATATCGAGGCCGAGCTGGACAACCTGATCACCGACGGCAGTGAGGATTCCAAGCCGACGGCCGGGTTCCAGCGGGTGATCCAGCGCGCCGTCATCCACGTGCAATCCTCCGGCCGCGAGGAGGTGACGGGCGCCAACGTCCTGGTCGCCATCTTCGCCGAGCGCGAGAGCCACGCCGCCTATTTCCTGCAAGAGCAGGACATGACCCGCTATGACGCCGTCAACTACATCAGCCACGGCATCGCCAAGCGCGTCGGCCTGTCCGAATCGCGGCCCGTGCGGGGCGTCGACGAGGAGGCCGACACCAAGACCGGTGACGACGGCAAGAAGAAGGGCGACGCGCTGGAAGCCTACTGCATCAACCTCAACAAGAAGGCGCGCGAGGGCAAGATCGATCCGCTGATCGGCCGCGAGGCCGAGATCAGCCGTACCATCCAGGTGCTGTGCCGCCGGCAGAAGAACAACCCGCTGTTCGTCGGTGATGCCGGCGTCGGCAAGACGGCGATTGCCGAAGGGCTGGCCCGCCGCATCGTCAACGGCGAGGTGCCGGACGTGCTGCGCAATGCCACGGTGTTCTCGCTCGACATGGGAACGCTGCTCGCTGGCACGCGCTACCGCGGCGATTTCGAGGAGCGGCTCAAGCAGGTGATCAAGGAGCTCGAGGCCTACCCGGGCGCCATCATGTTCATCGACGAGATCCACACGGTGATCGGCGCCGGCGCCACTTCGGGCGGCGCCATGGATGCTTCCAACCTGCTCAAACCCGCGCTGGCGTCGGGCACACTGCGCTGCATCGGTTCGACCACCTACAAGGAATACCGCCAGTATTTCGAGAAGGACCGGGCCCTGGTGCGCCGGTTCCAGAAGATCGACATCAACGAGCCGACGGTCTCGGACGCGATCGAGATCATGAAGGGCTTGAAGCCCTATTTCGAGGACTACCACAAGCTCAAGTACACCAACGAGGCCATCAAGGCGGCGGTGGAGCTGAGCGCGCGTTACATCCACGACCGCAAGCTGCCCGACAAGGCCATCGATGTGATCGACGAGTCGGGCGCGGCGCAGATGCTTCTGCCCGAGAGCAAGCGGCGCAAGACGATCGGCATCAAGGAGATTGAGACGACGATCGCCACGATGGCGCGCATCCCGCCCAAGACGGTGTCGAAGAACGACGCCGAGGTGCTGCAGCACCTCGACGAAACGCTCAAGCGCGTGGTGTACGGCCAGGACAAGGCAATCGACGCGCTGTCATCGTCGATCAAGCTCGCCCGTGCCGGCCTGCGCGAGCCGGAGAAGCCGATCGGCTGCTATCTGTTCTCAGGCCCCACCGGCGTCGGCAAGACGGAAGTGGCGCGCCAGCTTGCCGCCAGCCTGGGGGTGGAGCTCATCCGCTTCGACATGTCGGAATACATGGAGCGGCACACGGTGTCGCGCCTGATCGGCGCGCCGCCCGGCTATGTCGGTTTCGACCAGGGCGGCCTGCTCACCGACGGCGTCGACCAGCATCCGCACTGCGTGCTGCTGCTCGACGAGATCGAGAAGGCGCATCCCGACCTGTACAACGTGCTCCTGCAGATCATGGATCACGGAAAGCTCACCGATCACAACGGCAAGCAGGTCGACTTCCGCAACGTGATCCTCATCATGACCACCAATGCCGGCGCCTCCGACATGGCCAAGCCGGCTTATGGCTTCACCCGCACCAAGCGGGAAGGGGACGACCTCGAGGCCATCAACCGGCTGTTCGCGCCCGAATTCCGCAACCGACTCGACTCGATCATCACGTTCGCGCACCTCAGCCCCGAGGTGATCGCCAAAGTGGTGGAAAAGTTCGTGCTGCAGCTCGAAGCGCAACTGGCCGACCGGGACGTCACCATCGAGCTGTCGGAAGAAGCCACCAAGTGGCTCATGGACCATGGCTACGACGAGCACATGGGCGCCCGGCCGATGGCCCGCGTCATCCAGGAGCACATCAAGAAGGCGCTGGCCGACGAGGTGCTGTTCGGCAAACTCAAGGGCGGCGGCCATGTGCGCGTCATCGTGGTCAAGGACGAGGGGACCGGACTGGACAAGCTCGGCTTCGAGTTCCTCGACGGGCCGATCATGCCCAAGCCCGAAAAGATCCCGCCCAAGCCCAAGCGCCGGGCGAGCGCGCCGCGGCGGCCGAAGCCGCCGGGTCCCAAAGGATCCCCGCCGACCGGCCGCGGCTCGGTGCCAAAAGTGCCGCTGGTGAAGGTCTGAGCTTTCCAAACATTTGCGCGACGCCCGGCCGGCTGAGCCGGGCGTCGTCGTTGTAGCTCAGCTGAGGTGCAGCTTGGAGGCGCCTTGCCTCGTGCCCGCTTGCTATTGACCGAATTCGCGCGCCCGTGAGACGCTGATGGCGCGCGCCGACGGTGCGAGCCAGCGAGGGGCCGCCATGCACGAAGCCTTGAACCACGCCAGGATGGCGATGCTGTTCCGCAAGGAATTCGAGCTGTGCAACGTGCAGAAAGGCGAGACCGTCGTTCTCCTGAGCGATCTCGGTGCGCGCCGCGACTACGTCGAGGCGGCGTTCGCGGGGGCCGAAGATCTCGGGGCCGACGCCTATGAAATGTGCGTCAATGCCATCCCGTCCTGGACGAAGGTCGGCGTCGCGACTGTCGGCCGGTGCAAGGGGACGCTGGAGGCCATCAAGGCCGCCGACATGCTGGTGTGCCTGCACATTCCGCTCTTCACCCGCTGGCTCAAGGAGGCGCGCGACGCCGGAACGCGGGTGCTCATGGTCATCGACGCTCCCGACGAGCTCGAAGAGCTGATGGCGCCGCCCGGGCTGAAGGAAGCCGTGGTGCATGCCGGCGACCGGCTGCAGCGCGCCAAGACCATGCGGATCACGCGGCCGGGCGGCACCGATCTCACGGTCCAGCTCGGCGAATATCCGACCATGATCCAGTACGGCTTCGCCGAGTCCCCTGGGCGCTTCGACCACTGGGGCGCCGGTCATGTCCACACATTCCCCAATGAGGGCTCCGCGAATGGCAGCGTCGTGCTGCAGCCGGGCGACATCGTCGTCCTGCCCTATTGCCGCTACGTGCAGGACGAGGTGCGCCTCGATATTTGCGACGGCTTCATCCGCAACATCGCCGGCGGGCTCGACGCCAAGCTGATGAGCGACTGGCTCGACGGCAATCGCGCCCATCCCGACGACATGGACGGGCATGCGATCTCGCATCTCGGCTGGGGGCTCAATCCGCAGGGCAGGTGGGACGCCATCGCTCTCAACGGTCCCGACCCGAAGCGCCATCATGCCGGCGCGCGCTGCTTCGCCGGCAATTTCCTGTTCTCCACCGGGCCGAACTCGCAGGGCGGCGGCAAGCGCACCACCAAGGGTCACTACGACGTGCCGATGCGCGATTGCACGGTCACCCTTGACAACGACGTCATCATTGACCGCGGCCGTTTTGCCGACGAGAAGATGCAGGTCGCCCGCGTCGCGCGGTGACGGCATGATGGCGGAGGCGAGCACGGTCCCGGCTGCCGTTGTGCCGGCGCCGGCCGTGAGCGCCAGCCATGTGGCCAAACGCTTCGGCGCCACGACGGCGCTTGACGACGTCAGTTTCAACGTGACGGCTGGCGAGATCCACGCGCTCGTGGGGGAGAACGGCGCGGGAAAATCCACCCTCATGCGCATCCTCGACGGCGTCCACCGGCCGGACGCCGGAACCGTCGCGATCGATGGGATACCGTGTCGCCTCGCCAGCCCGCGCGACGCCATCGCGGCCGGCATCGTGATGATTCCGCAGGAGCTGCGCCTGGTGCCGGCCCTGTCCGTTGCCGAGAATCTCGCGCTCGGCGATTGGCCGACCCGACGCCTGCTCGGCGTACCCATCTTCGTCGATCGGGCGCGCCTGCGCGCGGAGGCGGGCCGCGCCCTGAGCGACATCGGGTTCGCCCCCGATCCCGACCGCCGCGTTGACAGTCTTGGCTTCGCCGAGCGCCAGCTGGTCGCCATTGCCAAGGCGCTGCGGCGTCGCTGCCGCGTGCTGATCCTCGACGAGCCGACAGCGGCCCTGGAAAAGCGCGAGATCGACCGCCTGTTCGGCGTGCTCCAGGGTCTGAAAAGTCAGGGCACCGCCATCATCTACGTGTCGCATCGGCTCGACGAGGTGGTGGCGCTCGCCGATCGCTGCACCGTGTTGCGCGACGGGCGGGTGGCGGCGACGGCGCGACGCGGCGCGTTCAGCGCCGACGATCTCGTTCATGCCATGACCGGCCGCGCCATCGCGGCGCACGAGCCGCCCGACATGCCACGCGGCGACGTGGTGCTGGAGGATGGCGCGACGCTCGCCGACACCATGCGGGTGCATGGCGGGGAAGTGCTCGGCCTGGCCGGACTTTTGGGTAGCGGCGCCGATCGCGTGCTGCGGCGACTGTTCGGGCTCTCTGAGCGGCCGAGCGTGGTGCGCGTGAATGGTACCACGCGCAGGCTTGCCACGCCCGCATGCGCGGTCGCTGCCGGCATCGGCATGGTGCCGGCCGAGCGCCGGCTCGGCCTCGTCATGAGCCAATCCGTGCGCGACAACATCCTGCTGCCGAGCCTGGAGCGCCTGCGTCGCGGTGGCCGGCTCGATCGCGCGGCCGGCGCCCGCCTGGTGGCCGGGCTGATGGACCTGCTCGACATCCGGCCTCGCCGCCCGGACATGAAGGCGGCGGCGCTGTCGGGAGGAAACCAGCAGAAGGTCATCCTGGCGAAGTGGCTTGCCCGCGCGGTGGGCGTACTGCTGCTCGACGAGCCGACCCAGGGCATTGACGTGGCTGCCAAGGCGCAGATCCACGCCCTGGTGCGAGATTTCGCGCGGCGCGGGGGCGGCGTGATCGTCGGTTCCAGCGACCTCGCCGAGCTTGTCCGGTTGTGCGATTCCGTGGTGGCGCTGCGCCGGGGAACGCCGGTGGCGCGCATCGAGCGGAGCGACCTGAGCGAGACGCGCTTGCGCACGGCGATCGGCGGATGAAAGTGAGCCTGAAGCTCGATCGCCAGCGCCTGGCCGGTCAGGCGCCGCTGCTGACGCTTCTGCTTCTTTGCCTGGTCACGGCGCTGATGACCGACCGGTTCCTGTCGCCGCTCAACCTCACCAATATCCTGGTCCAGTCCTCGATCATGGCGGTGATCGCCATGGGCATGACCTTCGTGATCATCGCTGGCGGTTTCGATCTGTCGGTTGGATCGACTGCCGCCTTGTCCGGCTGTATCGCCGCCATGGTGATGGTGAAGGCTGGCCTGCTGGCAGGCGTCGGCGCCGGCGTCGCGGCCGGCGCCGCGGTCGGCCTGGCCAACGGCCTGATCATCGCCAAGCTCGACGTCAATCCGTTCATCACCACGCTGGGCATGATGGTGCTGGTGCGTGGCATCGTGTTTCTGCTCACCGGCGGCGCGCCGGTCGGCGACGAAGGCCTGCCAGGTGCGTTCCTGGCTTTTGGCTCCAGCCGTTTTCTCGGCGTTCATTACCTGGTCTGGGTGCCGGCCATCCTGCTCGCGGCGTTGTCATGGCTGCTGCACGCCACGCCCTATGGGCGACGCGTGTTCGCCACCGGCGGCGGACGCGAGGCTGCCTATCTGTCGGGTGTGCGCGTCGAACGCATCATCGCCTCGACCTATGTCTGGTGCGGCGCGCTCGCCGGCTTGGCGGGCGTGATGCTGGCGGCGCGCCTGCAGTCCGGTCAGCCGACCGCCGGCGAGTTCTATGAGCTCACTGCTATCGCCGCCGTGGTGCTCGGCGGCGCGGCGCTGCACGGCGGGGAGGGCACGCTCTACAAGACCATCATCGGCGTCTTCATCATGATCGTGCTCGGCAACAGCCTCAACCTGCTGAACGTCGATTCCTACTGGCAGCGCGTGGCCGTGGGCGCCGTCATCATTGCGGCGGCCGCAGCGGATCGGATACGCTCGCGGCATTGAAGCAGGGGAGGAGCGACATGATCACCCACCGCCGTGCCGCGCTGGTCGCGGCCGTGCTCGCGCCCGCCGCACTGGGGCTGTCTTTGCCAGCCGCGTTGGCGCAGCAGGAAACCACGATCGGCGTATCGCTCGCCCAGGACGACAACCCATTCTATATCGCCATGCTGCGCGGCATCCGGGCGCGAGCGCAGGAGCTCGGCTGGGAGGTAGCGACGGTTTCTGCCAATGAGGACAAGGTCAAGCAGATCAACGGCGTGCAGGATCTCGTCGCGCGCGGTGTCAAAGGCATTCTCATCTCGCCGATAGATGCGGTGGGGGTGAACGCCGCCTATGACGCGGCGGCGGCGGCGAAAATCCCCATCGTGTCGGTGGCGCGCGGCTCGGCGTCGCCCAACCAGACCATCCATGTGGCCATGGACGAGAGGCAGATCGGCCGCGACATCGCCGATTGGACCGCCCGGCGCCTCGGCGGCAAGGGCAAGATCGCCATGCTGCTGGGACCGAGTGGCGCGCCCACCTTCCGCAATCTCGGCGACGGCTACGCCGAGGTGATGGCAAAACATCCCGATATCGCGATCGTGTTCAAGACCGATGGCCCGCTCACGCGCGAGCGCGGCGTCAAGCACGCCGAGGACGCTCTTGTTGCCAACCCGGACCTGGCGGCGATTTACACGGCCAACGATGATGTGGCGCTCGGCGCGATGCAGGCGGTGCTGGCCGCCAACCGCGCCGGCAAGACCCTGGTCACCGGCATGAACGGCGTCCCGCCGGCCCTGCGCGCCGTCAAGGACGGCAATGTGGCCATGACGGTCGAGCTCAATCCGGTCGAGTGGGGCCGCCTCGGCGTCGACGTGCTTGCGACCTACCTCAAGGGCGACAAGATCGAACCACGCGTGTTCATCAAGCATATCATCATCGACAGTTCCAATATCGACAGCAAACTGCCGAAGAGCTGATGGACGTCGTACGCACGGTGCGGCAGGCGGGACGGGGCGGCCCGACGCCATTCGTGGCGGCGCTCGAAGCCGCCAACCTGCACCCGCTGTGGGACCGCTTCAGGAAGATCACCCCGGTACGGCCGCAGGCGCCGGATGCGCCCATGGTCTGGCGCTGGCGAGACATTGAGGCGCTTGCCGACCGCGCGGTCGGGGAAGTACCGATCGACGACGTCGAGCGCCGTGCCCTGATCCTGGTCAATCCCGCCTTCGGCGGCGAGACCGTCACCACCAGCAATCTCATCGCCGCGTTCACGGTGCTCGACCCGGGCGACCGCGCGCGGCCACATCGCCATACGTTCGCAGCAATCCGCTTTGCCACCCGTGCCGACGGCGCTGCCACCATCGTCAACGGCCGCCGCTGCGAGATGCGCAGCGGCGATCTGATCCTCACGCCGCCGATGTGCTGGCATGGCCATATCAACGCCAGCAACCACCGCATCGTATGGTTCGATGCCGCGAACATCCCGTTGCTTCGTGGCCTCGACGCCAACTTCTTCGAGCCGGGCGATCCCAAGGCGGAAAATTTCTGGCAGGTCGATGAAGGCGACGAGCGCCTATGGGCCGAGCCCGGACTCATCGCTGCCGACCTGCCGCCGCCACCGGCGCATTCTCCCAAGTACCGATATTCCGGTGAGGCGGCGCGACGCATGCTCGACGCCGTCCCGCCTGGGCCGGATGGCGCCCGCTGGGTGCGCTACGTCAATCCGGCCACCGGCGGCGCCGTGATGCCGGCGCTCGATTGTCACGCCGTGCGTCTCACCGCCGGAGCCGCTACGCGCAACAGGCGCGCCACGTGCAACATGATCGTCCTGGTGGTCTCCGGGGCGGGACGTTCCACCGTCGGCGATCGCACCTTCGAATGGTCGCAGCACGATGTCTTCAGCGTGCCGCACTGGACCTTTGCCAGCCATGCCGCGAGCGACGCCGATGCTGACCTGTTCGTCGTTTCGGACCGGGTCGCCTTCGAGCGCCTGGAGCTTTTTCGCGAGGAGCTGCAATAGGCGCGCACCCGCATGGTCACCACGGCATCGGCGCGCCGGTCCGACGCGTCGAAGATCGCCGCTTCCTGCTCGGGCGCGGGCGCTACGTCGCCGATCTCGACATCGCCGGCATGGCGCACTGCGTGCTGGTCCGCTCGACTCACGCGCACGCCGATTTGCACCGGGTCGACACGGCGCGCGCCGCCGCCGCCCCCGGCGTGATCGCGGTGCTGACCGGCGCTGACATGGCGGCGGACGGCATCGGTCCCATGCGGCCGCTGTGGGCCATCCGGTGCAGCGACGGGCAGCCCATGGCCGAGCCTGGCCGCTTTGCCCTGGCGCGCGCCCGCGTGCGCCATGTCGGCGAGGCGGTGGCGGCCGTGGTCGCCGACACCTACGCGCAGGCGGTGGACGCGGCGGAGCTTGTCGCGATCGACTACGGCCCGTTGCCGGTGGTGATCGACTCCCGGGCCGCCTTGGCGCCGCAGGCGCCGCTGCTGCACGACAGCGCACCCGGAAACATCTGCTTTCGCTGGTCGCGCGGCGACGAGGTCGCGACCCGGCACGCCTTCGCCGAGGCGGCGCACGTCGCCCGCATCGAGCTCGTCAACAATCGATTGATCGGCGCTGCGCTCGAGCCGCGTGCCGCGCTTGCCGTGGCGGATGCCGCGGATGAGAAGCTCACGCTGCATGTCGCCACGCAGATTCCGCACCACGTCCGGCGTCTGGTGGCCGAGCAACTCGGCGTGCCCGAAGCCAGCGTGCGGGTGATTGCGCCCGACGTCGGCGGGGGCTTCGGCTACAAGGGCAAGCATTATCCCGAGGAGACGATTGTCGCCTTTGCGGCCCGTCGGCTGCGGCGGCCGGTCAAATGGGTCGCCACCCGCAGCGAGTGTTTTCTGGCGGACAACCAGGGGCGCGACCACATCACCCGGGCCGAGCTGGCGCTCGATGCGGACGGCCAGTTTTTGGCGCTGCACGTCGATACGATGGCGAACCTGGGCGCGCATCTCTCCACGTTCGGTGCCGCCATTCCCAGCGCCATCTACAGCGCGTTGCTGGCCGGCGTCTATCGCACGACGGCAATCTTCGTCGAATGCACCGGCGTGTTCACCAACACCCTGCCGACCGACGCATATCGCGGCGCCGGGCGGCCGGAGGCCTGCTATGTACTCGAGCGCCTGGCCGACCAGGCAGCGCGCGAGCTCAACATCGATCGCGCCGAGCTCCGCCGGCGCAACCTCGTGCCCGCCGCGGCGATGCCCTACAAGACGCCGATCGGACCGACCTATGACTGCGGCGACTTCCCCAAGATTTTCGCCCGCGTGCTGCATCTGGCCGACTATGCGGGTTTCGCTGCGCGCCGTGCCGCCGCGGCGGGGGCCGGCCGGCTGCGCGGCATCGGGCTCGCCTGCTACGTGGAATCTTCGGGCGTGGCGCCCTCGCGCTTTGCCACGGCGCTCGGCGCTCGCGCCGGCTTCTTCGAGGCGGCGCATGTGCGCGTCCAGCCGGACGGCGGCGTGCAGGCGATGCTCGGCACGCACAACCATGGCCAGGGCCATGCCACCACGTTCGCCCAGATCATCTCGTCGCGGCTGGGCGTGCGGCTCGATCGCATCGAGGTCATCGAGGGCGACACCGATCAGGTTCCGTTCGGCACTGGCACGTTCGGATCGCGCTCGATCGCGGTGGGCGGCTCGGCGCTCGAGCGCGCCACGGCGAAAATCATCGACAAGGGCAAGCGCATCGCGGCGCATCTGATGGAAGCCGCGGCAAGCGACATCGCATTCGATCAAGGCTGGTTTGCCGTCGCCGGCACAGATCGCCGCGTTCACTTGCGCGAAGTCGCGCGCGCCGCTTACGTGCCGGCCAATTTCCCGCTGGAAACGCTGGAGCCGGGCCTGCAGGAAACCGCCGTCTACGATCCGCCCGCCTTTGCGTTCAGCAACGGCGCCCATGCGTGCGAGCTGGAGATCGATCCGGACACCGGCGGCATACGGTTGCTCGGCTATTGGGCGGTCGACGACATCGGGACCGTCATCAACCCGATGATCGTCGAGGGCCAGATCCACGGCGGTCTGGCCCAGGGACTTGGCCAGGCCATGCGCGAGCACTGTGTGTACGACCCGGCGAACGGACAGCTCCTATCGGCCTCGTTCCTCGATTACGGCATTCCACGTGCGGACGATCTGCCCGACATCGTGTCCGAATGCGACGAGAGCCAGCCTTGCACCCACAATCCGCTGGGCGCGAAGGGCTGCGGCGAGGCCGGCACAATCGGGGCGCCGGCGGCGATCGTGAGCGCCGTGCTCGACGCGCTGCGGCCGGTGGGCGTCACCGACATTGCCATGCCGCTGACAGCCGAGCGCATCTGGCGCGCCATCCGGGCAGCCAAGGCAACGTAGAGCCGCGCCGGCCGTTCAAGCGCCAGATCTCTGCTCCATGGCGTCGGCACGGATGAAGGCGAAGGCCAGCGCGGCGCCGGTCAGCTCCGCCGCGGCGCCGCCGAGGAAGGCGAGGCGCAGGCCGGTGATCATGCTCTCGGGCGCGCCCTCGCCGGCATGGACGGCGAACAGCGAACCCAGCACCGCAATGCCGAGGGTCGCGCCCACCATGCGCGTGGTGTTGATCAAACCGGAGGCCATGCCGGATCGGCTTGGTGCCACGCTGGCCACGGCCACCGCGTTGACCGGGCCGGTATTGAGGCCGAGCCCGGCGCCGATGATGAGGAGTGCGGCCTCGATCAACAGCAGGTTGGGCTCGCGTGACACCAGTGCGAGCAGAAGCAGCCCGGTCCCCATAAGGCCCATGCCGGACGTCGTCATGACGCGCGCGCCCAGGCGTTTGGCCAGTGCGCCGGAAAACCGCGACACGATCACGAAGGTAATCGACATAGGCAGCAGCGCGAGACCCGCGGCGAAGGCCGACATCTGCCCGATCGATTGCAGATAGAGCGGCACCAGGAACAGCATGGCGTACATGCCGAAGGTCATCAGGCCGGCAATCGTGATGGCGGTGCTGAACGATCGATTGGCAAAAATGTCGAGCGGCACCAGTGCGCCCGTGCGGCCTGACTCGACGCGCCAGAACAGGAGCGCGGCAACCGCACAGGTGCCCACGAGGGTGAGGATCGCGGGCGACGTCCAGCCCATGTGCGGGCCTTCGATGGCGACGAACGACAGCGCCGCGAGCGCCACGATTGCCAATGCCTGGCCGGCCGGATCGAGCTGGCGGCCCTCAGGATGGCTGCTTTCCGGCACCGCCTTGAGCGCCATGACCAGCGCCAGCAAGGTCACCGGCACCACGAGCAGAAAGATGCTGCGCCAGCCCGCCAGGTCGACGAGCAGGCCGCCGATGGTCGGGCCGACCGCCAGCGCCACACCGTTGAGGCTCGCCCAGACGCCGATGGCGCGCCCCCGTTCCTTGGGGTCCGCGTAGGTCACGGTGAGAATCGCCAGCGTCGTCGGCAGCTCAAGCGCGGCGCCGAGCCCGGTCACAGCCCGGCCGGCGATCAGGATGGCGGCATTGGGCGCGAGCGCGCAGATCAGCGAGCCCGCCGCGATCAACCCGATGCCCAATACGAAGATGCGGGTGCGACCGTACAGATCGCCCAGCGTGCCGCCGGTGAGCAGCAGCGTGGCATAGACAAGATTGTAGGAGTCGAGCACCCATTGCAGCTGGTTGACGCCGGCGTCGAGGTCGCCGCCGATATGCTTTACGGCGAGATTGACCACCGACGAATCAAGCTGCGCCACGAACACGCCGAGGCACATGGTGAACAGAACCGGGCCTTTGTGCGCGTGCGCGAGATCTTGCGCCCTTCTGGTCCCCTGGCGGGAACGGAACAATGCCGATGCGTAGGACGTCATGGAACTCATGCGATCACCACGATATTTTATGATGGTTATGGAGAGCTCGTGGTGGCAACGCCTCGCACGAGTCGCCGTTCCGACGTTTCGGCCGCGGCCGAAATCTTGACCGCATCGGCGAATGCGGCTGGAACGGCTTGGAACGCAGCTCTTGAACGGTCGTTGTAGATGGAATTCATTTGCACATCCGGGAGCAAGATCATGGCAGCGAAATATGGGCGCAACATCGGGGCCGCGACACCCGATTTCGTTGCAATGGCGGGGCAGGGCGATCGCCACGATCGCTGCGTGCGCTGATGCCGGGCAAACGCATCCAGATCGACGATGAGACCTGGCACGCGCTCGATCTGCTGGCGCGGGACACGATGCGCGATTTCCAGGAACTCGCCGACGAGGCCTTTGCCGATCTCCTGAAGAAACACAACCGCCCGGTCACGCTGCGTGACGCCTTGCGGCAGAGCGCGCGCCGCCATCCGGCCAACGATCCGGAGCCGCCGTCGCCGTCGGGATCGCGCGGACGTCCGACAAAGCGCCGGCCGAAATAGACACGTCGGCCGTCGCACCTGTTCGGCCGTTGCGGATCGATCTGTCGCCATCGCGCCGACGAAGCCGCACAACGCCCTGTGCGAGCGTCCGGCCACGATGTCACTGTTGGGTCGAGGGCCTCAGGGTTCTCGATGCGTCGATCTGCAGTGGACTTCTGGCGCGCCGCGCGCTGTCCTGCATGGGTTCGACGTGACGTCGAGATGGTCGAACTGGCTCGCAAGCGGTGTGAAGGCCCGCTGGTCGAGATCAGGTCCGGCAATCTGATCGAGCCACCCTCCCTTCAAGAGAAAAGAGAGCGCCTAGCACTGACACTCGCAGCGCAATCGGCCGTTGCCGTGACAAGCCGAGCAGGTCTCCCAGCCCCGCGCCCGTGCAAACGATCTGAAGTCGAAGCTGGTCTCTGCCAGCCGTTGCGTCTGGTGGCCGCCTTCGCCGTTGCATTTCTTGCATTTGACCATACCCTTGCCGCCACATTGTGGGCACGGGGATCCACCTCGATCGGTCGCAACCATCGTCCCGCCTCTTCTCCGCGAGTCAGTCGCGGCTGCCGCAGTCTTGGTTCAACCGGGACCGCTTGTGCAGGCGCGGCGCGTGTTCACAAAGTCGGGAGCCCTCGCCGAAGCCACACAGCCCCCTGCTTGCGAAGGTCGTGTGGGTGCTGCGATGTATCACGAACCTCGGAATCGGGGCCCTATCCGCGCAGGCGGCGCGGCTCAAACGGCGGCGGGATCATGCCGGGCGACGGCCCGCGGAACCTGCTGATCTGGGTGTCTTGATCTGCCACCAACCGACGCTGCTGATTTCGCGATCTAGCTCCCCGCAACGCCGTGCACGTCGGGGAAGAACAGGTCCTTCCATGACCCGGGCAGGCGCTTGATGCGGCCGGCCTTGTGCATGAAGGCGACCAGCGTGGTGACGTTGGCCGGCGTGGTCGTGTACTCGACATCGGGGTCCGTCACCATGCGCGCGAGGTCGTCGAGCGAGTTGCGCCGGTCCCGGGTGAGCGACAGGTAGATCTCGGCGGCAGAACGCGGCTGCGCGTTGATGAAGGCGTTGGCCTCCTGGTGCGCGGCCAGGACCGCCGCGCAGATTTTCGGATTGGCCTCGTAGAAGCGCTTGGTCGTGACCTGGATGCCGTTGGTGTGGCGGCCGCCCAGCGTGTCGTAGGATTTCAGCACCTGGCGGATGCCGGGTGTCGCCAGCTCGTAGTAATGGAACGGCGACACCGCGAAGTGGGCGGTGATCTCGGAGCGACCCGACAGCAGGGCCTGCAGGGCGTCGGGATGCGCCATGGAGACGGTCAGCGAATCGAGCCGCTCGTAGTGATCGGCGCCCCACAGCTTGGCCGCTGCCATCTGCAGTGCCATGGCCTGCCCGGATATCTTGACGGTTGGCACGGCGATGCGGTCGTTCTGGGTGAAATCCGCGATGGTCGTCACGGCCGTGTTGCGGGTGCACAACACATAGGGCATCGACTGCACCGCGCACAATCCATGCACGTGCTGCGGCGTGCCGAACGTCTTGTCCCACAGCGTGCCGAGCGAGGGCGCGGCGACGTTGACGAACTCCATCTGGCCGCCCAGCAGCGCGTCATTGAGTGCACCGGGTCCGCTCATGGTGAGCCATTCGACGCCGAGCGAAATGCCGCCCTGAGCCGCGTGCTTTTCGATGAGCTTCTGCGCCTCCATCACCATCTGCGGCAGGAACGGAAGACCGTATTGCTTGCCCAGCCGGATGGCCGTGACCTGGGCAGCCGCCCGGCGCCACAAGGCCGGCAGCGCCAGCGCGCCGACGGCGAATTCCCGCCGATTCATCGTGCCCTCCCGGGTGACTTTTTGGTTTGCCTGAGGTCATCATCGCGGGCGCAGCGCCGCGCGGTCAAGCGGGCGGCGAGCCATGTGTCCGGAGGGGAGAGCTAGCGCGATGAACGAACACGTGAACGATCCGGACGCCGGCCTGGCGCCTGCCTTCGTGGCCCCGCCGCACACGTGCGATGCGCATTTCCACGTGTTCGGGCCGGCGGAGCGCTATCCTTGCGATGCGTCGGACCTGCGCTACCGGCCACCGCTGGCGCCGCTCGACTCCTATCTGCGCACAGCGCGCCGCCTCGGTTTCGAGCGTTTCGTGTTCGTGCAACCCAGCGCCTACGGCCAGGACAATTCGTGCATGCTCGATGCCATGGC
>Ga0126377_10001162_pt1 | contig 16958 bp, 14 predicted proteins | sample PanSoiMetPlot_22_FD_92647 | JGI IMG/M metagenome (GOLD analysis project Ga0126377, IMG submission 92647) | Tropical forest soil microbial communities from Panama - MetaG Plot_22 | ecosystem: Environmental > Terrestrial > Soil > Tropical forest > Bulk soil | place: Panama | collected 2016-02-17 | reverse complement strand
GCCGCTGCGGGCACGACGATGGTTGGGATGCCCATCCTCACCTCGACGGCGTCGAGCCATTGGGCAACCTGATGCTCCGATGTCACGTCCACTCTTGTGAAGGACACGGCCGACTCGTCGAGTCGAGCCGACGCGCTGGTGGCGAGATCGGCGACCGCAACCGAAGCGCCGGCGGCTGCCAGACCTTGGACGATGGCACGGCCGATGACGCCCGCACCGCCGGTCACCACCGCCACGGAGCCCGCAAGGTTGGGAGCGCTCATCGCCGGTCGTCCGCTCAGGTGAGCGGAGCCTCCGCGCCAGGCTCGATGCCGATCCCAGAGGCCCACGTCACCGGATCCGGCACAGCCAGCCACTGACCGTTCTGCGCGATGGAGATCTCTGAGACGATGCCCGGCAAGGTCATCCGCAGCGCCTCGTAGACGTCGAGCCGCGGCCGCTCACCGGTTTCGATAGCGGTCAGGAAGTCGACGACGGTCCACAGGTCGCCGCCCCAATGCCCGATGCCGTCAGGAAGTGGCTGGCGATATCGATCGGGCAGGAAGTCGTCGTAGTACTTCTCGAGCGGGTCCCAAGTGTTGTGGACGGTGCGGCCATGGATGTAGACGCGAGGCTGCTCGCCCTCGCTGCGCCCGGATTCGTATGCCCCCTCAGTGCCTTGCACTGCGTAGTAGCCCATGAGCTCGGGGCGATTGGACAGCAGGTCGAGCCGGACCTTCAGCAGCGCGCCACGGGAGGTCCGCGCGAGCAGCAGAACGGTGTCCTGGATCTCGTGCTCCGGATCGGTGTGGCGCCCCGTGCCGATACAGCTGACCGACGATATCCGGTCATCGATCCATCCGAGCAGCGGCCCGAGACTGTGGGTGGGATAGGTGTGCCCGTCGCGTCCAACCTGCCAGTAGTACCGCCACGTCCGATCACCACTCGGGGTCGTATGGAACGACCGCATCTCGTGGAGGTACTCGGACTCGCCGTAGTAGATGTTCCCAAGGACGCCGCTACGCACCATCGCATCGACCACGATGTTGGAGCGGATGTAGCAGTAGTTCTCCGCAATCATGTACGTCGCCTCGCTGGTGCGAGCTGCGGCGAGCAACGAGTCAGCTTGCGTCATGCTGACGGCGGCAGGGACCTCACTCAGCACGTGGACACCGCGCTCAAGTGCGAAGACAGCTTGCGGTGCGTGATAGTGCTGCGGAGATGCAATCATCACTGCGTCGACTGACTCGACGAGCTGATCGAAGGACTCGCAGACGAGATCGATGCCCGTGTCACGCGCGAACGCCGAAGCGGTCGATCGGTTCGGGTCATACGCGGCGGTCAACACGGCGCGGTCGGTCATCGCCCGCAGGCCGGCCGCGAACCCGGTGCCACGCCGGCAGCCGACGATTCCAACCCGGACTGCGAGTTTCGCGCTGGGGGTCAACGGCTTGCCTCCCTCTGACTCGGACGCCCTCTGAGCGCCCTGAAGACGCGCGACCACCGCAGGAGGTGCTGGTGGTCTCGGTACTCCGGCACGAAGCCGAGCCCGAGGTACAACGAGATTGCGCTGAGACGGTCGTCGTCGGTCTCGAGTACCGCCTGGCTGAGGCCCATGGTGGCGAAGGAATGCAGAACCGCGCTGGTCATCCGCACGCCGAGACCCCCGCCTCGGGCTTCTGGGGCGGTCGCGACGAAGTGGACGTACCCCGCCCCAGGGAACTGGCCCGGAAGCAGCCGAACCGACGCGGTGGCAACGATCTCATCCCCCCGGTGAACCACATGGGTTTCGACGACGGACTCGTCGTCAAAGAGATGCTCAGCGACCCACCGCTCGTCCCACGGCTGTTCGAAGGCTGCAGACAGCAGCCGTGACAATGCGGGAGCATCTGCTCGGGAGGCGATCTCGGCCGACGCCTGCGGCGCCATCGCATCACCGAGCTGCGGCAGGCGCATGAGGAGTTGGTCCACGCTCACCTCTCTGTGATGCGCCAGCACGGGCTTGCACTGTTGGCGACCGCCTTACCCCGAGACCTCCGCTAGCCAGCCTGGTCCCAGGTCTCCCAAGCCTTGTCGAGGTTGTCCTGGACGGCCGGAACGGCGTCCGTATAGGCCTCCTCCGCCGTCTTGGAGCCGTCCGTGATGTATCCGAACGCGTCGAATGCGGGTCCGAACACCGACCAACGGTTTGGGATGAACACGGGAGGCCGAGCATGCTCGAGGATCTCCAGCCCTTGCTCGCGCCCGGGGTTGTCCTGCGCCCAGTTGATGTCCTTGGCAACTTCGAGGTCGAGTGGCACATCCCCAGTGATCTTTGATCGAATTCGCTCACCCTGCGTTGCGTAGAAGGCGACGAACTCCTTGGCCTCGTCGGGGTGGGCGGTTCCCGAGAACACTCCGATCCCGTCGGTGTAGATGCTGAAGTAGGGTTCGATTCCAGGCTGGGTCGGAACCACGGCAAATCCGTAGTTGATCCCCGCGTGTTCGAACTGCTCCAGACTGTCGAGCCCGCCCATGACGGTCGCGAGCTTCCCCTCCGTGAAGTAGTCGGCGCCCTGCTCCCACGGATCCATCGTGCCGAGGCTTGGCGCGCACTTGTTCTTGATGCCGTCGGCGAGCGTCTGAACCGTCGCGATCGTCTGGGGACTGTCCATGTAGCCGTGAACGGTTCTGCCGTCCGGGCTGGCGTACATCTCCCACGGCAGGAACGTGACAGGGTCGCCGTATGCAGTGCCGTAGACGCCCTGGCTGGCATCGGTCAGCTCACACGCCATGTCGACGTACTGGTCGATCGTGATCGGCGGCCAAGCCGGCGGCGGAGTGACTCCCGCGGCGTCGAGCATGTCCTTGTTGTAGAGCAGCATCACTGCGCCCGTGTAGCTGCCGAGGCAGTACAGCTTGTCGTCGTAACTGCACGACGGCTCAGTGTTCGGGCGGGACGGATCGCCGACAATCGCCTTGTTCCAGTTGCTCAGGTCGATGTTGTATTTGGCCGCGACGTCATCGAGCGGCAGCACGCTCCCGCCGCGCATCCAGTTCCGGTCGTAGATGTCGCCGATGTCGGGCGGAACGCCGGCCGCCAAGGCCGTGTTGATCTTGGTCGTGTACTGGTCCTCGGGGAAGCCGGTCCACTGAACGTCGATGTTCGGGTGCTCCTTCTCGAACGCGGCGATGATCGCGTCCGATGCCTTGTCGGTGTTCTCAGCCACCCCAAAGAACTTGAGAACGACCTTTCCACTGCTGCTGGAGTCGCCTCCACCGCAGCCGGCGAGAAGGAGTCCTGCCACTGCGAACGATGCCCAGACCAGACGTCCTCGATGCATGTGATTGCCTCCAAGAACAACGCAGCACCCAGCATTGGCGCGCGTCGCTATGGTATCGTTACCACACTCTCGTGGAAAGACCTCGGCCGCCTGATGTCCCGTCGCTACGTGGACGGTCTCCGCGTTCCGCTGAGTGAGAAATCGGCTTACTCGACGATCAGCAACGCCGACGAGTACCGCGATTCGATCTGAATCCGCAACCCGTCGCTCGCGAGTTCCTCGCCGGTAACACTCCACTGCTGCTGCGGGGCGCTGTCAGCCGAGACGATGTAGCGGCGAGTGGGGTTCAACCCGGGAACGTACGCCTGAAAAGCGTCTTCGGATGACGCCAGCCGATAGCAGAAGACGACCGCCTCGCGCGCATCGCGCGCGACCATGGCCACGGCCGCCCAGTCGCTCCTTCCGTCTCGCGCCGGAGCGTCGGTCAGCCGGTACACGGCTCCGTGCTGGACCGTTTCGCGAATGCGTTTGTAGACAGCGATGTGGTGCGCCGCCCGCTCAGTCCACACGCGTGGACATCTTGAGAGGTCGGCGCCGACTCCGAGGTGGCCCATCATGCACACGCGGAATGCGAAGTCGACGTCCACGACGATCGACTGGGCGTTGCCGAACGGCGGCCGGCCAGGCGACTGTGTCGACGACCAGACGGCCCAGGCCTCACACACCTTCGGAGGCAGGAACGAGGTGGCCGACATGAACATGCTGAGACGGATCAGGGGGTTCACGTTGTCGCTCAGCCACACTGTGTCGCTGCGACGCAAGATCCCAAGGTCGACGCGACCGCCTCCACCGGCGCATGCCTCGATGATCAGATCGGGGAACTGACGGCGAACTTCATCGAGGATGGCGTAGTAGTTGCTCACGTGCCGCCAGGCGAGATCCCGGCCGGGTCCAGAACGTCCGGATGGATCGGCGAGCTCACGCAGCGGTTGGTTCATGTCAGTCCGGAAGTAGTCGAGCTCGTACCTCCTGACCAACCGGAGGATGTCGCTCAGAACGTGGTCGCGGACATCGTCACGAGCAAGGTTGAGCACGAGCCTGCCGTGCGGCGTCGGGGCCGGACCAGCCGTCGTCTGGAACACCCACTCCGGGTGCTCGTGAAACAGGGCGGAGTCGGTCGAGACCGCCTCCGGTTCCCACCAAAGGCCGAACCTCATCCCATGCGAGCGTGCGGCGTCGCCCACTTCTTCGAGTCCGTGGGGGAAGGACTCCGGCCACGGAGTCCAGTCGCCGGCACGCGAGAGAAAGCCCAGGTCGCCTTCGATGGGCGCGTACCAGCCTGCCGTCACGATAAACAACTCGACCCCGATGGCAGCAGCCCGCTCGATTTCCTCGATCAAGCTGCTAGCGATGGTGTTCTTGCCATACGAGGCGTACCAGCCCTCATAGATCACCGGCAGGGTGGCTTCGCTCGCGCGACTGGCCAGAACGGACTTGTGGATGAACTCGTGCATTCGCCGCGCCGACTCGTCGACCCCGCCACGGGCAGTGCCCAGCACGGCCGCCGGGGTGACGAAGGTCGCGCCGGGTGCGAGCTCGTGCCGAAAGTCGAAGTCGCTCATCCCGCCGATCACGCAGACCGTGCGCCGGACGTCAGTCTCGAATGACAGCTTCCAGTTGCCCGACCACTCGAGCGCTCCGAACACGACGCTTTCGCCGGTCGTCAGTGCGAACCATGGTTGGTGTTGATGACCCGTGATCCCCCGTCGGCTCTCGAGGAGCTTGCGACCCGCGCGAATGGTCTCGCGAACAGGATTGAGTTCGTTCAAGCCATCACCAGTGAGATGGTGCAACTCGTAGTCGCCGGCGTCGAGCAGGAACGAGAACGTCGCGGCTTGCTCGAGGATCACCGGGCTGGGGCCGCGGTTGGCGATCACAGCCCACCGCCGGATCATGTCCGTTGCCGGGTCGACGTCGTAGTGCAGATCGATGCTAAGCGGCTGATGCTTGTCCTCGAGGGTGATCGTCAGGTGGTCGCCAGCGATGCGCTGACTCGCGTACCGGAGCTGGAGGTCGCGCGAAGCGGGCCCGAACTCGACTGCGACAGCGGTCTCAGCGAATTGATATGGCCCTCGCGCTGGATACTCTGCGTCGGGCGTTGCCGCCCACCATTCCTCGAAGACATCAGACGACGGTTCGCGGCCGATCCACCAATCCCCCACTCGACGCGTCCTCGCATCGGGCCCAAAATGCCGGTGCCGCAGTCTGCCCTCGTCGTCGACACCCACGATGTAGAGGAGATCTCTCCCCGTGAGGGCCCACTCACGCAGGCTCTCGTTGAACGCGACCGACACCGATTCCTCCACACGATGGAGGCTCGTCGCCCGAGCCCGGGCCAGCTGCCTATTGTTGTGAGAACGTTATCATGGTCGTCCTGCAGCTTTCGGATCCAGAGACCCGCCGGACTCACCGCGCCGACACGGCCTTCGTCGCCTTGACGGACTTGATCGCCTTGACCTTTCGTGGGGCGGCGACCGACCCCCGCTCGACCAACTCGGTCCGGAAGACGACCGTGCTCGGCCCGCCTTCGCGGCCGTCCCGCAGCCGGCGCAACGCCAGTTCAGCGGCGCTGCGGGCGATGTCCACCACGGGCTGGCGGACGGTGGTGATCGCCGGCTCGACGATGCTCATCCAGGGCTCGTCGTCGAAGCCAATGAGGGACATGTCACGGGGCACTCGAAGCCCGAGCTGACCGAGGGCGACCAGCGTGCCTTCGGCCAGGATGTTGTTCGCCGCGAAGATTGCCGTCGGCGCCGGCTTGGCTCGGATCAGCGCCGTAGCGTCCTCGATCGCGTGCTCACGGTGGAACGAGCCCGACCGGATCAGCGCCGGACGCACGGCGATGCCGTGGTCCTTCAACGCTCGCTTGTAACCCATGAGCCGCTGGTCTGCCGTGGCCAGCTCGACATTGCCCGTCAGGATGCCGATGTTGGTGTGGCCGGCCTCGATCAGATGGGTCACCGCACTCGCGGCGCCGGCTTCGTTGTCCACCAGGATTGCGTCCGCGTCGAGACCCTCGACGCGACGGTCGACCTGGACGATGACGATGCTGGGAAGAAGCCGCGCGAGGTGTCGACGGTTCTTCGCCGTCGGCGTGACGATCAACGCGTCGACCCGCATTCCCTCGATCAGCTTGAGGTATTCGCGTTCGACCGCCGGATCGTCGTCGCCGTTGCAGAGGACCACGTGATATCCAGAGTCCTTCGCGATCGACTCGACGTTCTTCGCAATCATCGAGTAGAAGGAGTTCTCGATGTCACCGATGAGAAGCCCAAGCATTCGGGTCTGCTTGGTCCGCAGGCTTCGTGCGATCTGGTTCGGCACGTAGCCGAGCTCACGGGCGGCGTCGAGAACGATCTTGCGGGTGTCGTCGGAGGCATAGCCCGATCCAGACAGCACTCGGGCAGCCGTCGAGACCGAAACACCTGCGTGCTTCGCGACATCCGAAACCGTTGCCACTGTTTCCCTTCCGCTAACTGCCGGGCTCGCCGGCGTAGTGCACTCCCATCATCGCTCGCCACCGGTCGAGCGTACGCAGATTCGCCAGCGAATCCTCCCACGTCATCACTCGCGGCGAACGTTCGCGCTTGTGCACGAAACCGTTCACGGCATTCACCTCGACCGTATAGACCTCGGTCTCGACCGGAATTTCGACGACATCGACCGAGCCGTCCCACTGCTCGACGGTGATGCTGGCGGTCTTGCCGATCCGCCCCGGAAGCCAGGGCGACTCCACCGTGATCCGGCCGTCGGAGCCGTAGATCCGCACGGTGCTCTCCAGGTTCGTGTCGATGGCACACGCCACGCGGGCCAAGCCGCGGTTCGCCTCGAACACGAGCGTCGCAGCACTCGCCAGATCGATGCCGGACTCGTTCAGTCTCCCCGCCGCAAGGACTTCCACGGTCTCGACGGTCGGTACACCGGCGGCCGCTGCGAACACGCGATGCGCCATCGACGTCGTGTAACACCCGACATCGAGAATCGCCCCTCCGCCGAGGGCGCGGTCGTGAAGGTAGTTGCCTGGATCGGGTCCCGCGTCATAGCCGAAGGTCGCATCGATCAGTCGAAGCTCTCCGATCCGCTTGCTTCTCACCAGGTCGACGATCACCTCGGTCTGGGGATGGAATCGATAGGCGAACGCCTCGAGGAGCAGCACATCGTTGCGGCCGGCGGCATCGACAATCGCGGCTGCATCGTCGTAGCGCAGCGCCATCGGCTTCTCGCACAACACATGCTTGCCGGCCTCGGCCGCTCGGATCGCCCATTCACGATGGAGTGGATGGTGGATTCCGACATAGACCAGGTCGACGTCAGGATCTTCCACGACGGCGTCGTAGGAGGCGGGTCGTGCACCGAACTCCGCCGCGAAAGTCTCCACGCGCTCAGGGTCGCGGCTGCCCACCACGGCAAGCACACCGTCGTCGGACTCCTTGATCGCGGTCGCGAGAATCCGGGCGATCTTGCCGGTCCCGAGGATTCCCCACCGCACCGATTGATCCACGCCTATCGCCTGTCGATCATGGGGACCGTCGGGTTGACATCTGCTCCGAAGAACTTGATGACGACCAGATCGGTCTGCCCGGTGTTTCGGACCTCTATCCCACGGACCGCCCTGTTGTGGGTGATGAGCAACTCATCGAGCTCCGGAGCACCACCCTCGACCGGCTGGCCACCATAGGTACCGCTCCCGGACCACACCAGGATGTTGTAGACCCCGGCGTCTGTGCTCGTGTACGAACAGCCCGGGCGGACCACGAGCTTCTTACCGCTGAACTTTGTGGTGTTGTAGAAGATCCACCACTCCTGTCCGCCGTCCTGTCGCGACTCCTCGATCAGGATCGGAGCCAGCCGATGGTTCTCGTAGAAGTGCGGATCAGCGTTCTCCTCCCAGTCGACCAGGTCCAGGATGAACCGCTCGCCGGACTGCTCTCGATCCTCGACGCGTACGTCCTTCCAGAGCAGCTCCTTCGAGATGATCCGCCCGGCATTGAGTGCTTGGAGCATTGCGAAAACGTCTGAGTCCTCTTGCAGCTCGATGGTCAGTGCGCTGCCTGGAGCGTGCAGTACCCCGGAAGGAACATGGAAGCCGTGCTCGGAGACCTGCAGATAGGCAACCGAGTGCTGCAGGATCAGGTCGCTGTCCCAGGACTCGAGGTACGGCAGCAGCAGGTCGTGGTTCCCCGACTCGGCCATCGACGGGTGGAGTCCGAGGAACGACTCGGGGTGCGGGCCCATCTCAACACCCGGCGGAAAGTAGTAGGCCTCGTCCTTCGGCCGGCGACCCACGAGGGCGGCATGCTCCGCACGTTGGTGGAGGTGCAGCGGAAGCCGAGTGCCGTAGTCGAAGATCTTGGCCAGGCGACCGAGCCCGTCGTGGGTGGCCGCGTAATCGGCGCCCATGATCGCCACCGGGTCGACCAGCACCGCGTCGCGTAGCGCGATCCGATCGGTACCGTCGAGCATGATCCAGCTGAGTCCCTCCCCGTCGGGTCCGGTCTGGTTGTCTGCCTCGGTTGTCGACGCGAGCCACCGCTCGCAGATCCCACCGCGCGGGCCGAGGTCGTACGCGTCTTCAGGCAGCCCGAGACGCCGGCCCGGGGGCACCAGGTCCCTCGCGACCCAGGCCGGCTGGAGGCGCAGGATGCCGTCGTCGTCGGCGAGCGCCCGCGCGATCGAGTCACGCCGTGCGTCGACAGTCATGGCACTCCCTTCCGGCGCCGGCTCCTCGGACGCCGGCGCTCTCGTCGTTCCATGCCCTCCTCAGGCCTCCCGCGCATCGGCGGCTATCGAGACGGGCTTGCGGTCCCCGACGATCGAAAGGCCGGTCTCTGGGGCGAAGAAATAAAGCTTCTGTGCGTTGATGTGGATCTCCGTTTGGCCACCGGCTCGCGCGGTCGTCTCCGGGCTGGCCCGGGCGATCAGTGTGGTGCGACGTTGGCTCGCCTGCTCCTGCAACTCGTCGACGGCTTTCTCGTCGATGTCCGACGCCAGTGCCTTGGTGTCCTCGGTCACCACTGGCGGAGTGTCGAGCGAGAAATGCAGGAAGACGTCCGAACCCATGCCTTCGCGAAGCTCGATCAAGGCCGGGATGTGACTATCGGGCTCGAGGTCGGACACGAGCGCAGCGTCTTCCATGGCTTCGGGGCGGATGCCCAAGATGAGTTGGCGGCCGCGGTACTCCGCCAATGCCGGCCTCGCCGCGACCACCTCGTCCGGGACGCGCAGCCGATGTCCGGCGAACTCGACGAACATCGAGCCGCCCTCGTCCGACACGGTCGCCATGACGAGGTTCATCGCCGGCGATCCGATGAAGCCGCCGACGAACACGTTCGCGGGCCAGGTGTAGAGCTCGCCCGGAGATGCGACCTGCTGCAGCATGCCGCCCTTCATCACCGCGACCAGATCCCCGAGTGTCATCGCCTCGGTCTGGTCGTGCGTCACGTAGATCGTGGTGGTGGTGAGTGCGCGCTGGAGCCGCAGGATCTCCGATCGCATCTGGACTCGGAGCTTGGCATCGAGGTTCGACAGTGGCTCGTCCATCAGGAAGGCCTGCGGCTCGCGAACGATCGCCCGACCCATCGCCACCCGCTGGCGCTGACCGCCGGACAGCTCGCGCGGGCGCTTCTTCAGCAGCTCCTCGAGGTAGAGCACCTTTGCCGCGTCGTGGACCCGGCGAGCGACCTCGCGCCGCTTCATACCGCGGATCTTGAGACTGAGTCCGATGTTTTGATACACGGTCATGTGCGGGTAGAGCGCGTAGTTCTGGAACACCATGGCGACGTCTCGATCGCCGGGAGGCACCTCGTTGACGACCCGGTCTCCGATCCAGATTTCGCCGTCGGTCATGTCCTCCAGGCCGGCCACCATCCGTAGCACCGTTGTCTTGCCGCACCCGGACGGACCCACCAGCACCATCAACTCACCATCAGGGATGGACAGATCGAGGGCATGCACCGCTTGAGTCCCGTCGGCGAAGACCTTCGTGACGCCATGGAGGCTGATCTCAGCCATGGATCATGCTCCTTCGGTCCGAGTACGTGGTCGCAACATGTGCGGTCATCCCTTCAGCCCGACGGAGGCGATGCCGCCGATCAACCGCTTCTGCACGAAGAAGTACAGGATCACCGTCGGCAGGATCGTGATGAGGTTCGCCGCCATCGTGAGGTTCCACGGAGTGTCTGCGCGGGTCACCAGGTTGGCCAGCCCGATCGCGACGGTGAACTTCTCTTCGGTGTCGAGATAGATCAGTGGTCCAAGCAGGTTGTTCCAGCTCGCCAGGAAGGTGAACACCGCGCAGACGGTGAGCACCGGCGTCGACAACGGCAAGATGATGCGCCAGAAGATCTGCCAGGTGTTGAGGCCGTCGACGCGGGCTGCGTCGTCGAGATCCCTGGGAATGGTCCGCATGTACTGACGGATCAGGAAGATGAAGAACGCGGTGCCTCCGAAGGAAGGAACGATCAACGGGAGGAAGGTTCCGTACCAGCCGATCTTCACGAAGAAGAGGAATTGCGGCACCATCAGCGCCTGCCACGGGATCAGCATCGTGACGATGAGGATGTAGAACAGCACCTTGCTGCCACGGAAGCGCAGCCGTGCGAACGCGAAACCGACCAGCGAACAGGAGATGAGCACGCCCAGGATATTGCCGATGACGATGATCATCGTGTTGACCATGTACCGCAGGAACGGCATGTCCTCGGTAAGAACCCGGCGGAAGTTGTCCCACTCCCAGAACTTGGTCGGGTACCACTCCGGACTCGGTGTGAACACCGGCTCGAGGTCGGGCTTCAGCGCCGCCGTCAGCATCCACCCGACGGGCAGCATGATCAACGCGGTCAAGCCGAGCAGGAGCGCGTACATCGATGCCTTGTAGGCGATCCGGCGGACCCGGTACTTCGACATCCGCCTGCGGCGTCGAACGGTCTGAGGCACCCGTTCGACGGTCTCGGGGGCTTGGGTCGTCTGGACCATCAGCGCTCCTTGTCAGGGTCGTACTCGTAGTAGACCCATCGCCCGGATGTCTTGAGGATCACGAGAATCACCGCGGCGGCCACCAGCACCATGACCCAGGCCAGCGCCGAGGCATACCCGTACCGCCCATTGACGAAGGCCTCGTTCCAGAGGTTCAGCAAATAGAACTGCAGCGAGTCGCCCACGCCGCCTTGACCTCCCCGGCTTAAGACATAGGCGATGTCGAACACTTGGAATGCGTCGATCAGGCCGGTGAGGAGGACGAAAAGCAGCGTCGGCGTCAGCATCGGGAGCGTCACGTAACGGAACCTCTGGATCGGCCCTGCGCCATCGAGGAGTGCAGCCTCGTAGAGCTGACCGGAGATGTTCTGCAGACCGGAAAGATAGATGATGGCGCCGCCGCCGATGCCCCAGAGCCCGACAAGGACCACCGAGGGCACCGCCCACGAGGGGCTGTCCAGCCAACGGGGCGGGTCGTCGATCCCGATCTTTCGCAGTGCCTCGTTGACCGCTCCCACGTCAGGGTTCAGGAGGGCAACCCACAACACCGCGACCGCGACGCCACTGAGCACCGAGGGAAGGAACAGGATCGTCCGGAACAGGTTGATCCCGCGCATCTTGAGATTCAGCAGGAGCGAGAGGAGCAGTCCGCAGATGAGATAGAGCGGCACTGACAGCAGCATGTACTTCAGCGTCACCTTGATCGACAACCAGAACGTCCGGTCGTCTGTCAGCATCTCCCGGTAGTTGTCGAGGCCGACCCAGTGCGGGCTCTCGATGATCTTGTACTCGCTGAGACTGAGCAGCACGGACGCGACGATCGGGATCAGCCAGAAGCAGGTGAGGCCGATCAGCCACGGCGACAGGAACAAGTAGGCGGCGCGCTGTTCTTTCCGAGCGATCAGGCCTTTTCGTTTACGCGCCACCCTCACACCTCCGTCGCACCTGCGAGAACTCTTCCGTGTATGCGCCTGCTATCCCCTGGGCGAGGCAGCGAGAGCGTCGCAATCGTCGAGACCTAGCCGCTTTCCTCCCAGTGCTCCCACGCCTTGTCGAGGTCTTCCTGAATGGCAGCGTTAGCTTCGTCAAGCGCCTCCTGTGCCGTCTTCTCGCCGGAGATCACGTAGTCCCATGCGTCGTAGTACGGCCCGATGATGTCCCAGCGCTCGGGAACGAAGTTCGTCGGCCGCGCGTGTGACAGCACCTCGAGACCCTCCTGGCGGCCCGTGATGCCCTGCGTCCAGTTGATCTGCTTCGCGACCTGCAGATCCAGTGGCAGCGAGCCCTCCGTCTCCGCGCGAATCTTCTGACCTTGCGTGGTGAGGAAGGTGAGGAAGTCCTCTGCCTGCGGGATGTGGTCCGACGTGCTGCTGATACCGAACGAGTCCGTCCACACGAAGAAGTACGGCTCATACCCGGCCGGCGTGGGTGACGCGGTCGTGCCCCAGTTGATCCCCGACTCCTCAATCTTGTCGAGCGACTGGTAGTCGGTGATGACCATGGCGAGTTGCTTCTGGACGAAGAAGTCGCGGCCTTGCTCCCACGGGTCGACGATGTTGGACGTCGGGAAGCAACCGTTCTTATATCCGTCGGCCAGGACCTCGAACTGGTGCACAGCTTCGGGCGAGTTGAACGTCGCCGTCCGGCCGTCGGCGCTGAAGAACACCTCCCAGGGGACGTAGGCGAGCGGGTCGGACGCTGCTGCACCCCAGACGCCCGCGTCCTTGTCGGTCAGCTGGCAGGCGATCGAGACGAACTCCTCGGGCGTCATCGGCGGCCATGGCTTGGGAGCCGGGATGCCGGCGGCGTCGAACATGTCCTTGTTGTAGAGGAGCTGGACGGATCCGGCGTACGAGCCGATGCAGTAAAGGTGACCCTCGTACGCACAGCTGAACTCGTCGCCGGGCGTAACGATCGACTGCACGTAGTTCGAGAGGTCGATGTTGTGCGTCTTGATCATGTCGTCGAGCGGAAGGAGGGTTCCCGACCGGTATGCGTCCGGATCGCCACCCTGCCTGATGTCTGGCTCCTTCCCCGCGGCGATCGCCGTGTCGAGCTTCACCCCGTAGCTCTCCTCGGGGAAGTTGGTGATCTGGAGGTCGATGTTCGGGTATTCCTTCTCGAACGAGCTCTCCAGCTGATCGAGGAACGGACCTATCCCGCCTTCGTTCTCACCCCAGACCGTCAGCGGTACCCGCCCGCCGCTACTCGAACTGCTCCCGATGCCGCATGCGCTCAGTGCGAGCACTGATGCCCCAATTACCCCCACGACCAGCCGGACACGATTCATCGTGGACCCTTCCTCACGCCTGGCCGGGTCTGCCGGGAGACCGGCTGACGGCAGGGGCGCCGACCGCTGAAATCAGTCCTGCTGTCGGCGCCGACGAACGGTGCCGCAGCGAAAATATGGTAACGTTCTCAGATCTGAGCGTCAACGAGCCCGACACCACGTGTTCACCTCGCCAGCAACGATGGGAGCAGCCCGGATGGCGACGTCAGAGCCGGCTGAACGCGGCATCGCAGAGGTCCAGAAAGAGGCTGGCGGGGACATCGTGGTCGCCAGCCGGCTTGGCCCCGATCAGCGGCCGGCCTGGTCCGACGTGACGTCCGCGGGAATCTTTCGGATCGCGCCCGACGGGCGGTTCGACAAGCACTACCACGACTGCGACGAGTACTGGCTCGTCTTTGCCGGCCGAGCTCGGGTGACGGTCGACGGCCAGCCATACGACGTCGGGCCGGGCGACATCGTCTGTACGCCTGCCGGGATCGACCACGACGTCATCGGCGTTCGCGAGCTGCTGCAGGCGTTCTGGTTCGAAGGACGGACCCCAGCCGGCGGGCGGATCGGACACCTGCATCGGACAGCGTCCGACGCCGATGGCCATACCGTCCCAGGGCTAACTGACTCGGAGATCTGAGGCTCGCCGGCTCGGCTCGAATGTTGTGAAGGTGGCGTCATGACCCTCGTCGCGGGTGTCGACTGCTCGACGCAATCGACCAAGGTGGTGGTCTGCGACGCCGAGTCCGGCAAGGTGGTCCGCTCCGGCCGGGCCGATCATCCGGACACCACCGAGGTCGATCCGATGCTGTGGTGGTCGGCGTGGGAGCAGGCGTCGGCCGACCTGCTCGACGAGGTCGCCGCGATCGGTGTCGGCGGCCAGCAGCACGGGATGGTGCTCGTCGACGAGCATGGGACGCCGATCCGCGATGCCCTGTTGTGGAACGACAATCGCTCGGCTCCACAGGCGCAGCAGTTGATCGCCGAGCTCGGTGGAACGAAGCCATGGGCCGATGCCGTCGGCCTGGTGCCGGTGGCGAGCTTCACCGTGACCAAGCTGCGCTGGGTGGCCGAGCACGAGCCGGACGTTGCCCGTCGGGCGACCGGAGTCCTGCTGCCGCATGACTGGCTGACCCATCGCATCGCTCAACCCCGTGAGGAGCCGACCACCGATCGAGGCGACGCGTCCGGCACCGGGTACTGGTCGCCGGCCGAGGGCGCGTACCGGCCGGATCTGCTGCGACAGGCTTTCGGCGCGGATCTTGATGTGCCCCGGGTGGCGTCACCGTCCGAAGTCGTCGGCGAGGCCGTTACCGGCGCCGCCATCGCACCTGGCACCGGCGACAACATGGCAGCTGCCCTCGGCCTCGGTCTCGACACCGGTGACCTCGCGGTCTCACTGGGCACCAGCGGCACGGTCTTCGCCGTCGCGGATCAGCCGACCGCCGACGAGACCGGAATCGTCGCCGGGTTCGCCGACGCGGCCGGCGGCTACCTCCCGCTGGTCTGCACCCTCAACGCCGCCAGGGTGATCGAGGCCGCCGCCACCATGCTCGGGGTCGACCTGGCCCGGTTCGACGCGCTGGCCGGATCGATCGACGACGCCGACGGGCTCGTGCTGCTGCCGTACCTCGACGGCGAACGCACCCCGCCGCTGCCGGACGCGACCGGACTCCTGCACGGACTGACGCGGAGTAACGCCACGCCGGCCCACCTGGCCCGGGCCGCCGTTGAGGGCATGCTGTGCGGGCTCGCCGATGCGGTCGACGCGCTGCGGGTTCATGGCGTACGGACCAACCGGATCGTCCTGATCGGCGGCGCGGCCCGATCACCGGCAGTACGTCGGATCGCCGCGGAGCTGTTCGGGCTCGAGGTGCTGGTGCCCGAGCCCGGCGAGTACGTCGCCCTGGGTGCTGCTCGACAGGCGGCCTGGGCGCTGGCCGGGTCGGAGCGGCCACCCGCCTGGCCGGTCTCCGGCATCCGGATCGATGCAGCCCCCGACCGGATCGCGGCCGGCGCTGCCACCCGGGCTCGCTACCGCGACACGCTGAGCGCCGCGAAGGCCATGCTCGGCTGATCAGAAGGCGCTGAAGGTGAGGTCGACGCGGGCCGGCTTCCACGGCCGCCACAGGAGCGGCATGCCGGCCTCCTCGGGAGTCCGGTCGCCCTTCGCCCGGTTGCACTCCCGATGCGCGGCGACGGCGTTCATCCAGTTGGTCGCACCGCCTCTCGATCTCGGCAGCACGTGGTCCATCGTGTCGGCGCCGCGCCGTCCGCAGTAGGCGCAGCGGCCTCGGTCGCGTCGGATCACACCGTTGCGGGAGTAGCCAGCGACGCCGCGGGCGTAACGGAAGGTCATCCGCACGTAGCGAACGAGTCGCAGCACGAGCGGACGAGGGAACGGGCCGAAGGTGCCGTCGGCCTCCTCGACCACCGCGACTTTGCGCACGAGCATCCGGATGGCGTGCTTGAGCGTGACCACCTGCAGATGCTCGTAGCTGGCGTTCAGGACGACGACCTCAGTCACGGCCGGCACCCTCCCTCCACCTCGATGGCCCGTCGAAACTGCGAACTCACCGCCACCAGTATGTTGATTCGACGGCCAACCCGGTACCGGCTTATCTCTCGATTACGAGACGGTTGCGCTTCGTCGGCTCTCGATCGGGAGCCGGAATCGGCCTTCTCGACGCGCATCTCGGATCCATCCAGCTGCCCCGGACGGGGCGCGATGGAGGTGGTGATCGCAATGATCACCATGGCGGTGGCGGTGGGATTCGAACCCACGGTGGGCGTGAACCCACACACGCTTTCGAGGCGTGCTCCTTCGGCCGCTCGGACACGCCACCGCGGGCGAGGTTACCGGACCAGCGTCCGCTGGCCGAATCAGCCCAGCTCGGAACGCCGCTGCTCGAAGAACTCCGCAAGTACGGCGCCGCACTCCTCGGCACGTACGCCCACGATCACCTCGGGCCGATGGTTGAGCCGCCGATCGCGTACGACATCCCACAGCGAGCCGACCGCACCGGCCTTGTCGTCGTACGCGCCGAAGACCAGCCGGTCGACTCGGGCCTGGACCAGGGCGCCGGCGCACATGGTGCAGGGCTCGAGCGTGACGATCAGAGTGCAGCCGTCGAGTCGCCACTGTCCTCGCGCCGCCGCCGCTACCTGCAGGGCGACCAGCTCGGCGTGACCGGTGGGATCGCCGTCGCGCTCGCGGATGTTGCGACCGGTCGCGACCACCCGACCGAGATGGTCCATGACCACCGCCCCGACCGGGATGTCGCCGGTGGTCAGTGACTGGCGCGCGGCGTCGAGCGCGATGCCCATCGCGTCGTGCCAGCGGGCGAGGCCGGTCACACCGAGACCGCGTCGACGACCGCGTCGAACTGCGGGCCGATGCCGAG
>Ga0126377_10001161_pt1 | contig 16961 bp, 13 predicted proteins | sample PanSoiMetPlot_22_FD_92647 | JGI IMG/M metagenome (GOLD analysis project Ga0126377, IMG submission 92647) | Tropical forest soil microbial communities from Panama - MetaG Plot_22 | ecosystem: Environmental > Terrestrial > Soil > Tropical forest > Bulk soil | place: Panama | collected 2016-02-17 | reverse complement strand
GGACGATCTCCTGGGCGACGGCGGCCTCGTCGGCCTGCAGTTCGGCCCGCAGCTCGCGCACGCGCTCGGCGAGCCGCAGCTCCACCGCCACCCGTCCCTCGTCAGCGGCGACAGCGACGCGCTCGACCAGGTCGGCCACGAACGTTCGCCGCGTATCGAGATCCGCACGGAGGTGATCGCCCTCGCGCGATCGCATCGCGTCGAGATCGCTCAACGCCTGGTCGATCGCCTCGTGCACCCGCGCAGCCACGGCCTTCTGGCCGGCCTCGTCATCCAGCTGACGATCGCGAATGGTGATGGCCTGCGGCATCCGAAGCAGGTCGCCCGGCGTCAAGGCGCCGGTCACCAGTCCCAGTTCGCGCGCCTGATCGAGGGCCGCCTCGAGACCGCGCGCGAATTCCGCGTTGAACTCGATCTCGACGGCTGGCACCAGACGCTGCTGGACTGACACGCTCAGCTCGATGCGGCCGCGCGCGACCCGTTTGCCGACGAGCGCGCGCACGTCGGCCTCGATCGCCCCGAGGGACTGCGGCGCGCGCAGCTGCAAGTCGAGGAATCGCCCGTTCAGCGCGCGGATCGTAACGGCGACGGTCGCGTGCTCGTTTTCGCGTGTCACCGACGCAAACCCGGTCATCGACTTGATCATGAGGGAACCATGCGGCGCTCGCTTCCCGTCCGTCGTCCTTCGAGGAGCTGCAGCTGATAGAGCGTCGCGTACGCGCCGTCGGCGCGTGCGAGCAGCTCGTCATGCCGTCCGGTCTCGACCACGAGCCCGCGTTCGAGGACGATGATCGCGTCGGCCCGCCGGATCGTCGAGAGGCGGTGGGCGATGACGAACGACGTCCGGTTGAGCATCAGGTTCGCGAGCGCTTCCTGGACGAGCAGCTCGGATTCGGCGTCGAGCGCCGACGTCGCCTCGTCGAGGACGAGGATGGGCGCGTTCTTCAGGAGGGCGCGGGCAATCGCAATCCGCTGCCGCTGGCCGCCCGACAGCCGCTGACCGCGCTCGCCGATCGCCGTCTCGTAGCCGCGCGGCAGCGCCACGATGAAGTCGTGGGCGTTCGCCGCGCGCGCCGCGGCCTCGATGGCGTCGCGGCTGGCGCCCTTCGTCCCGTACGAGATGTTGTTGAGAATCGTATCGTCGAAGAGCACCGTCTCCTGCGTCACGATGCCGATCTGCTGGCGCACCGACTCGAGCGTGACCCGCCGGATATCGACATCGTCTATCAGGATCGACCCGGACGTGACGTCGTAAAAGCGCGGCAGGAGGTTCACCAGCGTCGTCTTGCCGGCGCCGCTGCGCCCGACAATCGCGACCATCTGGCCGGCACGAACGCGGAACGTCACACCGCGGAGAATCCGGCGCTGCCCGTCCTCGTATCCGAAACCGACGTCGCGGAACTCAATCTGACGCTCGAAGCGCGGCAGCGGCAGCGCGCCCGGATCTTCGTGGACCTCAGTGTGCGCGTCGAGCAGCTCGAAGATCCGCTCGGATGCCGCAATGGCCTGCTGCAGGTTGGCGTTGACGCGACTGAGCTTCTTCGCGGGACCGTACATCAGGAAGACCGCGGTGAAGAACGACGCGAACTGGCCCGGCGTCAGGTTGCCGGCGGCGATCTCGTGGCTGCCGTACCAGAGCGCGCCGGCCATGCCGAAACCGCCGATGAGCTCCATGAGCGGCGGCAGCGTCGACAGCGCCGCCGTCACTTTCATGTTCGTCCGAAACAGGTGATAGCCGGCGCGCCTGAACTTCTCCGCCTCGTGCTCTTCGGTCCCGAACGCCTTGACGATGCGGTGGCCGGTAAACGCCTCGGCGCTCAGGTGTGACAACTGCTCGAGCGCCTCCTGGCTGCGGCGCGTCGTCCGGCGCACGCGCTGACCGAGGCGGATGAGGGGATGCACGACCAGCGGCGCCACGATCATGCAGAAGAGCGCGAGGCGCGCGTCGTAGTAGAACATCAGGCCGGCGAATCCGACGAGCGACAGCGATTCGCGCGCCAGATCGCCCAGCGTCTCCGACACCGCCTGCTGGACCTGGCCGACGTCGTTGTTGATCCGCGAAAGCAGCTTGCCCGTTGCGCCCTGCGAAAAGAATCCGGCGGACTGACCGAGGATGTGACGGAAGAGATCGTTGCGCACGTCCATCACGACGCGCTGGCCGACGTCGGTGATGAGATACGACGAGACGTACGAACCCACCCCCTTCAGGAGATACGCCGCCACGATTCCCCACGCGATGAACGCGACGCCCTGCTGGTTCGGCAGCGCGCTGTCGAAGATCGGCTTGACGAGATAGGCGAGGCCGGCGTTGCCGACGGCGTACACGATCATGCCCAGCACGGCCCAGAACAGCCGGCTCCGGTACGGTCTCGAGTAGCCGAAGAGACGCTTGAGAGGTGGCTGCGACCTGACGGTCGGCGTCTCAGCCATCGTTAGTCCGGCGCACGCTGCGGCTGATGCGATTGGTGCCAGCGCCAGGCGGTTGCGACAATCGTGTCGATATCAGTGAATCGGGGCGTCCAGTGAAGATCCGCCATCGCCTTGTGGGGCGACGCGTAGAGCACGGCCGGATCGCCGGGCCGGCGCGGCGCAATCGTCCACGGTACGGTACGTCCGGTGGCGCGCTCCACCGCGCTGATGATCTCACGGACCGAGGTGGGACGGCCGGTGCCGAGGTTGTAGGCGCCGGACTTCCCTGTTTCGACGAGCGACTCCAGGGCCTTGAGGTGCGCGTCGGCGAGGTCGCTGACGTGCACGTAATCCCGGAGGCACGTGCCGTCCGGCGTCGGGTAATCGTCGCCGAACACCTGCAGGCCAGCTCCCCCGGTCGCCGCCTCCACCGCGCGCGGAATCACGTGAATCTCCGGTGAGTGATCCTCGCCGATCTCCCCATCGGGATCGGCGCCCGCGGCGTTGAAATACCGGAGCGCGACCGACCGAATTCCGTACGCCCGCTCGATGTGCGGCAGCGCCCGCTCCACCGCCAGCTTCGATTCGCCGTAGCTGTTGATCGGCCGCTGCGGATGCGTCTCCTCGATCGGCGTCTCGATCGGCTCACCATAGGTGGCGCATGTCGACGAGAACACGAAATGCTTGACGCCGGCCGCTGCCATCGCTTCGAGGACGTTGAGCGCGCCGGTCACGTTGTTCCGGTAGTACTTGGCCGGCTCGCGCACGGATTCGCCGACGTCCAGAAATGCGGCGAAGTGCATGACGGCAAAGATGTCGTAGCGCTGCAGGGCGTTCCGCACGGCGGCCACCGCATCGCGATCGGCGATGTCTGCCTCGACCAGGTCTCCCCACTTCACCGCCCAGCGGTGCCCTGCGCCGAGGTTGTCGAGGACGACGACGCGATACCCGGCACGCGCGAGCGCCTTGCACGCGTGGCTGCCGATGTAGCCCGCGCCCCCCGTGACGAGCACGGCGCGCGGATCAGCGGCCAATTGAAAAATAGGTGAAGCCGAGCTCGCGCATGTGCTCCGGCGAGTAAATGTTCCGGCCATCGAAGACGACCGGCGACTTGAGCAGGCTCTTCATCTTGTCGAAATCCGGCTCGCGGAATTCGTTCCACTCGGTCACGATGGCGAGTGCATCGGCGCCGCTCAGCGCCTCGTAGCTGCGATCGCAGAACGTGATCCGGTTGTCGAAGAGCCGCCTGGCGACCGGAATGGCAGCGGGGTCATACGCGCGGACGATTGCCCCACGATCCAGCAGCCGCTCGACGATCCGTATCGCGGGCGCCTCGCGCATGTCGTCGGTTCGCGGCTTGAACGCAAGGCCCCATAGCGCGATCGTCCGGCCCTTCAACGCACCGAAGTGCGCCTCCATCTTGGCGACCAGCCGTTCTTTCTGCGCCTGGTTCACTTCCTCGACGGCCTGGAGAATCGGGAAATCGTACCCGCGGTCCTGCGACGAGCGCAGCAGCGCCTTCACGTCCTTCGGAAAACAGCTGCCGCCGTATCCGACGCCCGGAAACAGGAACGAAGAACCGATGCGGCGATCGGTGCCCATTGCCTTGCGCACGTGGTCGACGTCAGCATCCACGAGCTCGCACACGTTCGCGATCTCGTTCATGAACGAGATTCGCGTCGCGAGAATCGCGTTCGCCGCGTACTTGCACAGCTCGGCGCTCGTCGTATCCATCATCAGGATCGGCGCGCCCGTCCGGGTGAACGGCGCGTACAGCTCGCGCATCGTCTCCCCGGCCGCCTCATCGCCCTTGTCCACGCCGATGACCACGCGATCCGGCTTCATCGAATCCTCGACGGCCGCGCCCTGTTTCAGGAATTCGGGATTGCTGAGGACCGCGAATCGCTGCTTCGTCTCCCCGGCGATGACGGCGCGCACTTTTCGCGCTGTTCCCACCGGCACGGTGCTCTTGTCGACGACGATGGTGAACTTGTTCATGGCGCGGCCGACGTCGCGCGCGACGGCCATCACGTGTTGAAGATCCGCCGATCCATCCTCGCCCTGCGGGGTGCCGACGGCGATGAACACGATGCTCGCGGCGCGGACGGACCCGGCCAGGTCGGTGCTGAACGTGAGGCGTTCCTCGTGCGTGTTGCGGCGAACCAGTTCTTCCAGCCCCGGCTCGTAGATGGGCATCCCGCCGGCCCGAAGGGTGTCTACCTTCGACTGGTCCTTGTCGACGCAGATGACAGTGTTGCCATTCTCGGCAAGGCATGCGCCGAGCACCAGGCCGACGTACCCTGTTCCAACGACAGCGATTATCATTTCACAATAAGATACTGACTCGGAACGACTTAAACAAGTGCGCGCATTGATCGACTACCGCGCCGCGCTGCGTGGACGAAGCGGCGTCGGCGAATATACACACCATATCGTCCGCGCGTTGACGAAGCTGGCGCTGCACGATCTCGACCTGTCCGTCTTTTCGAGCTCGTGGAAGGACCGCCTGGCGATCGCGCCCGATTTGAATGGCGTGACCGTCGTTGATCGCCGCGTCCCCGTCAGCCTGCTCAACCTCGCGTGGCATCGGCTGGAATGGCCCTCTGCGGAACTGCTCACGGGACGGCAGTACGACGTCACCCACTCCATGCATCCGCTGCTCATGCCGGCACGCAAAGCCGCGCAGGTCGTGACGATTCACGATCTCGACTTTCTCAGCCACCCCGAGCGGACGCGCGCGGAGATCCGACGCGACTACCCCGCTTTGACGCGGGCGCACGCGCATCGCGCAGACCGGATCATCGTGCCGTCGGCCTACACGGCAGGCGAAGTCGAGCGGCAACTCGGAGTTCCGCGCGATCGGATGGCGATCTGTCCATCCGGTGCCCCGGACTGGAAACCGCGTCCAGCGCCTCCGCAGGATGGCTATGTGCTCTTCATCGGCACGCTCGAACGTCGAAAAAATGTCGGCGCGCTCCTCGACGCGTACCAGGAACTCATCGAACGCCGAATCGCGGTTCCGGAACTGCGGCTGGCTGGCGCAGCCACGGAGCACGCCACCGAATGGCTTCGCCGCCTCGACCACGCACCGCTCAAGGGCATCGTCCGTCATCTCGGGTACGTCGAGCCCGCGGACACGCGTCGACTTTATGAAGGGGCGCGCCTCCTGGTGATGCCGTCGTTCGACGAAGGCTTTGGCCTGCCGGTGCTCGAAGCGATGACGATCGGCGTTCCGGTCGTCGCGGCGCGCCGCGGAGCGCTGCCCGACGTGCTGGGCGACGCCGGGCCGCTCGTCGATCCGACGAAGCCGGCCGACATCGCGGAGGCCATCGCACAGATCCTGAACGACCCCGCGTTCGCCGCGCAGTGCCGCGACCGCGGCATGGCCAGATCCGGGCAGTTTCGCTGGGAAACGACCGCGCGCCGGGTGTACGACACATATCGCGAAGCGATCGAGCATCATGCGCATCGGCATTGACGCGCGCGAAATCGGCGGCCGGGTGACAGGTGTTGGACGCTATCTCGGGGGATTGATCCGCGAGTGGACGGGCAGCCCGGCGGCAAAGCGTCACGAGTTCGTGCTGTATGCGCCCGGCGATCTCGCGCTCGCCGTCGATACGCGCCATTTCGCCACGCGCCGAATCAACGGCGCGGGCGGCACGTTCTGGGAACAGGTTCAGCTGCCGCAGGCCATCGCACGCGACCACCTGGACATCTGGTTCTCGCCCGCGTACTCGATGCCGCTCCGGCTGCGCATTCCGGCGGTCGTCGCGATCCACGATCTGTCGTTCGTCGCCCACCCGGAGTGGTTTCGCGTGCGCGAGGGCGCCAGACGCCGGCTGCTCAGCCGTCACTCGGCCGAGAAGGCACGCGCCGTCATCACCATCTCGGAATTCTCGCGCGGTGAGCTGATCGAACGTCTCGGTGTTCCCGCTGGCAAGATCCACGTCATCCCGCCTGGCGTCGACAGGCCGGCAAAGATGACTTCACAGCGCGGGGCGAATCGCGTCCTGTTCGTCGGATCGATCTTCAACCGTCGCCACGTGCCGGATCTCGTGCGGGCATTTGCGCCCATCGCACGCCGGCGAGACGATGCTGCCCTCGACATCGTGGGCGACAACCGCAGTCATCCGCGGGAGAACATCCGCCGCGTCATTGCGGCCGAACAGCTCGAGCGCAGAGTCCGCTGGCATCAGTACGTCAGCGACGCTCACCTGCAGGAGCTCTACTCCACCGCACGAGCGTTCGCGTTCTTGTCCGAGTACGAGGGTCTCGGTCTGCCACCACTCGAGGCGCTGGCCGCCGGGATTCCCCCCGTTTTGATCGACACAGCGGTCGCACGCGAGAGCTGCCGCGATGCCGCGCTGTATGTGCCCGCCGGCGATATTCCTGCGACCACGCGCGCGCTCGAGACAGCGCTCACGGACGAAACCGTGCGCGGCCGGATCCTTGCCGCCGCGCCCCATGCGCTCGCTCAATACAGCTGGCCGGGCGCCGCGGCGCGAACGCTGTCCGTTCTCGAGAGCGTCGCATGACGCCAACCCCTCCTGCCCCTCCCGCCCTCTCGATCATCATCGTCAGCTACAACGCGCGGACCGACCTCGAGCGATGTCTCGCGTCACTGACTGAACATCCGCCGGCCGCGAGTCACGAAGTCATCGTCGTGGACAACGCGTCCACGGACAACAGCGCGGACGCCGCGCGGGCGTACGGCGTACAGGTGATTGAGACCGGCGCCAACCGTGGGTTCGCGTACGCAAACAACGTCGGCATCCGCGCCAGCCGCGGAACACACGTCCTGCTGCTGAACAGCGACACGGTCGTTCCCGCGAACGCCATCGATCTGCTGCTCGGCGTGCTCACGGAGCGCCCCGACATTTCGGTCCTCGGCCCACGGCTCGTCGATGCGGATGGTCGCGCGGAGCTGTCGTTCGGCCGGATGATCAGTCCGCTGGCCGAATGGCGACAGAAGCGTCTGGTCGCGGGCAACGACCGCAGGGATCCCGCTATCTCCGCAGCAGTCGACGTCATGACCCGTCGAGAACAGATCGTCGACTGGGTCAGTGCCGCCTGCCTGCTCGTGCGCCGCGATGCGGCCAACCGGGCGGGGCTGTTCGATGAACGACTCTTTCTCTACACCGAGGACGTGGACTTCTGCGCCAGCGTGCGCCGGACGGGAGGACGAGTCCTGTTCTGTCCGACTGTCGAGATCGTCCACCTGCGAGGGCGCTCGGGGCTCGCTGCCCCCGAGGCGACATCTCGAGCGTACGCGCGCAGCCGGCTGGCCTTTTACCAGAAGCATCACCCGGGCTGGGTCCCGGCGCTGCGCCTGTTAATGCGGTTGCGCGGGACCGATATTTCAGGCAGCCCATGACTGACGACGCCGCCGCCCGGGTGAAGCTTGCAGCCGCCGTCATCGTCGCCGTGGGAGGAATTGCGGCCGCTGTCTGGTACTCCAGAACCGCGCCGGCAACAGGCGAACAGCCCAAGGCCGCGCGTGAAAGCACACAAGGCCGTCCGGTTACGCCGGCACTTCCCCTGGAACCGCCAGCGGTGTCGAGTCCCGCAACGCTGGCTTCACCTGCGCCGGTTGTTCCGGCGAGCGCTCCTGCAGCCGCCGCGGAGACCGCGGCACTACCGCTCGAAGACATGATTTCGCGCGCGATGCCCGCCGTCGTCCGCGTCGAGACGTCGTCAGCGCTCGGCTCCGGTTTTTTCGTCGCTCCGGCCACGCTCCTGACCAACGTCCACGTCGTCTCCGGCAACGCGACGGTCACGATTCGCTTCCAGGACGGCCGCTCCACTCCCGGGCGTGTTGATGCGATGGCACCGGACTACGACCTCGCGGTGGTCAGAATCGCCGACGCTGACGCCGTGCCCGCGCCGCTGCCGCTCGGATCTGCGCTTCGCACGCGGCCCGGCCAGGATGTCGTGGCGCTCGGCGCGCCGCTCGGTTTACAGAACACCGTCACCCGCGGCATCGTGAGCGCCCTGCGGCAGGTTGGTCCCGTGATGCTGGTCCAGACAGATGCCGCAATCAACCCTGGCAACAGCGGCGGGCCGCTGCTCGACCGCAGCGGCCACGTGGTCGGCATCACGACGATGAGCGTGAAGCCAGGCGTTGGGCAGGGGTTGTCCTTTGCGGTCGCGATCGAACACGCGGAGGCGCTTCTCGAAGGCCGGCTGCCAGCATCAAGTGGCGTCACACCGGCGGGGGGAATCAACCAGGTGGTGGCGCCCCCGTCGACGGCTTCGACGCCTTCGGGGTCTGCGGCTCCCGCAGGCAGCAGCGAACGCGAACGAGGTCTCGCCGCCTTCGAGCAGACCGTGTCGCAATTGGCGCAGGACGCCGACCGCCTCGATGATCACTGGAAAAGCTTCGCCGCCTCGTGCTACCAGGGGCGCATCGTGGGGACCTTCGACCGCACGTGGTTTGCGTTTTTCGATCCGCGCGCTCTGCAAGGCACCGTCCCCACTGGGTGCGACGCCGCATTTGCCGATCTCCGGTCGTCGGCCAACCGGATTCGCGATCGACTGCGCGCCGCCGACGAGGACGCGCGACGCGCCGACGTCTATCCGGGTGCGCGTCGCGAGGTCCTTCGGCGCTTCCGCCTGGATTACGCCGGCCTTCTGCAATAGGCCGCTCGACCGTCCCCCGCGGGCCGTACCTGCCTGTTATCATTTCCGCCGTGCGAATCGGCATCGACGCGCGCAGGCTGCATGATTTCGGCATCGGCACGTACATCCGGAACGTGCTTCGGCAGCTCGCGCGCCTGGACCAGTCGACCGAGTTCGTCCTGCTCTGCCGGCCCGAAGATCGCGAGAGCCTGACGAGCGTCGGCGAGAATTTCAGGCCCGTCGCGGAGTGGGCGGGCACCTATTCGATCTCGGAGCAGCTTCGCGTCCCACTCGCGCTCCGGCGTGAGGGAGTCTCGCTTTTTCATGCTCCGCACTACGTCCTGCCTCCGCTCGTACCGTGCCGCTCGGTCGTGACGATTCACGATTGCATCCACCTGATGTTTCCGCAGTATCTGCCGAACCGTGCGGCGCTCGCCTATGCGAGGACGTCGATCAGGATGGCCGCGCACCGCGCGACACGCGTGATGACGGTTTCCGAGAGCTCGAAGCGCGACATCCTGCGCTACGTGGACACGGAGCCCGACAAGATCGACGTGATCTACAACGCCTACGATCCACGCTTCGGCGACGAGCCTCTCGAAGAAGACGTCGTGCGGGTCCGGGAGCGCTTTCAGCTCCACGACGAGTTCATCCTGTACGCCGGCAACGTGAAGCCGCACAAGAACCTCGAGCGGCTGATCCAGGCGTTCGATCTCGTCCGCCGGCGCGGTCTCGATCACCTGAAGCTGGTGATTATCGGCGACGAAGTTTCGAAGTACGCTGCGCTCCGACGAGCCATCCACCGCCATCAGCTTCATCAGTACGTGCGATTCCTCGGCTACCTGCCGGAGGCAACGCTGGCCGTGATGTATCGACTTGCCGGCGTCTTCGTGTTTCCATCGTTGTACGAGGGCTTCGGGCTGCCGCCGCTCGAGGCGATGGCCAGCGGCACACCGGTGGTGACGTCCAACCTCTCGTCGCTGCCCGAGGTGGTCGGTGACGCGGCGATCCTGGTCGATCCGTACGATCCGCACGCCATCGCCGACGGCATCGCGAAGGTGTTGACGGACGAAGCGATGCGTCGCGACATGCGCCAGCGGGGTCTCAAGCGCGCCCAGGAGTTCTCGTGGGACGCGTCGGTGCGCCGGATCCGGAACATCTACTGCGAAGCGACGAGGTGATGCGACTCGCGTTCGTTCACGACTGGTTGACGGGAATGCGGGGCGGCGAGAAAGCGCTCGAGGTTTTGTGCGAGCGGTTTCCGTCGGCCGCGCTGTTCACGCTCGTTCACGTGCGCGGTTCGGTTTCGCCCACCATCGAGCGGCTGGGTCCCCGGACCTCGTTCATCCAGCGGCTGCCACGCGTCGCGCGGTACTACCGCCACTACCTGCCGCTCTTTCCGACGGCCGTCGAGCAATTCGACTTCGATCAGTTCGACGTGGTGGTGAGCCTGAGTCACTGCTGCGTCAAGTCGATCGTCCGGCCGGGGCGGACCAGGCACATCTGTTACTGCCTGACGCCAATGCGGTATGCCTGGGACCAGTTCGACGCGTATTTCGGTCCCGCGCGACTGGGTCCTGTGCGGAGCGGCCTGATGCGTCCCGTCATGGCCAGGCTGGCTCGCTGGGACCGCGACACGGCCGGGCGCGCGGACCTCTATGTCGCTATCTCTCATTATGTTGCGGGCAGGATCGGCCGATACTATAATCGCGAAGCCACAGTGATATACCCGCCGGTCGACACCGACTTCTTCCGCCCACGAACGCAGGTCGCCGAACGCTCTGCCCTGGTCGTCTCGGCGCTGGTCCCGTACAAGCGAATCGAAGTGGCCATCGAAGGGTGCGCGGTTGCCGGTGTGCCGCTGACCATCGCCGGCGAAGGGCCCGACCGCGCGCGTCTCGAGCGCCTTGCGGGTCCGACCGTGACGTTTCTGGGACGCGTGTCGGACACGGAACTTCGCGATCTCTATTCGAGCGCGGCCGTGACGCTCCTGCCGGGTGAAGAAGACTTCGGCATCGTACCGCTCGAGGCACAGGCCTGCGGACGCCCCGTCGTCGCGTACGGCCGAGGCGGAGCGTGCGAAACCGTGGTTCAAGACACCACCGGGCTGCTGGTGGACGACCCGTCGTCGGAAGCGTTCGGCGCGGCGATCCGCCGCGCGGTCAGCACTCCGTTCGACCGTACCGCGATTCGGGCGCACGCGGAACGCTTCAGCCGCGCGCGCTTCGGCGACGAGATGGCGGCCCTGATTCATGCTCAGTCGGCATAACCGCCTCCTCGTCACGCTGTATCTGGCGAGCGACGCGCTCATCGCCGTCTCCGCGTTCGTCCTGGCGTACGCGCTCCGCTTTCACACGGGCCTGATCCCGATCACGAAGGGCATTCCGCCGCTGCGGCAGTACATCAACGTGCTGCCGTTCATCGCGGTCGTCGTGCCGCTCGGGTTCCACCTGCAGGGACTCTACCGCCTGCGCCGCGGCCGCTCCCGCGTCGACGACTTCTTCGGCGTGTTCGTCGGCTCGATCCTGGCCGTCGTGTTCGGCATCGTGTCGACGTTGTACACGCAGACGTATTTCGCCGGCGCGAGCGCCAAGGACGCCGGGGCATTCGAAGTTTCGCAGGCCGTCTGGGCGATCTTCCTGGTAATCAACGTGGCGCTCACGTACGCCTCGCGCGAAGTCGTCCGCGAGGTGTTCGAGCGACGCTGGCGCGCCGGGATCGGGTTGAAGCGGATCCTGATCGCCGGGTCGGGCGAGCTCGGACGGCTGGTCGCGGACAAGATCCTCGAGCATCGCGAGCTTGGCTACCAGATCGTCGGGTTCGTGGACGACAGGTCCGGCGATCACCTCGGCTACCGCGGTCTCCCGCTCCTCGGAACCGTCGACGATGCGCCCGAGATCGCCGCGCGCGAGGGAGTCGACCACCTGTACGTCGCGCTGCCGCCCGAACAGCACGTCACGATGCTTCAGCTGATCGAGAGCACGAGCCGCGAGTTCGTGGACGTCAAGGTGGTGCCCGACCTGCTGCAGGTCATCGCGCTCCGCGCGCGCCTCGAGGATCTCGACGGCGTACCGGTCATCAATATCAACGACGTCCCGCTTCAGGGCTTCAACGCCATCGTCAAGCGGATCATCGACATCGTCATCTCCGCCGTGGCGCTGCTGGTGCTCTCGCTTCCGCTTGCGCTCGTCGCACTGCTCGTGCGGCTCACGTCACGCGGTCCGGTGTTCTATTACCAGGAACGCATGGGCCTCGATGGCAAGCGAATCACCATCGTGAAGTTCCGCTCGATGTTCGACGATGCCGAGTCGGGCACCGGTCCGGTGTGGGCGCGTCAGAACGACCCGCGCGTCACGCCCTTCGGCCGGTTCCTCCGCCGCTCGAATCTCGACGAGATGCCGCAGTTGTGGAACGTCCTCCGCGGCGACATGTCGATCGTCGGGCCACGACCCGAGCGTCCGCATTTCGTCGAGCAGTTCAAGCACCGCATCCCGCAGTACATGCTCCGCCACAAGGTGAAGGCCGGCCTGACGGGATGGGCGCAGGTCCATGGCTGGCGCGGCAACACGTCGATCGAGAAACGAATCGAGTACGACCTCTACTACATCGAGAACTGGTCGGTCCGCCTCGACCTGAAGATCATGTGGCTGACGCTGCTCCGCGGATTCTTCCACAAGCATGCCTACTAAGAAGAAGCGAATCGTCATCACGGGCGCCGCTGGTTTCATCGGCTCCCACCTTGCGGAAGCTCTCCTCGATCGCGACTACGCCGTCATCGGAATCGACAACCTGCTGACCGGCGACACGTCGAACATTTCGCACCTGACGAACCGCGACTTTACGTTCATCAAGCACGACGTCACGAACTACATCTTCATCGACGGCCCGGTCGACGTCGTGATGCACTGGGCGAGCCCCGCCAGCCCGATCGACTATCTCGAACTGCCCATTCAGACGCTCAAGGTCGGCGCGCTCGGCACGCACAAGGCGCTGGGGCTGGCGAAGGAAAAAGGCGCGCGATTCGTGATCGCGTCGACGTCCGAGGTCTACGGCGATCCGCTCGAGCACCCGCAGAAGGAAACGTATTGGGGGAACGTGAACCCCGTCGGTCCGCGCGGCGTCTACGACGAGGCCAAACGCTTCGCCGAGGCCATGACGATGGCTTATCACCGGTACCACAAGGTGGACACGAAGATCGTGCGGATCTTCAACACGTATGGGCCGCGGATGCGGCTGAACGACGGCCGCGCCGTCCCCGCCTTCATGTCGCAGGCGCTCCGCAACGAAGACGTCACCGTCTTCGGCAGCGGCAATCAGACGCGAAGCTTCACGTATGTCTCAGATCTCGTCGACGGCATCATCCGCCTGATGCTGTCGTCGGAGAACGATCCGATCAATATCGGCAACCCGCGCGAGATGACGATCAAGGAAATCGCAGAGACGATCATCCGCATGACCGGATCGAAGAGCAAAATCGTCTATCGGGACCTGCCCACCGATGATCCCAAGCAGCGCCGTCCGGACATCACCCGCGCCACGACCCTGCTGAAGTGGGAACCGCGCGTCCAGCTGGAAGAAGGACTCGTGAAGACGATCGAGTACTTCAAAACGAAGGTCAATCAGCCCGCGTAGGCCTTTCGATCACTTACCAGCGGATCTGCATGTAGCCGGCGAGCGTCACGCCGAAGGACGCCGAAAACTCGCCGAAGCGTGGCGAGTCGACGACCGCGACGACGTCGCGTGGGTTCTCGTGCGCGGTCAGGTTGAAGAACTGCAGGCCGAAGTCCATCTCGCGCGAGAAGATGTCGAACGTCTTGAACGCTGTGAGGTCGAGCGCGAAGTAGTCCGGATAGCGCAAGGTGTTCGGGGCGCCGATGAATTGCTGGTAGACGTCGAGCGCGGAATAAGGGAAGCCGGTGCGCCAGTCGACGGCAGGAGACACCACGATCCGCTCCGGGAGCGAAAACGTTGCCCACCCGCGCAGCCGGTGCGGAACATTGGCTGACGTCACCGCGTACGCGTTCCGGTCGAGCAGCGGCGCGTCCAGGTTCTTATAGAGGGTGCCGAAGTCGTTCGTGTCGCCCCGCGACGATGAATGGACGTAGCTGACGAAGATCTGCGACTGGTTCGCCCATAGCTTGCGGACCGAGACCTGCACTTCCTGGTAGTCGCTCGTGCCGATGCCCGAAATGGGAGTCGGCCCACCCGCTTCCGGTACTTCCACCGTCGGCAGCTTCGATCCAAAGCGGCGTCGTCCGCCGACCTGAAGCTCGAGCGTCGGCGTCAGCTTGTGCTCGAGCTCGAGCGCGAACGCGTCCGCACGCGGCTGCGGCAGCCGGCCCATCACCGGGTTGTACATGTTGCTGCGGATGATCGCGCCCGTGGTCGGATCGAAGAAGGTGTCGCGCCGTGGCGCGAACCGGCCATACGCCTTGGCATCCAGCGGAACGCGTCCGGCATACCGTCCTGCGCTTGCGCGCACAGTTGTCCGACCTGCTTCGTCCAGCAGATAACGAAGGCCGAGCCTCGGAGCAAGAACCGACGACTGCCGGTGCCCGCTGTCGACGCGCACGCCCAGGTCGAGCTGCAGCTGCCCGCTCACGTCCCAGAGATCCCGAACCCCGGCGCCCCAGTTGAACTCGTCCGGATCGAGTCGCCCGGCCGGACTGAACTCAATCGTCCTGACTTTCGCGCCGTTGGAATCCACGACGGTGATCGGGAGGTTGTGCACCTCGCCGTCCATCGAGCGGCGGTAAGCGCGGAGGACGCCGGAGACGTCGTGGTTGCCGGCGGCGGTGAGCCCCGCCCGTTCCCACGTCGCGGACCCGGCGACGCGGCGGCCGGTCACGTCGACCGCCGAGAACCAGTTGTTGAGCCATCCTTCGGGTGCGAGGATCGGGTTTCCGCTCCCCTGCGGGACGATGCCCGTCTCGTGCGCTGCGACGCCGACTCGGAACGTGAGCAGGTCGCGAGGCGTGGCGATCCACCGATCGCTCACCCCCACGAACACATCCAGCACGTCGACGTCGGGGACCGTCGCCGCGGGTCGAAGCGTGCTGAGGCCCGCAGACGTCGTGTGGCCCGGCGCGTACAGCACTTCAGTCGTCAGCGCATGTTCCTTCGACAACTGAAAGTCGAATCGCGAAAACGTCGTGACGCCGGTCGTCCCGATGTTGGGCGAGCCGGAAGAACCGGTGACGCCCGCCACCGGCACACGTTCGAAGTTGAATTCAGCGGAGGTGAAGAGCCGCATGATCCCGATGCGGCCCCCGACGTAGGCGCGCGGGAAGAACGCTTCGATCCTCCCGAACCCCATGCTGCTCAAGCGCGGACGCGGAATGAATCCCTGGATGCCGGCGCGCCACTTGTCCGATCCGGGCGTCGTCTCGATCGACGCGGCCGAACCCAGGACGTCGCTGAACGTGGCCGCGACGGGCTCGCGCAGCACGGCCATGCCGCGGACGCTTTCGACCGGAAGATCGATCGCGGTCGTACCGGCAACCGGATCCGTCACGTCGAACCCGTCGATCCAGAGCGCTGACTCGTGGGGACGCGTGCCGCTGATATTCAGCAGGCCGTCCCTCCCGCGGACGACGCCAGGCAAGAGCGGCAGCGACTGGAGAATCCGCGGCCGCGGTGTCGGCAGGCGCTGGGCGAGCGGCGCGGTCATCGTGCTGCCCAGATGCTCCATCGACGCACCGGCAGTCGTCAGGGCCGAAGCGACCACGGTCGTCGTGGCAGTGGCGCGGGCGAGTTGCAGGACGACGCGCTTGTCCGACGGCCGAACCTGCGCCGTCTCGAAGCCGTCGAGCGCGATGACGATGGTGTCGTCGGGCTGGATGTCGGCGGGGAGATCGTAGCCGCCATCGATTCCCGTTTCGAGCGTCGAGATGGTCTTGCCTTCGCGCTGGATCTCTACCCGCGCGCCGGGAAGCGGCAGCCCGGTCTGGTCGATGACGACGTTGTGCGCCGGCTGCGCGAACGCACCGGCGTCGGCCATCAGCAGCGCAATCATCGACAACGCGGCGATGACGGGGCCTGTCTTTCGGAGCATCTCGCGGGGGTCAGGTTCAGGATATCGAACTAGCTCAGCCTTAACAATATCCTTCGGCGTTCGTCGCGACCTTTCTCTGGTCGACTGCGCAGAATTGCACTGCCGATCAGCGCATGCCGAAGCGCTCGATCGAACGCTCGCGCAGCCTTGCGGCGACTTCTTCGCGGTTGCGCGGCTCCGCGGTCGTGCTGAGGGAGTCAATCAGGACGCGCGCAGACCCCGCGATTTCATCGATCGCGCGGTTGAAGGCGTCCTCGTTGGCCTTCGACGGCTTCGTGAAGCCGCTCAATTTGCGCACGAACTGCAGCGAGGCGTCACGGATCTCCTGGTCGGTGGCCGGGGGATCGAAGTTGAAGAGGGTTTTGATGTTACGGCACATTGTTCCCACGCTCCGCTGGCGCTTCGGGCGCCTATCACTCGGCTAAAGCCTCGCGCTCCGTCATTCACCGTGTCAGCTTCCTGTATTTAATCCTGTGCGGTTGATCGGCTGCGTCCCCGAGCCGCCGCTTCCGGTCGGCCTCGTAATCTTGATAGTTGCCTTCGAACCAGACGACCTGGCTGTCTCCCTCGAATGCCAGCATGTGCGTCGCAATCCTGTCGAGAAACCAGCGGTCGTGGCTGATGACCACGGCGCAACCCGCGAAATTGAGCAACGCTTCCTCGAGCGCCCGCAAGGTGTCGACGTCCAGGTCGTTGGTCGGCTCGTCGAGCAGCAGCAGGTTGCTTCCGCGCTTCAGCAGCTTCGCGAGATGGACGCGATTCCGCTCGCCCCCTGAAAGGGTTCCGACCTTACGCTGCTGCGCGGCGCCCTTGAAATTGAACCATGAGACGTAGGCCCGCGACGCCACCTTCTTCTTGCCGAGCTCGATTTCGTCGAGGC
>Ga0126377_10001158_pt1 | contig 16975 bp, 6 predicted proteins | sample PanSoiMetPlot_22_FD_92647 | JGI IMG/M metagenome (GOLD analysis project Ga0126377, IMG submission 92647) | Tropical forest soil microbial communities from Panama - MetaG Plot_22 | ecosystem: Environmental > Terrestrial > Soil > Tropical forest > Bulk soil | place: Panama | collected 2016-02-17 | reverse complement strand
CGCCTGCCGCAGCGCGTCCGCGGCCCGGTCGACCAGCCGCGAGTGGAAGGCACGCTGCGCGGGCAGGCGCCGCACCGGCACCTCCAGGCCGGCCAGCCGCCGCTCGAGCCGGTCGACGCCGGCGGGGTCGCCGGAGACGACGACCACGTCGGGCGCGTTGACCGCGGCGACGTCCAGGTCCACGTCCAGGTCCGCGAGGTGCCCACGAACGGTCTCCTCGTCGGCCAGGGCGACCGCCATCGCGCCGGGCGCGCTGTCCTGCATCAACCGGCCGCGCTCGGCCACCAGGCGCAGCGCGTCCACGAACCCGATCTCCCGAGCCAGCGCGGCGGCGGCGAACTCGCCCACCGAGTGCCCCAGCACGGCGGCGGGCCGCAGCCCCCAGGACGCCAGCAGCCGGCCGAGCGCGTACTCGTAGAGCAGCAGGGCGGGCTGGGTGAGGTCGGTGCGGTGCAGGCGCCCGTCGGCGGCGCCGGTCAGCAGCAGCTCGCGCAGGTCCGTCCGCAGCACCGGTCGCAGCGCCTCGGCACCCCGGTCCAGGTCGGCGCGGAACGTGGCCGACAGCGCGTACGCCCCGGCGGCCATGCCGGCGAACTCGGCGCCCTGGCCGGGGAACATGAAGACCAGGCGGGGCCGGCGGGCGGCCGGCCCGCCGTCGGCCGCCCCGGTGAGCGGTCGGTCCGCCCCGGCGAGCAGGCCGGCCGCCTCGACCGGGGTGCGGGCCACGACGGCGCGCCGGTGCCGGAAGGGCCGCCGCCGGCTCTGCAGGGTGGACGCCACCGCGTGCAACGGGACGTCCGGGTGGGCGCGCAGGTGGTCGGCGAGCCGCCCGCTCGCGGCGGCCAGCGCGGCCGCGGTCCGCCCGGACAGCGGCAGGACGGCGGGGGCGGGCGCGGTCGCGGACCCGTCGGGCGCCTCCTCCCGGGCCGCGGCCGGGGCTTCCTCCAGCACGACGTGCACGTTCGTGCCGCCGATCCCGAACGAGCTCACCGCGGCCCGCCGCGGCCGGCCGTCAACGGCCGGCCAGGCACGACCGCGCTCGTCGACCACGAAGGGGCTGGTCTCCTCGCCGATGCCGTGCCCGACCTTGCGCAGGTTGGCCAGCGGGGGCAGCCACCGGTGGCGCAGCGCGAGGGCCACCTTGACCAGGCCGGTGACGCCCGCGGCGGCGTCCAGGTGACCGACGTTCGCCTTCACCGAGCCGATCGAGCAGGTCCCGGCGAGGGCACCCTGCTCACGGAAGACCTCGTTCAGCGCGGCCACCTCGATGGCGTCCCCGACCTCGGTCGCCGTGCCGTGGGCCTCCAGGTAGTCCACCTCGGCCGCGCTGATCCCCGCGTCGGCGTACGCGCGGCGCAGCACGTCGAGCTGGCCGTTCACCCCGGGGGCGGTGTAGCCGACCTTGGCGCCGCCGTCGTTGTTCACCGCCGAGCCCTTGATCACCGCGTGCACGTCGTCGCCTTCGCGCACCGCGTCGGCGAGCCGCTTCAGCGCGACCAGCGCGACCCCGTTGCCGGGCACGGTCCCCGCGGCGTCGGCGTCGAAGGGGCGGCACACCCCGTGCGGCGACATGATGCCCCTCGGCTCGTACAGGTAGCCGCGATGCTGCGGCAGCGCGACGCAGGCGCCGCCGGCCAGGGCCACGTCGCTGTCCCCGGCGCGCAGGCTCTGACAGGCCAGGTGGACCGCGAGCAGCGAGGTCGAGCAGGCGCTCTGCACGGTGACCGCCGGTCCGGACAGGTCCAGCCGGTAGGCCACCTTCGCGGCCAGGTGGTCCTTCTCGTTGCCGAGCACCACCGCCAGCAGGCCCAGCGACCGCACCACCTCCCGCGCCGGGAGCACGTTGTCGAGCAGGTAGTAGTTCAGCCCGGCGCCGGCGAAGACCCCGACCCGGCCGAACGGCCGTTCCCCGGCCAGGCCGGCGTCCTCCAGCGCCTCCCAGGCGGTCTGGAGCAGGAGCCGGTGCTGCGGGTCGGTCAGCTCCGCCTCCCGGGCGGGCATGCCGAAGAAGTCCGCGTCGAAGCGCTCGGGGTCGGCGACGACGCCGCGCGCCGGCACGTACGCCGGGTCGGCGCGCTCCGCCGCCGGCACCCCCGCCGCCGCGAGCTGCTCGGCGCCGAGGGTGGTGACCGTGACCCGGCCGGCGGCGAGGTTGTCCCACAGCCGCCACACGTCCTCCGCCCCGGGGAACCGGCCGGCCAGGCCGACGATGGCGATGTCGTGGTCGCGGACGGTCATGCCGGCCTCGGGCGGCCGGTCTCGCGCAGGTGCCCGGCGAGCGCCCGGACCGTCGGGAACCGGTACAGGTCGGTCAGCGGCAGCGCGACGCCGCCCAGCCGGTCGCGGAGTCCGTTGCGGACCAGCGCGATCTGCAGGGAGTCGCCGCCGACGTCGAAGAACGCCTCGTCCGGGTCGAAGTCGTCGGTGCCGAGCACCGCCGTCCACACCTCGGTCACCAGCTCCTCGAGCCGGGCCTGGAGGCCCGGGTCACCGGGCTCCGCCGCCACCGGTCCGGGGCCGGGGTCCTCGGCGGTCGTGTCGGGCTCCGGCAGTGCGGCGAGCGCGTCCAGGTCCACCTTGCCGTTGCGGGTCAGCGGGAAGTCCCGAACGGCCAGCCACCGCTGCGGCCGGGCCGGCGCGGCCAGGCCCGCCTGCACCTGCTCGCGCAGCGACGCCAGGTCCGGCGCGGGGGTGGTCGTCTTCACCGCCGCGGTCAGCCGCTGCCGGCCGTCGGCCTCGTCGAGGAAGACCACCGCGTCGAGCACCCCCCCGCGCGCCCGGATCAGCTCCTCGATCTCCCCCAGCAGCACCCGGTGCCCGGCGATCTTGACCTGCCGGTCGGTCCGGCCGAGGAATCGCAGCTGCCCGTCGCCGTCCCAGCGCACCAGGTCGCCGGTCCGGTAGGTCCGTTCGCCGACCGCCGCCCGGTCGCCGAACGCGGCGGCGGTCCGCTCCGGGTCGGCGAGGTAGCCGTCGGCGAGGCCGACCCCGGCCGCGTGCAGCTCCCCCACCGCGCCAGGCGGCAGCGCGGCGCCCCGGTCGTCCCGGACCCACAACCGGGTGCCGGCCACCGGCCGGCCGATCGGCACGTCCCGGTCGACCTGGTCCGGACCGTCGACGTGGTGCACGGTGGTGAAGGTGGTGTTCTCGGTGGGCCCGTACCCGTTGGTGACCCGTAGGCCGGGGCAGGAGCGCAGCACCCGGCGCACGTGCGCGGCGGAGACCACGCCGCCACCGGTCAGGAGCTGCCGCAGCGGGCGCAGGCCCTCGGGGCCGTGGTCGGCGACCAGGTGGAACAGCCCCGAGGTGAGCCAGGCGTGGGTCACGCCGGCCTCGGCCAGCAGGCCGGCCAGCTCGCCCGGCGAGGGGTCGTGCGGAGGGGACACCTCGATCGCGGCGCCCAGGGCCAGCGGCACCAGCAGCTCCAGGGTGGACGCGTCGAAGGCCAGCGGCGACATCCGCAGCATCCGCATCCGCCCGGCGGGCTCGGCCGGGGAGAACAGGTCGGCGTCCCGGGCCAGCCGCAGCACCGCCCGGTGTGGGACGACGACCCCCTTGGGAAAGCCGGTCGACCCGGAGGTGAAGGAGACGTACGCCGCCCGGTCGGGGTCGACCGGAGCGGCCGGCGGCGCGGACGGCGGCGCCTCGGGCACCGGCTGGAGGTCCACCGGCGGGCACACCCGGGTGCCCGGCCAGCCGGCACCGTCACCGGCGCCGATCCGCACCCGGGCGTCCACCGCGGCCACCACCCGGTCCCGGCCCTGCGGCACGGCCGCCGCCTGGACGGCCACGTAGGCGGCGCCGGTACGCAGCACCGCCAGCACGGCGACCGCCTCACCGGCGGAGCGGGGCAGGTCGACGACCACCCGGTCGCCGGGTCGCACGCCCTGCCCGGACAGGCGCCGGGACTGCTCCACGGCGAGGTGGTGCAGCTGGCGGTAGGTCAGCCGGATCCCGGCGGCGCGGTCGGTCAGCGCCGGGGAGTCGGGGGTGTCCAGCGCGTGCCGCTCGAACGCCCGCCACAGGTCGCCGCCCGGCGCCACCGCCGCCCCGCCGCCGAGAGCGCGCGCCAGCTCGGCCTGACCCGGGGACAGGGTCCGCACCACCGACAGGGGTCGCCGTCCCGCCCCGGCCAGCTCGGACACGGCCGCCTGGAACGAGTCGGCCAGGGCGGCGGCCTCGGCGGGCGTCAGCACGGCGGTCCGGTACTCCAGGGCCAGCCGGGCCTGCGGCCGCCACTGCTGCAGGTAGAGCATCGCGTCGAAGAGCGACCCGCGGCCGTGCCCCTCGCGGATCCGCGCCGGCGCGCCGCCGACCGTCACCCCGGCCGGCACCAGCTCGTGGTGCGCGGCGAAGCCGACCTGCGCGAGCGGGTTGCGGGTCGGGTCGGCGGGGACGCCGGTCGCCTCGACGAGCTGGTCGAAGGGGATCTCCGCGTCGCCGCCCGCCGCCCGCACGGCCGCCCCCACCGAGCGGATCCAGTCGTCGACCGGGGCGTCGTCGTCGATCCGGCACCGCACCGGCGCGACGCGGCTGCACAGGCCCACGACCGCGGCCAGCTCGGCGGTGGTGCGCCCGGCGAACGGCATGGCGAGCAGCAGGTCCGTCGCGCCGGTGCGGCGGGCCACGACCAGCGACCAGGCGGCGGCGAGCACCGTGGGCAGGGTGACCCCGCAGCGGCCGGCGACGGTGGCCGCCGCGCGACTGGCGGTCAGCGCGAACGCCAGCCGCGCGCCGGCGTGGTCGGGGTCGGCCGGTCGCGGCAGGTCGGTGGGCAGCACGAGGGTACCGGGGGCGTCCCCGAGGCGTCGCCCCGCCCGCTCCAGCGCGTCCCGCAGCTCGCCCGACGCGGTCACCTCGGCCAGCCGGTCGCCGATCCGGTCGGCCGGAGGGGCGGCGGGTCCGAGCGCGTCGGGGCCCTCGTCGTGGAGCCGGGCGAACTCGCGCCAGAGCAGGCCCACGCTCCAGCCGTCCACCAGGACGTGATGCACCAGCATGGTCAGCAGGCTGCCGGTGGGGGTACGGGTCAGCACGAACAGCACCGGCGGCCGCTCGAAGGGGCGCAGCAGCGCCGCGCTGCTCGCCGCGTACCGGTCGTGGACCGCGGCGACCGGGTCGTCCCCGTCGTGCTCCGCGAGGAGCAGCCGGGGGCGGTGCGCCGGGGCGAGCACCAGCCGGCCCGGACCGCCGTCGTCGGAGACGAACATGGTCCGCAGCGACTCGTGCCGGCGCACCAGGGCGCCGAGCGCGCCGCGCACCCGGTCCGGGTCGAGGTGGACCGGCGCGTCCAGGGTGAAGAGCAGGTGGTAGGGCCGGTCCCGGCCGGCGAGGTGGGCCGCGAGCATCGGGCGCTGGGCGGGCAGCAGGGGACGCGGCCCGCCGTCGCCGGTGGGCGCGGTCGCGCCGCCGTACGGCGCGCAGGCCGGGGCGGCGGCCAGCACCGTGGCGACCGGCTCGTCCCCGAGCAGCCGGGAGACGTCCGGACGACGGGCGAGGTGGCGCTCGCCGAGCGCGGACAGCTCGATCGCCCGCAACGAGGTGCCGCCGAGCGCCACGAAGGAGCCTTCGGCCACCCGGGCCGCGAGCCGTGGCGCGGCGACGCCCAGCACCTCGGCGAGCAGGGGCAGCCAGCCGTCCAGCCGGGGCGGCGGCACTCGGGGGCTGCGCCCCTCGCCCGCGGACGGCATCGCCGTGGCCCGCCTGCGCGCGCGAGGGGCGCTCACGCCGACACCAGCGCCCGCTCGGCGCGGGCCAGCGCCGGTGCCGACAGCCACCGCCGGATGGGCACGATGGTGATCAGCGAGGCCGCGGCGCAGACGGCGAAGACGACCCGGGTGTCCAGCAGGCCGCCCGCGACGCCGCCGAGCGCGGCGCCGATCGGCGTGGCGCCGTACGACAGCATCCGGGAGGCCCCGCCCACCTGGCCGAGCTCGCGCCGGGCGACGGTGCGCTGCCGCACCGACATCGCCTGCGCCGTCCACATGCCGCCGAAGACGCTGCCCGCCGCCATGGCCAGGCCGAGCCAGAGGCCGTCCAGGACCAGCGGAGCGGCGAACACGGTCGCCCAGCCGGTCCGGGTGAGCCAGAGCACGTGCTCCTGCCCCACCAGCCGCTCCAAGCGGGCGGTGAGCAGGGAGCCCACCGCCGCGCCGACCCCGATCAGGCCGATCAGCAGGCCGTAGGTGGCCGGGGTGAGGCCGAGCGGGCCGGGGTCGATGGCGTAGAGGACGAAGACGGTGTTGAAGGCCGCCCAGCCGAGGGTGGTGACCATGCCGACCCCGACCACGGTGGCCAGGACGGGGTTGCGCGCGATGGTGCGCAGGCCGGTGAGGAAGCGCACCGGCTGCGGCTCGGCGCCGGTGGAGGCGACCCGGTCCGGGGTAGCCGCCCCGCCCAGCAGGAGGGCCGCCGCGAGGCACGCGACGCCCGCCACCAGCGCCGGCAACTGGACCGCGAAGCCGATCAGCGCGCCGGCGAGCAGCGGCCCGGCGAACTGGTAGCAGACCCGGGTGGAGACGGCGATGAACCCGTTGGCCCGGGTCAGCTCGGTGCTCGGCACCAGCTCCGGGATGAGCGCCTCGGCGGCGGTGTCCACCGCCGTCTGCGTCGCGGCCACCACGAAGACCACCACGATCAGCAGCGCGACCACCGGCAGGTGGAATGACAGCACGGCGGCCATCGCCAGCATCAGCAGGCCGCGGACGACGTTGGCGACGGTGATCACGCGCCGCCGGTCGGCGGCGTCGGCCAGCATGCCGGCGGGGATCGCCAGCACCAGCCAGGGCAGGGTCGCCGCGACGGTCACCGCGCCGACCACCAGCGGCGAGCGGGACACCTGGCTGGCGATGATGGTCGCCGCGACGGTGAAGACGCCGTTGGCCGTGTCGGAGAGCGCGGCTGCGCCCAGCAGCCGTCGGAACTGCGCGTTGATCATCGGCCGCCCTCCGCGACGCCGAGCTCCTCGCGGACCGTCGCCAGCCGCTCGACGCCCTGGAGCACCTGGTCGTGGGCCAGGCCGAAGTCGATCAGCGCGGCGACCTCGTCCACCCCCATGCGGCCGAAGTCGAGCAGGCGCCGCCCGACCACGTCCGGGGTGCCGAGCAGGGAGCGGTCGGCGTAGAAGCTGTGGTAGGAGCGGCGGATGATCGCCTGGCGGTCGCGCTCCGAGGCGCCGTGCAGGTCGGGCTCCTCGTCCGGCATCGCCTTGGTGAGGCTGGCCAGCAGCTCGGTGTGGCTGCGCAGGTAGGCCAGGAAGGGCGCCTCGCAGACCGACCTGACGTCCTCGCCCGGCGCGCCGACGTAGGAGTGGATCATGAGGGTGACCCGGCCGGTCGCCGGGTCGTGCCCGTGGTCGGCCAGCGCCCGCCGGTAGATGCCGATCTTGGCGGCGAGCTGCTTCGGGGTGAGCGCCAGCAACGCGGTCAGCACGTTCGCCCCCAGCTCGCCGGCGAGCCGGAACGTCTCGTCGCTGGCCGCGGCGGTCAGCCACACCGGGAGCTCGGCCTGGACCCGGGCGGGGTACGGGCGCACCGACACCCGGGGTCCGGCGCCCGCCTCGGCGTCCTCCAGGGCGCCCCCGCGCCACAGGTGCCGGATCAGCTCCACGTCCTGCTTGAAGGTCTCCCGCCGGGTGGCGAACCGCTGCGGCGCCAGCACGAAGTCCAGCGGATGGAAACCGGCCGCGAAGGAGATGCCGACCCGTCCCTTGGAGACGCGGTCCACGATGCTCCAGTCCTCGACCAGCCGCAGGGGGTGGTGCAGCGGCAGGACGACGCTGCCCGCCCGCAGCCCGATCCGCTCGGTGGTCGCGGCGAGCGCCGCGCTGAGCACCGCCGGGTTGGGGTAGAGGGCGCCGAACGGGTGGAAGTGCCGCTCCGGGCTCCACAGCGCCTCGAAGCCGAGCCGGTCCGCCAGCCGGACGGTGTCGAAGACCAGGTCGTACCCCTGCCCCGTGTCGTCGTTCTGGGACGAGAAGAAGTAGACGCTGGTGCTCGGCACGGCGGAGGGCTCCGGCCGCCGCGGCCCGGCCGGAGCCGGGCGCTGCAGGACCCGCACCGGCCCGCGGTCGTCCGCGGCGGCCATCGCCGCCGCCGCGCCGGCCCGTGGCGGCGCCGTGGCGGCGGTGGAGCTGCGGGGCGCGGCGGCGACGAACTCGGCCAGCGCGGCGAAGGTCGGTGCCTCGAAGAAGCGGTCCAGCTCCACCTCGACACCGAACGCGTCCCGGATCCGGCCGCTGAGCCGCAGCGCGGCGAGCGAGTGGCCGCCCAGCTCGAAGAAGTCGTCGTCCGGCCCGATCCGGTCAACGCCGAGGACCTCCCGCCAGAGGTGCTCCAGCGTCGCCGCGGGGCCGGCGGCGGTCGCGGCCGGGGTCGCCTCGGCGGCCGGCGCCGGCGCTCCCGCGGTCAGCGGCATCGACGCTCCTTCCGGTGGCGCCGGCGCCCCGGCCGGGGGGCGGGCGGCCGCCGGTCGCGGGGCCTCGATCCAGTGCCGGGTGCGAGCGAAGGGGTACGCCGGCAGCGGGACCCGCCGCCGTCCGTGGTCGTGCTCGGTGCCCCACGGCCCGGTGAGGCCGTGCGACCACAGCTCGCCGGCCACCCGCAGCAGCAGGGCGTGCTCGTCGGCCGGGGCGGTGCCCGGCCGGCTGACGCTCAGGACACGAGCGTGCTCCGCCGGGGGGAGGTGCTCGCGGATGAGCTCCCGCAGCGCCGTGCCCGGGCCCACCTCCACCCAGGCGGCGGGTGCGAGCTCCTCACGCAGCCGGGTGACCGCGCCGGTGAAGTCGACCGGCTCGCGGAGCTGGCGTCCCCAGTACGCGGCGCTGGTGGCCTCCTCTTCGCGCAGCGGCGCGCCGGTGAGCGTGGAGTAGACGGGCAGCCGGGGCGCGGCGAGCCGGTGGCCGCCCAGGAAGGCGGTGAACCGCTCGGCGGCCTCCGCCATGCTGGCGGAGTGGAAGCCGTGCGAGGTGCGCAGCCAGCGGCTCGGCAGCCCCTCGGCGCGGAGCCGCCGCTCGACCCGCTCCACCGCCGCCTTCTTGCCGGAGAGCACGGTCGAGCCCGGGGAGTTGCGGGCCGCGACCTCCACGCCGTCGGTGACGAAGCGGGCCAGCGCGGCCGGATCGGCCAGCACCGCCAGCATCGCGCCCGGCCGGGCCCGCTGCATGAGCCGGCCGCGCTCGATCACCACGGCCAGCGCGTCCGCCGGGGAGAGGACCTCGGCGAGGCAGGCGGCGACGAACTCGCCGACACTGTGCCCGACCATCGCCGCGGGCGTGACGCCCCGGCTGATCAGGCTGCGGGCCGCGGCGAGCTGGACGAGGAAGAGCGCCGGCTGGGCGACCTCGGTGCGGCGCAGCGTCTCCTCGTGCGTGGCGGCGTCCGCGCCGTCCAGCAGCTCCCGCAGGGGGACGCCGCAGGCGGCGGCGAACTGGTCCGCGCCCTCGTCGAGGACGGCCCGGAAGACCGGGTCGGCGTGGTCGTTGGCCCGGAACATGCCGGGCCGCTGCGCTCCCTGCCCGGGGAAGGCGAAGGCCACGCGGCCGGTCGTGCCCTCGGCGGCCACGGCGCGGGGCACGGCCAGGCGCAGGCCCTCCGCCGCCCCCGCCCGGTCGTCGGCCACCACGGCGGCCCGCCAGGGCAGCCAGGTCCGACCGACCCGCAGGGTGTGCGCCACGTCGGCCAGCAACGCCGGGGGGCCCGGGGGACCTGAGCCACTGCGGGTCCCCCGGTCAACAGGGGGGCCCGGGGGACCTGAGCCACTGCGGGTCCCCCGGTCAACCGGGGGGTGTCCGGCCAGCGCGTCGGCGACCCGGCGCAGGCTCGCCTCGGCTGACTCCCGGGTCCGGGCGGAGACCAGGAGCAGCTCGGCCGCGCCAGGCCCGTCCCCGTCCCTGTCCCCGTCCTCCTCCGGGTCGGCCTCCTCCAGCACCACGTGCGCGTTCGTGCCGCCGATGCCGAACGAGCTGACGCCCGCGCGGCGACGGCCGGCGACCGGCCGCCACGGCGCGGGCGCGACCGGCACGTGGAACGGCGAGCCCTCCAGCTCGAGCAGCTCGTTGGCGGACTTGAAGTGCGCCACCGGCGGGATCACCTGGTGACGCAGCGCCAGCACGACCTTGATCAGGCCGAGCACACCGGCGGCGGTGTCGACGTGACCCACCACGGACTTGAGCGCGGTCAGCGCGCAGGAGCCGGCGGCCACGCCGTCGCCGAAGACCGTGCGCAGCGCGGCCACCTCGATCGGGTCACCGAGCCTGGTGGCGGTGCCGTGCGCCTCGACGAGTCCCAGCTCGCCCGGGGCGACCTCGGCGACGCTCAGGGCCTCCGCCACCACGGCGGCCTGGCCGCTCTCGCCGGGGGCGGTGAAGCCGGCCTTGCGCGCCCCGTCGTTGTTCACCGCCGAGCCGATGATGACGGCGTGCACGGTGTCACGGTCGCGGCGGGCGTCCTCCAGCCGCTTGAGCACCACCATCCCGACGCCGTCGCCGGGAACCGTGCCCTCGGCGGAGGCGTCGAAGGTCCGGCAGTGCCCGTCCGGGGAGATGATGCCGCCGGGCTGGTGGACGTAGCCCCGGCGGGTCGGCGGGGCGACCGTCGCGCCGCCGGCCAGCGCCAGGTCCGACTCGTGCGCCAGCAGGCTCTGCACCGCCATGTGCACCGCCACCAGCGAGGTGGAGCAGGCCGTCTGCACGTTGACGCTCGGCCCCTGGAGGTTGAGCTTGTACGCGATCCGGGTCGCCGCGTAGTCCTTGTCCGAGCCGATGACCAGCTGCAGGCCCCCGGCCGCGTCGACGGCCCGCCGGTCCGGGAGCACGTTGTCGAGCAGGTACACGTTCATGCCGGTGCCGACCCAGACACCGGTCCGGCCGCCGTCGGCGGCCACCGGCGCCTGCCCGGCGTGCTCCAGCGCCTCCCACGCGCACTCCAGCAGCAGCCGCTGCTGGGGGTCCATGAGGGCGCTCTCGCCGGGCGAGTAGCCGAACAGCGCGCCGTCGAACCGGTCGACGTCGTCCAGGGCCGCGCGGGCGGGCACGAACCGGGGATCGGCCACCCATTCCGCGGGCACCCCCTGGGCCACCAGCTCCTGCGGGTCGAAGAAGGTCACCGACTCGGTCGCGGACTCCAGGTTGGCCCAGAACCTTTCGAGATCCCCGCCGGCACCCGGGACCCGGGCCGCGAGCCCGACGATCGCGATCCTGCCGCTGTCGGTCACGTCTCGCTCCTTGCCGGTGGGCGGGCCGGTGGGCGGGCCGCCGGGCAGCTCAGCCACGCTGGTCGAGCTCGTCGATCGGGTCGGTGTCGGGCATCAGCGCCAGCGTGCCGTTGGCCAGCCGGATGCGGTCGCTGCTGATCATCACGCGGGCCGAGGTGACGTCCCGCAGGTGCCGGCTCAGGCTGAACCGGCTGGCCTGCGCCTCCCGGTAGGCGTCGACGCCGATCAGCTCGATCGCGTCGACCACCGCGGTGAAGGCCAGCTCGGCGACCGCCAGCCGGACGTTGTTGGCCCGCCGGGACATGCCGCCGTCGGACCGGCCGGTGGCGGTGGCGGCGTCGTACTCGTCGGCGAACGCCCGCAGCTGCGCCCGGATTTGGTCCAGCGACTGGGCGATGTGCCCGAGCCGCAGCGTCTTGGCGGCGGCCAGGTCCCCGGTGCCGGCCCGGCGGCGCAGCCACTGCCGGGCACGCTCGGCCGCGGCGGCCGCGATGCCCCACCAGCAGCCGGCCCAGCCGAGGTGGGTCAGCGGCGTCATCGTCCGGCCGCCGGTGACGCTGAACGAGTCGGCCAGGACGTAGCGGTCGGAGGTGGTCACGGTGGCCCGGCAGCCGCCGCTGGCCGTGCCGCGCATCCCCAGCGCGAGCCAGGGGGTGGGGTTGGCGACGTCGATGTCGGCCGCCCGGGCCAGCACCAGCGCCTGGTCGGTGCGGGGCGCGGCCTCGTCGGGGCGGGCCACCACCAGCGCGGCGTCGGCGATGGTCAGGTACGAGGCGACCGACACCTCTTTGACGATCGTGATCGTCCCGTCCGGAGCCCGGTCGATGTAGGCGTTGCCGTGGCGCGGGTCGGCGGCCCCCCGCTCCGACATCAGGCTGCAGATCAGGGGCTGGGCCGACCAGGACTCGTCGAGGAAGGCGCGCAGCTCGTCGCTGTGCGTGGGCTGGCTGACGACGCTCTGCATCTGCCCCTGGTGCATCGCCCAGATCAGCCCGGTGGAGGCGCAGGCGCCGCCGAGGGCGGAGGAGACGGCCGCCACCTGCCGCCCGGTCCAGACCGGCTCGTCCGGGGTGGGCGCGGGCCCCAGCAGGCCCTGCTCGCGCAGGGCCGCGACGGCCGCGACGGGCGGCTCGCCGCCGGCGTCGACCTGGTCCGCCTCGGCGGCCGCCACCTTCGTCACCCGGCGGACCCGGGTCTTCAACGGCTCGTGCACGCTCGCCGGGTAGCTGGTCATCCGGGCACCTCTGGGCTCTGGTCGACGTGGTCCACGCACTCCGCCCGGCCCGCGGGGCCGAACGCAGGCGTCCAGCCGGCGGGCCGCGGCAGCGCGGCCGGCCAGAGGGAGAGCTGACCGTGGTCGTTGGCGAGGACGAGGAAGGCCCCGTCCCCGTCGAACGGGCTCGCCATCGGCGTCACCTGCCGGTTCCGTCTCGAACGGCGCCCAGCCGGGCGGTGAGGGCCGGGCCGGTCTCCGCCAGGGCTTGCGGGTCGAACATCCGCAGGTGCGCCGCGCCGGTCGGCACGACGGCCACGTGGCCGTCGTAGCGGCCCGCCCAGTCCTGCGAGCGCCCGCCCCCGCCGTCCTCGACGGCGGTGAAGTAGAGCAGGTCGGCCGGCTGGCCGGGGGCGTCGGGGCGCAGCGGCGCCACCGCGTCGTACATCACCACCAGCGGGACGTCCCGGCCGCGCCCGCGCAGCCGGCCGGCCAGCTCGTGCGCGAGCGCGCCGCCGAAGGACCAGCCGAGCAGGACGCACGGACCGTACGACGCGAGCTCCTCGATCTCGTCCAGGCACTCCGCCACCAGGTCCTCGACGGAGGACACCTCCTCGCCCCTGGCCAGCTCCGCCGACTGGAGGCCCCAGACCGGGAACTCCTGCGGGATGTGGGGCAGCAGGCCGGCGTAGCACCAGCCCCGGCCGGTCCGCGGCGGCAGGCAGATCACCGGCGGGGCCGAGCCGTGGGTACGCAGGGGCAGGACCAGCTCGACCTCGTCGTCGCCGTCGCCGCCGGCGGTGATCCGGGCGCCCAGCGCGGCCGCGGTCGGCGCCGCGAAGACGTCGGCCACCTCGAAGTTGCGGCGGAAGATGTCCTGCAGGCGCAGCAGCACCTGGACGGCCAGCAGCGAGTTGCCGCCCAGCTCGAAGAAGTTGGCATCGGCGCCGACCGGCCGGCCGAGCACGTCGGCGAAGAGGTAGCGGACCAGGTCGGCGACCGGATCGCCGCCGGCCCGAGCCTCCTGCTCGGCCTGGGCGGCGTCCCGGTCCCGCAGGGCCAGGGCGGCCCGGCGGTCCACCTTGCCGTTGCCGGACACCGGCAGCGCGTCGGTGAAGGTCAGCACCGCCGGCACCATGTACTCCGGCAGCAGCCGGGCCACGTGCGCGCGCAGCTCCGCCTCCTCGGGAGGGTCGTCGCCGGCGGCGACGAGGCGGGCCACCAGCTGCGGGACGCCTGACCGCTCGCGCACGCCCACCACCGCGTCGGCGACCCCCGGGTGGGCGCGCAGGTGGTGCTCGATCTCCGCCAGCTCGACCCGGAAGCCGCGGATCTTGACCTGCGAGTCCGCCCGCCCCTGGAACAGCAGCCGCCCCTCGGCCGACCACCGCGCCACGTCGCCGGTGCGGTACATCCGGCCGCCGGGCGGCCCGTGCGGGTCGGCGACGAACCGCTCGGCGCTGTGCCCGCGCCGGTCCTGGTAGCCCTGGGCCAGCTGCGGCCCGGCGAGGTACACCTCGCCCGGCACGCCGACCGGGCACGGCTGGAGCCCTTCGTCGAGCACGTACACGACGTTGTCGCCGAACGGCCGCCCGAGGTCGGCCGCGGCGAAGCGCGGCTGGTCGGCGGGCCTGCCGGTGGTGGCGAGCCGGTACCGCGCCGCGGCGACGTAGACCGTGGCCTCGGTGGGGCCGTAGAAGTTCCAGAACTCCACGCCCAGGTTGAGCAGGAGCGGGCCGAGCTCGGCGGGCATCGGCTCCCCGCCGAGCATCAGCCGGATCCCGTCGGGCAGCCGCAGGCCGGCGGCGAGCAGCGACTTCCAGATCGTCGGCGTCCCGCCGGAGAGGGTGACCGCGGGTGCCGCGTCCAGCGCCCGCTGCACGGCGGTGACGTCGGCCGCGCTGCCGGCGAGCGGGCGGACCGAGCCGCCGGCGAGCAGCGGGACGAGGTACTCCAGCAGCGAGATGTCGAAGGCGAAGGTGGTGACGGCCAGCGCCACGTCCCGGTCGGTCGGCTGCACCGCGTCCAGTGCCGCGGCGCAGAAGCTGGCCAGCGCGGCCCGGGAGACCCGCACGCCCTTGGGCAGGCCGGTGGAGCCTGAGGTGTACATGACGTACGCGAGCTGGTCCGGGCGCGGGGCGTCGGGCGGGCGCGGGGCGGGCCGGGCGGGCAGCGACCCGTAGGTCAGCCGCGGCAGGCCGGCGCCGATCGCCTCGCCCTCCGGGTCGCGGTTGCGCTCGTCCACGACCAGCAGCGCCGCCCGGGTCTCCCGGAGCATGTGGTCGAGCCGGTCGGCGGGCTGCCGCCGGTCGATCGGCAGGAACCCGGCGGCGGCCTTCCAGATGCCGAGGACGGCGGCGACGCACTCCGGCGTCCGGTCCATCATCACCGCCACCACGTCGCCGGGGCGGACGCCGTGCGTGGCCAGTGCCGCGGCGACCCGGCCGGACGCCTCGTCCAGCTGCCGGTAGCTGAGCGTCCCGCGGTCGCCGTGCAGGGCGGGGGCGTCGGGCGCCTTGTCCACCTGGCTGGCGAGGCGGGTCAGCACGTCCTCGGCCGGCGCGACGGCCCCGTCAGCGTCGCCGGCCGAGAGGCGCAGCATGGTGTCGCGCTCGGCACCGTCCAGCAGGGGCAGCAGCCGCACCGGCGTCCGCGGGTCACGGGCGGCCGCGGTCAGCACGGTGGTGAGGTGGCCGGCGAGCCGCCGCGCGGTCGCCGGCTCGAAGAGGTCGGAGTTGTACTGCAGGCGCAGCCGCAGGCCGTCCGGGAGCGGGGCGAAGTCCGTGGTCAGGTCGTAGCGCGCGCCCTGGAGCTCGATGTCGATCCGCTCGCCGCGGACGCCGGTCAGCTCCATCGGGTGGTCCGGCAGGTTGTTGACGCTCAGCGAGACCTGGAACACCGGCGAGAGGTTCGCCCGCCGCTCGACGGCCAGCCCCTGGACCACCTGCTCGAAGGGCAGCGCCTGGTGGCTGAGCGCGCGCAGCGCCGCCGAGCGGGTGCGGGTCAGCAGCTCCTCGAACGGCTCGTCCGGGCGGACGGTGACCCGCACCGAGATCATGTTCAGGAACAGGCCGATCAGCGGCTCGAACTCCGTCCGCGTCCGGCCGGCGACCGGCGAGCCGAAGACGATCTCCGGCTGGCCGGCGTAGCGGCCGAGCACCACCGCCACCACCGAGGCGAGGACCATGTAGAGCGTCGTCCGGGTGGCGGCGGCCAGCTGCCGGGCCTGGTCGAGGACGGCCCGCGGCAGCTTGAGGTGCAGCAGGTCCCCGGTCATGGTCGGCCGCTCGGGCCGGGGCCTGTCGGTCGGCAGCTCCAGGACGCCCGGTGAGCCGTCGAGGTAGCCGCGCCAGAAGGCGAGCTCCTCCTCCACCTGGGCGCCGCCGAGCTGGTCGCGCTGCCACACCGCGAAGTCCGGGTACTGGATGCGCAGCTCCGGCAGGTCGGGCTCGACGCCGGCCACGTGGGCGTTGTAGGCGACCGCCAGCTCCCGGCGCAGGTTCGTCAGCGACCACCCGTCCACGACGATGTGGTGGGCCAGGATCAGCAGCGCGCGCTCGCGGGGCGCCCAGCGCACCAGGTGACAGCGCACCAGGTCGTCGGACTCCAGGTCGAAGCCGCGCGCGGCCTCGGCCCGGGCGAGCTGCTGCAGGAACGGCGCCCGCTCCGCCGCCGGCACCTCCGCGGCGTCGAGGATGGTCAGCGGGATGCGCCCGGTGGGCTGCACCCACTGGACCGGGCCGGCGTCGCGCTCGGAGCGGCGGAACCGGGTCCGCAGCGACTCGTGCCGCGTCACGATGACCCGCAGCGCCGCCTCCAGCGCCGCCTCGTCCAGCTCGCCCAGGAGCATGGTGGCGTCCTGGTTGACGTACCCGGTGTTGCCGGGCGCGAGCTGCTCGATGAACCACAGTCGCTGCTGCCCGAACGACAGCGGGGCTTCGTAGCCCGTCATCAGCTCTCCCTGGTCGGCTGTGGTCGCCGGGCCGTCGGGTCGGAGCCGGACTCCCGGGTGCCCGCCACCCGGGCGGTCCGGTCGGCCAGCCGCCGCATGCCGGAGCGCCGGCGATGCCCACGATCGCCCCCGGCCGCCGCCGGCGTGGGCGGCCTCACCGGTTGGGGGCCCAGGTGGGCCGCGCAGGCTTCGATCGTGCCGAGCCGGAACAGGTCGGTGACGCTGATCGACAGGCCCCGCTCGGCCATCCGGCTCTGCAGGGTCATCAGCGCGAAGCTGTGCCCGCCCACGTCGAAGAAGTTGTCCCGGGGGCCGACGTCGGAGCGGCCGAGGACGCCGGCCCACAGCTCCAGCAGCTGCCGCTGCAGCGGGGTGGCGGGCGCGGCGGCGCCGGCCGGCGGGGCGGCCGTGCGGGCCCGGGAGAGCAGGGCCGCCGCGTCCACCTTGCCGTGGGCGGTCAGCGGGATCTCGGCGACCACGACCGTGCGGGACGGCACCATGTACGCCGGCAGCGCCTCCCGGACCTGCCGGGTCAGCGCCGGCAGGTCCGGCCCGCCGCCGGCCGAGCCGCCGGCCGAGCCGCCGGTGGGGCTGCCGGTGGG
>Ga0126377_10001157_pt1 | contig 16976 bp, 13 predicted proteins | sample PanSoiMetPlot_22_FD_92647 | JGI IMG/M metagenome (GOLD analysis project Ga0126377, IMG submission 92647) | Tropical forest soil microbial communities from Panama - MetaG Plot_22 | ecosystem: Environmental > Terrestrial > Soil > Tropical forest > Bulk soil | place: Panama | collected 2016-02-17 | reverse complement strand
GCCGCCGCGAATCAGCGCGTGTGGAACGCGGGGGCCTATAGCGATGGGGTGTTCTACATCTGGACTGAGGACGATGCGGGCACGCAGCAACCCGGCGAGTTTCAGTTCAAGCGTGACGGGACGTTGTACGCGAGCGGCGGCATCACGAGCCCGGGCCACCTCAGTGTGGGGGGCGGGTCGATTGCCTCCGCGGCCCAGACCAATACGTGGGGCCTAGACGTCTGGCAGCAGGTGAGTGTCCCGGCCGAACGGTCGGGGCTGAGGATCGCCGGCTACTCGCCCTCGATGCAGGTGCTGAACAAGGATTACACGAAGCATTGGTTCTTCGGCCTGGATGACAACGACAGCGCGGCCTGCGTGATTGGCCGGGGCTATGGCCCGCCGGGCGGGGTCGTCCCGTTCGCGATGCGGATCGACTACGGGACGCAGGCGGTCAAGTTTTCCAGTTCCGCTGCGTTTGGCATCTGTCAGTTCGACTCGACGGCGACCGATGGGGGCAACATCACGATCACGCGCAACGGCGCGCTCATCATGCGCATCGGCTGTGCGGAGTCGATTAACGCCGCCTGGGGCACCAACAACGACGCCGCGATTCTCGCCGACGGGGCCGGGGTCGCGGGCAGCAAACTCTTTCTCGAAGCGGCGGGCAGTGGCGCCAGTGTCCGGTCCAACACGATCTACGGCGATACGTCCACCGGCACCAGCAACCTCCTCATCGAGTCGGATGGCCGCTTTCGGCGGCTGACCTCGTCGGTGCGCGGCAAGACGAACATCGAATCCCTCACCGACTGGCGCTGGCTGCTGAACCTCGCGCCGGTGACCTATGAAGACCGGCAGAAGCCGGGGCAGCGTCGGTGGGCGGGACTCCTCGCGGAGGACGTGGCGGCGAGCAGCCCGAAAGCCAACGGGCGGCCCATCTACGCGGGCCTCGATGCCGACGGCCGGCCAGAGGACGTGGCCTACGCCACACTCGTCGCCCCGCTCATCGCCGCCGTGAAAGACCTGACCGGGCAGGTGCGGGAGCTGCGCGCCCGCCTGGCGGCGCTCGAAGCGGCACAGACACACACGACACCGGAGGACACGATGCCTGAGATAACGATGTCCGACTCCCGCGCCGAGTATCTGCTGGCGCAGACGCAGGCGTTTCAATCGCGCCTGCAGATTGCCCTCTGCGTAGTGGCCGTTGAGGTGCTCAACGAGCAGGGCGTCGGGCCCACGCACGCCAAGCGCGCCCAGTATGCGCAGGCGGTCATGAACAATCCGGCGGGGATGGCGATCGCGGCCTCGGTGCCGGTCTCCCGATCGGAAAACGTGAAGGGCACGATCACCATTGCTGACGAGGGGCCCACGACCAGCGTCACCGATGCGGCGTTGCAATCGCAGGTGCATTCGATGTGGAACGTGCTGTCCGGGATCGACCTGGGCAGCTAGACACCTCGCAGCAGGAGGTCTCCGATGGCCGACTCCGACAAGCTCTGTGGCATCACCCGCACCGGCACGATCACGCTCGAAGACGGCGTGCTCGTCTGCCGCCAGGACACCGGTGACTGCATCGGCCGCATCCTCATCGGCGCGGCGGGGCTCTACTTCGACGGTCTGGAGCCCATCGCGGTGCAGAAGAACGACCCGCCGAAGTGGCGCGGCGCCTGTCGCTACGACGACGGCAGCTTCAAGGGCGGCGTCATCCTCTCGGGCAACCGGCTCCGCGAGGACGACCAGATGGAAGAGAACGGCTACCTGCGCATCGCCAACACCGACAACCCGACCGGCGACGACCGGGGCATGTTCATCGTGAACCTGCGCTGCAGCGAGAACCCCGACGACATGCAGACGGCGTTTGTCGCGACCACCGAGTACAGCGAGGAGAAGTGGGGCTATCGGCGCCTGTGGACCGGTGCGTGCCAGTGGCTCGGGTGGCTGTGGAAGTACGCGAACCAGGGCGACGACGTGCCAGCCGATGGCGGCGCACCGCCCACGCCACCACCCGCGCCGACGGCCGCCCCCTGGTACCTCGAAGCATCGCAGAAGCGCTATCGCTTTTACATCCAGGACGACGCGAACGCGACCATTCTGGACATGAGCACCGATCCGCCGACGACGCTCTGGGCGTCTGGCTCGAATCAGTAAGTGAGGCACGCCATGGCGAAGAAGCACGATCCGCCGACGACACCGGACCACCCGCACGACCACGGCCAGGCGCACGGGCGGCACGACCGCCCCGAGGCTAACGCCCTGCCCGTGGTCATCATCGAGACGCCGACCAACGTCGGCTACGTCGAGACCCCGTTTCAGATCGACCTGACGCTCAGTCACGACCCCGACGGCACGATCACCAAGACCCTCATCAAGTGGGGCGACCGCTCCGAGTTCACCGAGATGGGGCGTCCCGAGTGGGCGTCGCACCGCTACCAGGCGGCCGGGTCCTACACGATCACCGTCGCCTGTTTCGACGAGGAGCAACAGGCCGCCACCGGGAGCACCACGGTGGAGATCATCGTGCCGGTGCCCTTTGAGGTCGAGGACCAGCAGTATGCGACCGCGTCGCCCGACGGACAGCCGGTGGTCGTGGCGCTCGACCAGCCGGTGACGGTCACCGGCGGCACGCCGCCCTACGACCCGCCAGTCTATGACCCCGACGACCTGCCCGAGGACAACCGCTTCCCCGTGGGCGTGACCGCCGTCAAGTTCTACGTGCAGGATGCGCGGGGCCAGCGCGCCTGGGCCCAGGCCTACGTCAGCGTCGAGGACGCGACTCCGGTGCCCGAGGACCTGGCGATCACGGTGCCCGCGGACGAAGTGATCACGACCCTCGGCAATGCCGCGGCGGTCGAGTGGGACCCGGCCTCGGCGACCGGCGGCACCCCGCCCTACGTGTTCACCTACGACGAGGGCGGCACGCCGGTGCAATCGGGTGACCCCTTCACGGTCGGCGAGCACACGATCACGGCGACGGTCGAGGATGCCGGCGACGACCGCGACACGGGCACGTTCCTCATCACCGTCGAGCGCCTGCAGCCGATCCCGCCGGGGAACAACGACGAGTTTTACGCCGCCCGCGTCGGGCACCCGACCTGTGTCTTCGCCTATGCGCTGACGAGCGACGCGGAGATCCGCAAATACACGCGACAGACCCGGAACGCCTACTCGCCCTACTACGACGAGGCGATGCACGCGATGCGCATCTCGATCCCGCCCGGCACGCAGGGCGGCATCTCGAATCAGGTGTGGCTGCCGTGTTACCTGGCCGACGCGGGACAGCTCGTCTTCATCTGGGAAGAGATCGACGGGCCCAACTGGAACGAGAACGGCGGGTTTACCGGGTGGAAGTATTACCAGATCCGCCGCAACGGCGACAAAATCTGGTTCGAGATCGGCGCGGGTCCCGCGGCCGACCCCTACGCGCTCGGCAAGTCGCGCGTCCGCCAGTATGCGCGGGTGGGCCCCAACACGATCATGGGGAACTACCAGGTCACCGACGACTACGGCACGCAGCGCTACAACAACGACTCGATCCGCTCGACGGAAACTCCGCCGGCCAACTACAAGTCGCTGCTCGGCAAGCCGACGCGCCACATGATCGTGGCGACCCAGGACCCGGCCGACCCGACCTACGTGGTGTTTGATTACTACGCGAGCGACCCCGACCATCCCTGCGTGCAGATCCACAAGGGGCTGGAGCTGACGTGCGCGGACGCCGCGGGCGCCGCCGGGCAAGGGCGCCCGCGCAACTTCGACTGGGAGATCAACACGTCCACGAACCGCCCGCAGCCGGGCCCCGAGGCGTGCATGTGGGCGCGCTACATGACGATCCATCGCGGCGTGCCCGAGCCGCTGGAACTCTTCCAGCAGATCACGGGGTGGTAACCACACGGAAAAAGGAGCACACGATGGCTGACCAACAGCAGCAACCGCAACCACCGAAGCCGCAGGAGCCGAAACCGACCGAGCCAAACCGGCCCGGGTCCGGCGGACGGGACGACGACGACGCGAAGCCCACCACGGGCGGGCGACGGCCGTAGGTTGAAAAGACGCCGGCGGCGCGGAGGTCGGAAAAAGGGGGCGCGCGCCGGCCTAAAGCTTGTGTTCGGGGCCACGAGTCTAGCACAAGGGGGACGGAGATGACGGTGCGCACAGGGCGGGCGTCATGGGCTTCCTGAACGTCCTGAAGAACATCGGCAAGGTCGCGCTCAAGGTGGCGCCGATCGCCGCCGCGCCCTTCACCGGCGGCACCTCGCTCCTGGCGCTCGGGGCGGGCACCGGGGCCCTCTCCGGCGCCCTGGGCGGCGGGGGCTGGAAGGGCGCGCTCCTCGGCGGGGGGCTCGGCGCCATCCCCGGCGTCGGGGCGGGCGGGGCCGCGGCGAGCTCCGCGGGCAAGGTCGGCCTCAAGCAGCTGGCGACGGGTCTCGCCAAAGGGGCGGCGGCCAACTTCGCGACCGGCACGGCGACGGGGCTGGCGACCGGCCAGGGGCTCGGGCGGTCGCTCGCGGGCGGCGGGCAGGGCGCCCTCTCGGGGCTCGGCACCACCGGCACCGGCGGCCTCTCGCAGGCCGCGAAAACCATCGGCACAGGCGTGGGGGCGAATGTGTTCACCAACTATCTCGGCAACCAGTTCAACCCGGCGGCGCGGTCGGGGCTCGGGAGCTTCCTGCCGCAGACGCCCGGCTTCACCTACACGCCCGGCGGGACGACCTGGCCGGGGGTCGGGGGCGTCCCGGTCTCGGTCGGGTCGGGCCGCACCCCCGGCGCCGAGGCCAACGCCGCCGGCCGCCCGGGGCCGACCTATCCGGCTGGCGCCGCCGGCAATGCCGCGGCTGCCGGGACTTCCGGCGGGGGCTCCACCGGGCAGGCACCCGGCGGGTTCTGGGGCACCTACGGCCCGCTCATCGCCCAGGGCGCCGGGGTCGCGGTCGGCGGCCTGGCGGGCAAGGCGGCGACCGCGATGGCGCAGAAGCGCTCGCCCGAGGAGCTCGCCGCGCTCCAGGGCGCGCAGGGCGTCGCCGGCCAGGCGCGCCAGGCTGGGGGACAGCTGCTCCAACAGGGCCAGCAGTATCTCCAGCAGCCGGGCCAATACTTCCAGACGCTGCTCTCGGGCAACCGCGCCGCCATGTCGCAGGCGGTCGCCGCCCCGACGGCGCAGATCACCGGCACCTACCGCGGGGCGCAGCGGGCGCTCGACCAAGCCGGCATCCGTGGTGCGGCGCGCGACGTCGCCGTCGCCGACCTCAATCGCCAGCGGGCCAGCCAGATCGCGGGCCTCACCACGGGCATCCAGCCCTACGCCGCCGAGCAACTCACGGGCATGGGTCAGAACATGATGGGGCTGGCGCCCGGCCTCATCGGCCAGGCCGGGAACATCTACGGTGGTCTCCTCGGCTACGGCGCTGAGAACCGCCGCTACGGGCGCAGCGAAGGGGAGAAGACCGCGAGCGCGATCGGCGGGCTGGCGCGCGACGTCGGCGAGGTGGTCTTCCGCAAGGGCCAGCCGGCGCCGTCCACCGCGCCCACCAACACACAGACATCCACGCGCCCCCAGGGCGGCACGCTGCAGCCCCCGCTGGCGATGAGCACGGTGCCGTTCGCGCAGCCGGCGCCGCGCAGCAACGACCCGTACCGGAACGTCTGGTTCTGAGGAGCAGATATGGGCTGGCTGGAAGGTGTGCTCACCGGGTACGCGAACCGGCACTACGAGATCGAGAAGGAGAAGATGCGGGAGGCCGAGCTCGCGGCCGACCGGGAAGGGCGCGTCTTCGAGACCCTGCTCTCCTCGCCCTACAAGGACATCCAGGACTATGCGAGCGCCGGCATCCTCGATCTCTCGAACCCACGCCGCCGCAAGGGCGGCGTCGCCGGCTGGATGGGCGAGGTGGAGAAAACGCCCTACCTCGACATGATCCGACGGACGCGCGAGCAGTTCGCCGCCGACCCCGAGTATGCGGCGGGGAACCTGCGTTCCAACTACTACCCGTGGCTCGGCCTCGGCAGCGGCGAGCAGGGTGGGGCCCCACCCCCGACCCCGTCGGTGCCGACGGTGGCCGGCTCGGCCCCCGGCGCCCCGTCTGCGGCGCTGCCGTCGACCAGCCTGGTGACCGGGGGGCCGATGACTCCCCCGACGCCCGCCCCGACGGCACCTGGGGCCGCCTCGACGCCGCCCCCGGCGCCCCCTGCGCCTGCCGTCGGCGCCGGGCAGTCCCCAGGGGCGGTCGGCCAACTCGGAGCGGCGGTGCCCACGGCGGTCGGCCAGCTCGGCGCAGCGCAGTCTCCGATGGCGGTTGGTCAGCTCGGCGTCCAGCCCGACGCCGCGATGGCCCCGCCAGTGCCCCCCGCTGGCCCGCCGCTGCCCGTCTCGGTGGCGCCGCCTCCACCCCCGGGGCAGGTCGCTGCCGGGCTCCCTGGCGCGACCACGCGCCCCGTCGGCCGCCCGGCGCCGGTGCCCCCGTCGCGGACGCAGCTGCCGGGGATCTTCCCGACGCAGGCGGACGTGCAACGCGACCAGGCGCGCTCGGCGGTCGCGGGGAAGATCGACGCCTACGCCGAGATGTACCGGGCGCAGGGCTACGACGAGCCGACCGCCTACGCCAAGGCGGCCGACCTCCTCGAACGCGATCTGCTCAACGCCGGCGGGCTCGGCCAGAGCTACGCCGAGGGGAACGTCATCCCGGACGCGACCTCGCCGACCGGCTTCAGCCAGGAACTCTACCTGCGTGCCGACCCACGGCGGCGCATGCTCATCCCGGCCCAGCCGCCCAACACACCCGAGTACATGGCCGAGAAGGCGCGGCAGACGGCCCTTGCGCGCGGCCAAGCCAACTCGACCATCCCGCTCTCGACCCAGCAGCGGACGCAGCTCACCAATTCGCTCCACGACGATTGGCTGAAGCTGCAGGGGCCGCTCCGGGAGATGTCTCGGCAGTTCGAGCTGATGGAAACCGGGCTGAAGCGCTTTCACGAGGGCGAGAAGGTCGCGTCGGTCGAGGCGATCCGCGTCACGCTCGAAAAGATCCTGGACCCCAACTCGGTCGTGCGTGAGGGCGAGTACGCGCGCCAGGGCTTCGGCTTGTCGCTCATCGACCGCATGAACGGCCTGTGGCAGCGGTACGCGCAGGGGGGCGGCGATATCCCCGAGCCAATCCTCGCCGAGATGGTCGAGACGGCGCGCCAGTTCCTCGCCGGGATGACGGGCTGGAACGACAACGAGCGGCAGCGCATCACCAACCTGGCGACGAACAATTCGATCGACCCGGCCTACGTCTTCGGCGGGTCGCTCGCCACGCCCCCGCCGGCTCCGCCCACGGCGAACCCGAACGCCGCGGCGGCTCCCGCCGGCCCGGGGGTGATCGACTGGAACACGCCGCTCGTGTACGACCCGGTGACCCGCAAGATGGTCCCGCAGCCGAAGGCGCAGTAGGGGGTCGCCGATGCCGCCCCAGCAGCCGGAAACGCGCACGCCCGAGCAACACTTCGAGGCGCTCCTCGACGAGCTGAACCTCCCGCGCGAGCTCGCGGTGGCGATCCGGGAGCAGGAGTCTCGTGGGCAGCCGTTCCAGACTGCCCCCGGGCAGGTCCTCACCTCGCCCAAAGGCGCGCGCGGCTGGTTCCAGGTGCGTCCCGAGACGGCGGCCGGCTATGGGCTCGATGCCAGCGACCCGTTCCAGAACATCGAGGCCGGGCTGCGCTACATCAAGGAGGGACTGGAGAAGAACGGCTACGACCCCGACCTGGCCGCGCGCTATTACCACGGGGGCCCCGATCGGCAGCAGTGGGGGCCCCTCACCGAGACCTACGGGCGTGAGGTCGGCCAGCGGATGCGGGCGCTCCTGGCGGCCAACGCGGGCCAGGCGTCCACCATCGCCACCCCCGCCGCGGCCACCACGCGCCCGGGCGACATCCGGGTCCCCACGGCCGAGGAGCTCGCCCGCCGCACTGCTGCGGCGCCCAGCGCCGCCCCGACGGCGCCGCCCGCGCCTCCGTGGTATAGCCCCGAGCGGCTAAAGCAGACACTCGACGACCTGGAGGTCGGGGTGCTCAAGGGGGCGGGGTCGAGCGCGACCACCCTCGGGCGCGCGGTCCACGCCATCCCCGGCGTCTCCACGGCGATCGACACGCTCTACGGCCAGCCCGGGCTCTCGCAACGGGCCTTCGCGGGAGCCGACGACGTGCTGCAGCCGACGAACACCGCACAGACGATCGGTAAGTTCGGCGAGCAGATCGCGGAGGCGTTCATCCCCGGTGGCGCGATCACGCGCACCGGCGCCCGCGCCACCGCCGCCGTGGCGCCGCGCCTGGCGCCCTACGTCGGGCAGACCGTCGCCCGTCTCATCCCGCGCGCGGGTGTCGAAGCCGCGGGGGCCGCGGGCATTGCTGCCGTCCAGGGACAGGACCCGACCACGGCCGCCGGGATCGCCGCCGCCATCCCCGCCGCCGGGGCGGTCCTGCGCTTGCCGTTCGCGGCCACGCTGGACCCGATCACCCAGCGCGCCGTCGACTTCGGGCGCGCGCACGGCATCCCCGTCGATCTCGCCACGGCCACCGCGAACCAGTGGGTGCGGCGCCTCCAGACGGCCCTGGAGAACACCCCGTTCGGTGCCCCCATACGCGCGCGGGTCGAGCGCGTGCGCGGGACTCGGCTGGCGGGGCTCGGCGAGGACATTGCTGGGCAGGTCCATCCGGCGCCGGTCACTCCCGCGATGGCCGGCCACTCTGTCGCGAACGCGCTCGATGCCCGCGTCGCCGACCTGGGCACCGAGGGACGACAGGCGTACCAGGAGGCCGAGCGGATTCACGCGCTCCCGCAGCACACGCGCCAGGTGCCCTCGGGGCAGGTCGATCCGACGACCAACCAGCCGATCCTCGTCGACATGCAGGTGCCGATCGATCTCGCGCCGATCCGCCAGGCGCTGCGGCCGTTGTTGCAGGGGCTGCTCAAGCAGCCGATCGCGCAGCAACAGGCCTCCCCAGCGCTCCCGGCCCTGCGCGAGCTATTTCGCGGGGGCCCGTTCCGCGCGCTCCTCGACCTGGAAGCGGACCTCGGGGCGATCAAGGGGCTCGCCGACGCCAGCGGCGGGCTGCGCACCAAGAGCCAGGGCCTGGCCGCCAAGGGCGTGCAGGTCCTCCAGGATGCGATCGACACCGCCGCCAGTCAGACCGACCCACAGCTGCTGGGCGAACTCCAGAAAGGCCGGCGGGCGACCGCCCTCAAGCACGCTGCCGACGCCATTCGGACCAAGTTCAAGGGCACTCCGAAGCAGGTGCGGATCCGCGGCGCCGAGCCGATGCGCGGCTATAAGCAAGTCATCCAGCCCGACGACGTGAACGTCTCGTATCTGACTCGTCTCGGCAAGGAAGTGGGGCAGACCGAGATGCGGAAGCTCGGACGGGGCTTCCTGCAGGATCTGCTCACGGAGGCGACCGAGGGCGGCGGCTTCAAGCATGCCGCGCGCGTCGCCAATCGGTGGGAGTCGGTGGGCCCGCAGACCAAGGCGCTGCTCTACGCGCCGCAGCACGTCGAGGCCCTCGACAACTTCTTCCGCCTGTCGCGCCGGCTGGCCGAGCACCCGAACCCGTCGGGGACGGCGGTGATGGGTATCGCGGCGGGCTCGGTGCCGTGGGCCCTCCGACATCCCGAATCGGGCGTCCCCGCGCTCATCGTCTCCGGCGGGCTGGCGGGCCTGATGAACACGCCGGGCGGTGTGCGCCTGCTCACACAGGGACTCACCATCCCGGGCGGTACGCCGGCCGCGGCGACCTGGGCGGCGCAGGTGCGGGCCTTCCTTGCCACGCGCCCGCGCGAGGAGACGCGCGACCAGTCGCCGCCGTCGCAGAACGCGGGGCCACCCCCACGTCAGTAGGAGTCGTCGATGCCAGACCGCGCACGCCCCGCGCCCGCCCCGGACGACCGCTCGATCCTGCAGCACCTGAGCGACTGGTTCCTCGCGCAGATCCCGTCGGACAATCGCGCGCGGCTCGCCGAGCTCGAACGGCAGGTCACGCCGCCCGCGCCGCCGCCCGCTCCGCCGCCGCTGGAGCTGCGGCCGTCGCGGGTCTCCCAGCGCCCCCGCCCGCCGGTCGTCACCAACCCCCTGGCGATCTCGGGCCTCCCGCAGGCCAGCTTCGCCGCCGGGCTCGGCGCGCTCGCCGACCGGCCCGGGGACCTCGCCGCGGCGGGCCGGGCCGCCTGGGCGGAAGCCAAGCGGACGCCCTTCGCCTCCTCGACCAGTGAGCTCGCGACCCCGTCGGGCGAACTGCAGAAGCGGGGGGCCAACATCCCGCCCTGGCTGCAACTGGTGATCGACGCCGAGCTCGACCCGACGAACCTCGTCGGGGGCGAGCCGTTCACCGACCTCGCCAAGCTCGGCGCCGTCGCGCACATGGCCGGCGGCCTCCCCGGCTTCTTCTCGCGTGTCGATCGCATCGCCGAGGGTGTCAGCAAGAAGGGCATCCATCCCAATAAGCTGGCCTCGCTGCTGAAGTCGGGGGCGAGCCAGGAGGAGGTCGCCTACCGCAACCTGCCGGATCTGATCACGCGCAAGGGCAACGAGCTGATCACAAAGAAGGAACTGGCGCAGCACCTGGCGGCGAATCCGCCACCGATGCCCACGCTCAGCCGGCGTGGCCAAGCCGCGGACGAGTACGACGCCTTCGTCAGCCAGATGGAACAGCGCTATGGCGTCGGCTACGACACCGAACAGCTGACCCCGGCCGAGCGCGCGGTGCAGCAGGGGCTCTGGAACCGCGCGTCGCAACGCGGCGGTTTCGGCGGGCCGAAATACGAGAGCTACACGCTCCCTGGGGGCGAGCGCTACCGCGAGACGCTCCTGACGCTCCCCTACGCGCCCGAGCGCCACCCCCGCTTCACCGTCACCCTGACCCGGCCGAACGGTGAGCACGCCGGCGGGTGGGACAACGTGAGCCCCGAGGACGTCGCGGGGTTTCGTCGGCAGTACGAGCCGGGTGGCTGGACCGTCAACGCCGAGCAGACGGGCTTCTACGAGGAGCCGAGGGCGGACCAGTACCGATCCGGCCACTGGGACGAGCCCAACATCCTCACCCACATCCGCACCAAGGAGCGCACGCTGCCGCCCGCCCCGATGCGCCCGGAGGCGGAGGTCGAGCGCATCATCCAGGACGTCGTCGGGGCGCGCTTCCCCGAGCACATCGCCTCGGGCGGTCCCCAGCTGGCGGTGCGGCAGGGGCTCATCACGCACGACGAGGCGGCGCGCTTCGGCCACGCACGGGGCTTCACCAACTACCCACAGGCGCCCGAAGGACCGCGGGGCCGCTTCATCGAAGAGATCCAGAGCGACTGGCATCAAGCCGGCAAGCGCCAGGGCTACGCGACGGTCACGCCGGAGATGCAGGCCGCGGCCGAGAAGCTGCGTCCCGAGCTCGCGGCGGCCGAGGCGTCGCTCACGGAGAAGAACGTCGCTGCTGAAGCGGCGAGAAAGACGCACCATACGCTGCGGCAGCAGCACACGCGACAGTACCTGCCGCCAGAGTTCGCGCATCTGGAGAGCTTCGACCAGGCGCTCCACGCGTTCAGCGTGCCCTCACAGGGTGGGTGGGAAGTCGACCCTATCGACGCCTGGCGACGCGCCCGCGGTGTCGCGGACTCGATCCCCGAGGTGCGCGCCGCGAACACGGCGGTGCAGCAGGCCGAGACGACGCTCAGCCAAGAGCTCGATCGGATCAACCATCTCCGCACCCAGCTCGGCGCGCTCGAATCGCCGACGGGAGTCCCTGACGCGCCCTTCAAGGAGACCTGGCCCGACCTCGCGCTCAAGCAGCAGCTCCTCGACGTCGCCAACCGACGCGACCTCTCGTGGCTCGGGTTCACCTCCGGCGCGACCCAGAACGAGCGCTACGACCTGGCGAAGCAGGTGAGCCGGATCGAGTACGACCCACGCAATCGTCGGCTGTACGCCTACGACCACGCGGGCCAGCAGGTGATCGACGAGCACGCCGAGCCCGACGAACTCGTCGAGCACATCGGCCAGGGACCGGCCGCGAAGCTGCAGGAACAGATCACGCGGCATGCGGACGCGGCGAAGTGGGAGCGTTCGCAGTGGACCAGCGACTTTGATCCCAACGAGCAGCAGTACGTCGTCTACGACGCGAACGGCGAGCCGCTCCACACCTTTGGCGGGAACGTCGAAACCTTCCATACACAACGCGAGGCTGACGAACGCATCGATGAACTGCTCGGCGCTGAGCAGACGAACTACGGCCGGAACCTCCCGAGCCTCGAAGGCCTCGACCTCCAGGTCGGTGGCGAAGGCATGACGTCCTTCTACGACCAGCTCCTCCCCGCTCGGCTCAAGAAACTCCTCAAGCCGTTCGGCGGGGCGGTCGAGCGCGGCGCCGTCCCGATCACCAAGGACGTCGTCGAGGATCTCCCCGGCTTCAGCGTGCGCGACAACTTCGGCCATATGCGCGGCTGGTGGCCGACGCGCCAGGAGGCCGAGGCCTACATCCGCACGCCGCCCCCGACGATGGCGAGCTACGTCTCGGCCGAGGGCGGCGCCCGCGTCATGCCCGCGACCGGCGGCCGGGAGGTGCAGCGTCTCGTTGACGAGCCCGCCTGGATCGCCCACCTCACGCCCGAGATGAAGGAGCGCATCCGCACCGAAGGCTTCCCGCTGATGTCGCTGCTGCCGCCCGCCCTCGTCGCCGGCGCCGCGGCCTCGCAGGACGATGACAACACCAACGGCAGCGCGCTCCTCGCCGCCGCGATGGCCGGCGTCCCGCTCTTCCCGGTCCACCTGCCGCGCTCCGCTGGCTCGCTCGCCGACGCGCTCAAGCGCGGAGGCCCCGGGATGCACCCCCTGCGCGCCTCCGCCGCCGAGCGCGTCGCGCGCCTCACCGACTTTGCTGAGACCTTCCCGCGCCTCTCGAACTGGCGCGGCATCAACGACCCGCGCTTCCTCGCGTCGATGGGCGGCGACGTCGACGAGGCGCGCCGGCACTTGCGGACGTTCGCGGCGACCAGCCCCGCGACCGCCGTCCCCGACAACGCGCGCGAGGCCGCGGCGCTCCAGGCGTGGCGCGTCCTCCACCCCGAGCAGGACATCACGCACGCGCAGACACGCCGGCTGCGCGGGCAGCCGCTCGGCAACGCGAGCTCGAAGTGGCAGAACGTCAACGACGCCTGGAACGACCGGGTGATGGGGCGGAGCAAGTTCAACGACGCGCTGAAGGTCGAGAGCTTCGGTAACTTCATGCAAGACCAGCTCGGGCCGATCGGCCACCCGATGCGCCGCCGCACACGCCCCGCGGACATCAACTGGGCGCCCGACCGTACGCCGCTCATCTCGCTGCCGCACGACATGCATATGCTGTATGGGGTCGGCGGGCAACCCGAGGAGCTGCTCGACGCCGAGTGGGCGCCGCTCCGCGAGCGCCTCAGCGGATGGGAAGGCCTCACCCACCCCGAGACCGGCGCGCCGCTCGCCGGCAACCAGGGCGGCTTCACGAACAAGGATCTCTACGACCGGGTCACGTGGTCGCTCGCCGACACCCTCGCGAACCAGCGGCCCGACCTGCCGCTGCAGCAATCGTTTGGGCGGTTCTGGACGGGCGCCCAGGCCAACAAGCTCCTGACGCAAGGCAAGCAGGTGCCGTTCGCCGGCGGGCTGCTGGACATCTACGGCAACGTCGGGCTGATGGAACCCGGGGCGCTCCAAGACCCCGACGCGATCTACCGCGCGCTCGAACGGCGCAAGGACTGGTACAACCTCGGGTGGGGCCCGGGCTACTAGCGGAGGACGCTCATGTCGCTGATCACGGTGCTCATCGTGCTGGTCATCCTCGGTGTCGCGCTCTACCTGATCGAGACCTACGTCCCGATGGCGCCGCCGATCAAGGTCGTGATCCGGGTGGTCGTCATCTTGTTCGTGGTGCTCTGGCTCCTACAGCTGGTCGGTGTCCTCGGGCCGACCGTCCCGCGCGTCGGGTGAGGGCAGGGGGCTGATGAAGCGGGCGCGGTACTGCCAGTAGTGCAGGCGCGCCCAGAGGATCGGCGCGCACTCGGTCTTCGCGACGACGCCGCCCCGCACGAGAAACCCCGCGCAGAGGGACGGCGTCGTCACCTGATAGCACCCGTCGCCGAGGGAGACGGGGCGTCCGCTCACTTCGCCGGCCGGCGCGTCCACTCCTCGACCAGCTGCAGCAGCACCTGGCGCTTCGCGATGTGCTCGCGCTTGGCCCGCGCGCTGAACGAGATCCACAGCTGCGCCGGGATGCCGCTCAGCAAGTAGCGGCGCGGGGTGCCGGCGGCGGTGTACGCCATCGAGTAGGGCCGGCCGTTCTTCTTCGTCGTCTTCGCCATCAGTGCGTCTCCTCGGTCAACGCTTGCGTGCGCGCCAGGAGTGCGCGCGCGGCGCGCAGCTCCTCGGTCGCCATCTCGATCTCGTGCTGGGCGTGTGCCACGCCCTTCGCCAGGGCCTCCGCGGGGGTCGCGCCGAACCGGGCGTCGTACTGCTCCCGGTGCCAGCGCGCGTGGTGGGGTGCCCCGGGTGACCGCACCATGATGATGCTCCCGGCGCCCTTCGCCTCGAACGCGTCCAGCTGCGTGCCGTCCCAGCGCACCGCCCACACCGGCGTCCAGGTCGCCTTCGTCGTCGTCGTCATCGCGCTCCTCGTTTCTCTTTGAGCGCCGCCACTGCCGCGTCGAAGTCGAGCGGCTTGGTGACCTGCTCGAACGTGATGACATCCGTCAGGCCGAACAACGTCCCCGCGACGCTGCTGATGCGGACCACCGACCACCGCCGGTCGCTGACCCGCAGCAGGTTGTACTTCGCGTCGAGCGCGCGGTGAGCCGTGGCGTGGTGCTCGCGCACCTGCTGCTCGACCTCGCGCCGCGCCTTCTCGACCTGGGTCGTGGGCGGCGTGACGCACGCCTTGTGGGCGATCTCGATGTAATCGAGACCGCCCTCCCCGTCGAGGACCCGCTGGTCGACGAGCGTCTCGGGGGCGTCAACCCCCAAGACGATCTCGCCGCGGCAGACCGAACAGAGCACGCTGTTCTTGATCTTGACTGGTGTCGCCATCACGCCCTCGCCGCCTTCCTGGCCGCCCGCTTCGCCGCCTTCGCTCGCCGGGTCGCCGCCGCCTTCTTCCGCATCTCCGGCGTGAACCCCGTGCGCATCCGCCCGTCGGCGCGCAGCTGCTCGGCCAGCCGCTGGCCGTGCCGGCGCCGCACGATCGCGGTGACCTGCTCCTGCTGCCGCAGCAGCGTCGCCACGACCTTGGGCGGCAGGACCACGCGCTTGGGGCCCTCGCGGCCGTTGACCAGGGTGACGAATACCGTGGTGCCGAGATCCCACTTCACCGTCTGCACGATGTAGTCGGTGACGTGCTTGTAGTTGTCGATGGCCCGCACGGTGGCCGGCTGGGTGTGCGCCCCGTTGGGGTGCCCCATCAGATCGTGCAGGGTGACGTCGAAGGGGTCGGTGGAGATCAAGCCGCTCGTCTCGCGGTCGCTCCGGGTGGTGCCGGTGTAGGTCGGGTCGTCCTGACTCATGGTCCTGTCCTCTCGTGGGTGACGCAGTTGACGCACGCGCCGTGAGTGCTCGCTCACGACACCCACGATCTTACTACTAGATGCATATGCAAGTCAAGCCACAAGATGTGGTGGTGAGATGCATATGCATCTTGTGCGTATGCAAGGTCCGTGCCTGGTCTATGATGCATATGCATGTCGGCTGCATATGCTCTCGGGTGGGTCAGGCGATCACGCGCGCCAGGTCGCTCCAGTCCTCGTCGTCCTCGGGCTCGATCGGGTCGGCCTGCCAGTCGCTCTCGTACCCCGGCACCGCGATCTCTTCCATCGCCGCCCAATCGGGCCCGGCCTTCGCCGCCACCCCGATCGCCAGGCACTCCCCGCTCCGGCCCCAGCTCGCCGGCAGCGGCTGCTCGATCACCGGGCGCTGCATCTCCATGCAGACGATCTCCACCGCACGGTCCCACTTGCGGTGCGGGATCTCCAGCAGGAGCGAGTCGTGGATCGGCGCGCGCAGCGGCGTCCGCCCGAAGTACACATCGCCGATGTAGCTCGGGCTGTCCCGGTCGGCCAGCAGCCGCAGCATGGCTTCCTTCAGGATGCCGCTGGCGATCGACTGCGGGTAGAAGGCCAGGACTCTCTTGCCGTCCTCGCCCAGGCTCACCCGGAACCACTGCCCGTTGATCTGCACGCAGGGCGGTTCCTGGCCGCTCTTCGCGTACTTGGCGACCAGCCGGTAGTACTGCGTCGTCGTCAGCCGCTTGTAGGTGTAGACCGACCAGAACCAGTGCTTGTACGCAAACGGGTGATCGCCGGCGCCCCCGAGGTAGTGCTGGCGGCTCGCCTTCACCTGGGTCTCGGTCTGCCACTTCGCGACGCCCGGCGCCATCCGCTCGAACACCCGCGCAAACTTCTCCGCGCTCGCCTGGGTCGGGAAGAGGTGCGGGAACTGCAGCACCATCCCGGGGACCGTCAGCCCGTAGCTGCGTCCGTGGATGTAGCGCTTGGCCGGCTCGTAGACCTGCGGGTGGCTCTTCTTGGTGGCCTTGAACAGCTCGCGCAGGACGTCGTCGCTGGCGCTCGGGTCATACGGGTGCCCGATCGCGTGCGTCACCAGTGCCGCATGCACCCCGAGCTTCGCCAGCCGGTAGTACTCCGCGTCCCTGGCGCACCAGCCGGTCTCGACCGCCTCGATCGCGGCGAAGTCGACCTCCAGCAGCCGGCACCCCGGGCTGGCGACGATGCACTTGCGGAAGCCCGCGGCGAGCCCCGCACCGCCGCCCTTGTCGGCGACGACGTTGGTGATGTTCGGGTTGACGTAGCTCAGTCGCATCGTCGAGGGCTTGAAGGTCGGCACCGGATGCAGCCGGTCGTCGACATCCAGCCGCCGCTCGGTGCCCTCGACGTAGGTGCCCTTCACTTTGCCGATGGCTCGGTAGTCGAGGAGGGACTGGTAGAAGGGGTCTCCGGTGGTGCGGGCGAG
>Ga0126377_10001156_pt1 | contig 16980 bp, 13 predicted proteins | sample PanSoiMetPlot_22_FD_92647 | JGI IMG/M metagenome (GOLD analysis project Ga0126377, IMG submission 92647) | Tropical forest soil microbial communities from Panama - MetaG Plot_22 | ecosystem: Environmental > Terrestrial > Soil > Tropical forest > Bulk soil | place: Panama | collected 2016-02-17 | reverse complement strand
TGTTGAGCTTCGCGAACAGCGGCCATTGCGCGATGGTGGAGCCGGCCGGCGGCGCGCCGAGCTTCTTGCCCTCGAGCTGCTTGGGCTCGGTGATGCCGCGGCTCTTGCGCGCGACGACGGAGTAGGGCGGCTTGTTGTAGACCATGAACACCGCCTTGATCGGCGCCGTCGGGTTCTGGTCGCGATAGCGGATGAGCATGTTGATGTCGGCAAAGGCCATCTCGTAGCTGCCGGAAGCCACGCGCGTGATCGGCTCGAGCGGCGTGGCGGCCTCGTCGATGGTGACGTCGAGGCCCTCGGACTTGAAGTGGCCCTTGTCCTGGGGAGCGAGGATCAGCGCTTCCGGACCTTCGAGGCGGCCGTCGAGCGAGAATCTGACGTTGGTCTGCGCGGCGGCCGGCAAGCCCGACGCCGCAGCCAGAGCGAGCGTGGCAACCAGCGTAAACGCCGCTCTGATCGGACGGGCGGGCGGACCTATCCGTATGAGGTCGAGGAGGCCCATCGATACTCCCTGTACAAGTCCTCGGCTCCCGCCTCGTCCGCCGCCGTGCCCGGGATCAGGTCACCAAAGAACAGGACGGTGCAAAGAGCAAGGCAAGATCGCCATCCGAGCCCTCCCTTCACAAAAATTCCAACACCGCGACCCGCCCCTTTCGTCCGGCAGGCGTACGGTTTCCTCCGCGCTGAAATCCTCGCGAAAATATTCACGAAGATATTCACTGGATCTCGGGCACCACGACATGAACCGCTGTTAACATTGAACAGCGCACGAGCGGATATAGATCAATGCCCGAACCGGTTATGACCGCAGATACGACCAAGGCCCCCGTCGGGGATGCAACGCCTCTGTTCGGCGCCCCCTATGCGCCGGCCGACGCGGCGATCGCCGCCGGGCTGATCGATGCGGCGTCCCGCACAGCCGCGGCAGAACAGCGCATCGATGCCTACGCCACCCGGCTGATCGAGGGCATCCGGGCTAAGGCCGGGGGTCTCGGCGGCATCGAGGACTTCCTGCACGCCTATTCCTTGTCCACCAAGGAGGGGCTCGCGCTCATGGTGCTGGCGGAGGCGCTGCTGCGGGTGCCCGATGCCGCCACCGCCGATCGGCTGATCGAGGACAAGCTCGCAACCGGCGACTGGTCGTCCCACGAGGTGAAGTCGAACGCGCTGCTGGTCTCGGCCTCGGCCTGGACGCTCGGCATCACCGCCCGCATCATCCAGCCCGGCGAGACGCCGGACACCATCCTGGAGACGCTCATCAAGCGGCTCGGCCTTCCCGCCGTGCGCGCGGCCACCCGCCAGGCGATGCGGCTGCTCGGCTCGCATTTCGTGCTCGGGCAGACCATCGAGGAAGCGTTGGGACGGGCCGGCACCCATCGGGAGCTGCGCTACTCCTTCGACATGCTGGGGGAGGGCGCCCGCACAGCCGCCGACGCCGAGCGCTATCTCGCCTCCTACGGCCATGCGATCGACGCCATCGGTGCGGTTGCCGGCAATGCCCCGCTGCCGGCGCGGCCCGGCATCTCGGTCAAGCTCTCGGCGTTGCATCCGCGCTTCGAGGCGGTCTCGCGCGGCCGGGTGATGCGCGAGCTGGTGCCCAAGGTCATCGCGCTCGCCCGCAAGGCGCGCGACCACGATCTCAACTTCACCATCGACGCCGAGGAGGCGGACCGGCTGGAGCTCAGCCTCGACGTGATCGCCGCGGTGCTCGCCGACCAGTCGCTGCGTGGCTGGGAGGGTTTCGGTCTGGCGGTGCAGGCCTATCAGAAGCGTGCGCCTGCGGTGATCGACTGGCTCGCCGACACCGCAAATGCGCTCGGCCGCCGTCTCATGGTGCGACTCGTCAAAGGCGCCTACTGGGACACCGAGGTCAAGCGCGCTGAGGAGCGGGGTCTGGCCGACTATCCCGTCTTCACCCGCAAGGCGATGACCGATCTCTGTTACGTCGCCTGCACCCGCAAGCTGTTGGCGGCGCGGCCCCGTCTCTATCCGCAATTCGCCACCCACAACGCGCTCACCGTCGCAGGCGTGATCGACGATGCCGGCGGGGTCGAGGGCTACGAGTTCCAGCGCCTGCACGGCATGGGCGAGGTGCTCTACGAGCTCCTGCTCGCCGATCTGCCAAAAGCTGCCGTGCGGGTGTACGCGCCGGTCGGCGGTCACCGCGATCTCCTGGCCTATCTGGTGCGCCGGCTGCTGGAGAACGGCGCCAACTCCTCCTTCGTGTCCGTGGCGGCCGATCCGGCGGTGCCGATCGCGGCCATCATCAGGCGTCCGCAGGATTGGATCGGCGACGTGACGCACGCGCGCAATGCCAAGATCCCGTTGCCGCGCGACCTCTACGGCAAGGACCGGCGCAATTCCGCCGGCGTCGAATTCGGCGATCGCGCGAGCCTCGATGCGCTGCTCGCCGAGGTCCGTGGCGCGGCGACGACCGACAAGGCGGCGCCGCTCATCGCCGGCAAGGCGCAGCCAGGTGTGGACCGACCCGTGCTGTCGCCGGTCGACGGCAAGCCGATCGGCCGGGTGAGCGAAGGCGACGATGCGATGGCGGCCGCGGCCATGGCGGCGGCGCAAGCGGGCTTCGCGGCCTGGGCGGCGGAGCCGGTCGAGCGGCGCGCCGCCGCACTCGAGCGCGCGAGCGATCTTCTGGAGGCGCGCCGCGGCCGGCTGATCGCGCTGCTGCAGGCCGAGGGCGGCAAGACCCTCGACGACGCCGTCGCGGAAGTGCGCGAGGCCGTCGATTTCTGCCGCTATTACGGCGCGCAGGCGCGCACGGCGCTGGTGCCGCAGCTGCTGCCCGGCCCGACCGGCGAGGCGAACGAGCTGCATTATCGCGGGCGCGGCGTCTTCGTCTGCATCAGTCCCTGGAATTTCCCGCTCGCGATCTTTCTCGGGCAGGTGAGCGCCGCGCTGGTGGCCGGCAACGCCGTGGTGGCGAAACCCGCCGAGCAGACGCCGCTGATTGCCGCCGAGGCGGTGCGCATTTTGCTCCAGGCAATGCAGGAAGCGGGGGTGCCCGCGAGCGCGCTGCAGCTCCTCCCGGGCGACGGCAAGGTCGGCGCGACGCTGGTCGCCGACCCCCGTACGGCGGGTGTCGCCTTCACCGGCTCCACCGAGGTCGCGCGCGCTATCAACCGCGCGCTGGCGGCCAAGGATGCCCCGATCGTGCCGCTGATCGCCGAGACCGGCGGCATCAACCCCATGATTGTCGATGCCACCGCGCTGCCGGAGCAGGTCACCGACGACGTCGTCACCTCGGCCTTTCGTTCCGCCGGGCAGCGCTGCTCGGCGCTGCGGCTGCTCTGCGTGCAGGAGGATGTCGCGGATCACATCGTCGAGATGATCGCCGGCGCCGCGCGCGAGCTCGCGCTCGGCGATCCGCGCGAGGTCGCGACCCATGTCGGGCCGGTGATCGACGCCGAGGCCAAGGACCGGCTCGACCGCTGGATCGCGGCGATGGAGGGCGAGCGCCGCGTGCGCTTCCGCTGGGATGCCTTCAAGTCGATGCCGAGGGCCGGCACCTATGTGCCGCCGGCGATCATCATGCTCGACCGCGCCCGCGATCTGCGCGAGGAGGTGTTCGGCCCGATCCTGCATGTGGTGCGCTGGCGCGCCGCCGAGCTCGATCGGCTGCTCGACGACATCGCTGCGAACGGCTATGGCCTTACGCTCGGCGTTCACTCCCGCATCGACACCACGGTCGAGCACGTCGTCGCGCGCCTCGCCAACGGCAATGTCTACGTCAACCGCAACATGATCGGAGCGGTGGTCGGAACCCAGCCGTTCGGCGGTACCGCTCTGTCCGGCACCGGACCGAAGGCCGGCGGCCCGAACTACCTGCGCCGCTTCGCGACCGAGCAGGTGGTCACGATCAACACCGCTGCGGCCGGCGGCAACGCCTCGCTATTGGCGGCCGAGGAAGAGTGATTCGCGATACCACTCTTTTCGCGTGCTCTTGTGAAAGAGAAATCCAGCACGTAGCCTTCGCGACCATGACCAAACGTGATGCTGATCTCGGCGCCGGGTCGCCCGCGCGCCGGCGCTTTCGTGACTTCGCCGAAGGGCCAATCGAGGATCTTGGGTTGGTCGGCGCGAAATGCGGGGAGCGCGCGGACGAGAGTGCGACCGAGACGCCCGATCCTTTCCAAGTCCCGCCGGAGATGCGCGCTATTGCCGAGAGGAGCCTCGAGCAAGCACGGCAGGCCTTCGACGGCTTCATCGGCGCCGCGCAACGCGCCGTGGACATGTTCGGCGAAATCGCCGGCAAGGGTGTCAAGGACATTGCCGAGAAGGCCATGACCTTCGCGGAAAAAGATGTGGCCATTTCGTTCGAATTTGCGCGCAGGCTCGTGCAGGCGCGTGACGTGCAAGAGGTGTTGAAGCTGCAGACGGATTACGTCAATGCGCAAGTGCAGTTGCTTTCCGAGCACGCCCGAACCGAGCCGGTGCGCTCGAAGACATGACGCTGCGAGTTGTCGTGCGCAAAAAGATTTCTGAACGTCTGTTCGAAAATGATTTCTGAACGTCTGTTACTCTACATTGCAAAAAGATAATTCGTCTGCGGACGCTTTGCGCCGTGATCGCTGCCTAGATTGAACGTTGACCCGCCAGAGCGCGGGACAACCAACCGAAGGCGAAACCCATGCGTACGATGACGAAGCGCGCGATCGCGACAGCCGCGGCGGCTGCGATTGCAGTCACCACCTTCAGCCTGCAGCCGGCCGCGGCCGGCTCCCGTCACGGCGGTGATGCCGCGGCGGCCGCGGCCTTTGCCGCGGTCTTCGGCACCATCGCGGCGATCATCGCAGCCGAGCAGTACCGCGACCAGCCCGTCTACGGGCCGTCCTATGGCCCGCCCTACGCCTATGGTCCGGGATATCGCGGCCCCCGCCCGTACGAGCCTTGGCGAAACCATCGCCACCGGTGACGGCGGCGGCGTCCGACCCCCACTTTCGGCGATCGTCGCCGGCCCTGCCGGCGACGATTGGTCGTATTCTGCTCACAATCATTAACACACTGGCGATTGGTTAGGGGTTATTGTGTCCGGCATGAGTGATTCGCTCGATCGCCTCTATGACGCCGTTCTGGGTGCCCGGACCGCCGATCCGGCCACCTCGCGGACGGCGCGACTTTTGCGTGCAGGCCGCGGCAAGATGTCAAAGAAGCTCGCCGAGGAGGCGATCGAGGTCGTGATCGACGCCATGCACGGCCATTCCGACGCCGTGGTACGCGAGAGCGCCGACCTGCTCTACAATCTCGTGGTGTTGTGGGTGGCGTCCGGCATCCATCCCAGGGACGTCTGGGCCGAGATGCAGCGCCGCGAGGAGCTCCTGGGCATTGCCGAGAAGCTTCCCAAGCAGCAGCGGCAGGACGCCTCGGCGCGCCGCAAGGTGGTGGCGCTCGACCGCAGCCGCATCCGCAAGCGGCGCTGAGAGCTCCGGCATCGTCCGACCATCCAGCATCGTCCGATCCATGGACATTCCCGGGCAACGCCGCTAAGCAAGCCCGCCATGCTTCGCCGCCTCTACGACTGGTGCATCGCCGCCGCCGACAAGCCATACGCGACGTGGCTGATGGGCATCGTCTCGTTCGTGGAAAGCTCGTTCTTTCCGATCCCGCCGGACGTCATGCTGATCCCGATGTCGCTGGCGCGTCCGGACCGCGCCTTCTTCTACGCGACCGTCTGCACGGTGACGTCGGTCGCCGGCGGCGTGCTCGGCTATCTGATCGGCGCTCTGCTTTATGATTCCGTCGGGCTCTGGCTGATCAAGCTCTACGGCTACGGCGACAAGGTCGAAGCATTCCGCGCGGCCTATGTCGAATGGGGCGGCTGGATCATCCTGCTCAAGGGTGTGACCCCGATCCCCTACAAGATCGTCACCATCGCCTCGGGCTTTGCCGGCTACAACCTCTTCATGTTCGTGCTGCTGTCGTGTGTCGCGCGCGGCATGCGGTTCTACGTCGTGGCGTTCCTGCTCAACCGCTACGGGGACCACGCGCGCAAGATCATCGAGGAGCGCCTGGAATTCTGGGTCATTGTCGGCGCGATCGTGCTCATCGCCGGTATCATCGCAGCGCTCTACCTCTTCTGATTGTTCCCCCGTACCTCATTTTTGCCATCGCCCGCGCGCAGGTTGCAGCCGATTGCAATGGCAGCGGAACTGGCATGATCGGCCGCCAGCAAGGAGGCAAGATCCGGAGCACGACTGGTCGCCGACCCGGCTTGGTGTCGGCGTCGGCCGCTGTTTGCATGGTCGGTGTCGCGTTCGCGGCGCTGGCGCAGGATGCCCGACCTCTTCTGCAGAGTCCGCCCGAGAGCCCGGCGGCGCCCGCGATCGATCAGCCTGCGGCGCCCGCGCCGGCTGCACCGTCCGCACCGCTCGAGGCGTTCAAGCCCGGCTTCATCGACGCGTTCGGCCGCTGGCTGGAGCAGGGCGCCGCCAAGCTTCGCTCCGACATGCAGGACGCACAGGACAAGTTCGACAAGTTCGGCAATCAGGCCCGCGACGCCGCCAAGGAGACCACCGGCACCGTTATCGGATTGCCCAATGCACGCGTGGTGACCGGGCATGAGCGGTGCGTGGCGGCGGCCGGTGCCGGCCCCGATTGCGAGGCGGCGGCCGCAACGGTGTGCCGCGGCAAGGGCTTCCAGGGCGGCAAGGTCGTCGATACCCAGTCCGAGCAGAAGTGCCCCGCCAAGGTCCTGCTCGAGCGCCGCGCCCCGAACGACACGGAATGTCCGACGACGACTTTCGTCACGCGCGCGATGTGCCAATAGCCTCGTTTGGTATGCTATGACGCTCTCGTGCTCGGCGAGCACGAACTGCATTGGCACATCGAGGTCAGCGTGAATCTCCACGCCATGTTGCTCGCGCGCGAGGCCGCCGGCCGCCCGGTGACCGTCGCCCTGATCGGCGCGGGCAAGTTCGGCACGATGTTTCTCGCGCAGGCGCGGCTGACGCGCGGTCTGCACGTGGTCGCCGTCGCCGATCTCGACGTCGCCCGCGCGCAGAGCCAGTTGGTCACCGCCGGATGGCACGCCGATGCGTTCGCCGCCGCGTCGCTCGGCGATGCGTTGAAGACGCGGCGCACTCATGTGACGGCGGACGCCCAGGCGCTGATCGCCTATCCCGAGATCGAGGTCATCGTCGAGGCCACCGGCGTGCCGCCGGCCGGCATCCGCCATGCGCTTGGCGCGATCGCCCACGGCAAGCATGTCGTCATGGTGAACGTCGAGGCCGATGCGGTCGCGGGCCCGCTGCTCGCGCGCAAGGCGCAGGCCGCGGGCCTGGTCTACAGCCTAGCCTGGGGCGACCAGCCCGCGCTGATCTGCGAGCACGTGGACTGGGCGCGCGCCTGCGGCTTCAAGGTGATCGCGGCCGGCAAGGGCACGCGCTACGAGCCGCACTATCACCGCTCCACGCCCGACACCCTCTGGGACATCCTCGACAAATATCTGAAGATCGAGGACCGCAGCTCGATCAATCCGAAGATGTTCAACAGCTTCATCGACGGCACCAAGTCGGGCATCGAGATGACCGCGGTTTGCAACGCCACCGGGCTCACGCCGCAGAACGACGGCCTGGGCTTTCCGCCGGCGACGCGCTTCGAGCTCGCCGAGGTGTGCAAGCCAAAATCGGCGGGCGGCACGCTGGAGAAGGCTGGCGTTACCGAGGTCGTCTCCTCGGTCTATCGCGACGGCCGCGATGTGCCGCATCATCTCGCGCTCGGCACCTATGTCGTGTTCGAAGGCGAGAGCGACTACGCCCGGCGCTGCTTCTCGGAATACGCCATGCTTCCGGACACGAGCGGGCGTTTCGCCGCGCTCTACCGCCCGATCCACATGATCGGGCTCGAACTCGGCGTGTCGGTGGCGAGCGCCGCGCTGCGTGGCGAGCCGACCGGCGCGCCCACCGGATTCCGCTCCGATGTGGCGGCGACCGCCAAGCGCGCGCTCAGGAAGGGCGAGGTGCTCGACGGCGAAGGCGGCTTCTGCGTCTGGGGCAAGCAGGTCCCGGCGGAGCGCTCGCTGCACGAAGGTTATCTGCCGCTCGGGCTCGCGCACGAGGTCAGGCTCGAGCGCGACGTCGCCGAAGGCGAATGCCTGAAGTGGAACGACGTCGCCTACGACCGCAATGACGCGGCGGTGAAGGTGCGCCGCGAGATGGAAGCGGCGTTCGGGAGGGCGAACAGCGAATAGAACATCCTCCGCTTGTCACTACTCCTCGCTATTCGCTACTCGCCATTTGCTGTTTCAGGAATTCCCGTGATCCTGATACCGGCTCCGCCCGGCACCTTGTAGCGGCGGTTGATGGCGATGAGCACCGAGGTCAGCGCCTCGGCGGCGGCCGAATTGCGGATCGGTCCGGCATGGAGCCCGCGCCGGCCGATATCGGTGCAGAGCGCGATCACCACGTCGCGCGCCGCGGTATCGTCGCCGCACACCAGGACATCGCAGTCGATCGCGTGCGCCGGGTCCGCAAGGTGCCCTGCCGCGACGCTCTGAAACGCCGACACCACGCGCACCGCCGCGCCGGCGAGCTCCTGGATCGCGGCGACCGCCGATCCGCCCGCGGGCAGCTGCGCCGTGCCCACCTTGGGCGGCACCAGCGGGACGGTGGCATCGACGAGAATCTTGCCCGTGAGCCGATCGAGCACGTCCTCGACCGTCGGCCGCTGCGCGGCATAGGGGACGGTCAGGAAGACGATCTCCGCCCCTTCGGCCGCGCCGCGATTGTCGCTGCCGGCGATCGGTGCGGCGGTCCGCGCGCTCAGATACGCGGCTGCGGCACGCGCCTTGCCAGCGTCGCGCGATCCGAGCGTGATCGCATGCCCTGCGGCAGCGAGCCGCAGCGCCAGGCCGGTTCCTTGCGCGCCGGTTCCGCCGAGGATGGCGATGCGGTAATGCGCTTTGCGCACCCTGTTGCCTTCGTTGACTGCAACGAATTTTGTTGCAAACATTCCGCACCGGCAGGAGCGCGTCAAGGAGCAGGCAGCCGATGGCGATCCGCAAGGCCAAGACCGCGCCCAGCGCCGCCATGTCCGGCGACTTCATCGAGGAGTTGCGGCGGCGCTACGACCGGCTGACGGAATCGCAGAAGCGCATTGCCGAATACATCATCGAGCATTCGCAGACGGTGGCGTTCTCCACCGTCGACAAGATGGCCGCGCAGCTCGACGTCAACCCGTCGACTATCGTGCGCTTTACCTATCGTCTCGGTCTCAACGGCTTTCCGGACCTGCAGGAGCGGATGCGCGAGCTGGTCCGCGGCCGGCTCTCCCGCTCCGGTGACCCGGTCAACGATGGCAATGTCGCCGGCCATCTGGAGGGGACCAGCCTCGGCGCGTCGTTGAGCCACGACTGGCAGAACCTGCATCGCACGATCGCCGGCCTCGATGTCGAGGCCTTCGAGCAGGCCGTGAAAATTCTCACGCGCTCGCGTCGAGTCCATGTCGTCGCAGGCTTCGCGACGCTTCCCATCGCGCAATATCTTGCGCTGATCCTCGACCGCCTGCGCGGCGACATCTCGTTGCTCGCGTCCAATGACGTCTTTGCCACGCCGCGATTGTTCGACATGAACGCCGAGGACTGCGTGCTGGCGCTGACCTTTCCACCCTACGCCTCGGGGACCCATCGCCTCGCCTTGTGGGCGAAGGAGAACAAGGCCAAGATCATCGCCTTGACGGATACGCCGATATCGCCGGTCGGGCAGATCGCGGACGTCGTGCTGATCGCCGTTTCGGCCGGCATGGGAATGCAGAATTCCCTGGTCGCGCCGATGGCGGTCGGCAACGCGCTGCTCAACAGCGTGGCCGCGGCGAAGGGAACGAGCGCGCTTGCGCGCTACGACCGCCACAGCGTCCTGATGAACCGATTCGAGGCGTTCATGCTCAAGCTCGACGGCGGCGTCACCGTGCGGTCGAGCTAGCAATTCAAGGGGCGGCCTTCAGCGCATCGGCGGTCGTGAGCACCTGGCGCGCCAGCGCCTCGCGGTCGGCGAGCGTCAGCATCAGGGTCTGCGCCGTCGTCACCGGAATGCCGAGCCCGGCCGCCTCGGCGGCATCCGCGTGGTCGAGCACATAGGCGTCGAGCAGGTCGGCGTAGCGTCGCGCCACGGCTGTGGCGCTCACCGGCAGGCCGAGCTCGGCCATCATCTTCGCGGTCGGGCCCTTCACGGCGCGGCCGCCGATGATCGGCGAGACCGCCACGACCGGCGCGGCGCAGTCGGCGATCGCTCGGCGCAGTGCGGAAATCGCCAGCATCGGCTCGATGCTGATGAACGGGTTCGACGGACAGATGACCACGGCGCGCAGGCGCGGATCGCGCAGCGCCGCCAGCACTTGGGGATGGGCCTGCGCCGCGGCCGCGCCGTCGTAGGCGAGCTCCAGCACCGCCGGCGCGCATTTGAGCCGCACGAAGTAATCCTGGAAGTCGAGCCAGCCTTCCCCCGTGCGCAGGCGGGTGCGCAACCGGTCGTCGGTCGCTGGCAGCACGCGTGCCGCGATCCCGAGGCGGCGGCAGAAATCGGCGGTGATCGCGGACAGGCTCTCGCCCGCGTTGCGGCGTCGCGTCCGCTCGACATGGGTGGCGAGGTCGCCGTCGCCGAGTTGGAACCAGATTTCCCCGCCGAGCGCCTCGAGCGCGGCCATGAAGGTCCAGGTCTCCTCGCGCCGGCCCCAGCCGCGCTGCCGATCGTCGATGCCGGCGAGCACGTACATGACGGTGTCGAGGTCGGGCGAGATGGCGAGGCCCAGATGCTCGAAGTCGTCGCCGGTATTGGCCACCACCACGAGGTCGGCGCCGGGAACCACGCGGCTGAGCCCAAGCGCGAGCTTGGCGCCGCCGATGCCGCCGGACAGGCAGACGACGAGGCTCTTGTCGGCGCTCACCGGAACAGATCCTCTTCCGCGGAGCGGATCAGCGTCGCGGCCGGCGCCGGCGCTCCCGACCAGACGAGGCCGTGCACTAGCACCACCGGCTGCGCTTCGTCCGCCTGCCCCATGAGCGGAGACGCGGCGCTGGCGATCTCGTCGGCGAATCCGGTCTGCGTCACCCGCAGCTGATGTCCGAACAGGTCGGAGCGGCCGCGCATGTCCATGAGCGCCGGCAGCCCGGCGGCGCCGAGCGCGACGCCAACGGTGCCGCGCCGCCACGCCCGCCCCCAGCTGTCGGAGATGATGACGGCCAACCGCTTGCGGAAATGCGCGACCAGCCGCTCGCGCAGGCGCTCGGCCGAGGCATCGGGATCGCGCGGCAACAGCAGCACCGGCTCGGCTCCCGCGTCGGGATCGACATTGGAGCGGTCGACGCCGGCATTCGCCATGATGAAACCGAGCCGGTGCTCGACGATCAGCACGCCCGGCCGATGCCGCACCACCTGCCGCGATTCGCCGAGGATGACCTCGACCAGGCGCGGGTCCTTTTTCACCTGCGCAGCGAGCGTCTTCGCTTGCTCCGATGGGGTGACCTCGGCGAGATCGACGTGGCGCCCCTCCGCCTTGGACACGACCTTCTGCGCCACCACGAAGATGTCGCCGTCCGCCGGCGAAAGCGCACTCTGCTCGCAGGCGGCGATCAACAGGCCGGAGAGGTCGTCGCCGGGCCGGACCTTGGGGATGTGCGGGAGTGGCGTCAGCGTGACGACCATTGTTGCCGTCGGTCTTTCATCAAGGGCTTCGCCACCTCGTGGCTCAGGCTGCCGTAGCCGGGTAGTGACGCGGCGCCTGCTCGAGCGTGGCAGGCGGTCGTTCACGCTCTCAAAATCGGCTTCATGCTGCGTCGGTCGGCGGGCACCGCGCAATCCCTCCCCAGGGAACTTTGCGGCCGCCTTGCTGTTGACCCCTTCTCTTACTCTTATTCTCTTATTCACATTCCGTTCAGTGCCATTGGATTGTACTGGGGTTTGGCCGGGGGCGGCTTCCCTTCGAAGGGGTTGGGTCATGGGAAGGATTCGCAAACTCGCCGTTGCGCTGCTTGCGCTCGCGGCGCTTGTGTCTGCGTTCGCGCCGAGCGCCGCCCGCGCGGAGAAGCGCATCGCGCTGGTCATCGGTAATGCCGGCTATCAGGCGGGAGCGCTCGAAACCCCCGCCAACGACGCGGGCCTGATTGCACAAACGCTCCAGGCCGCCGGCTTCGACGTTGTGGGCGCCCGTGACCTCGATCAGGACTCGCTGCGCCGCGCCTTTCGCGACTTCCTGGAAAAGGCCACGAGCTCCGGGCCGGATACCGTAGCGTTCGTCTATGTCAGCGGACATGGTCTGCAGCTCGAAGGCGAAAACTACTTCGTACCGATCGACGCCAGAATCGCGCGTGACGCAGACATCGCGGCGGAAGCGCTGCGGATGTCGGACTACACCAGGCCGCTCGCCGCGCTGAAGCTCAAGGCGACCATTGTCGTTCTCGACGCGGCGCGGGCCAATCAATTTGCCAAGTCCGGTCCGCCGGTGGCCGGCGGCTTGGCGCTGGTGGATCCGGACCCGGGCATGCTGGTTGCCTTTAACGCCGCGCCTGGAACGGCCGCTCCCGAGGGGCAGGGCCCGTATGGACCTTATGCTCAGGCGCTCGCTGAGATGATGCGGGAAGGCGGTCTGCCGCTCCCCGGCGTCTTCGACCGTACCCGACTGCGCGTCAACGAAATGACCAAGGGCGCGCTCGTGCCATGGCATGCCTCGAAGGTGGAGACGGCGCTGGTGTTCTTTGAGCGGGCAGCGGACGCCCCGCCGCCGGCGGTTTCGCCGGAGCAGACCGCGGCCATCCGCGCGCGGCCGATGCGCGAGATCGGCCCGCAGGATGCCTACGCCCTGGCATTGGAGCGCGACACGGTGCAGGGCTATTCGGACTTCCTCGCCGCTTATCCCGACGATCCGATGGTCCCGCGGGTGCGCGCCATTGTTGCGGCGCGGCGTGAGGCGATCACTTGGCGCCGAACCCGCTTGCTCGATACGCCGCCGGCCTATTGGTCGTATCTGCGCCGGTATCCGGACGGGCCGCACGCGGCCGATGCGCAGCGGCGTCTCACGTATCTCGCCGCCGCGCTCGATCCGCCAGCGGCGTTCGCGGCGGTTGACTACGAGCTGCCGCCGCCCCCGCCCGAGGAGATCGTCTACGTTCGGCGACCGGTGCTGGTCTTTGATGATCCGGTCTACGCATTCGCGCCACCGCCGCCGGCGCCATTCTTCTTCCTGGCGCCGCCGCCGCCCGAATTCGTGATGCTCGTGCCGCCACCGCCGCCGGTGGCTTTGTTCGTGCTGCCGTGTCCGGTGTACCGGCCGGTCCCGGTGTGGGTGAGACCTCCGGCCTACGTGGTGGCTCCCCGGAACAACGTCATCTTCGCCAACGTCCACAGCACGGTCGTCGTCAACAACACCACCAACGTAGTGACCGTCACCAATAGGGCTGGCCAGACCAAGACGCTGCCTCCGCCCGCGGCACCGGCTGCCGGGCCGGGACGCGGCGCACCTGCTGGCGTTGCCGCGGTCGGACCATCGCTGCCGCCCTCGGTCGCGCAGAAGGCCGTCACGCTGCAGAACCAGTCTCCCCAGGGTGCGCGCGTTACCCCGCCCGGTGCCGGTCCCGGCGCGTCGCCGACGGCGGCTCAACCCGGGCAGCCGTTGCCGGGAATGAAGGGGCAGCCATTGCCTGCCGCCAAAGGCGGTCCGGTGCCGACGACGCCGACGGCCGCGGTTCCGTCGACGACCCCGCCGCCGCCCGGCGGCGCAAAGCCGGGAATGCCGCCTGGACAAACGCCCGCCGCGAAGCTCACCACTCCGACACCGCCGCCGGGTGCGACTCCGCCCGGCGTGACGTCTCCACAGCCCGGCGGCAGTGCGAAGCCGGGAACACCGCCTGCGCAAACGCCCGCTGCGAAGCTGACCACGCCGACATCGCCTGCGGGCGCGACGCCGCCGGGAGCCGCGCCTCCGCCGCCCGGCGGCAGTGCGAAGCCGGCAACGCCACCTGCGCAAGCGCCCGCGGCCAAGCTGGCGCCTCCTCCGCCAACCGGATCGATCAGGTCGGCGACGCCTCCGCCTCCCGCCGCCAACCTGAGCCCGCCGCCGGCGGCCAAACCGCAGACGCCGTCGCCGTCGGTTGCCAGGCCGTCGCCACCGCCATCGCCGCCACCCGCGCCACCAAAGCCCGCTGCAACGGCGCCGCCACCTCCGCCGCCGGCTGTCGCGGCCCGACCACCGGCGCCACCGCCGCAGACCTATCGTCCGGCAGCAGCGCCGCCGCCGTCAGCGCCAATGGCCGCGCCGCGGCCCGTAGCGCCGCCGCCGCAAATGGCGGCGCCAAGGCCACCACCACAGATGGCCGCACCGAGGCCGGCCCCAACTCCGCCGCCGAGGGGGTGTCCGCCGGGGAAGACCATGGTCAACGGCGCGTGTCGATAGCTCTGCTCAAGTCGTGATACCGGCGAGCACGGCCCGGTAGCGCGCCTCGATCGCGGACCGCATCGTGTGGCGGCCCGCCTCCACCACGGTCGTCCCGCTGGCCAGCACCGTCTTCACGGCGGCACGTCCGGCCGTGAAGATCCAGGCATCGAGCCACTCATTGCCGTGTCGCGCCGCGAGGTCGGCGTGGCCAGGGTCGAGCAGCACGATGTCGGCGCGCGCTCCGGCAGCGAGCGCGCCGATCGGCCGCTGCAGCGCCTGCGCTCCGGCGGCGAGCGCGCTGGCGAAGAGTCGCCCTCCGGTCGACTCGCCCTCCTGCAGGGTCAGCACATTGCGCGCGCGCCGGGTGAGCCGTTGGCCATATTCCAGCTGCCGCAATTCCGCTGACGCGTCGATCTGGATGTTGGAATCGGTGCCGATGCCGAAGCGGCCCGCCGCGGCGAGGTAGCTTGCGGCATCGAAGATGCCGTCGCCGAGCGACGCCTCGGTGAGCGGGCAGAGGCCGACCACCGCGCCCGACGCCGCCAGCGCGCGGATCTCCTGGGCGGTCGTGTGGGTCGCGTGGATCACGCACCAGCGCGCATCGACCCCGGCGTTCTCGACGAGCCATTCCACCGGCCGGCGGCCAAGCGCGGCCACGCACTCGTCCACCTCCTTGGTCTGCTCCGCGGCGTGGATATGGATCGGCCCTTCCGGTGTCGCGCGGACGACGGCGCGCAGCGTCTCGGGCGTGACCGCGCGCAGCGAATGCGGCGCGATGCCGACGCGCGCCGCCGGCAGGTTCGCCACGATCTTGCGCGTGCGCTCGACGAGTTCGAGAAACCGCTCGGGGTCGTTGAGGAAGCGCCGCTGGCTGGCGACGGGAGCTGTGCCGCCGAAGCCGCCGTAGGCGTAGAACGACGGCAGCAGGGTCAGGCCGATGCCCGTGTCTGCGCTGGCCTTGGCGATGCACGCCGCCATCTCGCCGAGATCGGCGTAGGGGCAGCCGTCGACGTCGTGATGCAGATAGTGGAACTCGCCGACGGTGGTGAAGCCCGTCTCCAGCATCTCCATGTAGGCGAAGGCGGCGATCGCTTCGACGTCGTCGGGCGACAGTCGCTCGAGGAAGCGGTACATCACCTCGCGCCAGGTCCAGAAGCTGTCGGAACCGGGACCACGGCGTTCGGCAAGCGCGGCCATGCCGCGCTGGAAGGCGTGGCAGTGCAGGTTCGCCAGGCCGGGAACGGCGATGCCGGCAATGTGCTCGGCGTCGCCGCGCGCGGCGCCGTCCGCGACAGCCGATATCACCCCGTCGGCGAGTGTGATGCGCACGTCCTGCGCCCAGCCCGTCGGCAGCAGCGCGTGGTCGAAGAACAGCTCGCGTCGCAAAATGGCGCACTCCTGCGCGGCCGGCGTCGGAGCACACGGGAACCGGCGGCGCACCTCGACAATAGGCGGCGACGCGCATTTATGTATAGGGAATTGGCTGGATATCCCGGCCGGAGGATTGCATGCGGTTCGACACCATCTGGCACGATGCGCGGCTGGTGACGCTCGCACCCGGCCGGGCGGGGCTCGGGATCGTCGAGCGCGGCGCCGTCGCCGCCAAGGAAGGCCGCATCGTCTTTGCCGGACCGGCCGCCGAGCTGCCGGCCGCGTCCGACGCGGCCAAGCGCGTCGCCCTCGACGGCCGCTGGATCACGCCGGGGCTGATCGATTGTCACACTCATTTGGTCTATGCCGGCGACCGGGCGCACGAATTCGAGCTGCGGCTCGCCGGCGCCTCCTACGAGGACATCGCGCGCGCGGGCGGCGGCATCGTCTCGACCGTGAAGGCGACGCGCGCCGCCAGCGAGGACGACCTCGTGCGCGCGAGCCTGCCGCGGCTCGACCGCCTGATCGCCGAAGGTGTGACCACCATCGAGATCAAGTCGGGCTATGGCCTCGATCTGGCGACCGAGACGCGGATGCTCGCCGCCGCGCGCCGGCTCGGGAGCCAACGTGACGTCGATGTGGCCACCAGCTTTCTCGGCGCCCATGCCCTGCCGCCGGAGGCGCAAAGGGGCCAAGGTGACGACAAGGACCGCTACATCGACGAGGTCTGCGCGATGGTTCCCCCGATCGCGCGGGAGAAGCTCGCCGACGCGGTCGATGCGTTCTGCGAGGGCATCGCGTTCTCGCCCGCGCAGACCGCGCGGGTGTTCGCGGCCGCGCAGGCGGCGGGACTGCCGGTGAAGCTGCATGCCGACCAGCTCTCCAACCTCGGCGGCGCCAAGCTCGCGGCGGAATACGATGCGCTCTCGGCCGACCATCTCGAATACACCGACGAGGCCGGCGTCGCTGCGATGGCGCGCGCGGGCACCGTCGCGGTGCTGCTGCCCGGCGCGTTCTACGTGCTGCGGGAGAAACAGACGCCGCCGGTCGAGGCGCTCCGCCGCCAGCGCGTGCCGATCGCGATCGCGACCGACAGCAATCCCGGCACCTCGCCGATCACCTCGCTGCTGCTGATCATGAACATGGCGGCGACACTGTTCCGCCTCACGGTGGACGAGGTCATCGCCGGGGTCACCCGCGAAGCCGCGCGCGCGCTCGGGCGTCTCCCCGATG
>Ga0126377_10001155_pt1 | contig 17011 bp, 11 predicted proteins | sample PanSoiMetPlot_22_FD_92647 | JGI IMG/M metagenome (GOLD analysis project Ga0126377, IMG submission 92647) | Tropical forest soil microbial communities from Panama - MetaG Plot_22 | ecosystem: Environmental > Terrestrial > Soil > Tropical forest > Bulk soil | place: Panama | collected 2016-02-17 | reverse complement strand
TGATCGACACGTCCCGGTCAACGCGCCGATTGATGCTCTGCTGCGAAAGTACGGCAGCGAACCTGAGCCAACATGGTATTGGTTTGGGGAGAAGCCGAGGAAGAAACGATAAAAAAGCATCCACAGATTACGCAGATTTACTTCAAACCAGTCAGAATAGGCGCTTCTTTTCCTCGAACAAAGGTGAGAAATCAGATCATGGTTTGGACGTGGTAAATTACTGCCCAGCGTAATCGTGATTCTCGATAAACTGAAAGGTCAATTGATGAATAGGCAAAAACTATTGATAGTGGTGGTGGCGATCTGCTGTTTGACTATCCTGAATTGCAAGATGGGCAGCAAGTCGGGAACTAATTCCGCATCGTCAACACCTGATGCTGCCGCTGAGGCTGGGCCGGAAAAAACGAAACCTGCGCCAGGAACGGGCAACGTACAAGGTAAGGTCTTTTATAACAACAAACCCGCGCCTAATATCGAGGTCAAGTTGTGTGAGACCTTTAGCCGCTTTGTTAGCGGTTGCGGTGGCAAGATCTACAGCGCACGTACAGACAGTGACGGCATTTATGTGATTGCGAATGTGCCGCCAAAAGCCTATGAAGCCTTGACCGCACGCGTCTTTGATACTGACGAATACGTGTTTGCCACTTCAGGCTTTGCCGGCATCAGTGCAGCTAAATATGAGGTCGCTGCAGATAAGACACTCTTCGTCAACACCACCCATCTGTTTAAGAGCGATCTAAAACTAACGAATCCGAAAGCAGCGGCAAAGGTAAGCACGCAAGGACTTGAGCTCAAGTGGGAACCCTACCCGGAAGCGGCCTATTACAAAGTTAGCGTCTACCCGAATGATCACCTGGTCACTTCGCCGTACACCAACAAGCGAGTGGAGGGAACATCGTTTGGTCTCGATCAGCCGTTAAAGAGTGGTACTTATCGTTGGCAGGTGACTGCGTTTAATGGTCAGGATAGGAAACTCGCGGAAAGTCCGGATGATGTAGAGTTCACGATTGTTGGTCAGTAGCGAAAAGACAGGAGCAGCGGTCAGGAGCTCCTGCTCCTGACTTCTGCTAGTGCATGGCGACGGGGCCCTTCTTAACTCGGACGCGTTTGAAGAGAAAGACTGCCGGGATACACACCACGCAAATAAACGCCAACATGCGGAAGTTGTCGATGTACGACAGTACCATCGCTTGCTTCGCTACCATTGCATAAATCCCGCCGTACGCATGCTGTGTCCCGGTGGTAGCGGCGCCTCCCGGAAAAGTACCAGTCATTTCATGTACTCGCTGTTGCAACACCGGATCGTAGGGATTGATGTGTTGGACCAACGCCGCCTGGTGTAGTTGCCCACCTCGGGCCAACATTGTGGTCATCGCCGCGATACCCAGGCTGCCGCCAGTGTTCCTCATCAGATTGAAAACTCCCGAAGCATTTCCCATCTGCTCATTCGGCAACGTCCCCATCGCCATTGTTGTCAGGGGCACAAAAATGAACCCCATAGCAAACCCACTGATGATGTTGGGCCACACGATGCTGCTCGATGACACCATCAGGTTAATGTCGCTGAAAAGATAAGTTTCGTAAGCTAGTACGGAAAAGCCAAAGAGAATCAGGTAACGGCCGTCGATCTTGTTAATCAAGCGGCCCACAATGATCATTGAAGCAATCGAGCCAAAACCCCGCGGACTGACGGCCAAACCGCTCTGAACTGCCGGGTAGCCCAGTAAGGTCTGCAGAAACAACGGCAGTAAAGCAATCGTGCCATAGAGAACAATACCCAGCGCAGTCATCAAGATGGTACCCACGGTGAAGTTGCGGTTCTTGAGCACGCGTAGATCGACAATCGGATCCTTCGACCGCAACTCCCAAATAACAAAGAGCACCAACATCACGACGGTGAAGATCACCCCTCCGGTAATTAAATTGGAAGCAAACCAATCTTCTTCCTGACCCTTATCAAGCACTAGTTGCAATGTGCCCAGGCCAAGCGCCATGAAGGCGAAACCAAAATAGTCGATGCGCCCGGGACGTTGTTCACGGATGTAAGGAGGATCTTCAATGAAGGCATTGGCCATGAAGATCGCCAGCAAACCGATCGGGATGTTGATGTAGAAAATCCAGCGCCAGGAATAATTGTCAGTGATCCAGCCTCCGAGTGTAGGACCAATGATCGGCGCGACTACGACTCCCATGCCGAAGGCGGCCATCGCTGCTCCCCGCTTTTCCGGAGGAAAGCTCTCCATCAATACAGCCTGGGCGATCGGCTGTAACGCTCCGCCACCCGCACCTTGAATGATTCGCGCTACGATTAGGAATCCCAGACTAGTGGCAGCGCCACAAAGAGCCGAGGACAGGGTAAAGATGAAAATGCAAATGATGAGAAAGCGTTTGCGACCGAAATAACGCGACAGCCAATTAGTGGCCGGTAGGATGATGGCGTTGGAAACCAGGTAACTCGTCAACACCCAGGTTGATTCTTCTGGTGTTGCTGAGAGGTTGCCGGCAATGTGCTGCAACGCAACATTCGCGATGGAAGTATCGAGGACTTCCATGAAAGTCGCGAGCATCACCGAGGCAGCGATCAGCCAGGGATTGAAACTGGGTGTCCAGCCTGCAGCGCTGGTGGTTTGGTTGGCCCCCTTGTTCGCAAAACGCGCTTGCAATGAGCCACGCGCGTTACTCACCGCACTCTCACCTCTGGGACGACAGACATGCCGGGCGCCAGCAAGTGTTTTGGATCCGGTGGCTCAACAAAAACGATTTTTACCGGCACACGCTGTACCACCTTCACGTAATTTCCGGTGGCGTTCTCCGGAGGCAATAAACTGAACTGCGCCCCGGTGCCTGCCTGGATACTGTCGATGCGTCCCTTGAAAACCTTATCAGGAAAGGCATCAACGTTGATGTCTACCGCTTGCCCCGGTTGTATTCTGCCGATCTGATTCTCTTTAAAGTTCGCGGTCACCCATACCTCGCCAGGAACGATCGCCATCAGTGGTTGACCAACTTGGACCAGTGCGCCCAGTTCGACGGATTTGTGCGTGACGCGTCCGGTTTCCGGGGCGTAAATCTTGGTGTAGGAAAGGTCCAGCTCCGCTTGAGCGACCGCGGCTTGTAGCTGTTCGATCGACGCTCCCGCTGTTTGTGCCTGGGCTTCACTGACCGCCACTTGCTGTGGTCCAGTATTAGCCTGGGCCAAACGGCCGAGGGCTTCGTTGACTTGTGCCTGGGCCGCACCCACTTGCGACTGTGCCTTGCGAGCATTTTCGTTAGCGGCAGCGTGTGAGGCCTGCATTTCCTCAACCTGCGCTGAAGCAGCGCTCACTCGTTCCTGCGCGGCTCGCACCTGGGCTTCGGCGGTGCGAGCAGCGGCGACCGCCTGGTCCAATTGTTGCCGGGAGACTTCATCTTTTCCGAAAAGTTGTTGATAGCGAGTTACGTCAGCCTGGGCCCGCACGAGTTCAGCCTCAGCCGCAGTCAACTGGGCTTTAGTTTGTTGCAGATTTGCCCGGGATGAGTCGATAGTCGCACCGGCCTGAGACACACGCGAACGCTCGGCAGCCGCCTGGGCTTGCGAGGCAGCGAGTCCTGCTCGAGCCTGCTGCACTGAGGCCGCCGCTTGCTGGACACTTGCCTTTGTACTCGCTGCCGTAAGCGCAACTCCACTGCGCGCTTCTTTCAAATGCGCCTCGCCCGCAGAGAGTGCTGCTTTGGCCTGGTCCAATTTCGCCTGAAAGTCCCGCGGGTCGATCTCCACTAGCAAATCTCCTTTACTCACTTGCTGATTGGAGTCGACATGAAGTTTCACCACATAACCGGAGACCTTCGGACTAACTTGAATGACATGACCGTCGATGAAGGCATCGTCAGTGCTCTCATGGCTCCGCGAGTAGAGCCAATACCGCACTCCAAGAATCGCGCCGACAATAAGTATGAGCGCGGCGGCGATGAGAAAAGCAGGACGGCGATATAGCGGACGCTTCTCTGCCTCGGCGGTAACTTCCGGGCGCAAGGGCTCGCCTCGCTCGTCGAGGATTTCCGGCGCCGCCTTAACCTCCGGCTCTTTCTTAATTTCTTCGTCTACCGCACCGCTCATAATTCCTTACCAACGAAACGCCTCCGCACGTCCCAGGGCAGCAGCCAGGTTCAGCCGGGCAGCGTTATAGACGGCCAGCGCTTCGACCTGTGCAGCCCGAGCATTAGCTAACGATGTTTGAGCGGTCACCACTTCGAGGTTATCGCCAACGCCCGCAGCAAATCGATCGCGGGCCATTTCCAACTCTCTTTGGGCGAGTCTGAGGGCCTCATCCGCAGCCCGAACGCGTTCAACTGTGGTGCGCAAACCCGAAAGGGCAAGCCGAACGTCTTCTTCCACCTGACCACGAATGCTGCTCAACTCCAGCTCTGCCTGGTGTTCACGGCTGGTGGCGACGGCGAGCCGTCCCTGTGTCAAACCACCGTTGAAGATCGGCACATTCAGTTGGATCGCCACTCTCCTGGTGGGCAACGCGAGATTCGTCGGCGTAATTCCGCTCACGCCGTAGTCGGCAACGAACTCCAGCGAAGGTAACAACTCTCCTCTAACTGATTTTCTTTCGAGATCCAACATCTTCACCTGCTCGGTTGAAATCAACACCTCGTTGCGCACGGCCAGGGCCTGGGCCACTGCGGCATCAGTGGCAGGCAAAGGCTCGTCGACAAAACGCAAGGGATCAGTTAAGACCAGCGGCGAGCCGAGCGGAACACCGATTACCCGCTGCAGATTGAGCCTCGCTTCCTCGGACGCAGTTCGGGCCTGGGCCAGGCCAACTCTCTCCTGGGCTAAACGCGTTTCGGCGCGAGTAACGTCGACGCCAGTGGCCACCCCTGCGTTGTGTTGGTCCTGGGCCAACTTGAATAACGTTGAAGCCAACTCCACATTGGCCTCGGCCGCCGCTACTGCACGATCTGATCTCAGTGTCTCGAGATAGGTAAGTGCAGTTGCTTCGGAAACTTGTTCGCGCGCGAGGCGCTCCTGGTATTCCGCGACGCGCTCACCGGCGTGGCCAGATTGATAGTTTCGAATTGCAGCCAGGTCGAAAACCTTCTGCACCAGGCTCGCGCGCGCATCGAAATTGTTGAACGGGCCGATGAAGGTTTGGGAAATGCCGGGAAACGTTCCCGGCTGAAAGCCAAGGGCAGCAAGATTTAAGGTGATGCTGGCCTGATAGGCGGCTCCTGACACATTGGGCAGGAGAGCTGAGCGTGCCTGTTCTGTCACACCTGCAGCGGCTCGCTTCTGTTCCTGGGCCAACAACGTCGCGAGATTGTTAGCCAATGCCAGGTCGATCGCGGCAGCCAGGGTCAATTGTGCGGGCGGCGCGGAAATCCTGGCAGCGCCGGGCAGTGTTTGCTGGCCAGACGTTGGTAAGCCACCAACAGTAGTTGACTGTGAACTCGGCTGCGTAGTTGGGCGGGGCGAAACTGGTCGCTGAGTTAACGTTTGCGCTTCGAGGGACAAATTGCTGCTAAGACAACAAAAAAAGAAGCCGCTAAAAACAAAAAGCAACCGTGGGCGGTTGCGTTTTCTCACCTCACCTTGGCCCATCCCATCCTATTCCCTTCAGTCCTGTGCAGAGCAAACTAAACTGGATTCTTGTCAAAAGTGTCGCTCGACAGGACTGTTTCTTCTGCCGCTTCGGTATTCAGAAGCGGCAGGGGCTAAGAGGAGTTGCCAAGAGATTTTAGACTCGTCAACCTTTTCGACGCAGCCTAAGACTTAGACAAGTTTACCCGCCGGCTCGGTATCCTTCCTTACCAGACTTCGCAGCGCTGCTCGGGCGGACGAACCATTGGTTGACCTGCAGTGCAGCCAAACGCTTTCTGAAATTCCGGCAGATTCGACACTGGTCCAATTACGCGAAACTTGGCCACCGGATGCGGATCTGACTGGACCATCAGACGCGCAAACTCGGGCCGCACTGCGTCGCCACGGAATTGCCCCCAGGCGATAAAGAACTGCTGGTCCGGAGTAAAACCGTCGATCGTCGGCAGTGGAGGCTTGCCACGTTGCGCGATCTGAAAAGCCCGATAGGCGATCTTGGCCCCCGCCAGATCGCCAATGCTTTCACCGAGTACGAGTCTCCCATTATGGTGGATGCCAGGCTCGATAAAGTAGTCCTCGAACTGATTGGCCACGCAGGCCGTCTTCGCGTGAAACTTTTCCAGGTCCTCGGCAGTCCACCAGTTGTTGAGCCGACCCTGGGCGTCGAACTGCGCTCCCTGGTCATCGAAGCCGTGACTGATTTCATGACCGATCACAACTCCAATCGCGCCATAGTTGACGGCGTCATTCGCTGCCATATCGAAGGCCGGTGGCTGGAGAATGCCCGCGGGAAAGACAATCTCGTTCAACAGTGGATTGTAATAAGCATCAGAAGTGGGCGGTGTCATACCCCAGAGCGTGCGGTCCACTGGTTTACCTATTCGTGAAAGGTTGTCACGAACCGCAAACTGTCGCGCACTGACCACGTTGTCCCAAAGTGTCGTAGGAGTGATCGTCACGCTGCTATAGTCTTTCCACTTGTCTGGATAGCCAATCTTCGGATTGAAAGTGGAAAGCTTTTCCAGGGCCCGCTTCTTAGTCTCAGGACTCATCCAATCGAGGCCTTCGATCGTTTCTCCCATTGCCAGGCGTAGGTTTTTAACCATTTCCTGCATGCGTGCTTTGGCCTCGGGTGGAAAATACTTTTCTACATACTTCTTCCCGAGAGCCTCGCCAAGCAAGTTGTCAGTGGCTTGCACGCATCGCTTCCAACGCGGCGTCATCTCCTTCGCGCCACTTAAGAATGAGGTAAAGGCAAAGTCTTCATTAACGAAGTCACTGGATAGCCAGTCAGCCGCTGCATTGATCAGGTGCCACTTGAGGTAAACCTTCCAATCAGCCAGCGGCGTGGCGGTCAGTTGTCGATTGACCTCCTCGAGAAACTTTGGTTCGCGAACGTTCAGTGGATCCTGACGCAAGTTGAGTTGTTTGTAATATGTCGCCCAGTCCAAATTGGGAGTCAGTTGCTGTAACTCCGCGAACGTCATCTTGTGGTCGGTGTTCTTGGGTGTACGAAGGGAGACGTTATCGAGCGAGTTCTCGGCAAATTGCTTTTCCATCCGGAATATTGTCTCAGCTCCAGCTTTTGCTTGTTCGTCGCTCAACCCGGAGAGGGCCAGCATTTTGGCCACATGTACCAGATACTTCTCTCGTGCTTGTTGAAACCGTGGTTCAGTTTTCAAATAGTAGTCGCGGTCTGGGAGACCCAGGCCGCTGGCGAATGTTTGAGCGATAACTTCATTTGGATTGTGGTTGTCGGGTCCACCAAAAAGCCCAAAAGGCGCTGAGAGCCCGCCAGCTCGCAGGCGCCCCAGCATCAACTGCAAATCAGCGGTGCTCTTGAGGTTATCAATGTCCGTGAGCAAGGGCTGGATTGGCTTTACGCCGAGCCGATTTGCCATTGCCTCATCAGTGCAAGCACTGTAGAAATCGCCCGTCAGCTGTTCGACACTACCTTTGGGTTGACCTTTTTTTGCGGCGACTTCTTCCAGGATCGTGCGCAACTTGTCTTTAGTGGTTTCACCTGCGGCCCAGCGCCTGCTCCAACGCGGCATGGCAGCAGGAATGGGGTTCGCGGCCCGCCAGCCTCCGTTGGCGAATTCAAAAAAGTCTTCACAAGCAGAAACCTTCCGATTCAGATCAGACACTTGGATTCCATGCTGAGAACCATCTTGCAGCGACATACTCGCCGCGAGCACGACAAGAATGATCAGAATGCGCACGGGATTCATGACTGGTGCCCCTTTCTGCCACAGTTTTGCTTTTTGAGTGGGGAGGTTCGCGTGAATTAGAGCATAAGAGCGCGTGTTACAGCGAGCGTCAGCTGGGAGCAGGCGGTCCGCGCGCAGTAATTAGCTCGGCACCAAACTTTGTCAACTTTAAGTGAACCTCATGCGTCTAAGCGAACAAGCCCGCAGTTTGTCGTAAGTGGTAATCCTGCCGTGAATTCAATACCCAATCCCGCAAGGTATCTGCTCCCCATTAGTAACTGTTTGTTGCTGCTATGTCTCGGGCTTGTCCAAGTCAATGGACAGGCAGGGCGTGTCAGGCGCGTTGAGCAACCACAAAAGGATCCGCAACTGCAAAACGAGACGCCGGATAATTCCAAGAATAGTGAGACGCCAAACGCTCCGGCGGAACCCAAGACACTCGATGTCGTCAAGGTAGATTCGAACCTGGTGAGTGTTCCAGTGATTGTTAGCGACCGCGAAGGACGTTATGTGCCTAATCTAAAGATCGATAATTTCAAGCTCTTTGATAACGATTCACAGCAGAGGATTTCATACTTCGATGCCGCCGAAGAGCCATTGAATATTGCGCTGTTGTTGGACACCAGCAGAAGCACAGAAGGTGTGCTAAACGATATTAAGAAGGCAGCGAGGAGTTTTCTGGACGACTTGCGACCGCAGGACCGGGCGATGATCGTTAGTTTCGATTACGGTGTTCATCATCTCAGCGAACTCACTAATGATCGCAAAGTGCTCGAGAACGCGATTAAGCACGCGAAAGTCGGTGAGAAGCCGGGCACAACCCTCAACGATGCAGTGCTGGACGTGGCTGACAAAACTTTCAAATCTGTGACCGGGCGGAAGGCAATTATTCTCTTGAGCGACGGCCAGGACTTTGGCAGTGTCACGCCACAAGATGTACTACTCGATCAGGAGTCCGAGTCGGACACGATGGTCTATTCCATCTACTATGCGTCAGATTTTAACGGTCCATTTCAGCGTGGGCGAGGTCAGTGGCCGGGAAGGTTTCCGCGTGGACGGGGTGGGTTTCCGCCCAACTTCCCGATGGTGAGCCAGGCGCAAGGACAATGGCCCGGTCGGGGACAACGACGACATGGGCGAGGACAACAAGGTGCGGAGTTCATGCGGGAACTCTCCACTGTAACTTCCGGACGTTTTTATGAAAGTCAACTAACTGATCTGCCGCAAACGTTTTCGTTGATTGCCGAAGAATTGCGTCACCAGTATCGCCTGGGCTTTTATCCGGCTGAGATTAAGAAGGATGGCAGTGTGCATCAACTGCGGGTGAAAGTTGATGCCACGGATTTAGCGGTGAGAGCTCGCCAGCAGTATCGCGCCCAATCGGAGTAGTTTGGTCCACAGATTACACAGATTTCTTAGGTTAAACGTCGCTTGATTCACGCCCTTGGAAATCTGTGTAATCTGCGTAATCTGTGGATGCCGGTCTAATTAGTAGCCCCAACGCCAGCTAACGTTGTAGACGCGCGCCAGTTCGTCAAGATCTCCACGTAATTTGGCCCACTCCCGGTCCGCATCGCCGCGCAATCTATTTCGCCGCATGAACCGATCGATCTGCGCTCCCCGTTCGAGCACTACCTGCACATCCGCGGCCGTAGACTTGTGGTCATCAAAACGATCACGCAAGCGCTTCGTTTCAGAGTAGTAGTCTTTTACATAGGCATTGATCTCGTCCTCGCGCCGGGTGCCGTCGAGCGAGCTTTTATCCAGTGAACTATCAAGCGTGGAGCGAAACTTGTCAGACTGCTGCTCCACGTTCTTGAGTAGCCTTTCCACGTCCCGGTCGCTAATTCGATACGGGACGTCAGCTACGGGAACACCACCAGGATAGCCGGTCCAGCGCCAACTCACGTTGTAAACATTTGCCAGCTGGTCCAAGTTCGTTCTGACCACCGCCCAATCTTCCTGGGCCCGTCCGTTGAGTGGATAGCGGCGCATGAAACCTTCAATGCGCGCGGCCCGCTCCAGCACCGCCTGGACGTCTGGAGAGGTCGACTTGTGATCATCGAAACGATGTCTCAGGTTCTTGGTGGTCTCGTAGAAATCCTTCACGTACGCGTTGATTTCATCTTCACGCGAACTCCCATTCAGACGACTCTTATCGAGTGCACTGTCGAGACTCGAGCGAAATCGGTCGGATCCCTTCTCGACCCGTTTGAGTATCTGATCGACCTGTTTGTCATCCACTCGGTATGGTTGTCCGACCACTTGTCCCAGAACGAGCGAAGTGGAGGCGGCCACAACCAGTGCGAAACAACCCACAACCATCTTTGTTAAGCGAAACATATTCATCCTCACTCAATTGGAATCTGATTGCAGACAAAGTCCATAGGGTTCAGCTTGCCGGGGAGTCAGTCCGGGAGAGTTAAGTTAAGGGTAGCGTGGGGAGTAGTCCAACTGTCAAGGAGGGCTGGGCCAGCTAGACGTCCGCTGATCGAGGTCAGGGCCCTCCGAGACAGTCGGGATGCTGCCTACGGGCCAGTTGCGTCTTGAATTTTTTTGGATTAAATAGGTTGTTAGGCGCGCGGCAAAACCGAACGCCGTATTTCAACCGTATATACAGAGGCGGAGTGTACAAGGGGACATATGAACAACATGGTTGATAACAATTGGGCTTTCGGGACTGAGTTCTTAACCACCGACCTGGAGAACAGCGAGTCAGGATCGGAATTGAAAGCGACGTCCGCGAGTGACGACGCTTTGCTGGACGCATACTCAAGAGCGGTAATTGAAGCAGCGGAGAAGATGAGCCCGTCGGTTGTCTATATTGAAATGGGGCGAGAGGCGGAGAGATCCGGTAGCAACAACCGGCGAGCTTCGCGTGAGATGGGGGGCAGCGGTTCTGGATTTCTGTTCACGCCGGACGGGTTCATTCTCACCAACAGCCACGTTGTCCACGGCGCCAACAAGATTCAGGTCGGCTTGACAGATGGCCGGCGCATGCAAGCGGAGTTGATCGGCGACGATCCACATACTGACCTGGCCGTTATCCGGATCAATGCGTCCAATCTTGTTCCGGCACAACTCGGTGATTCACAGTCGATCCGGGTCGGCCAATTGGTCATCGCCATTGGTAACCCCTACGGCTTTCAGTACTCGGTAACCGCAGGCGTCGTCAGCGCGTTGGGAAGGTCGTTGCGAGCGCAATCGGGACGCTTAATGGACGGAGTTATTCAAACTGATGCAGCACTGAACCCGGGAAACTCCGGTGGGCCGTTGGTGAACTCACGCGGAGAAGTTATTGGGGTGAACACGGCGATGATTTTGCCGGCCCAGGGAATCTGTTTCGCGACTTCGATCAACACCGCGAAGTTTGTCGCTGCCCGGCTGATTCGCGATGGAAAGGTAAGTCGCAGCTACATTGGCGTCGCAGGTCAGAACGTACCGCTGCCACGACGGATCGTTCGCTACTACCAGTTGCCGGTCGAGAGCGGTGTGTTGATTGTCTCGCATGAAAACGAAGTAAAGAATCCGGCGAGTCAAGCCGGCCTTTTACCTGGCGACATAATCATCGGCTTTGACGACCAGCCAATCCGCGGGATAGACGATTTGCATAAACTGCTGACCGATGAACGCATTGGCAAAGCGGCAAAGTTAGTGGTCATTCGTGGCACCCAGAAGTTAGACCTCACTATCGTGCCGCAAGAAGCTATTTAAAACCTGACCGGTAACCGCAGGCGCTACACCTGCGGTTACTTGCTCTCGTCAAGCCGTCCTTTTGCCTCTTGAATCATCGCCTTGATTCGCGCCAAGTCATCGAGACTAAGCGTGACGAGCGTTTGCTCACAAACACCACTTGAGAGTGTTATCGCGGTGCCGCTGCGAGTTTGCCGGAAGACTCTAAGCTCCAAATCTCCTTTAGTGCGGTATCGTCCTTCGAAGCCGACCATCTTCGTCATCGTTTCATTGGCGCGGGACAGGGTGTCGATGACGCTTACAAGCGTGTCGATCTCTTCATAGTCGACGAACGCCCGATTGTCGCGTGGCTGCTGATCGCCGCCTGGCACCAGCGTGATTGTTAGACCAGCAGCGCGAGCGTTGCCGCCAACTTCTCGCATTTCGACGGCATCAACTAAGACGCCATGAAAGTCGAGTGGTTGAATCCGAGTGAATCCTTTGAACACCACAGTCCCGTACTTAGTCTCAAAGTCTTCCAGTTTCGTTCGCGGTTCGTAAGGTTCGCAGGTTGCCCGGCGCCAGAACTGCGGGCCGGGCCGTTGAGCGATCATGGTTCCGCAGCAAAGGCTTAGGAAGATCAGTGCTAGAAAGGCATTCAGACGTAGTGAAGTCATTTTAGTCACCTCGGTTTGATTGGCTAGCGATGAAGAGCTTCACACTGGCGACCAGAGTTCCCGAATGGTCCAGATTTCCAATGCCGACCACGGACTCGAGCCTGGCGCGCCTAGACTAACCTGACGGACTGATTGTTGGGAGAGAATTTGTTGATTGTTGTCACTTGTAGGTCGAAAGACAGTTCCAAAATCTTTCAAACTACTTCCTCATTCTCCCCTACCTTTTAGGCTGCTAGAATAGCCATCCCATGAATTGCCCGAGTTGCCAACAGATACTGGCTGAGAATGCGCAATTCTGTAGCAGCTGCGGTGTCGCCCTCGCCCGCGTAAACGCCGCCACGCAAATCGATATCCCCAAAACAACTGACAATTCCCACACGGCTAACACGCCCAAACACAACTCTCGCGTGGGTCAGGTCCTGGATGCAAAGTACGAACTCGTCGAGCAACTCGGTGAAGGGGGCATGGGGACGGTCTATCGAGCGCGACGCCTGCACATCGGCGACGAGGTGGCAGTAAAACTGCTGCATCCTGATCTGTTGCGACAAGAACAGGCGGTTGAGCGTTTTCGTCGCGAGGCCCGTTCAGCAGCAATGATCAGTCACCAGAACGTGGTCAGCATTCACGACTTCAGCGACGCTACAAGTACTAATTCCGAAGCTTATATCGTGATGGAGCTCGTGAAGGGCGAATCACTTGCCACTTTGCTACAACGCGAGGGACGAATGCTTCCTGCTCGCGCCGTGGCGTTGATGCAAGAGATTTGTGCAGGTGTTGGCGTCGCCCATCGACAGGGCCTGCTCCATCGTGATTTGAAGCCGGATAATGTGATCGTCACGCCAGCAAGTCATGAGGGCGAAGCTGAAAGCGCGAAGGTGGTGGATTTCGGCCTCGCAAAAGTGCGCGACATCGCGAACGCCACGGCACTCACCCACACCGGCGCGGTACTTGGTACCCTGTACTACATGTCGCCGGAACAATGTAATGGCGAGGAGTTGGACGCACGCGCAGACGTGTACAGTCTTGGGGCAATGTTCTACGAAATGCTGTCTGGACGACCGCCCTTTCGCGCCAACAATCTGGCAGGATTGATCTCAAAGCACCTCAACGAACCGCCAACTCCATTTCCCGAGGCGTTGCAGATCCCGCCGGCACTGGCGCAAGTCTGTTTTCGAGCCCTGGCTAAGAGCGCTAACCAACGCCAGCCTGATGCCATTGGTTTTGGTCGCGAACTCAAGGCGGCTATGCAAGCGTCGCAAGCCGCTTCATTAGCACCAACGATTCGCCTTGAAGCACCACCTAAAACAAAAAGTCAGGCCAACAAGTGGATCGCCGCTGGCCTCGGCGCTGTCTTTCTGTTGGTGGTAGTCGTTGCCGGAGCTGGCCTGGCAGTGAAGTTGTTGATGGACCGTAGGAGAGCCTCGGAACCGCCGGACAACTATGCCAGGCAAAGTCAGACTGCCTCAACCACTAACGCGCCTACGGCGAAATCCGAAACCGACCCAGCCAACACCATGGCCAACCTGTCCGCTACCAATCTCAAGGGCACCTGGACTGGAAGCTATGGACCATTGGGACAAACTTCCAAACTCGTCATCAACCATCAGAATGGTAACAAGCTGGATGGAGTCCTCCAGCAAGGTGCTATTCGCGTTGCCTTTCAAGGTACCGTTGACTCAAGCGGAGCAATCGTCATGAAACAGACGTCAGTATTGAGTGGCGAAGGATGGAGTTTGGGAGAAGATCACGGCAAAGTTTCCGCGGACGGGAAAACGATGTCAGGGACTGGAAAAGATTCGCTGGGCGGCTCGATTGGCATTAGTTATGAGTGGAGTTTTTCGCGTCAGTGACTTAAAGGGACGCAGCCTGTCCGATGTTCATAAAATCGGAATAAATCCGATGATTTGTAGACCTGTTTTTCAGCACCAAATTCTTGACTGAATTGGCCAACCGTGCCTATTCTCACCCATCGCAAAACTGGCAATCAGCAATAAGTAAGAGCGGTTACTTCGCGTCGCAACGTTAGTCCTGGTGCTTGCGAGGAGACAAGGGCGCGGCTTGACTGCCAGCAAGTCGGTATTCAACTCCCCACTCCGGAAGGGCGATGGTCCGTTGCCGGGCCATCTCACTTCCTAAAACTTTTTGTCTCAAAAGGAGAGCACCAAACATGCGATCGCATATGCAAGTGGGTTCTTCTGGAACTCTGCCCCAAACTCACTCTGAGTCGTCAGCTAACCGCATAAACAAACTCGTGACCGCTACCACGAAGTCGCTGAAAACTGGAACGTTGCCCATGGGCCTGTTGTTGCTAGGCGTCATGTTGGCGTTGACGGGTTGCCAACAAACCGAGGCAGGCAAAGCGGCGACCGCATCCGACAGCACCGCCAGCAAAAACACAGGAAAGATCTCAGTCAGCACGGCGTCCGAAGAAGCACGCAAGGATTTTCTTGATGGCAGAGACCTGGCTGAAAAACTTCGCATCACGGATTCCATTGAACACTTCGATAAAGCTATCGCCAAGGATCCAAACTTTGCGATTGCCGAACTCAACCGCGCGAATGTTTCACCAACCGCGAAAGAGTTTTTCGAACACCTGAAGAAGGCTGTGGCCCTGGCCGACAAGGCTTCGGACGGCGAACGGCTGTTGATTCTGGCCACGGACGCGGGCGCAAATGCCAATCCGACGAAGCAAAAGGAACTGCTTGATCAATTGGTTACTGCTTACCCGAACGACGAACGCGCCCATTTCAATCTCGGCGGCTATTACTTCGGTCAACAGGATTTCAAGCAGGCCATCGAGCATTACAAGAAAGCTACCGAACTGGCGCCAAACTATTCGCCGGCCTATAACATCCTCGGCTACGCCTATCGTCAGAACGAGGACTATGCCAATGCTGAATCAGCATTCAAGAAGTACATTGAACTGATTCCTAACGATCCGAACCCTTACGATTCTTACGCTGAGTTGCTCCTGAAAGTTGGCCGATTCGACGACTCGATTACGCAATATCAAAAGGCCCTGGCAGTCGATCCCAACTTCTTCAACTCACACCTGGGCATCGCAGCGGATTACCTCTACCAGGGCAAGGCAAGTCAGGCCCAAGCGGAGTTACAAAAAATCACCGATAAGGCTCGTAGCGATGGCGAACGACGCGCCGCACTATTTGCGCAAATGGTCGTTGCCGTTGATGGCGGAAAATTTGACCAGGCCCTGGCCGAAGTACAAAAGCAATACGACCTTGGGCAAAAGACCAGCGACGTGCCGGCGATGGTTGGCGACCTACAACTCAAGGGCAATGTGCTGCTGGCATCGGGAAAGTATGATGAGGCAAGAGCGGCTTATGAAGCTGCGCTCAAAATGAACAACGAGTCAAACTTGTCGCAGCAATTAAAAGACAATGCCGCGCTGTTTCATCACTACAATCTGGCCCGCGTGGCTATCGGCAAGAAAGATTTGGCAACCGCAAAAGCTGAGACTGCGACGTTCAAGACTGGCGCGGAAACGGCCAAGAACCCGAACTTGATAAAACAGTCGCACGAGTTGGCTGGCATGATTGCGTTGGAGGAGAAGAGCTACGATAACGCCATCGCAGAACTTAACCAGTCGAATCAACAGAACCCCAACAACCTGTACCTCCTGGGCCAGGCTTACCAGGGCAAGGGCGATGCAGCCAAAGCGAAGGATTGGTTTAAGAAGACAGCGAACTTCAATTCCCTGCCCGCAATTAACTACGCGTTTGTTCGCGCCAAGGCGACCAAGATGCTAGCCGGGTAAGATTAGCCACGTAAGAGTTGAGCGGCGTGCTAGAAATGCGAGGACCCCTTTGGAGTGCGGGGACTCGTCACCGCTTTGTGATTATTCGTGCTCGATCACAAAGCGGTGACGAGTCCCCGCACTCCAAAGGGGTCCTCGCAGTATAAAGGCCCGCTACTAGTTCAAGAACTGCAGGCCAAGAATCTGCTCGAGAATCGTTCCCAGAATGCTATAGCCACCATTGGAATAGCGACCATACTCGTAACGACTGTTGTAGCCATCCTCATAACCGCGGCGGAAACCCTCGCGGAAGTAGTACTGGTAGTCTCCGAGGTCAACATAGTAACCATCGTAGCCGTAGCTGCCGTCCTGGTAGGCGAAAGCCTGTTCCGGACTGAAGCCCCAGCCATCCTGCCGGTCCGCCTGGCCAGCCAGGTAGCCCTGTGAATAGCCATCATTAATCGCCCGGCGCAACATCTCTGCCCCGTATTGATTGGTCGAGTAGTAACTGCCGCCACGATTATAGCGATAGTTGTATGGCCCATAGTCGTTGTAGCGCCACTGCTGCAAGCGCAGTTGATCGCGACGCAACTCTTCCAGATAGCGCTGCTGGTAACGCAACTGGTTTAGTCGTCGTTGTTGCTCGAACGATCGCTGTCGCTGCCATTGCAAATCCTGCCATCGCTGTGACTGCTGCCGGTAGAAGTCGGCACGGCGTTGCTGATCCTGGCGCCAATTGTTGTTATCGCGACGCTGGTCGTCCCGTTGCCGGTTCCAATCACGATTCTGCTGTTGTCGCCTCCAAGCGTCCTGTTGGTCCTGGGCGCGACGTCTTTGCTCTTCCAGGGCCCGACGGTTCTGATCGTTCAAGCGATCCTGTTGCTGTTGCTGCTGACGCTGCTGTTCCCAGCGCTGGCGGTCCTGGTTCTGTTGTTGCTGCTGCTGACGCTGCTGCTCCCAGCGCTGGCGATCCTGGTTCTGTTGCTGCTGTTGCTGACGCTGCTGTTCCCAACGCTGGCGATCCTGGTTCTGTTGTTGTTGCTGCTGTTGACGCTGCTGCTCCCGACGCTGCCGATCCTGGTTCTGTTGCTGTTGCTGCTGACGTCGTTCTTCC
>Ga0126377_10001154_pt1 | contig 17014 bp, 28 predicted proteins | sample PanSoiMetPlot_22_FD_92647 | JGI IMG/M metagenome (GOLD analysis project Ga0126377, IMG submission 92647) | Tropical forest soil microbial communities from Panama - MetaG Plot_22 | ecosystem: Environmental > Terrestrial > Soil > Tropical forest > Bulk soil | place: Panama | collected 2016-02-17 | reverse complement strand
GCCGGGCTCGGCCACTCCGAGATGGTCACCCGATGGACCGGATGGACCGAGGGAGACCCCTATCCGGAGGGTGCTGAGGCGTCGTTTCTGACCACATTCATCAACTATCTGGACCGGGTCCTGGATCCGGGGCCTGAAGCCCCGGGTCCGGAGCCGAATCCGAACGACGCGATGGTGGTGATGTACCCGAAAGATATCGCCGAAAAGGGCAATATATAGTGTTTGTAGTGGATATATTGCCCAAAATGCCCTATAATATAGGTATGTGAGCGACTGCATACCCATATGTAGGCGCACCGCAGATCAGACCCCCCACCGGTCACCCCGTTCCGGTGGGGGGTTTTTGCATGTCCAAACACAGAGAGAGAGCAAAACATGATCACCGACATCTACCTGATCAAGACCCAGAACTCGATCTACGAGGTCCACGTGGCCGAGACCGGCATCTCCCGGTGCCGGAAGGTCCTCGAGGACTGGAAGCAGGTGAAGAGCATCGACCCCGAGTACCTGGAGAAGCTCGTGATCGGGGCCTCGTTCGACGTGCCCGGCGTGGTTCTCACCTCGGTGGTGAAGGACTACCAGCACTTCGTTCCCTCTGGGCAGCCGAAGCGCTCGGTGGGCACCATCCCGGCCTTCTTCGAGAACCTGTCGGATGCCATCATCGGCCAAGTCCGACAGCAGGCCATCCGGGTGGGCGAGAACGACAAGGAGTCCTACTCGTGAGGAAGCAGATCCTGACCGAGGTGGTGGCCACCAGCGCCTTCATCACCACGCTGGTGGTCGCGCTCAGGATCCTGCTGTCCTAGACCAACTCGAGTGACGGGCCCCACGCCTGTTCCTACCGTCACTCGCTGCCAGTTCATGACTCGTGGGGGTCATGGCCCATCGTGCATGCCCTTCATCGGGGGGTGACCCGTCCGGCAACGGGATACGGGCATGCGCGGTGGAGGTTGACCCCCAACCTATGAGAGGAACAGATGAGAGAAAGAAGGGAACTTCCGTTGCCACCAATCGCAGTTAGGTTCGAGGTCACCACCACCACCTGCACCGACGTTCAGCAGGTGCACGGGTTCGGTGACCGAAGGATGGCCAGCAAGGAGTACGGCAACTGGATGGCGGAGATGGTCCAGCCCAGTAGTCCCGATGTCCACATCACCAAGGTGACGTTCGCTGGCTACGACGAGAAGGACCAGCGGGTCCAGGCCGCGTCCAGCGACCTGGCCTGTGAGCACCAAGCCGGCTAGCTGTCGGTGCCGTGACCGACCCTGGCCTGATGACCTCAATGCATCAGGCCAGGGTCTTCTCTATCTGTGTACAAACACGGATAGGGTGAACACACCAACCAAGAGAGGAAACGACATGGTTCTGATCAGACCGGACACTCCCGAATGGGAGGAGCTCCGGGTGCAGATCGAGGTGACCAACGACCAAGCGGTCACCTACACCAACGCCGCGCGCGACGCTCAGCTCGCGCAGGGCGAGCTGTTCGGCAAGATCGAGACCTCGGCGGTCGCGCTGATGGCGACCCAGACCGGGATCAGCAAGAAGACCGCGCTGACCCGCCGGAGTGTGGCTGCCGCGGTTGCTCCCGGTACCCCGCTCCGGATCCTGCTGGAGGAGAACAACGACATCTCGGTGTCCTTCGACACCCTGAAGTCGCTGCTGGTCGACGAGGACCCCCAGGCCCTGCTGACCAAGCTGTTCGCCGAGGCCAAGGCCGGTGGCGTGGACCGGGTCACGCGAGACGCTGCTCGTCGTGCCCGGGGGCTGCTGCCCGGCACCGTGGGCACCGTCGACGCGACCATCTCGCGGATGATGGCTGACCCGGTCTACGCCGCCCAGATGGCCGAGGAGCTCTCGCAGACCGCAGCCGGCCGGATGCTGCTGGACCGGATGGTCACCGAGGCGCGCGACAAGCGACGCAGAACCGAGGGACGTGAGCCCCTCCGGATCGAGCGCGATGATGACATCACCAGTGCCATCTACAGCGACGGTCTGACCACGACTCGGCTGGCCGAGTCCCTGCAGCGGCTGGTCCCGCTCTCGGAGAAGTTCCGGGACGAGCTGCTGGCGCACATCAACGAGCAGCGCCGGCGCTACGAGCTGCTCGAGTCCCAGGTGCGCGGTGGCAGCTTCGACGTGGAGCTCCACCTGCTGCTGGGAGGTGGCGAGGGATGACCACGCACGCCGAGCACGCCGCCGACCTGTTCGAGTGGCTCTACGACCAGCCGCTCGGGCGCTGGCACTCTCGGCTCGGCCTGGCCCGGATGCTCGGGATGGGGACAGGTCGTGGGTTCGACCACGTCCTGAAGATGGTCAGCACGATGGCCTCGGTCGACGGGTTGGCGATCTGCTACCCGACCGACTGGGACGGCACCCACGCCGGCATGATCCGGCTGTCCCGTGATCCCGAGCAGGTGGCCCCGGTGCTGGTGCACCTGAACGCCACTTCGCACGGGCTGGAGCGGCGTCGCCGGGAGGCGCTGGCCAGCATCGAGGCGAACAACCCGGTGGGGAAGGAGCGGGCAGTCGCTCGCTTGACCCGAGCCGAGTTCAACGCCGTGGACGGCGCGCGGACCGACATGGCACGCGAGGGAGACGAGATGCGCAAGCAGATCGAGGACCTGGCGCGTCGGCTCAACCGCGCCGGATGACCCTGTAGGAGATGGCAGGGCCCGGGTGTCAGTACTACACCCGGGCCCTGTCCTAACCATGAAAGGAACCCCCAGCATAGCTGGGCCGCAGCACCCGTACGACCAGTTCCAACCATGAGAGAGAGAAAGCTATGAACGATCGAACCGACGTGCCCGTCGAGAAGCGGGCCAACCTCCACGAGAAGGCCGTTCAGGCCGTCGCCCGTGGGGATGTCCAGCCGATGCGCCGGAAGGCCGCCACGCGGCGTCTGAAGGGCCCTGGTGAGCCCGCTACCGGCGTGCACACCCACATCCAGGTCCACCCGCTGGTGATGAGCCGTGCGCGGTGGATTCTCGAGGACGAGGACAACAGCTACTCCCAGCTGGAGATCATCGACGAGTCGACGGTGGTCCTGCGATGAGCGATGACAACATCCTCGAGTTCCTCGACCGTGGCCGGCGCGCTCAGCAGGCGGTGGAGGTGGCGGTCGCCAAGGTCACCACCCACCCAATGATGGGCAAGGAGTGCATCGGCAAGCACTGCCGGCAGCACGCGGTCCTCGACCTTCCGTCGATCACCTGCCCGGTGTGTGACATGACCTCGTACCTCCCCAGCGACATCGCTGCGGGCTACTGCGGGAACTGCCACGAGTACACCGGAGAGCCGTTATGAGCCAGCGTCCCGACGAAGAGGAAGAGCCGCAGCCCCGAGGCCGGCCCAATGCCTACTTCGCCGATCACGAGATCGACACCTACGGCGGGTCCTTCCGGGGGACCCGCCCTGCCCCCCACGGCGGCAGCACCAGTGTCTCCCCCGATGACACGTACGGGTCTCTCGACCTGTGCTGGTGCGGTCTGCCGTTCGACCACGACTGGCCAGGAAAGGCCGGTGGTGCCAGACACCCCCGCGAAGGAAAAAACAAGATGAACGCACCGGAAGAGCCAACACGGATAGATCGTCGACAACTCCGCGCCTATCACTCGGACATCGCAGACGTGGTTCTGACTGCGGTCAACGAGTACGGAGCCCGGCACCGGGTCACGCACAACAGCGTGATCCTGTTCCCGCCCGACGGTTCCCAGCCGTACACGATCAACGCGCGCAATGGAGACCGCCAGGTCCGGAACGCTCGAACCTGGTTCGTTCGCCACTGCATCCCCAAGGGCGAGTCGATCGAGAAGATCAAGAAGCGGGCTGCCAAGGTGGTGGACGACGCAATGCTCAAGGAGCTGGCCGACACGATGAACTCCGAGGAGCACCTGCGTGAGCCCGAGCCGGCACCGGCACCGGAGCCTGAGGCAGTCGAAGAGCCCACAGCCAAGGACTTCGCTGGCGTTCAGGGAGTCGAGGACTCCGACGTGGCTGCTGCCACCGAGGACGACAGCGAGTGGGTGCCCTACCGGGTCAACCTCGGCAAGCGTGACGAGCGGATCCACGAGTTCTACGTCATGCGTGGCGAGGAAGTGAAGTGCACCATCGATGGCTGGATCGGGACCAAGCGCGGTGCCGGCGGTCACACCCGTACCCACCACACCGACACCACGGATCTGTGGGGTCCGGAGGCTAAGCGGAAGGCCGTAGAGACGCACTTCGCCAAGAAGATCAAGGGCGACGTGCAGAGCGCGATCCAGCTCCTGCAGGCCGCGATCGGGGTCACCGACGAGCAGGACATGGAGGCGCTGGTAGAGGAGAACCTCCAGCTCAAGGCCAAGGTCGTCGAGCTCGAGGGCCAGGTCGCCGAGCTACAGGCGCGGATCGACCTGGCGAGGGAGGCGTTCAAGGTATGAAGCTCTTCCCACTGCTCATCGTCATGGGCGTGCTCGGCCTCGTTGCCGGGATCGTGTTCTCGTCCTGGGTCACCGTGCTGTTCCTGGCCCCGGCCTCGGTCGCGATCGGCTATGTCGCCGGCCGCAGCAGCAAGCACAAGGAGCTGCGATGACCGAGGAGTTCCAGGAGTTCACCTCCAAGTACGACCTGGCCGAACAGCAGGAGCGGTTCACCCAGAACCGTCGTCGGCACGAGCGGGCACTCCGCCGGATACAGGCGATCTCAATCACCCTCGGGGTGACCGTGGTCATGTCTGGGTTCGTCGGCGTGTCCTACATCATCTGGCAGGGCACGAAGGGACCCAGCGCGGGGGAGCAGATCGAGGAGAAGCTCCGCGAGGACTGCATCGCCGCGAAGGGGTCCTGGGTGTTCCTGTCGGTCGACGACGGACCCCGTGGCACCTGTCTGTTCGGTGCACCCGACCCAAGGAGGAACCCATGATCGGCTTGCAGGTCATCATCGTCAGCCTGATCGGAGGTGGCTTCGGTGGCGGCATCGTCGCCGTCTTCCTGGAGGTCTACCTCCAGCGGATCGCGCAGAACGAGGTCGGTGCCTACGACCTGGTGAAGGAGGACGAGCATGCCCACCGGTCCTCCTGAGTCCGACCAGCTCAGTCGTCGCCAGTACCTCATCCGCTCCGCGATCGCTCGCGGGGCGGATGTCTTTATGGCCATCGAGGCCGTGGATTCCACCCTGCTCGCGCACCCCGACTGGGACCCCGAGGAGCTGAAGACCTGGGAGGAGTGGGAGAGCGATGACTGAGCCCTCGGTCTGGGAAGCCACCGTCGACAACAACACCTGGAAGGCGCAGGTGACTCGGGACTCCGACTACCGGGGAACTCTGGCCGTCACCAAGGTCGACGACGGCACCGAGATTCTCCGGGAGTCGGTCGGTCTGTCCTACCGCGCGATCTTCGGCCCCGACGCCGACGACGTGCACCTGTGGATGGTCATGTCGATCGAGGCCATCGACCACTACAACGCACACCACACAGAGAAGGAGAACAAGTAATGACCGTTGTTCAGATCGCCGACATCGTGATGGCTGTCGGCCTCTCCGCCGTGCTCGGCTTCGAGTTCGGCAAGCGGAAGGGCAAGTCGCACCAGCAGGCGGAGGTCCTGGCTCGCCAGGCCTCGATGCGCCGGCACCCGTCGTACAAGCTGCGGCTCAAGGGGTAGCGCGATGACCTGGACCGACTTCCTGAAGTACACCAAGTACATCGCGGTGTTCTACGGGATCGCGTTCGTCATCGGGATCGTCGGGATCTGGATGCCCAACCCGACCCGGACGATGCTGACCGCCACGATGTTCTTCTGCGCCGCACTGGCTGGCAACGTGGCGCTCGGGTTCTACCACGCCAACCACAAGTCCGAGATGAAGATGGCGAAGAACATCCACCTGGCTCGGCAGGACGGAGTGCAGTCCATCACCAGCGATACCAAGGGTCTGGCGGTGGTCACCGAGCAGGCCGAGCTCGCCAGCGGGCTTCTGAACGAGTCCATGCGGGAGGCGATCGAGGAAGAGGTTCGCAGGCAGAGGAGGGGGTACTGATGGCCGACGACATCGCTCCGATCGAGGTCCCGCGGATCGACACGGTCATGCACTTCACCGACGAGATCGGTGTGGTGGAGATCTCCACGTTCCGCGATGAGCTGATCCTCGTCGTCGGAGCTCCGTACACCAACGTGCTGACCACGCACTGCCAGGGTCAGACCGTCATCAAGATCGCCAAGGAGGAGTGATGGTCCGGCACAACATCCGGATGGTCCTGGCCCTCTGCGGTGCGTTCGTCTCGGTTGCCTGGGTGGCGCTGGTGGTCTCGTTCTGGCTGCCGGATCCGGCCGGGCAGGCGCTGATGGCGACCTCCTGGGCGATGGGGATCCCCTCCCTGATCATCGGGGTGGTCGGAGTCATCTTCGAGCGCGAGCTGGTCGAGGAGTTCGAGTCCCGGACCAAGGAGGTCACTTCTACCAAGGCGCTGCGGTGTAGCGACTGCGGCTCCCAGATCCTGAACGCCGGCGGCACCACCATCGGCGATCAGATCGAAGAGGAGGTGTTGATGCTCAACAACCCCTCCTACGACGAGAAGGGCAACTGGAAACCACCAAGATCCCAACCATGAAAGGAATCAGATGAACGACACAGAAGGTGCTCTGCAGATCCTGATCGAGGCCAGGAGCATCCTGTCCCGGGGCTGGATCCAGGGCTCTGCGTACAACTACGAGCGCACCGCGTTCTGCGCAGGTGGTGCGATCGACCGGGCCTTCCAGAACCAGGGCTACACCAACGACCGGGAAGGCAGAGAGATATTCCAGCTGGCCGAGAGGGCCGTGCTCCAGGTCGCCTGCCGGAGCTGGTCGCTCCCGTTCTGCAACATCCCGATGTGGAACGACATGCCCGGACGTACCAAGGCGGAGGTGCTGCGCACCTTCGACGAGGCGATCACCGAGCTGACCAAGGAGATCGAGCCGCCGAAGATCAAGAAGGTGGTCATCCCGGCACCGGCGGAGCAGGTCTACGCACCATCGATCGTGGACCGTGTCCGCGAGCTGATCGGCGTCTAGTGACCAGTGCATTCGGGGACCAGGCGGTTCCGATGATGACCTCGGTCCAGAACGTCGGGGTCGGCTGGCACCCACTGATCCAGGAGCTGGAGACCAAGCTCAACGAGCTCGACCCCGAGTTCACCCTCCAGCAGGTCAAGGAGAAGTTCGGCGGCCTGAGGTACTACGCCTCGTGCAAGTCGGAGGTCTTCACAGAGTTCCACCGCCTGATCCAGGAGGCCGAGGGCAAGTCCTTCGGCATCTGCGAGGAGTGCGGTGATCCCGGTGAGCCCAACAGCGGCCGGTTCGGCTGGATGAAGACGCTGTGCGGGGTCCACCAGCGCCTCCGTGAGGAGCGCGAGAACAGTATGATCTAGCCATTATGTCGTGTATGTGATATAATGGTTACGTACCAGCGAAAGCATGTGCTGGTACAGGCCCCCAGGTCCCGATGACCTGGGGGCCTTTTTGCATGTCCAGACACAAGAGAAAGAGAAGCAACCGATGTCTACTGCAGCTGTTGAGCCTGGTGCTCACCCTGTGGTGGTCCACCTCGTCGACACCGAAGAGGAGTCGATGAGCCAGTACCTCAAGAACTTCGCTCGAGGTACCACGAAGACCACCAAGAAGGCGGCCAAGAAGGCCGCAAAGAAGAGCCAGGGCTTCTGGTCCTGGTGCTGGAACAAGGTCAAGTCCGCGGCCAAGTGGTGCTGGGACAAGATCACCGGAGCCGCACGATGGGTCAAGGACAAGTCCATCAAGACCGCGAGGTGGGTGAAGACGAAGACCAGTACCGGGTGGTCCTGGGTCAGAGCCAAGGTGCCTGCCGGTGCCAGGGCAGTGGGACGAGTGGCCGTGAAGCCGTTCACCCTGCCCCTGGCGTTCCTCCCGGGCCTGATCTGGCCCTCTCCGTTCCTGATCGGTGCCGGCCTCGGTGCCGCCGCTCTCGGCTGGTTCATGCTCTCTTCGGACTCGAAGAAGAAGAAGGGCAAGAAGAGCAAGAAGAAGCACCCCAACGGGGATGGCCCGCAGTCGGCTTCGGCCGCGGGCGAGGTCCCGCCGCCTCCGCCGCTGTCCGATGTCCAGGTGGCATCGGTTCGGACGCTGTTCGAGAACGCCGAGGGTGACATGGCCGACCTGATGGGGAGCAGGGACAAGAAGGCCGTGTCTCGTGCCGCCGGTCGGCTCGAGGTCGCTCGTGCCCGACTCTCCGACGACATGCGCAGCACCAACGTGCTGCTGGACAACATGAAGAAGCGCGAGAGCTCCAGCATGGGTCCGGATGTCGTCAATAACACCTTCGACTGGGGCGAGGTGCGTCAGGGCATGCAGTCCATGGAGTCGGAGTACATCAAGGTCGCCAAGCCCAAGGACTCGACTGCGGTCGACACCGCGCTCGATGCTCCGGAGCCGGAGAAGAAGCCGGTGCGCAAGCGAGCCGCCACGAAGAAGGCGGCCTCGCCGGAGCCGCAGACGGCGTGAGGTGATCACGGAGGGGGGCGGAGTTCGTCTCCGCCCCTCTTCATCCATGAGGAGGACACACATGAGTAACAACAAAGTGGTCTTCGTCGTCACCACCGTCACCGTCGTCGAGACCGACATCGGAGATGAGCAGGAGACGGCGAACTACATCGCGGACAAGCACGCGAACTCCCTGCGCTACATCAAGGACGCACGGGTGGCGTTGGCGACGTTCGACGATGCCACCGGCCGGCGGATCCGGAAGACGGAGTTGCACGACATGACGCCGGAGATGAAGAGGGTTGCGGACACCGAGCTCAGTTCGGAGAGTGCCGAGCCGCAACCAGCGTGACCGGGTGAGCGGGCGGTCCGGTGAAGACACACATCAACCGTCCGCTCACCTCGCACTCCCAGCCAGGGAGTGCTCCTTCCGATAACAGATGAGGATAGGTATGTCACAGCAGCAGGAAGCAGTTGACCCTTGGACCACCGAGGCGAAGCAGCAGCAGCGTCAGAAGGTCAGTGAGTTGCTGGCCGAGTACGGCAAGAACCGCACCACCATGGTCGACACCATCGACCGTCACCCGAAGGGTGGCAGCAAGAAGGTCACCATCCCTTACGAGATGGACCTCGAGCGGGCCGAGGAGGTCGTGCACGAGAAGAAGGTGGCCGAGGAGGAGGAGTACCAGTTCCACGACATCTTCCTGGCTCGTCCCCCGGACGCCGCGTGGAACTTCACCCGGCTGCTCAGCCAGATCTGGGAGGAGCCGATCGGCAAGGGCACCAAGGGCTGGTTCGCATCACCCCCGCAGCGGATCACGGTAGCGCTGAACAAGGACGAGAAGGTCAGCGTTCCCTGGGGCGAGATGTACTTCAGCGCCTGGGAGACCACGTTCCACCTGCAGCCGGCGATGCACCCCGAGTACGGGCTCTCCACCCACATCTCGGCGACCGGGATGAAGAAGTACGAGGCCGACATCCTCAACTTCTTCGTGATGTTCAAGGACTACCTGGCGGAGCACTCGATCTACTCCGGGAAGTCGATGCGTGGCGTCACCCAGGAGGTGGAGTTCTACGACCCCTACGAGGTGGACCGGGAGATCTTCGCCTACTCCCAGGAGAACTTCTGGGAGCTCAAGGCCTACGTCTGGGGTTTGATCGAGCACGCCGATCTGATCCGTCGGTCCAACGCCGGCTACAAGCTCATCGAGGTCTACCAGACCGACGAGCAGGGCGAGCAGATCGTCAAGGACGACGAGCCGCTCACCCGGTGGGTGGTCGAGGAGGAGCTCACCACGGCCGACGAGGTCGTGCTCCGCCACGGTGTGAGGAGTGAGCGCACCGAGCGCACGCACATCAAGATGTCGAACAACGTCCTGCTGTCCGGCGACAACGGCGGTGGCAAGACCGGTGCGTGCGCGATCACCGGGCAGTACTGCCTGGAGTACGGCTACACCTTCGTCGAGGTCAACTGGAACGAGCCGCTGTCTCAGGCGTTGCGGTTCGTCCAGGGGTTCAACCGGCCGGCGGTGATGGTACTGGAGGACGTGGAGCACCTGTTCAAGAACCCCGACGCGATGGAAGCCCTGCTCGGGGAGTTCGACGGGATGCGGACCAAGGGGTTCGAGATCACCCTGCTGATGACCACCAACCACATCGAGGACATCCCGAAGTCGATGAAGGGCGGTCACCGGATCGACCACACGATCACCATCGGCACCCTGGACCAGCCGGGCGTGCAGCGGTTGATCGATCACCAGATCCCGACCTCGCAGCGCGTCGAGCTGGACTACGACGTGCTGTACGACGTGTTCCAGGGCTGGATGCCGGCGTTCATCGTCCGGGCGCTCGAGGACGTGGTGAAGTTCTCCATGATCCGCACCGGGAAGCTCGGGCAGCCGGTCACGACCGAGGACATCGTCGCTGCGGCCAGGGCCAAGCAGGCCTCGATCGAGCAGCACCAGCTGTCCACTGACCGGCCCGAGAGGCCGGCCCTGGAGGAGGCGCTGGAGGCCTCGGTCGAGAAGGTCCTGCAGCGTCACATGGTCGACCTGGATGACGGCGAGATCATGGTCCGCAGCTAGGTTCAGGCTCCCCGGGGGACGGCGGTCCGGTCCGCCCCCCGGGGTCGGCCCTGCCGTTTACTCTCATGGGCGGCAGGGCCTCCCCCTAGGAAGGAAGTAGATGGAGATCAGAGATGCGTTCACTCAGGACGCCATCGCCGCCGCCGGCCTGGACATGGACGGCGACGAGGAACGCGAGCTGATGCTCGTGCTGACTCAGGTGCAGGAGGTACACGACCTGTCGCTACCGGATGCCCTGGCGGACTACGGCTCGCTGTGCTTCGTCGCAGGCCGGGTCTACCAGGCCGACCACGCGGAGCGGGTACTCGTTCCGATGAGTCTTGGTCTGATCCAAGAGTTCATGGAGTTCCTGGTCACCCGCGGCGGCTAGACACGCCACCATCCCTGTGCTTGGGTGAGTCAATCAGTACATTCAAGCACAGGGATGTGACGCACATGGAAGGAAAAGACATGCCAGCAAGGAAGAAAGTTTTTCCCAAGTACACCGTCACCGCCCAGGAGAAGTGGACCTGGGAGATGGCTGAGGAGGCTCTCGGGCACGATGTGCCCACCAACCGCAGCCTGAAGATCGCCCGGATCGCCGAGTACAGCCGGCTGATGGAGGGCGACCTGTGGAAGCGGATGACCGCCGGCCCGGTGGTCTTCGACTGGGACGGCAACATCATCAACGGTCGCCACCGGCTCCACGCTCAGGTGGAGACCAAGACCACCCAGTTCTGGGACGTGGTCCGTGGGGTACCGCCGGAGGCGATCGGGTACCAGGACGCCAACATCCCGCGTCGTGCCGAGGACACCTTGAGGAACGAGGGCTGGACCAACACCTCGCTCCTGGCCTCAGTGGCTCGCTGGTGCTGGCTGCTGGACAACGACGAGGCCGGCAACCCGAAGATCTCGGTGGGCAACACCGACATCTCTCAGATGTTGAAGGACCACCCGGACATCGAGCACTCGATGCACATCGGGCAGAACAACAACACGAGCAGTTACGTGTTGATCCCGCCGACCGCGATCGGCGCAGCCCACTGGTGGATCGCCCAGCACAACGGGCACGCCGAGGCCGACATGTTCTTCGACCGGTTCCGGCACATCAACAACGAGCCGGACGGGTCACCGATCCTGGCTCTGGCCAACCGGTTCCGGTCGGTGGCGAAGAAGAAGGAGCGGGTCAAGGTCAACGTTCAGATCGCCATGATCATCAAGTGCTGGAACTACGACGTGACCGGCGACCTGAGGCAGAACCTCAGCCTGCACACCCGCTCGGGGGAGTTCCGGCTGCAGCAGGTGCTGCAGCGCGACTCCAGTCCCAACACCGAGATGTTGGACGAAGGGCCTGATGCCCAGGCCAGCTAGCTCACTCGGAGGAGCAGAAGTGCCCACCCCGGCGCGATGGGTGGGCACTTCTGTCTTTCCGAACCAGGAGAGCAACCATGGAAGAGAGATAGAGATGGGAACCACGCAGGAGCCGTTCGAGATCAAGATGGTGTTCTCGGCCCCCGGGAAGCGGGACATCAAGATCACCCAGCTGGAGTGGCTGGCGCTGCCCGAGCCGAGGAACGCGGCCGTAGCCCGAGCGATCCAGATCGCGGAGGCGAAGAAGTTGGCCTACCCGGACCGGGACTACCAGATCTTCGTGTCCGCCCTGCAGGTCGTGGTCAAGGACCCCGACCTTCCGGAGGAGGGTGTCAACCTCGGCACCTCCATCTACATCGCGAACTGAGGAAGGAGGAGTCATGAGACCGGGACCCACGTAGCAGCCCTCGCACCCTGCGGGGGCGGAGGAGAACCTCATGACCCCGTTTTACCGCCGGCTGTTCCTGAACAAGCCGCACTTCCACGCTGGCGCTCACGTCATCGCAGAGGTTCGGAACAGCACGGAGATCAACAAGAAGACCAAGGCACGGTGGCGGTCAGTATCTGCAGAGCTGACCATCGCCGACTGCAGCCGCACGGTCACCTTGGACTTCACCGCCTACGGCAACGACCAGCAGTACGACAAGGAGCTCCGGAACGTGCTGTACAAGGCACACACTCTGCTCCACGTCGTGAACGACTTCGTGGCTGCCCTCGAGGAAGCCATCGAGGAGAACGAGAACTGACCCCCCGGTACCCCCCTCTCACCTTCGGGTGGGAGGGGGGCCTCCGGCTCTTTTTTTATGCCCATTTATAGGTGTGGTCACCCGAAGCTGATGACCAGGTCTCGGTCGTGCAGGATCCAACCCTCGCCGTTGCGGATCGAGATCTTGTCCGGCAGCTCGCAGTAGACCAGCAGGTGCCCATTCCGGCGCTTGTCCCAGACCCCGACGTAGCTGATCTTGTTCTGGGTCAGCCCGCTCCACCGGGCATCGCCGTCGTTCCAGATCGCGCGCCCGTTGGGCTTGGTCCAGGTCGCCTTGAACCGGGAGTAGCCACCACCGTGGATCTCGGCCTTGTCCTCCCCGCCCAGGGTGGGGTTGTCGAAGTGCAGGCTGATCCAGCCCGTCTCGGTGATCTGCTCCAGCCACTCGTTGGCCTGGTAGTCGGTCACGCTGCCGTCCATGTCATACACTCCGATCATGAACACTGACTGTGTTCTCTACGAGGGGTACTGCAACGAGCAGGGGTACGGCCAGCAGTGGCACCACGGCACGCTCTGGTATGCCCATCGTCTGGCCTGGGTCCAGGCGTACGGCCCCATCCCTGACGGGCTCATCGTTCGTCATCAGTGTGATACGCCGGCGTGTCTGAATCTGGATCACCTCGAGCTGGGAACCAGAGCCGACAACTCTCGTGACATGGCTGAGCGCAATCGTGGCAGAGGTCCGGATCTGAGCAGGACACGATGCCCTCAGGGTCACCTGTACTCACCCGAGAACACCTACTGGAAGCCAGGCACCCAGAGCCGGGTGTGCCGGCAGTGTTCCCGTGACCGGTCTCGGGAGTACCAGCGACGGAAACGCGCTCACTGAGACTGCCCAGGTTCCACTCTAATAAAGCGACCCATAAAGAAGACACTCTCGTCATACTGGTCATCACAATAGATCATGATGAAGACCATGCCGGCGTACTCACGCTTGGCGTTGTCCAGCGGCTTGACCATCCCGATCTGGTCGGGACCGAACTGCCAGCTCCAGGTGGTGTCGTCCTGCATCAGGCCGGTCCGCGAGGCCCCCTTGGAGAACCTCCCCGGCCAGTAGCCGGCGGGCTCGTAGTAGTTCCCCCAGCCGACCAGGAAGCCGGTGTTCGAGCTCGGCACCGAGACATCGATCGACCACGGCCACAGGGTGCCGTCGGGAGCGTTCTTCTCCCAGCCACCGCGGTAGAAGGGATGGGTCATGTCCGGTCGTGGCCGGCCCGCCTTGGGCACCCCGTAGGTGGTCGGGATCACCTCACCGGTCACTTTCCGCGCCGGCAGGTACTTCGGGAAGTCCGGGTCTCCTCTCGAGACCGGGAACTGCGGCATCGAGTTCACCGCCACCGAGTTGGAGGTGTACACGCTGACGTGGAACTTCACCGGCATCACATGCCCGTTCTTGTCGTACGCCGCGATCTGGCTCAGCCGGACGGTGCCGGCCTGGCTCATCCGGATCGGCACCGCCATCGTGGCCAGCCCGTCCCGCTTCACCGAGCTCCAGTTCTTGTTCGAGTCCGCCGGATCCATCGGCGGGATCTCGATGTACCAGGGCTTGTAGGAGGGGTTCTTCGGCGGGCACTGGGTGGTGAACTCCTCATACGGGAACTGGGCGTTCGGGTGCTTGGCCAGGAACTCGGTGAAGAACGACTTGGCCGGCATCGGGATGATCCCGGAGCCGCTGGCGTAGCTCCACGGGATGATCAGGTCCTGGATGGTGTTGGAGTACTTCTCCACCTGCAGCGCGTGCACCGGCTTCAGCGCATCCCGGTTCCGGTTCTGCACCTGCTCCACGGTCAGCTGGTCGCGGTACTTGGTGTCGAAGGTGAGCTGGGTGGTCATCGCGTCGAAGTCGGCGCTGGCGCTGGTGACGTGGGCCAGCACCCCGCCCCGGACCCCGAGCAGGCCGTTGATCCGGATCGTCTGTCCGCCCTGGATCAGCAGCCTCGGCATCAGCGCCCCGCTGGACAGCCGGGGGTCGGTCTTCAGCGTGATCGTCCCGGTCAGCCCGGGCTCGGAGAACCGCTGGTACTGGGCCTGGGCCACCGCCGTCGCTGCCACCTGGTCCAGCCCGGACTCGAACTGGATCTGGGACTCCTTGGGCCGGATCCGGGAGTTGTAGTTGGGGTTGGCCGACTTCGGCCGCGGGTACATCTGCGGGTTCCAGGCGAACGGCTTGTAGTAGGTGGTCTTCCCGTCCGGGGCCACCTCCACCCCGGAGAAGGAGATCCCGGCCTCGTCCTGTCCCACTCCGTAGAACACCCCGGCCCGCTGGGTCCAGTCCCGGCTGGCGGAGAGGTCCACCCCGGGCGCACCTAGGTGGATCTCGACGATCCGGTCGTTGTCGGCGTTGGGCACGGTCCGCAGGTACAGCTCCGGTGATCGGTTCCCCCGGTTCCGGATGCTCCACTGCGCCCCGCCGGCGGTGTACATCACGCTCAGCAGTCCCTGGATGTAGGTGGACAGCAACGGCTCCCAGGCACCGGTGTTCCGGCTGATCATCCCGGTCCACAGCTGTCCGGTCCGCACGCCCCAGGGCTTCAGCGCGCTCAGGTAGTCCGGGTCGGTGAACGCCTTGACCCGCTTGTCCCACCAGTCCGGGAACATGATCCGGAACCGACCCAGGTTGCACGGGTGCTCGTCCTGGTCGAAGGCCATCGCGATCAGGATCTCGTAGGGGATCGGCCGATTCGGCCACGCCGGGATGGCCACGTAGTCGTCCAGGGCGTAGAGGGCTCCCTTGCAGTCCACGGTGAAGCCGGTGTTCTGCCCGCTCAGGGAGAGGTTGTAGGAAGCGATGTAGCCCTCCCACTGCCAGTCGATCTCGTAGCCACCGGTGTTCTGGAAGACGATGTCGATGTCGCAGTTCGGGACCAGCCAGTCCAGGTCACCCTCGCCCGGCGTGTCGAACACGGTGATCTGGGGGAAGGTCAACTGCGCGGTGGTGTGCGTGAACGGGTCCTGGGTGACCACGCTGGAGACCTTGATCGGCGATCCCCGGACCAGGGTGATCTCCCGCATCGCTCCGCCCGACGGAGTGGCGAAGACCCGGAAGAACCCCAGCTGCTCCTGCTCCGAGGAGCGGGCGTACAGGCTCCTCACTTGTCACCCCCGTAGGCACCGCTGAGGGTGGCGAACTCGTCGTGCACCTCGGCCCTGGTCAGCACGTTCGGGTAGATGCCCAGGTCCAGCAGAGCCATGTCCATCGTCCCCGAGCTCGAGGAAGGGGCGTTCCCGAGCCAGAACTGGGCACTCAGGCCCTCCGGAGTGGTGCCGGCGACCAAGGACTTGGATCGCATGTTCGAGGCCCCAGAGGCGGCGTAAACGGTCGTCTGCGGCCTGCTCACCACCAGCGCCAGGTAGGTCGGCGCGGTCTCGGACAGGCCGCTGCCGATGCTCACCGTCCGGGCCGAGGCGTTGGACTCGGTGGTCATGAACACCGCCTGGTCGGTGACCGTGAAGTAGGCCCAGGCGTCGTCCAGCGTGCTCGGCGACCAGAGCGCGTTCTCGGTGATCTCCGGGTCGTTGCCGTAGATCGAGTTCGGGTTCAGCACCATGATCACGGTGTAGCCGTTGAGACCACCCATCACCGAGTTCAGGTCATTCCACATGTAGTCGGTGGTGTTGGAGTCGAAGTTCAGCACCTGCATCTCCACGAACCGCTCGTCGCCGATCTGGTACTCGTAGTCGGACATCAGCGTGGGCGCGTGGTCGGAGCTGGTGCTCCAGGGCGGGCAGTCGCCCTGCACCGGGGTCCACTGCAGCGCGATGGGGTCGTAGTAGTTGAAGTCGGCCACCCAGCGGTAGCTGGCCTCGGTAACCACCCCCAGCGGGCTGTCCCGGACGGTCAGCTTCTCGCCGTCGGCCGAGACCAGGCAGTGGATCCGGATGTCCAGTGGTGGCACCGCAGTCGGCCATCCGTTCAGCAGCCGGTACTCGTCGACCTCGTAGGCCGCGCTGTACATCGGGTACAGCCCGCCGGGCACCTGCAGTAGGGCCGGCGGGATCTTCCGGCCCTTGGCTCGAGCGGCCAGGGTGACCCCGGTGGTGCCGAGCTTCCCGGTGATCACGCTCATGACGGGTCGTCGGGCTGGTAGAAGGGCCCGAGCACGATGGTCAGGTCACCCTCGTCGAAGGCAGCCTGGTCCCCGGTCAGGATCTGCAGCGGCTGCTCCAGGTCCCCCACCAGCACCAGGTTGCCGTCGGTGGGGGAATCGCACAGCGCCCAGAAGTTCATCAGGCCCCAGTCTGAAGTAGCCACAGTGAAGGCTAGAGGCTGGGTGTTGTAGACCACCTGCGGCTCGGAGTCGTTGGCCCAGTTGAGCTGGTCGTTGGGCACCAGGATCCGGGCGTAGTC